>Ga0082335_1009132_pt1 | contig 10849 bp, 9 predicted proteins | sample Subgrocontami58m_FD_72375 | JGI IMG/M metagenome (GOLD analysis project Ga0082335, IMG submission 72375) | Subsurface groundwater microbial communities from S. Glens Falls, New York, USA - GMW37 contaminated, 5.8 m (SPADES assembly) (version 2) ... | reverse complement strand
CCGCAAGGACGGCCCGCCGGAGATGCGGCCGATCGGCGAAACCGAATTCGCCAATGGGGTGGCGGCGATGAGCGCCAGCGGCGGCTACGGCAACATGCGCGCCTGCGCCGGCATCGTGAGCTATGCCGACCTGCGCCTGGGCGCCCGCGCCCGCGAGGTGCTCGAGGCCCATGTGGTGGCGGGCAACGGCCGCTTCCGAGGCATCCGCTACGCCACCGGCTGGGACGCCGACACGGCCGTCCGCCGCACCCACACCAACCCGCCGCCGGGCATCATGGCCGACAAGACCTGGCGCGAAGGCTTTGCCCAGCTGGGCAAGCTCGGCCTCACCTTCGACGCCTGGCTCTACCATCCGCAATTGGGCGAACTCGGCGAGCTGGCCGGCGCCTTTCCCGAGACGTCCATCATCCTCGACCATGTCGGCGGCCCCCTCGGCTACGGCTCCTATGCCGGCCGGCATGACGCGGCCTTCGTCGCCTGGAAGATATCGATGGCGGAGCTCGCCAGGCGGCCCAACGTGACGGTCAAGGTGGGCGGCCTCGGCATGCCGATGGGCTGGTTCGACTTCTATCAGCGCCCGGCGCCGCCCAGCTCGCAGATGCTGGCCGATGCTTTCAAGCCTTGGGTAGAAACCTGCGTCGAACTGTTCGGCGCCGACCGTTGCATGTTCGAGAGCAATTTCCCGGTCGACAAGATCACCAGCGGCTATGGCGTCCTGTGGAACGCTTTCAAGCGTCTCGCATCGGGTGCTTCCGCAGCCGACAAAGGCGCGCTTTTTGCTGGGACGGCGCGCAGGGTCTACAAACTCGCCTGAGCTGATTCGGGAGGCCATTCATGCGTCGTTTCCTTCTTGCGTCCGCCGTCGCCTTGGCGACCGCCCTTTCGTCCCTCGCGTCGGCCCAGACGCTGAAGGTCGTCATGCATTCCGATGTGAAAGTGCTCGATCCGATCTGGAGTGGCGCCTACGTCACGCGCAATTACGGCTACATGGTCTACGACACGCTGTTCGCCATGGACGAGAAGTTCCAGGTGAAGCCGCAGATGGTCGAGAGCTTCACGGCCAGCGACGACGGCCTCACCTGGACCTTCAAGCTGCGCGACGGGCTGGAATGGCACGACGGCCAGCCGGTCACGGCGGAGGATTGCGTGGCCTCGCTGAAACGCTGGTCGGTGCGCGACGTGATGGGCGCGAAACTCGCCAAGTCGATCCAGGACTACAAGATCGTCGATGCCAGGACCTTCCAGATCGTGCTCAAGGAAAAGTTCGGCCAGCTTGTCAACGCGATCGGCAAGCCCTCGGTCGTCGTGCCCTTCATGATGCCCAAGCGCATCGCCGAGACCGATCCGTTCAAGCAGATCGAGGAGTATGTCGGCTCCGGCCCGTTCGTGTTCAAGAGGGACGAATGGAAGCCGGGCGAGAGGCTGGTCTTCACCAAGTTCGCCAAATACAAGCCGCGCGCCGAGCCGATGGCGGGCCTCTCGGGCGGCAAGGTCGTGGGCCTCGACCGTGTCGAGTGGGTGTGGATCCCCGATTCCGAGACGCAGGTGAACGCGCTGCTGAACGGCGAGATCGATATGCTGGAGTCGGTGAGTACGGATCACCTGCCGCTGGTCGAGAAGAACAAGAACATCCGCGTCATCAAGAACGCGACCTCCAATCAGTATGTGTTCCGCATGAACTGGCTGCTGCCGCCCTTCAACAACGTGAAGGTCCGCCAGGCGGCGGCCATGGCGTTGAACCAGATCGATTTCCTGCAGGCCAACATCGGCGACAGCCGTTTCTACCGGACCTGCAAGGCGATGTTCACCTGCGACACGCCGCTCGCCTCCGACGCCGGCATGGAAGGGCTGGTCGAGGGCAATTCGGTCAAGGCCAAGCAGATGCTGGCGGAGTCGGGGTACGATGGTACGCCGGTCACGCTGCTCTATCCGAGCGACCTCGGCGTCATCAAGCAGCTCGGGCCCGTCGCCAAGGCGGCGCTCGAGAAGGCCGGCTTCAAGGTCGATCTGCAGGCGCTGGACTGGCAGAGCATGATCGTGCGGCTGGCGAAGAAGGGGCCGGTGGCGGAAGGCGGCTGGAACGCCTTCTCCACGAGCTGGTCGCAGGTCGACATCCTGGATCCCCTGATGACGCCGTTCCTGGCCGCGACCTGCGACATGGCGCGCGCCGGCTGGCCGTGCGACGAGGGCATGGAGAAGCTGCGTGACAAGTATGTGAAGGCCACGACCGAGGCCGAGAAGAAGGCCGTCGCCGAGGAAGTGCAGCGCTATGCGCTGCAGATCGTGACCCACGTGCCGCTCGGCGAATGGTTTGCCGTCGGCGCCGTGCGCACCAATGTCAGCACCATGGCCGTGCCGCCGCCGGTCACCGTCTTCTGGGGCGTGAGCAAGAAGTAGTCTTGCTGGGGGTGCTCATGCTCATACGGACTGCGGGCCTCTGGCCTGCATCATGATCATGAGCGGGCCTGAGGCCCGCGGGTCCGGAAGACTATGAAAGGCGCACCACCGAGTTAGAAGAACGCGCCACCCGCGCGCAGCTTTTCGCGCAGGGTCGCCGGATCGAGCTGGTCGGAGGGTTGGTTGGTCTCCGCGAGGAGGGCCGCGGCGATGCCGATGGCGTGAGCCGCGGCCATCGCGGTCGGCATGACACGGATCGCGCCGTGCGCCTCGTGGGTGGCCGACAGGCCGCGGCCCGCCACCAGGGCATTGTCGAGACCCTGCGGCACGGCCATGCGGTAGGGCAGCGCATAGACGTGATCGGCGCCCAGTTCCTCGAAGGTGATGGTGGCATCGCCGCTGTGGTGGACGTCGATCGGATAGGCGCCCAGCGCCATCGTGTCGGTGAACTCCGCGCCGCGGCGCAGATCGTCGGCGGTCAGCGTGTAGCGTCCGGCAATGCGGCGCGTCTCGCGGATGCCGAGCTGGGGGGCGAACGACACCAGCCGCGCTTTCTGGCACCCCGGCACATTGGCCACGATGAATCGCGCCGCATCGAGCGCCTGGCGCCGGCCCTCGCGCTCACCCTGGGACAGCGCGAAAGGGTCGCTGGCATCGATCGAGACCCGCGTCACGTTGAACCAACCGTCGTCGGCACCGGGTACTCGGCTGCAATGAAGCGCGGCGCGGGGCAGCGCGCCCTCGGCCACGCCCTTGGCCGCAAGCGCTGCCTTGGCCTCGCCGCTCATGCCGTCGAAGGAAGCGAAATCGATCGGGCCCAGGCGAAACATCATGGTGGCGGGCTGCAGCGTCTCGCCCGAGTCGAGTCCCAGGAACGGCGCGCCCGCCCGCGCCATCAGGTCGAGGTCGCCCGAGGAGTCGATGAAGATCCTGGCCCGCACATCGAGCATGCCGCCCTTGGTCAGCACCGATGCCGATGAAATCGTCCGCCCGCGCCGGCTCACCTGGGCAAGCTGGCTGTGCAGCAGCACCCGCACCCCCGCCTCGTGCGCCATCTCGTCGAGTACGACCTTCAGGATCTCGGTGTCGTACTCGACGCGGTCCATGCGATGGCCGGTCGACATGGTGAAATGGCCGTGGCCCGAACTGCCACCCATGATTTCCAGGCGGTCCACGATTTCCTCGGCAAGCCCTGCGATCACGCGGCGGCCGGCAAGCGTCTCCCAGCCGACGAACTGGCCCACCGCGCCTGCGGTGGCGGCCCCGCCCAGGAAACCGTGGCGTTCGAACAGAACGGTACGCGCGCCCTGGCGGGCTGCGGCGACGGCGGCCACCGTTCCCGCCATGCCGCCGCCGCTGGCCAGCACGTCGCAGTCGATTGGATTCATCTTGGATCGCTCCCGATTCGGACCATACTCCTGGCCAAGAAACTGCGGGAGGCAAGCTTGTTCGAACATCGTCTGACGCGCCGCATGGCGATAGGCGGCGCCGTGGCGCTTTCGCTGGCGCCCGGAGTGGTGCCTGGGGTGCGCGCCCAGGACCTCACCAAGGCGTCGATCGCGTTGCTGCGGCTGTCGTCGTCGGGCCCGGTTTTCATTGCGCTCGAGAAGGGCTGGTTCAAGGAGGCGGGGCTCGACCTTGCGACCAAGGATTTCCAGGCGGCGGCCCAGGTGCCGCTGGCCGTCGTCTCCGGCGATGCCGATCTCGGCATGACGGCCTTTACCGCGGGCTTCTTCAATCTCGCGGCCAAGGGCGGGCTTAAAGTCGTGGCGGCGCAGAGCGCCGAGCGGCCGGGCTACCAGTTGAATGTGATCGCCGTCACCAACGCGGCGTGGGACGCCGGCGTGCGCTCGGTAAAGGATCTTGTGGGCAAGCGGGTGGCGGTCACCACCGTGGGATCGTCGGTGCACTATTCGCTGGAAGTCGTGGCGCGCAAGTACGGCGTCGACACCAAGGGCCTCACCATCGTGGCGCTGCAAACGATCCCCAACCTGGTGGCGGCCTTCAAGGGCGGCCAGGTCGATGCCGCGGTGTTTCCCATCACCACTTTCCGTCAGGTCGAGTCGGAGGGCAGCGGCAAGCCGATCGCCTATGTCGGCGACGAAGTGCCGTGGCAGCTCGGCGCTGTCTTCACCTCGCCCAAGACCATCGCCGAGCGCCGGCCGCTGGTGGAGAAATTCCTCGTGGGCTACCGCCGCGGCGCCGCGGCCTATCATCTGGCGTTCGGCAAGCGCGAGAACGGCAAACTGATCCCGGGGCCCAACTACGACGAGATGATCGGCATTCTCTCCAACGTCCTGAAGCAGCCGCCGGACCGCGTCGCGCAGGGCCTGCCCTTCATCGATCCCGAGGGGCGGCTCGACGTCGGCGACATTTATAAGCAGGTGGCCTTCTGGCAATCGACGGGCCAGGTCGCCAAGGACGCCGATCCCAAGTCGTTCATCGACCTGAGCTTCGTCGAAGGTCACTTCAACGTGCCCAAATAGAGTCTCGTCGTCTTCCGGATCGCGGGCCTCCAGGCCCGCTCATGGACTCTTGAGGCGGGCCTGGAGGCCCGCGGTCCGGTCCGACTCTACTCCGCCGCCTTCAGCTCCATCGCCCGCAGCGAGCGCAGTGCCGCGTCTTCCGCCTCCCAGCGCATGCCGACCTCGGCCAGCCGGCCCAGCACGTCGTCGAGCTCATGGCCGCGCTTGGTCAGCGAGTAGGTGACCTTGGGCGGGATCGTGGCTTCATAGTCGCGCTTCACCAGGCCGGCGCCCTCGAGCGTGCGCAGCCGCTCGGTCAGCATCTTGGCCGACACGCCCGACACGCGCCGTTTCAGCTCGCCGAAGCGCTGCGGCCCGTGGGTCCTCAGGTTGTAGAGGATGTACGTCGTCCACGGCCCCATCAGCATGCGCAGGATGAAGTCCATGGGGCAGGAGACGCTCTCCTTGCGGGACTCGGCGATGGCATTCATCGAAATAATCCTGAAGTTACGAATTGGTACCTACTGGCGAATATATAGTCCTCTCCTTAAATGTTTCCAGTCACTTCGAGTAATCAACCCTCCTAAAGAGACGAATTGATCGTTTCTCGAGGAAAATCAAAGGACTGGAAAGACCATGACCACCGTCGCCATCGTCTATCATTCGGGCTTCGGCCACACCAAGGCTCTCGCCGAGGCCGTCGCCGCAGGCGCCCGGGCCGTCCCCGGCACCCAGGTGAGCCTCATCCCGGTGGCCGAAGCGGAGGCCCGGGAGGCCGAGCTGGATGCCGCCGACGCCATCGTCTTCGGCAGCCCGACCTACATGGGCGGCGTCTCGGCCGAATTCGCCAGGTTCAAGGACTGGACATCCAAGCGCTGGATGGAGGGTACGTGGCGCAACAAGCTCGCGTCAGGCTTCACCGTCTCGGCCTCGTGGAACGGCGACAAGCACAACACGCTCTACCAGCTCCTGACGCTGGCCGTGCAGCACGGCATGGTCTGGGTTGGCCTCGGCCTGCCGCCGGGCAACAACCACTCCAAGGGCTCGAGCGAGGACATCAACCGGCTGGGCGCCTCGGTCGGCGCCATGGCCCAGGCGCATGCCGACCAGGGCGTCGAGGGAATCGCGGCCAGCGACTTCAAGACCTTCGAGTCGCTGGGCCGCCGCGTCGCCGAGGCGGCCAGTCGCTGGCGTTCCCAGCCTCTCTCTCAAGCCGCCTGAGCGGCGGCTTGAGAGCCGGAGTGGGCGCCTTCTCCCGATGGGAGAAGGTGTCAGTTCTTCTTGCTGATGTTCCAGAGGATCGGCACCGGCGCCGGGATCCAGCCTTCGATCCGGTCCTTGCGGTAGGCACCGAACGCCTTGTACTGGCCGAGCACGAGATAGACCGCCTGCTCCATGACGCGGTCGGAGACGGCCAGCGCCACCGCCTTCTGGCGCTCGGGGTCGGTCTCCTTGGCGAAGGCCTGGCGCAGCTTCTCCATCTCGGGGTCGCACGGCCAGCCGAACCACGCCTTGTCGCAGCCGCCGCTGGTGAAGGAATTGCCGGCCGGGTTGTCGGCGTCGACGGTGACGGTGGTGGTGTAGAAGACGTTCCAGCCGCCCTTGTCCGGCGCCTCCTTGCGGGCGCGGCGGGCGACCACGGTCTGCCAGTCCATCGACTGCAGGTCGACCTTGAAGCCGGCCCGCTCCAGCGCCTGCTTGCCGACCGGCGGCAGCTGGTTGGACGAGGCGAGGTCGGTCTGGTGCAGCATGACGATCGGCGTGCCGTCGTAGCCGCTCTCCTTGAGGAGTTCCCGCGCCTTGTCGAGGTTGGGCTTGATCAGGAGGTCGCCGTAGCTCTTCTCGAAGGGCGAGCCGCAGACCAGCGGTGCGTTGCAGAGCTTGTAGATCTCGGGATCGCCGACCTGGGCGCGCAGGAAGTCCTCCTGGGCGATGGCCAGCATCGCGGCCTGCCGCGCCTTGACGTTGTTGAACGGCGGATGGAGGTGGTTCAGCCGCATGATGATCTGGCTGCCGAGCTGGTTCCAGCCGAACAGCGCGACGTTCTTGTCGGCCTTGAGGATCGGGAAGTGGTCGGGAATCGGCACTTCGATCATGTCGATCTCGCCCTGGATCAGGGCATTGACCGCCGTCATCGGGTCGGGGATAGCCAGCCATTCGATGCGGTCGACCTTGGCGACCTTGCCGCCGGCCAGCATCGAGGGCGGCTCGGGGCGCGGCTTGTACTTGGTGTTCTTGGCGTAGACGATCTTCTCGCCGGGCTTCCACTCCTCCTTCTTGAAGATGAAGGGGCCGGAGCCGGTGTAGTCGGAAATCTGCTTCATCGGATCGGTCTCGGCGACCCGCTTGGGCATCATGAAGGGCACGGTCGAGCTGGGCTTGCCGAGGGCGTCGAGCAGCAGGCCGAACGGCTCCTTGAGCACGATGGTAAAGGTCTTGGCGTCGACAGGCTTGACGTCGGCGGTGACCGCCATCAGCTGCTGGCCGAGCGCGTCGCGGGCGCCCCAGCGCTTGATCGAGGCAACGCAGTCCTCGGCGGTCACCGGCTGGCCGTCGTGCCATTCCAGGCCGTCGCGCAGCGTGAAGGTCCAGGTGAGCTTGTCGGGCGAGACGGTCCACTTGTCGACCATCTGCGGCTGGATGCGGAGCTGGGCATCCTTGGCGAACAGCGTGTCGTAGACCAGGTAGCCGTGGTTGCGGGTGATGAAGGCGGTGGTCCAGATCGGGTCCAGCACCTTGAGGTCGGAATGGGCCACCATCCGGAGCGTCGTCTGCGCCATCGCGGCCGGCGCCACCAGGATCACCCACAGGCAGGCCGCAATCTGACCCCATCTCCGCAACATCTGCATAGTATCGTCCTTCCCTTGTCCCAGATCCCGATTGCACACAGGCTGCCACGGGCCGCGTGAGGAATAAAGCGATGTCGATGCCTACTGTCTTCGTGTCACACGGCGCGCCGACGCTGATCCTGCAGGAGTCGCCGGCGCGGGCCTTCCTGGCCTCGCTCGGCCAGTTGCTGCCGCGCCCCAAAGCGATCGTGGCGGTGTCGGCCCATTGGGACACCGACGTGCCCGCCGTCTCTCTGGCCCGCAGGCCCGACACCATCCACGATTTCTACGGTTTCCCCGATGCGCTCTATCGTCTGCGCTATGCCGCGCCCGGTGCGCCGGAACTGGCCGAGCGCGTGGCCAGGCTCACCGGGGCGGCGCACGACGCCCATCGCGGGCTGGACCACGGCGCCTGGGTGCCGGCGATGCTGGGCTGGCCCGAGGCCGACATCCCGATCTTCCAGCTCTCGGTGCAGCCGGAGCAAGACCCGGCGCACCACATTGCGCTCGGCCGCAAACTCTGCGCGTTGCGCGAAGAAGGCATCCTGGTGATGGGCAGCGGCAGCGCCACGCACAATCTGCGCGCCCTGGTGCGGGGCGGCGGTGACTCCGAACCCGAACCGTGGGCGCGGGAATTCGACGACTGGCTGGCCAACACGGTGGAGAAGGGCGACGAGGCGGCGCTGGCCGACTACCGCGCCCAGGCGCCCAATGCGATCGAGGCCCATCCCACCGACGAGCACTTCCTGCCGCTGCACGTGGCTTTCGGTGCGGCGGGCGAGGGCGCCTGCGGGCGCGCGCTCCACCGCAGCTTTACCTTGGGGAACCTTTCGATGGCGTCCTACGCGTTTGCGTAAGCAAACGCGCCGCGTGCTCCTTCGGAACGCGCTACGCGGCGTTGGCCAGCGAGACGCCCTTTTCCTTGAAGAGCTGCTCCAGCTCACCTGTCTCGAACATCTCGCGCACGATGTCGCAGCCACCCACGAATTCGCCCTTCACGTAGAGCTGGGGGATCGTCGGCCACTGGCTGAATTCCTTGATGCCTTCGCGCAGTTCCGGGTCGACGAGGATGTTGATGCCGTGGAACTTGACGCCGAGCTGGCTCAGCGCATCGACGGTGGCGGCCGAGAAGCCGCACTGGGGGAACACCGGCGTGCCCTTCATGAACAGCAGGACGTCGTTCTTGCCGATCACGTCGCGGATGCGCTCGAAAACTTCGGGTTCGCTCATATCGATCTCCTGAGGGATCCTGTCGGGACGCCCAGCCGGGCGCAGGCTTGCTGTAAATATAGGGCGGTCAGGGCCTTTGCGCCATGGTGGTAAGCTTCAAGGCGTGCAGCACGCCGCCCATCCGGCCACCCAGTGCGCCATAGACCATCTGATGCTGCTGGATCTTCGATTTGCCGGCAAACGCCGGGGCAATAACCGTAGCGGCGTAGTGGTCTCCGTCGCCAGCCAGGTCCTGGATTTCGACCTCGGCGCCGGGGATGCCGTCCTTGATCAGGCGGATGATGTCTTCGGCTTGCATCGGCATGGCGCTCTCTCCTGTCAGGCGGCGCTGTTCATATAGGTCGGCAGCCATGCCTCGTGAACCGCGCGCAGTTCGGCGAGCGGCAGGGCGAGGAGACCTTCGACCACGAGGCTGTCGCCGCCGGAGTATCCCAGCAGCGTCGCCGGCACGCCCGCCGCCGCCGCTGCCGCCACGAGGGCATTGCCGTCGTCGGTCGCGATCAGATAGCGGCCCTGGTCCTCGCCATAGAGGTAGGCGTGCGGCACCCTGGCATCGGCCGGCAGTTTCATCGTGGCCCCGGTGCCGCCGGCCAGACACATTTCGGCCAGGCCCACCAGCAGCCCGCCATCGGACAGGTCGTGGCAGGCGGCGACGCGGCCGCCCATGATCTCGCCGCGTACGAAATCGCCGTTGCGGCGCTCGACGGCGAGATCGACCGGCGGCGGCGCGCCTTCTTCGCGGCCGCAGAGTTCGCGCAGGTAGAGCGATTGTCCGAGCCAGCCCTGGGTCGCACCGAGCAGCACCAGGGCATGGCCCGAGGCGCGCAACCGCGAGCCCACCGCCTTGGCGATGTCGTCGATGACGCCGACCGCACCGATGGTCGGCGTCGGCAGGATCGGCCGGCCCTCGGTCTCGTTGTAGAGCGAGACGTTGCCCGACACGACGGGGAAGTCGAGAACGCGACACGCTTCCGCCATTCCCAGAATGGCACCAGCAAATTGCCCCATGATCTCGGGCTTCTGCGGGTTGCCGAAATTCATGTTGTCGGTGACGGCGAGCGGCCGCGCGCCGGTCGCCGTGATGTTGCGCCACGCCTCGGCCACGGCCTGCCGGCCGCCGGTCTCGGGATGGGCCTGGACATAGCGCGGCGTGCAGTCCGAGGTCATGGCGAGGCCCTTGTGGCTCGACGCCTTGCTGCTTTGCGGCACGCGCACGAGCGCGGCGTCGCCGTCCTGCGGACGGATCGCCGTGTTGCCCATGATCAGGTGATCGTACTGGTGCCAGATCCACGCCTTGCTGGCGAGGTCGGGGCAGCCCATCAGCGCCAGCAGCGAGGCCTTGTAGTCCTCTGGCCCCGGAACCTCGGCGGCGTCCAGCACCAGCGGCAGCGGCGTCAGCGTCCACGGCCGCTCGTACATCGGCGCCTCCGTGACCAGCGGCGGGATCGGGATGTTGCCCACGATCTCGCCGTGCCACGACAGCACCATGCGCTCGGTGTCGGTGAGATGGCCGATGACGGCGAAGTCGAGCTCCCACTTCTCGAAGATCTTGCGCGCCTCGTCCTCGCGGCCGGGCTTGAGCACGATCAGCATGCGCTCCTGGCTCTCCGACAGCATGAGCTCGTAGGGGGTCATGCCGGTCTCGCGCATCGGCACCTTGTCGAGTTCGACGACCAGGCCGAGGCCGCCCTTGGCCGCCATTTCGAACGACGAGGAGGTGAGGCCGGCCGCGCCCATGTCCTGGATGGCCACGATCGCGTCGGTCGCCATCAGTTCGAGGCAGGCCTCGAGCAGCAGCTTCTCGACGAACGGATCGCCGACCTGGACGGTGGGGCGCTTCTCCTCGCTGTCCTCGCTGAATTCGGTCGAGGCCATGGTGGCGCCGTGGATGCCGTCGCGGCCGGTCTTGGAGCCGACATAGACCATCGG
>Ga0082335_1009129_pt1 | contig 10851 bp, 8 predicted proteins | sample Subgrocontami58m_FD_72375 | JGI IMG/M metagenome (GOLD analysis project Ga0082335, IMG submission 72375) | Subsurface groundwater microbial communities from S. Glens Falls, New York, USA - GMW37 contaminated, 5.8 m (SPADES assembly) (version 2) ... | reverse complement strand
AGCTCAATTCGCCGGAGCAGGGCTCAGCGTTGCGACGCGCCTGGTTCTGGCTCGGCTCATCCTGCCGGACGAGTGGGGGCTCTTCGCCGAGGCCCTCGCGGGCCTCAGCATCGCCGGGGGTATCCGGGCCGCCGCCTCGGACCAGCAACTCGTGCGCAGCGACGACCCACCCTGGGGAGCGGCCTTGCTGCTGCAGCTCATGAACGGGTCGGTGGTCTATCTCGGGCTGGCCACCGGTGCCGATCTCTTCTCCTTTTTCAGCCCCGAGCTACCAGCCGTCTTGCGCGTCGTGGCCCTGGCAGGCTTTGTTCACGCCCTCGCCCTCGTGCCAGAGGCGTACATGTATCGCAATCTCCTTCTTGCACGAGGTCTGCCCGCGGTCCTCGCTTCTGCGCTGACCAACGCCGTCATCAGTATGCTGCTTGCCTCGCAGGGGTGGGGGGTTTGGAGCCTTGTTGGGGGGCTGGTCGCCAGTCAGCTCGTATCGGCGGCCTGCCTGTGGTGGCTCTTCGGTCCCTCGATCCCGCTCCGCTGCACTTTCCAAGGTGGTCTGACGCTGTTGGTTCGGGGGCGTTACCTCCTCCTTCTCGCGCTCCTCACGGCGGCTGCGAGTCAGGCCAACGTCTCAATCCTGGGCATTCTCCTGTCCCCCGAGGAGGTCGGCCTCTACTCCATGGCCTTCGCCCTGGTCGGATGGCCCCTTCGCCTCCTGGAGCAGGCCTTCCACAACGTGGCCTATCCGGCTTTCGCACAGCTACGCCATGACCGATCCGCGATGGGCCGCCGCTTCTTGTCCATCACCCAGCTCGTGACGGCCGTCGAAACGCCGGTCTTCATCGCCCTCTTCTTCAGCGCCGACGCCGTCGTGCCCTTCCTGCTCGGCGACCGCTGGGTGTCGGCGGTGCCCTTCGTCCGTTTCCTCTCCCTTTGGGCCATCTCTGATCCGGTCAGCATGTTCGGCTACGAGGTCCTCCGCAGCACCAGCCAGGATCGCGCCCTGCTGGCCATCCAGGCCATACACTATGCGTACACGACTCTTGCTGCCTTCCTGTTCACTCTCTGGTTGGGTAGCCTGGGAGTTATCGTGGGGAGCATCGGCGTCGTCGGTACTGTGCTCATGGCCCACCGGATGGGGGAGACGATTCCCGGTCTCATGAGGCGGCTGTGGCGTGTCGTGGTGCCCATGTATCTGCTACCATTCGCCATCATTGGCCTGGCAGTCTGGCTCGCCCAGGGTCACGCCCTGGTCACGGTGATGGCCTCAGCGCTGGGCGCAGGTATCTGCTGGGCGATCTTCTACCGCTGGCATTTCCGTGGTCGGCTGTCGCAGCTTCTCTCACTCATCGTCCCACCGGCCCTCCGAACGGTTCTTCCGGCCCGCTTAACCCATCCCATGGGCGGACCCTGAGTAGCACGATGGTGCCGCCGCACCGTTCTGAAACAGAGATCCGCGCCCGCTGTCCCCTCTGCGGGGCGCTGAGCGCGGGAGTGCTCTTTCGCAATGAGCGGTATTCTCTCGAGGACTGTCAGGGGTGCGAGATCGCCTACGTGTGGCCCATGCCCGAGGCCTCCGAGCTCGCGGCGCTGTACCGGGAGCATGACCATGTGACCTACGAGGGAAGCCGGCGGGAGGAATCGCGGGCCGACGCGCGGCGTGCGCTGGCCCTCCTCGGCCGCCACTTGCGCCGGGGCAGGTTGCTCGACGTGGGCTGCAGCGGGGGTGTCCTCCTCGAAGAGGCGAGGAGTCGGGGCTGGGAGGTGACGGGACTCGAGCCATCCAGCTCCGGCGTCGATAGCGCTCGCCAGAGCCTGGGCCCAGTCATCGTGCAGGGCACCGTGGAAGATTTCACGCCGGATCAGCCCTTCGATGTCGTGACCATGACCCAGGTGGTCGAGCATCTCAGCGATCCGCTCGCCGCCATGCGACGGGTGCATGGCTTCCTGCGCCCCGGCGGGCTGGTCTTTCTTTCCACACCCAACCGTGTCAGCCTCCGGGCGCGGTTGTCGGGTGCCCATGCCTGGGCCCAGGGGTTCGACGCCGACGGTACTCTCCACACCTACAGCTTCTCTCCGCGGGGCATGCGCTCGCTCCTGCGGAGGGCCGGGTTCAGCGCGTTGGAGCTGAGGAGCGTGCCCTACCGGGAGGGGGGCGAGACGGACTTCGGCTTTCTTGCCCTAGCCTGGCGTCAACGGCTCTTGGACCTAGTCGCTTGGAAGTGGTCATCCCCTGCAGTCGATGGCCGGGGTTTCTCGCGCCAGCGTGTGGAATACGCGTTCTTGCGCGCGCTGGCGCTATCGGCCCGGCTGGGCTCCCCATTGATCGCTGCGCTCGCCGGTTGGTCAGTGCTTGAGGCGGTGGCCCGCCGCGTCGACTGAGAATCCAGAGAAGACTTGGGCGTTCAGTTGAAGAGCAGCGTCTCGGTGATCATTCCCGCATTTGACGAGGAACGCCATCTCGCTGCATGCTTGGAGACGCTGCGACTTCAGACACTCCCCGGCGCAGAGATCATTGTGGTCGATGATGGATCCCGCGACGCAACCGCGGCCATCGCCCACAGAGCCAGCGTGTGTCTGGTGCGCCAGCCGCACCTCGGAATGGCTCCGGCCCGCAATCGCGGCGCCGAGGCGTCTGCTGGAGAGATACTGTGCTTCCTGGATGCCGACATGACATTTGCAGCCAACTTCCTGGAACGCTTGACGGCTCCCATCCGGGAGGGCCGTGCCGTCAGCACCTGGAGCAAGGAAGAGTTCGTCGCCAACGCTGGGGAAGGCTGGGCCACGCTCTGGACCCTGAATGAGGGCCTACCAACCGGCCACCGTGTGTTTCCCAACCTCCCCGATCTCGCGCCGGGAATACGCGCGATTCGGCGTGAGCCCTTCTTCGCCGTGGGTGGGTTTGACGACGAGGGCTACTACTCAGACATGTCGGTCTCGAAGAAGCTGGGAACCCTGGCCCTCGCCGCGCCCGGAGCGGTATGTTACCATAACAACCCCTCGACGCCGAGGGAGGTCTTCTTGGCTGCACGATGGATCGGCCGAGCCGGCCGTGTCGGGGGCCTCGGCGACGCTTGGCTCCTACGCAATCCGGTGAGCTCCCTCCGTCATGCCCGCTATCTGGCGCGTGCCCATGGGCGTCCGGGCTTCTATCTCTTCCGGCCGCTGTTCGATCTGGGCTTCCTCGTCGGCGCTCTTCAACGAAGGTTCGGCGCTAACGGCGCCAAGTAGGCGGCCCGTCCCAGCGGCGGATCAGGACCGGCCTCGGGCAAGCTCGCGCCAGAGCACCCGCAGCACGGCAAGGCCCGTGGGCAGGGAGCCGGCAGTGCTCCGCCCGCCGATCCTGTCCCCCTCGATCGTGGGGATCTCCGCGATCCGGAAGCCGCGCTTGGCTGCTCGGATCGAGATCTGGTACTCGATGGCGAAGCCCGAGGCATCCGTCCGTAGCTCTAACAAACGCTGCCGGCGGATCGCCCGGAACCCGTTGATCGTGTCGGAGATCTCCGTCCGCCACAGCAGCCGCACGGCCAGCGTGAAGAGCTGATTGGCCCACTTGCGTGTCGGGAGCCGTTTGCCATCCTCATCGTTGCGCGCCCCGGGCAGGAACCGTGAGGCTATCGCCAGGTCATAGCCCTGGTCCAGCAGGTCGAACAGGCCTGGGATGTCAGACGGGTCCTCGTTGCCGTCCGGGCTGAAGAAGACCAGCGCTTCGCCCGTGGCCTGTTCACCAGCCAGCCGAAAAGCCTCGCCCCGTCCTCGCACCTCCTGCCGGACTACTGGCACGCCCCGCTCGGTGAAGAACTCGACGGTGCCGTCGGTGGACCCGCCGTCGATCACCAGGGTCTCGTCGGCACAGGAGAAGGGGAGCGTAGGGTCGAGATGGCGAACACCATCGATCTCATTGAGAGTAAGAACGACGAGAGTTCGTGAGAGGCGTTCCATGCGGGGTCCGGTATAGGGTCCTTCGCGGGGTGGCATGGCGATTATAGGGGGCCAGCCGTCGGGGGACCAAGATTTGACGGAAGCTTGGGGCCTCTGGTACCGTGGCCTTCCTTTGGGGGACACACGGATTGCCTGAACCGACGGGCGGCGACCACGTTTTCCGGCGACTTGCAGCCACCGATGGTGGGGAATCGACTGCTCATGCCGGGTCCCCACGGCGGCGCAGGCGCCGCCACCGCCCCGTGTGGAGCAGGCTTCCCCGCCTTATTCTCGGCGATTCCCTGGCGGCGGGGTGGCGCGGTTGGCTGCAGGTGGGTGTCGTTGTCTTGGGCCTGGTAGTATTGGTGATCACCGTTCGGTCTTGGCTCGCGTGAAGCGGTGCGGCGTGCGTGCCACGAGGTTGGTGTGAAGGTAGCCTTGATCGGCGGGACCGGTCCCGAAGGCATTGGCATGGCCGTGCGCTTCGGCCGCGCCGGCATCGAGGTGCTGCTCGGGTCCCGGGACCTGGCCCGCGCGCAGGATGCGGCCTCAAGGGCTGTCGAGCGCGCCGTCAGCGGCTCGGTTCGCGGGTGTCTCAACGATGATGCGGCGCGCCAGGCGGACCTCGTCGTCGTCGTCGTTCCTTATGCGGGGCACGAGGCCACGTTGCGCGAGTTGGCCGCGCCCATCGGTTCCAAGGTGCTCGTGGATGCCGTTGTGCCCCTGGTACGCAAGGGAAGGAGCTTCGTCATCGCGCCGCTGGCCGCCGGATCGGCGGCGCAAGAGGCCCAGATACTTTTGCCCGACGCCAGGGTCGTGGCTGCCTTTCAGACTGTAGGTGCCTCTGAGCTCCAGGATGTCGATCACGAGATGGAGGGCGACGTGGTGGTGTGCGCCGACGACCCCCAGGCGAAGACCGCGACGATGGATCTCGTGCGCCGGATTCCGGTGCTTCGTCCCGTGGATGGCGGTGGATTGGCCCATGCCGGCCTTGCTGAACACGTAACTGCGCTTCTCTTGAACATCAACCGGGTCTATCGCGCCCACACCGGCATCCGTATTACGGGACTGCCCGGGGGCTGATCCTCGCCATCGCCTCGAGAAGGCCGCTCGCAGGCCGCATGAACTCCTCGGGCGAGATTCGACTCGTGCCGCTCCGAGGCATCCCCGAGGTGATGCCTGGGCAGAATCTGCCGGCTCACCTCGCCGCCGCGATACGGGATGCCGGCCTGGGGTGCCGGTCCGGGGACGTCCTCGTCGTCACACAGAAGATCGTGTCGAAGGCCGAGGGGCGTTTGGTTGTGCTGTCTAGCGTGGATCCCTCACCCTTCGCGGTGGAACTGGGCGTCCGGTTGAGCAAGGACCCTCGCCAGATGGAGGTGATTCTCCAGGAGACGCGGCGCATCGTCCGGATGGATCACGGCGTGATGATCTGCGAGACGCACCATGGCTTCATCTGCGCCAACGCTGGCGTGGATCTCTCTAACGCCGGCGGCCCTGGCGTGGCGGCCCTTTTGCCGCGGGATCCCGATGCCTCCGCCGCGACCATCCGCGCTGGCCTGAAAACACACCTCGGCGTCGCCCCGGCCGTCGTCATTACCGACACCTGGGGCAGGCCCTGGCGGGATGGCATCGTCAATGTGGCCATCGGTGTAGCCGGCATGCGCCCGCTGCTACGCTACGCTGGCCAGCAGGACCCTCACGGCTACGAGTTGCATGCCAGCGTCGTGGCCGTGGCAGATGAGCTGGCGGCGGCCGCCGAACTCGCCATGGGGAAGCTGCTTGCGGTGCCGGCAGTGCTCGTTCGCGGCTACGACTACCCCCGGGGGCGGGGCTCTGGGCGCTCGTTGCTGAGGGCGCCGAGACGAGACTTGTTCCGCTAGGAGGAGACGACTCTACCGGCGCAGCACTCGGGCCCGGGCGTCTTCCGAGAGGCTCGAAAAGTCCTTGAGTATCCGCTCCAAGTCGACCCGGGCCACCAACTCCTCCGGTACGAGTGCTCGCGGCGGATACGGAATGGGTGGCGAGGGCTTGGTGGCGTCGAGGATCATGCCTGCCACCTTGCGCGGGGTCTTGGTGCCGTCAGCATGATACTCGTAGTTGCCTGGATTGAGCCCGCCGGCGTTCTGCCAGTCGGGGATGACCAGCAGGTCCTTATCCGCCGTGAAGCGGGTCCCGACAGCCCACATGACCTCCGGCTCGTTGAAGACGTTGATGTCATCATCGACGACGATCACCATCTTCAGGTTCTCAGGTTCGGTGTTGAGGGCCGCGAAGGCCGCCTTCTTCACTTCAGCATCGTTGGACTTCTTGATGCTGATGTAGCAGTGCATGCGGGCATGGGCAGGCACGTTCACAGCCGTCACACCGGGGACTACCTCTTTGGCCCGGCGATAGATGCTGCCCATGCGGGGCAGGCTACCCAGCACAGTGTGCTCGCGGTGGGCGCCGAAGAGGTCCAGGAAGATGGCATCCCGGCGCATCGTGATGGCCGTCACGTGGATGAAGGGCTTGTCCCCCTCGGAGGAATAGTGGCCGGGCCACTCGCCGAACGGGCCTTCGTAGTAACGTTCCCCCGGGCCGATGTAGCCTTCGATGATGATCTCCGCCCGGGCCGGCACCAGGAGATCGACCGTCTTGCCGGGCACAACCTCGACGGGCTCGCCCAGCAACGCACCCGCCTCCTCGTACTCGCCTCCGATGCCTGGCACTCGCGACACGGCGCCCATCACAAAAGCTGGGTGGTGTCCGATGGCTATGGCCACGTCCATGCGCTGCTTGAGTTCCTCGCACCGCTGCCGGACATAGTCACCGTGATGGCCCGTCCAGAACCAGACGCCTAGCTGCTTGGGTCCCTGCGCGTGGTGGCGGTAGATCCCCAGGTTATGAACGCCCGTATCAGGGTCCTTGCAGATGAGGGTCCCTATCGTCAGGAAAGGGCCTCCGTCCAGAGCGTTGTGAGTGCAAATGGGCAGGACTGAAAGAGTGGCATCTTCGCCGGTGAGGACCACTTCCTGAGAGGGAGCCTCGCTCGCTAGCTTGTGCGGAATGGGGCTCTTCTGGCGCTCTCCATATACCTGCCCCATGCGGTCCACGGGGGCGTCGATGGCCAGGGCCAGCCGCTCGTACGTGGCGCAAAGGTTGAGCAGAACGGGCAGATTGGAACCCTCGACCTTGCGGAAGTAGAGGGCGGGGAACTCACCTCGCTTTTCCGCCGCTTGGGCGACGGCCGTGAGGCCGAGTCGTGGATCAACCGGCTCTTCGATGACCTTGATGTCTTGGGGCCGGACACGGGCCAGTTGTTCGATGTAGGTGCGCAGGTCCTTAGGCATGGTGTCTCCTCTGGCGGAATGGGCGACGGCATTATAGAACAGACTGGGGCTGATGGTCGCTGGCTTCTTCGTGGCGGAGCATGGCTGAACTCTCGTGGCCGCCTTATGCATGTGTGCCTTCTATAGGGGGTAGACTACGTACAACCGATTGACAATCCGCCGCATGCGCGGTACGTGAGTTGTATCAGGATCGCTCCTCCGGTTCGTCGCCGGACCCGAGATGCGAATAGCCCCTGCACGTGAGTATGTCATGGAGTGCCGCTTGTCATGGTAGACGCCAGTCTCTCTGGGCCCCGCCTGCTCTCGGGCAACGAGGCCTGCGCCGAAGGAGCCCTCGCGGCCGGCGTGCGTTTCTTTGCCGGCTATCCCATCACCCCCTCCTCCGAGATCGCTGAGTTCATGGCCCGTCGTCTCCCTCCTCTGGGGGGTGTCTTCTTGCAGATGGAGGATGAGATCGCCAGCTTCTGCGCCTGTATCGGGGCCTCGCTCGCTGGGCTGAAGGCCATGGATGCCACGTCAGGGCCCGGACTCTCTCTCAAGGCCGAGTCCCTCAGCCTGGCCACAATGATGGAGGTACCTTGCGTTCTCATCAACGCGATGCGTGTGGGACCCAGCACCGGCATGGCCACCTCTCCAGCCCAGGGAGACATGATGATGGCCCGGTGGGGCAGCCATGGCGATCATCCAGCCATCGTCCTCGCACCATCCTCGGTGGCTGAGTGCTTCGACCTGACCGTGAAGGCCGTCAACCTCTCCGAACGCTTCCGCAACCCTGTCATCGTTCTCTCCGACGCGGTCATCGCCCGCCTGCGCGAAGTCGTGCGGTTGCCGCGCGTAGTGGAGACAGTGGAGCGACGACGGCCCATCGTGCCCCCCGGGCAGTACCGACCCTATGCTGCAGGTGAGGACGGCGTGCCGGCCATGGCGGACTTCGGCCAGGGATACCACTGGTACGCCAACTCCAGCATGCATGACGAGGGTGGCTTCGAGGCCACGAGCGACACCGAGGTGGCGCGTGTCCTCATCGAGCGGCTCCATCGCAAGATCTCCGGACACCGCGACGAGCTGACCTTCCTGGAAGAAGAGGATCTCGACGATGCTGAAGTGGGAGTGGTGGCCTTTGGCTCGGTGGCGCGGGCGGCTCGAGGCGCCGTGCGTCGGGCCCGTGCTCAGGGGGTCCGGGCCGGGCTCCTGAAACTCCAGACCATTTGGCCCTTCCCGGAGGAGTCGGTCGCGACCCTGGCCGATCGCGTGCGCGCGCTGGTCGTGCCCGAGATGAGTCTCGGCCAGCTTGCGGATCAGGTGCGCCAAGCGGCCCAGGGCCGGTGCGCCGTGCACCCCCTTTCGCGCTGGGACGGACGGCTTATCGCTCCCGAGGAGATCTTGGGGGCAGTGAAGGAGGCAGCCCTTGGTTGATGTGGAGGCGGGCAAGGACCTCAATCGTTACATCCGGCCGGGGTCCCGGCCGCCCATCTGGTGCCCTGGGTGCGGCATACGCTCCGTCGAGTCGGCCCTCCTGCAAGCGATTGCCGCGTCCGGCCTGGACCCGGATCGCATTGTCGTTGTCACCGGCATCGGTTGCTCGGGCTTCATGTACAACTACCTCAACTTCGACGCAGCCCATGTGACTCATGGCCGGGCGCTCCCTGTGGCGACGGGCATCAAGCGGGCCAACCCGGAACTCACGGTCATCGTGCCGATGGGCGATGGCGACTGCGCCGCCATCGGGGGTAACCACCTTATCCACACGGCCCGCCGCAACATCGACGTGACCGCCCTGGTCCTCAACAATCAGAACTACGGCATGACCGGTGGGCAGTACTCTCCCACGACCCCCCTTGGGAGCCGGACGTCGACCTCGCCCCAGGGTCACCAGGAGCGGGCCTTCGATCTCTGCGAGCTAGCGCGTGTCTCCGGCGCCAGCTACGTGGCCCGTGGGGCAACCTCCTATCACGAGGAGCTCAGCCGTCTCATTCTGGAGGGGATCCGCCACCATGGCTTCTCCTTCATCGAGGTTCTCTCGCCCTGTCCTCCCCAGTTCGGCCGGCGCAACCGGATGCCTGGGGTCGCCGAGATGACCCGCTGGCAGCGTGCCCACACGGTCCGGGTGGAAGAGGCCGCAGCGCTGGGGTCTTCGGCGGACAAATTCGTCATCGGCGAGCTGTACCGTGAGGCAGGTCCCGAGCCAGACCAGCAGTCGCTTGAAGGATTGCGAGTGACGCCATCGTCCGCTCCCGTGTTGACGCCGATCGCCTTGGTGACGTCGGAGAGGGATGCGGTAGCCGGCCGTCCCGGCCGGACTGAGCTGATCATGGCGGGCGTGGGCGGCCAGGGACTCGCCCTGATCGGCCTCTTGTTGGCCGAGGCCGCCGGAGTGGGCGAGGGGAGATTCGTGGCGCAGACCGAAAGCCATGGCGTGGCGGTGCGCGGCGGGCCTAGCCGCGCCGAAGTCATCATCAGCGACGAAGAGATCGATTACCCTTCGGTCACCCGCCCAGATGTCGTACTTGCCCTCACCGACAAGGACTGTCAGCGCTACGGTACCCTTCTCAGGGAGGACGGTGTCCTCCTGTACGATGCCACTCGGCCGGTGTCGCCGCCGACCGTCTCCGGCCGGGTCTATGGCATCCCGTTCGTTGACCTGGCCCGAAAGCTGGGCGATCCGCAGGTGGCCAACGTCTTGGCTCTGGGGTCACTGGCGCAGGCTACTGGCGTCGTAGCCCGCGAGTCCCTGGAGGATGCCATCCGCAGCCGCCTACCCCAGGATGCCTGGGACCTCAACCTGCGCGCCCTCGACGCGGGCATCAAGGCCGCCAGCCCTTAGCCCCACGGCGGCACCCGGTCTGCCCCATATCCTGCCCCTGGCTGGCTTGTGGGTGGTTGGGCGTCACCTGCGGCCGGCGGTCCCCTCCCTCTCTAGCGGTCCCCTCGCCCGGCCGCCTCCGGCTGCACTATTATTACTGCGTATGGATCAGTCCTCTACCGAAGCCATACCCGGGGAGAGCCGTGGCCGCGCCAGTGCTACGCTGAGGTCATCCTCTGGGACCATTGAGGTCGCTATCGGCACGAGCCTTACTGCGGATCTCATCGAGCGCATCGCCTTGCTCGACCCGCGGCTTCACGTGCGCGACGTTGCTTCCCATTTCGTCCACGAACTGCCCGAGGCCCGGCGCCCTGGGCAGCCGCCTCCGAAGCCCAGCGCCGAGCGCGACTTCTCGAGTGTCCTTCGCGATGCCGAGGTGCTCCTCGCGCCGCGCAAGATGCCGTCGGACATCCTCGCCCGCATGCCCAGTCTGCGCTGGGCCCAGGCGGTCACTGCCGGTGTCGACTACCTGACCAATACTGGCATCGCGGGCTACGGCGTCTCCCTCACCACCGCCGCCGGCATCAACACGCGTCCCGTGGCCGAATACGCGATGGCTGGCATCCTCTACTTCGCCAAGGAGATGGACCGAATCCGGCGCAACCAACGTGCCCACCGCTGGGAGCGGCACGATCTGGGTGAGATCGGCGGCCGGACCCTGGGCCTGTTGGGCCTGGGCGCCGTCGGATCTCAGGTGGCCCACCTAGCAACCGCCTTCGGTATGCAGGTGCTGGCCATCCG
>Ga0082335_1009127_pt1 | contig 10855 bp, 12 predicted proteins | sample Subgrocontami58m_FD_72375 | JGI IMG/M metagenome (GOLD analysis project Ga0082335, IMG submission 72375) | Subsurface groundwater microbial communities from S. Glens Falls, New York, USA - GMW37 contaminated, 5.8 m (SPADES assembly) (version 2) ... | reverse complement strand
TGCTTCAGCCTTCAACACAGAAGGTGGATAACCCCGGCCATGGTGCGCAGACGTCCAGAGTGGCGGCTATGGCCTCGTCGTTGCCCCCTGCCGTTGAAAACACGATGAATCAGGCGGCGTCGGCATCGGGGGCGCTTCTCGCCCGGACGGAAAAGGCGGCGGTGGCGCACCAGGAAATCGCAGAGACCCTCGGGGAGAAGGATGCAGAGAAAGATGTGCATTTGTCGATAAATACCAGGGAGCCGCTGGTGAAAGCAGGTTTAGAAGAATTTGCCGCCTCCAAAGGCGATGTTAAGCAGGGCACCGCCATGGATGATAAAGGCAGGCCCCATGCGAAAGAGCAGCTTAATGTCCCTGGAATTATGAATACTAATGTTAATGCTGTTCTGTCCCCCTTGAGCAAAGAGCAGAGCATGGCGGCGTCGGCGGGAGCAATCCTGGAACAGGTGGCGGCACAGCTACCCCAAGCCATCAACAAAGGAGCGGGGAGGATCAGGATAAGCCTGGCGCCGGATAATCTTGGTAAGTTGGACATGGATCTGGTGGTCAGGGAAAGCAGAGTGCAGATAATTTTGACAGCTGAAAGCCGCACCGTGCAACAGACCCTTCAGGGACATGTGGAACAACTGAAAGAAGCCCTGCAGCAGCAGGGGTTAGAGGTGGATGGCTTTAATGTTCTGCTGCAGAACGGTCGTCAGGGACGGGACGATACGGCCGGTGGCGGCAATCCTTTCTGGAACGAGTACAGCCGTGCGGCAGTGGATAAAAAAGGCACGCGGGACGATAATTTCCTGCTGGCGGCAGGACCTTTTGTGCCGGGACGAAATGCGAAAAAAGGAGCAGAGGGCATCAATATTTTTGTCTGAAACATATTAACTAGGGAGGGAGATACATATGAGCGTTATTGATAGCATCAGCGGCAGCAACGCAACAACGGCAACAACTAAAACAATTGCTATGAGCAAGGATGATTTTTTGAAGATGCTGATTGCCCAATTAAAAAATCAGGATCCCACCAGCCCGCAGCAGGGGACGGAATTTGCCACTCAGATGGCCCAATTTGCCAGTGTCGAGCAACTGACCAATGTGAACATGGCGTTGCAATCCCAAAATCAAAACAGCCTGAACTTGATTAGCGCTCAGGCCATCAACCTGATCGGTAAAGAGATTACTGCCCAGACTGCCGCCGACAAGGACGGAACGCCGGGAACAGTGATTACGGGTCAGGTCACAGCGGTTAATTTTAAGAATCAAGCAGCATCGCTTACAGTGAATGGACAGGATATCCCCTTCACCGCCCTGCTGTCCGTGCGGGGGGCGGGTGGATAAAAACAGTCCAAAAACCATGTATAAACAAATAACCAGTTATTTAATTACTTTAACTTAGGAGGTAATCAAGATGTCAAGTTCACTAAATATAGGAACAACGGGACTTGCGGCGAGCGAAAAGCAGATGGATGTCATCGGCAACAATTTGGCTAATGCCAATACGGTAGGGTTCAAAGCCGCCGATACTTATTTTGCGAGCATGTTGAGCCAGAGTCTGTCCGGGGGCGGGGGAGCGGCATCGGTAGGGCAGGGGGTCGGCGTGGCCGCCGTTTCCACGGTCTTCTCGCAAGGCACCTTTCAATCCACTGGCAACGCCACCGATGTCGCCATCGACGGCAACGGCTTTTTCATCGTGAAAGATAAAGACGGCAATTCTCTCTATACCAGGGCAGGCGGCTTTCATATCAACAATGTGGGTGTACTTAGCGATATCAACAATTATGCTCTGCAGGGCCACATGTACGATCCCAACGGCGTCATTGAGTATCAGAACATGTCCGCCCTGAACTTGCAGAATGCCCAGTCCAAGCCTGCGGCTACCACCTATTTTGGTGTCGGCATGACGCTGGATTCCGGGACGACGCCGAGTGATAACTTTAATTCTTCCCAGGTGGTTTACGATTCCCGGGGGGCAAGACATAACCTGAACACCATCTTTACCAAGACGGCCGATCCCAACATGTGGGCGATACAAACAACCTTAGAGGACAAAGTAAATGGTGTCACCACGATTATAAGAGGCGCTCAGGACAATTACGGTGTGGTTTTTGACCCAGTAACGGGTGACGCTACCGGGCTTTATACCGCAGGTTTTGATCCAGCGGCTCTTCCTGCGAAGACAGCAGTGGCAGCCGCGGCTGCTATTGTCACGCAGGAGATTATAAATCCGGGGTTGCTTTACAAAACCCCGACGGCTGTGCCGTTCACACTAGCCCAGCAGAGCGCCACTGCCGGTGACTGGGGTTTTGTCACAACACTTGGGGTCCGCCAGGATGGCGGCTATGCAGCTGCAAAAGTCATCGCCGTCGCAGGTACGGCGGGTACTAATGGCGATACGGTAAGCATTGACCTGGACGGCAACGAAACTGCGGACATAACGTTTACCTTGAACGATACTGTCAACTGGACAACAAACGACAGTATAAGCTTTAATACTAAGCAAACCTTCAATCCCTTTGCCAATAACAATATAGCCTTTGCTGCCTTGAGCGATGGGGCCACCATTGGTGCCAATAATATCGTAGTTCAAAATCTAAAGGGACTCCCCAATCATGCCGCACCGGTAATTAAGACTTTTGCCACGACCTCGAGAATTTCCTCCATGGAGAACGACGGTTACGCCCCCGGCACTTTAAGCAGCCTGGTGATCAACAAGGACGGCATTGTGGAAGGTATGTTTTCCAACGGCCAGCGGCAAAACTTGGCCCGTATTCTCCTGGGTGATTTTATCAATCTGCAGGGTTTGAACAAGGTGGGCAGTTATTTCATCGAGACGGCCGACTCGGGACCTTCGGTCGATAACAAGCCGGGCTCCGGCGGACTCGGCGAACTCCAGTCCAGTTCCCTAGAGATGTCCAATACCGATACGGCCAAGGAATTTATCAAAATGATTACAGCCCAAAGAGCTTATCAGTCGAGCGCCAAGATCATTGCCACGGCCGATCAAATGTTGCAGACCTTGATGAATGTCAAACAGTAGCCTGGTTGATTGCTCTGGCCGGGGGGCCGTATGAGACGTCCCCCCGGCCAACTTGCCACCCTTTCGTCAAATAATTGACTCCTTCGAAAAACAAGTTTCCCGCTTATGCTTCCCTTTGACAAGTCCAGGGTAGCCTAACCATCGACAAAGCGCGCCCTCTCCTGTGGCGCCGTAACGTCTTCCCACGTGGTATGCTAATTGCTTCAAAGCTGCATAGCAAGTTGGAGATTACTCCCTGAAGGCGATAAATGGATTTGGCAACTATCATAGGCATTATCAGCGCCTTTAGCCTGGTGCTGATCGCGGTTGCCTCAGGCGGCGGTTTGACCTGGTTTTGGGATGCACCTTCGGCCTTGATAGTTTTTGGTGGCACCTTTGGAGCCATATTGATTAACTATCCCTTGGCCGATGTGCTGGGTGTCATCAAGGTGGCCCAGAATGCCTTCTTTAAGAAGGAACAGAAGGCCAAAGGCGCCATTGAGCTGTTGGTTATGATGTCCAAGGTCTCTCGCAAGGACGGTATGCTGGCCTTGCAGAATATGACCCATCGGCTGCGCGACCCCTTTCTTATTAAGGCAGTGAATTTGGTTATAGACGGTTTGGAGCCGCTGGACGTGACCAACATCCTTGATACTGAGCTTGATTTTATTGAGGAAAGGCACCGTCTGGGAGCGGAGATATTTACCACGATGGGAAATTACGCCCCGGCCATGGGCATGACGGGGACATTGATCGGATTGGTGCAGATGCTTATGCGGATGAATGATCCTTCTTCCATCGGGCCGGCCATGTCTGTGGCCTTAGTAACAACCTTTTATGGGGTGCTCCTTGCGTATTTGCTTTTTCTGCCTCTTGCCGGGAAACTTAAACGGCTGAGCGCTCAGGAGTTGCTGGTCAAGCAACTGATTATTAAAGGCATCTTGTCTATCCAAGCGGGCGATAACCCTCGCATTCTGGAACAGAAACTCCATGCCTTTGTTTCCCCCCATGAGAGGAAATCGGTGTTTAAATGAGACTCAGGACGCAAAATAGTGATGATAATGCCGTACCCGCGTGGCAGACGATTTATTGCTCCCTCGTTCTGATTATGCTGGTGATGTTCGTGATGCTTGTTTCCTATTCAGTGCTCGACAAGGGGAGGATGCACAATTTCAGAAGTAATTCCAAACATTCCGCCGAGTCTCTCGGCGAGTTGGGGCGAGAAAATAACAAATTTTCCCCTTTCCGAAGCGAAACAATACCGACAGCGGTTTGGATGATGCATGCCGCGGCCGCCATGCATCAAGTCGAGCTTAGAACCGGCCTGGAGGGGGAGGTTGGCATGGAAAGAGTAAGGGGGGGAGTGAAGTTCAAGATGAGGAGCGATCTTTTGTTTTCTTCCGGTAAAGCCATTATCAGGGGGGAAGCATATCCTTATCTGGACGAGATGATCAGAGTCGCCAAAGAACACGAGCTTTTTATAAGCATTGAGGGGCATACGGATGATGTTGTCATCCATAATGATGCCTTTCTATCTAACTGGGAGCTGTCGGCGGCGCGGGCGACGAACGTGCTGCGATATTGCCTGGAGAAGGGAAAAATACCGCCCGGCCGGTTGTCTGCGGCAGGATTTGGATCTTATCGCCCCCTCGTTCCGAATGATACCCTGCCGGGCAGAATGCGAAACAGGAGAATTGAAGTCTTATTGGCCATGGGTCATACCTGAGGAAGAACTCGATGCGTCAACGTGAAAATAATAATAGACCCCAAGAGTTGAGGGGCCGGTGGCTGCTGACATTCAATGATATGATGACTTTATTGTTGGCTTTTTTTGTCCTCATTATTTCCATGTCCCACCTTGATGCCGGCAAACTGAAGGGTGTAGCTGCCTCGGCAAGAAAAATGGCCGGCGGGGCGGAAGTGCCTAAGGGGTCAAAACTAATCGTTATTGAGCCGGTTGTGAGTTCCTGGCGCAATGATCGGGAGCGGACACAGGCAAGCGGTCAATACGTGCCCGGTGGATTGGAGGACCGGAAAAAGGCGCTTCGTCAGTCCCTTTCGCAGATGGAAGGGGTGATGGTGCTGCCTCGTAAAGACGGCCTCGCGCTCATGATGAGTGAGCCGCTGCTTTTTACGCCCGGAGCGGCGGAGCTTACCGGGAAAGGTAAGCAGGCCCTCAAGTCTTTGGGTGAAATATTGCAGAGAACCGATGTGGAGATTCGGGTTGAGGGCCATACGGATGATCTGCCGCTCACACAGGGCAAGTATCCCTCCAACTGGGAGCTTTCCTTGGCGAGAGCCGTCAATGCCGTGCAATATTTGGCCGTCCAGGGTGGTGTAGCGCCGGAGAGATTATCTGCGGCCGGCTATGCCGATACCCGGCCGCGGGCGGCGAATTTAAATACGCTAAACAGGCAGATAAACAGGCGGGTGGAGATTATTTTAACATTTGCAAGTTAAAGAATTGAGGGGCGAAGATGGCGAATGAAGAAAAAGAGGTGGTTGTGGCGGAAGAGCCCGCAAAAAAGAAGAAACCCATTGTCAAAATCATCATCATCTCCATAGCTGTTTTGGCAGTGGTGGCTGGGGGTGTCCTGGGCGCCATGTATTATTTCAGCGGCGCCGGGGAAACAAAAAAGGCTGCTCCTCCCCCCCGTCCCGTGATAGGCGCTTTATGGCCGATGGAGCCATTCATCGTTAATCTTTTGGATAATCAGGGGGAGAGATACCTAAAAATAATTATGGAGCTGGAAGTGTCAAGCCAGTTGGTTGTTGCCGAGCTTGAACTGCTGAAGCCCAAGTTACGCGACAATGTTTTAGATTTGCTTACTGCCAAAACATACAGTGAACTCATGGAAATGGGTGGCAAACAAAGGCTGCGCGAGGAGGTGGCTGTCCGCATCAATAGTTACCTGACGAAGGGAAAGATTGTGAAGGTATATTTTACTGATTTCGTTGTTCAATGAAGAAGCGGCAGTGGGAAGTAAGGGGCGCCGGTGTTAGAGGGAGAGGGATGCTATGGCCAGTATATTGACGCAGGAAGAGGTTGATGCCCTTTTACAGGGGATTTCAGGCGGCGCGATAGAGACGGGGGGAGAAGAGCAAGCAGATACTTCTGGAGTCGTCACCTATGATCTGACCAGTCAGGACAGGATCATTCGGGGACGTATGCCAACCCTGGAGATGACTAATGAAAAATTTGCTCGAATGTTCAGGAGCACTTTGTCCTCGACGCTGAGAAAGGTAGTCAATGTAACGGCTTTATCCACGGAGATGATCAAGTTCGGTGAATTCCTGAAGACGCTTCCCGTTCCTACGAGTATGCATCTCTTTAAAATGGATCCCCTGCGAGGGAGCGCCCTTTTCATCATGGAATCAAAAATCATTTTTATCTTGGTCGATATCATCTTCGGCGGCACCGGCACGTCCTTTTTTAGAGTCGAAGGCCGAGAGTTTACGGCAATCGAGAGCAACATTATCAAAAGATTGGTGCTCAACGCTTTATCTGATCTGGAAAAGGCCTGGGCGGTACTTATCGATCTCAATGTCAGCTATCAGCGATCGGAGATCAATCCGCAATTCATGCAGATCGTGCCACCCACTGATGTTGTGGTCGTGGTAAATTTTGAAATAGAAATGGAATATAACTCCGGCACAATGTCTTTCTGCATCCCTTACGCTAACCTGGAGCCTATCAGAGAGAAGCTGCAGACCGGCTATCAGAGCGAGCAAATGGAAGTGGATAAGGGCTGGGCGCAAAGGTTTAAAGACTGTCTCATGTCATCCAGGGCTGAGATGGTGGTGGAGATGGGTCGTACCCAGATAAGCGGTAAAGATCTGGTAAATCTCCAGAAGGGGGACGTTATTCGCCTGGATCGCTATGCTACCGATCCATTTGACATTCTGGTGGAAGGAATTCCGAAATATAAAGGTTATGCCGGCCTTTATAAGGGTAACCAGGCCGTGCAAGTATCAAAACTTATTAAGGGCGGAGAGGGTGCTGAGTATGGATCAGAATGAACTGGATAACTTGATGAAAGATATTGCCTTATCCCCGGAGAAGGAGACTGTCGCAGATGATAACATAGGTTGGGATGATGTTAAGGAAGAACTGCCGGGCGCCAGTGGCGCGGTCGCCAAAACGGAGGTGGGAGAAGTTCATTTCAAGGAATTAGTAAATGCCGAGCATGGCAATAGTTCTATGGATTTAGACTTTATTCTGGATATTCCGCTGACCATGTCGGTCGAATTGGGCCGTTGTCGTCTCTTGATCAGTGAGATGCTTCAACTGGGGCAGGGATCGGTCATAGAGCTAATGAAGCTGGCCGGTGAACCTATGGAAATATACGTGAATCAAAAATTGATTGCCCGGGGCGAGGTGGTGGTAGTGAATGAAAAATTTGGCGTACGTTTGACCGATATCATCTCCCCGGCGGAACGTGTGAACAGGCTGAAATAAAACTTGTAAGAAAGGATAACGATGAATCCCGTAGCTTTTTGGCCATCCTTTTTGAAAATGTTGTTTGCATTGGCTGTTGTTTTGGGTTTGCTGGTGGGAGCAATGTACTTTTTCCGGCGGATTTTACAGCAACCAACCGCCGGTGGCCACGATAACAGAGCGATCAACGTTGTCGCGGCCCGCTACCTGGGTCCGAAAAGCAGCATTATGGTGGTAGAGGTGCTGGGTAAATTTATTGTCATCGGTCTGGCCAATAACCAGATATCACACCTGGCTACGATTGATGATCCTGAAGCCCGGGAGCAATTTAAATGCAGTGGCAGTCCGGAAAAAAAGCTCCCGTCCCTGTTCGAGCACTGCATGAATCATAAGGTTGCCCGGGAGATTGCGAATCTGTTACGCCAAGGAGGGCGAAATTGAAGAAATTGCTTCCCGCCTTGGCTGTTGGGTTTCTTGTGCTGACGTATGCGGCGTCCGGGCAAGCCCAGGCGCTGTCCTTGCCAAACATTAGTCTAAGCATCGGCGGCGCTGCTGACGAACCGGGGCAGGTTGCCTCGGTTATTCAACTGGCTTTCATGCTTACAGTGCTTTCACTGGCGCCGGCCATCCTTTTAATGGCGACTTCCTTTACGAGAATCGTGGTGGTGCTGTCTTTGTTGCGGCATGCCCTGGGCACTCAGACCATGCCACCCAACCAGATAATCATTGGGCTGTCCCTTTTCCTGACGCTTTTCATCATGACGCCGGTCTGGCAGAGGGTCAACAGTGAAGCGCTGCAGCCCTATTACGAAGAACGGAGCAGCGGCGAGGAGGCGCTAGCGAAGGCCATCATCCCGGTAAAGGAATTTATGCTGCGCCAGGCACGAGAAAAAGATCTAGCCCTGTTTATAAAAATAGCGAAAGAAAAAAGGCCGGAAAAGCCAGACGATATTTCACTGAGTGTCTTGATCCCTGCTTTTGTGATCAGTGAATTGAAGACGGCTTTTCAAATCGGCTTTATGATTTATCTCCCCTTCTTAATTCTGGATATGGTTGTGGCCAGCATACTTTTATCAATGGGAATGATGATGTTGCCCCCGATCATGATCAGCCTGCCCTTCAAGCTGCTATTGTTTGTGCTGGTGGATGGCTGGTCTTTGCTGGCAGGGTCGTTGGTGCAGAGTTTTAGATAAGAAAGAGAAATTATTATGTCAACGGAATTTGTGGTGGGACTGATTTCGGAAGCGATCAAGTTGATGTTGCTGATTTCTGCGCCCGCTTTAATTGTGGCGCTGGTAGTGGGTGTGGCCATCAGCCTCTTTCAGGCGGTGACGCAGATCCAGGAGATGACGCTTGTTTTTGTGCCCAAAATAGTTGCCGTGATGGTGGTCCTCGTTGCTGCGCTGCCCTGGATGCTCAATCTCCTGGTAACCTACACCCATAACCTCATTGCCAATATCCCCCTGTGCATAAAATGAAGGAAGATGGGGGTTAGTGAGGTTTTAGATGAGTATTCCGGTTCTAACCCCAGAGTTGATCGAGGCTTTTATCCTGGTTTTCATCCGTGTCAGCGCGATCATGCTGCTGACCCCCGTTTTTGGGGACGCCGTCGTGCCCTCCATAGTCAAGTGGGGGCTATCATTGTTGATTGCCATGATTCTCTTCCCCCTGGTAAAGGGGGGGCTTGGTCCCCTGGGTAATTTGGAGTTTTTACCATTGGCATTGAAAATTGCGGGCGAAGTGCTCATTGGGGTCAGCATCGGCTTTACGGCCAAATTTATTTTTGCCGGCATACAGATGGCGGGCGAGATGCTGGGGTTTCAAATGGGATTTTCCATGGCCAGTGTCATTGATCCCACCTCGAATATTCAGTTTTCCGTTGTTACCGAGTTTCAGTATATGATGAGTTTGCTGTTGTTTTTGGGTGTCGATGCCCACCATATTATTATCAGTGCGATTTCCGAAAGTTACCAGGCACTAAGTCCGCTGAATGTTCATTATTCCGGCGCTCTCTTGCAGGTCATAATTCGCCTTTCCCAGGAGGTATTCATGATTGCCGTCAGGATAAGCGCCCCGGTCATGGCGGTGCTGCTATTTACCAATGTTGCTCTGGGGGTGGTGGCGCGAACGGTGCCGCAGCTTAATATCTTTATTGTCAGTTATCCGCTGACAATTTCCGTGGGGCTATTGTTTGTGGGCTTAACGGCGCCTGTTTTCGCTGAGCTTGTCGCGCGCTTATTTTTCGGTATGGCGGGGAAGATAGACTTGCTTATACGCATTTTGTAACGTGACGCTGCTGCCGCACAAAATATTGACGCCCGCGTCATCAAACAGATAGGTGGTTGGTAAATTATAAACCATGTCCTGCGTATTTTTTACGGCAGATGATTTCTGATTCACTTATACCCTTCATCAGTAAGGCTTTATGGCGGACAACGAGCAGGGTCAGGAAAAAACAGAGCAGGCAACCGACAAGCGCCGGGAAGAATCGCGTGCGAAGGGCCAGCTCGCCAAGAGCAGGGAGATTCCCTCCGTTGCCGTTCTGTTTGCCTGTCTGATCTATTTTCATTTCAATGCCGCCGGCCTGCTGCAAAAATTAATGGCTATGATGTCCTCCACTTTCCGGTCCGCAGGCCAGGTCGTCATAACCATGGATAGTGCGCCCTCACTGCTCACCGGCTATATGTTCAAAGTGTTTTTTATGCTTCTGCCGCTTCTGGCGCTGATCTGCGTTGTCGCCTTGGCTGCAAATATTCTCCAGGTAGGGATGCTTTTTTCCACCTCGGCCCTGGAGCCCAAGCTTTCAAAGCTTAACCCGTTAAGCGGCTTGAAAAATCTCCTATCCCTGAAATCGGCGGTGGAGTTAATAAAAAACATCATTAAGATGAGTATTGTTGGATTTGTTTCCTACCAGGTAATCGGGGATGAAATCAAAAACTGCCTGACATTGGCAGAACAGAGTGTCTGGGGTATCATGATTTACATGGGCAAAATATCCTTCAAGATTTTAGTCACCACCTGCTGGGTTTTGGTCTTTTTGGCCCTTCTTGATTACCTGTATCAGCGCTGGGAATACGAGAAGGGTCTGCGCATGTCCCGTCAGGAAATCAAGGAAGAATTCAAGAATACGGATGGCAATCCGACCATTAAGGCCAGAATCAGGCGTCTCCAGAGGGAGATGGGCCGCAAGCGGATGATGGCAGCCGTGCCCACCGCCGACGTGATTATAACCAATCCGACGCACCTGGCGGTGGCTCTCAAGTATGAACAGGGGAAACAAAGCGCGCCCTGTGTCGTGGCCAAAGGCGCCGATCTGGTTGCCGAGAAGATCAGGGAGGTGGCCAGGGCAAGCAATGTGCCTATCGTTGAAGACAAGCCATTGGCACAAGTATTGTATAAGATGGTAAAGG
>Ga0082335_1009125_pt1 | contig 10857 bp, 10 predicted proteins | sample Subgrocontami58m_FD_72375 | JGI IMG/M metagenome (GOLD analysis project Ga0082335, IMG submission 72375) | Subsurface groundwater microbial communities from S. Glens Falls, New York, USA - GMW37 contaminated, 5.8 m (SPADES assembly) (version 2) ... | reverse complement strand
GCCGCTGCTGCTGGAAGCGCCGCGCGGCGACGGCCACCCGGTACTGCTGCTGCCCGGTTTCATGGCCGACGAAAAATCGCTGATCGCGCTGAAGCTGTTCCTGCAGAACAAGGGCTACGACGTACACACCTGGGGCCTCGGCCGCAACCTGGGCTTTCGCAGCAAGCACGCCAGCGCCCTGCCGCAGAAGATCCGCTACCTGCACCACGTCACCGGGCGCAAGGTCAGCCTGGTCGGCTGGAGCCTGGGCGGCGTGTTCTCGCTTTACGGCGCCGAAAGCACGCTGGAAAGCGTGCGCGCCATCATCACCCTGGGCAGCCCGGTCAGCGTCGATGCCAGCGGCAGCCAGTCGCCGGCCACGGTGAAGGCGCTCTACCGTCTGGTGTCCCACCGGCTCGGCGCCGCGGCGCACGTCATGCAGCCGCGCGCCAAGACCCTGCGCGAGCATCGCCGCCTCGCGATTCCGACCAGTTGCCTGTATTCGCTGGGCGACGGCGTGGTGCCGCCGCAGGAAGCCACCATCGACGGCGATCCGGCCTTCCACGAGAACATCCGGGTGCCCGGCAGCCACATCGGGCTGGGCTTCAACGGCATCGTGCTGGCCATCGTCGCCGACCGCCTGGCCCAGCCAGAGGGCGCCTGGCGTCCCTTCCGGCCGCAGGGCCTGCTCGACCGCGTCTGGCGCGCAACATCCGGTGCCGCCCGCGTCGACCCTGCTTCCCCCGCTGTCTGACCCGACCGAAAGCCCTGCATGCGACAACTCAGCGAACACGACGCCGCCTACATCTACTCGGACAGCGCCCACGCCAATTCCAACGTCACGTTGCTGCACATCTACGACCAGTCCACCGCACCGGGCGGCATGGTGCGCTTCAAGCAGATCCTGGCCCATGTCGAAAGCCGGCTGGGCCGTTTCCCGATCTTCCGCGAGAAGATCCTGCGCGTGCCGCTCGACCTCGACTATCCGTACTGGATCGAGGACGAAAGCTTCGACATCGAATACCACGTGCGCCACATCGCCCTGCCCAAGCCCGGCGACTGGCGCCAGTTCTGCATCCAGGCCGCGCGCATCCACGCCCGCCCGCTCGACCTGAACCGCCCGCTGTGGGAGATGTACGTGATCGAGGGCCTGGACAGCTTCCTCGACCTGCCGGTGGGCAGCTTCGCCGTGCTGCTGAAAATCCACCATGCCGCGATCGACGTCGTGCGCTACACCGAGATGACCACGCTGCTGCACGACATTTCCGCCGCATCGACCTCGCCGCCGCCGCCCGAGCCCTGGTTTCCCGAGGGTGCGCCGGGCAACCTCGGCCTGCTCTGGCGCGCCGGCTTCAATGCCGCGACCTTTCCGCTGCGCATGGCGCAGCCGCTGCTGCGCGGCTGGACCACGCTGAAATCGGCCGCCGACATTTTCGTCGGCGAGTTCCTCGGCCGTCCGCACGAATTTCCCATGACGCGTTTCAACACCGAGGTGTCGCCGCATCGCGTGTTCGAGACGCGGCGTTTCGCGCTTGCCGATTTCAAGGCCATCCGCGGCCTGACGCCGGGCGCCACGGTCAATGACGTCGTGCTGGCGGTGTGCGCCGGCGGCCTGCGCCGCTATCTCGACCTGCAGGGCGAACTGCCCGACGACAGCCTGGTCGCGGCGGCGCCGATCGCGGTGCGCGCCACGGGCGAGAAGGCGGGCGAGGCCGAAGGGCAGGCGGTGTTCTCCTGGGTGCGCATCGGCCTGGGCACCGACATCGCCGATCCGGTGGAACGCCTGGTGGCGATCCGGGCACTCAGTTCCTCCTCCGAAATCATGGCGCAGGCCGTCGGCGCGCGCGAGCTGACCGCCCTGGCGCAGGCCGCGCCATCGGCCGCGATCGCCGCCAGCAGCAAGATGCTGCGCTCGGCCTCGGCCCTGCTCGGCGACTGGTCGCCGCTGGCAAACTGCGCCATCGCCAACGTGCCGGGGCCGCAAGTGCCGCTCTACCTGCAGGGCGCGCGCCTGACCTACCTCTCGGCGATCATGCCGATCGCCGACGGCATGGGGCTGGTGTTTTCGGTCACCAGCTACAACGACTTGCTGGTGATTTCCGTCACCGGCTGCTATGAGCAGTTGCCCGATCCCGAGGTCTTCGCGCTGTGCCTGCGCGACAGCTTCCAGGAATACCTGGCGCTGGCGGGACCGGCGCCGCGCCGCAAGCCGCGCGCCGCCGCGGCCAAGGCCCCGCGCGCCAGGTCCGCCACGCCGGTCGCCGCATCGACGCGGCGCAAGGCGGCCACGCGCGCCGTGGTGCACTGAGCATGGCCGGCGCGCCGCTGCACATCGAATACGAATCGCTGGGCGACCCTGCGCATCCCGCCATCGTGCTCATCATGGGCCTCGGCATGCAACTGCTGGGCTGGCCGGACAACTTCTGCAACGCCCTGGTGGCGCGCGGCTACCGCGTGATCCGCTTCGACAACCGCGATTGCGGGCTCTCCGGCCGCGTCGCGGCAAAGAAGCGCGCCAACCTGTTGCTGGCGATGGCCGCCGCCGCGCTGCATCTGCCGGTGCGCACGCCCTACACGCTGGAGGACATGGCCGGCGACACCGTCGGCCTGATGGATAGCCTCGGCATAGCACGCGCCCACATCGTCGGCGCCTCGATGGGCGGCATGATCGCCCAGGTGCTGGCGGCGAAATATCCGCAGCGCGTGCTGAGCCTGACGTCCATCATGTCCACCTCGGGCAACCGCAAGCTGTCGAAGCCGACCAAGGCGGCCGGCAAGGCCCTGCTGGCACGGCCTTCCGATCCGCGCGATCCGGCGGTGGTGATCGAGCACCTGGTGCACACCTTCGGCGTCATCGGCAGCCCCGGTTACCCTTCGACGCGCGAAGAGCTGCGCACGCGCATCGGCCGCAGCGTGCGCCGTGCCTACGACCCGGCCGGCGTCGCGCGCCAGTTGCTGGCTGTGATCGCCGCCGGCGATCGGCGCAAGCAGTTGAAGGAGATCAAGGCGCCGACGCTGGTGATCCACGGCGCGGATGATCCGCTGGTGCCGCTGGCGGCAGGGCGCGACACCGCGCAGCACATACCCGGTGCGCGCCTGGAGGTGATCGAGGGCATGGGCCACGATTTCCCCGAAGCGCTGCTGCCGCGCCTGGCCGCGTCCATCGCCGACCATTGCCAGAATGCCGGAGCCGGCGCAGCATAGCGCGATGACGCGCGTCGGCCTCTACTTCGGCATCGTCCAGTTCCTCTTCGTCAGTTGCTGGACGGTGTATGTCATTTACCTGCCGGGCCTGCTGGCGAAGGCGGGCATCGACAAGACGTGGGTGATCTGGGTGCTAATGGCCGACCAGTTGATCTTCACGGTCATGGATTTCGCCATCGGCGTCGCCGCCGACCGCGTGCTGGCCGGCCTGCGCCGCATCGGGCCGTGGCTGCTCGGCGCCACCGTGGTTTCCGGCCTCGCCTTCCTGCTGCTGCCGCACCTGGCTCCGGCCGGCGCCCCGGCCCTGCTGCTGGGCGCCATCGCGGTGTGGGCCGTGACCTCGTCGGCGCTGCGCGCGCCGCCGATGATGCTGCTCGGCAAGTACGTGCCGGCGGCGGGCGTGCCCTGGGTATCGACGCTGAGCCTGGTCGGCCTCGGCCTGGCCGGTGCCGCCGCGCCCTACCTGACGCTGGGCCTGCGCGGCCTCGATCCGCGCCTGCCCTTCGCCCTGGCTTCGATCGTGCTGGTGGCGGCCGTCGGCGGCATGCTCTGGGCCGAGCGCCATCTTGCCGCCGCGGCCCCGGCCGAGGCGGCGCCGCCGGCGCGCCCGGTCGATGCCCGCGTGGTGGCCTTCTTCGCCGCCGTCGCGCTGCTCGGCCTCGGATTCCAGATGCATTTCGCGCTCAACTCGGTGCCGCTCTACCTGCGCTTCGCCAAGCCGGCCGAACTCGACCACCTGATGCCGGTGTTCTGGATCGGCTTCAACCTGCTGATCTTCCCCGCCTGCCGCGCCAACCAGCGCTTCGGCGGCATCGCCGTGATGACCGCCGGCGCCGTGCTCGGCGCGCTGGCGGCCGCCGCGGCGGCCTCGGCGCCGTCGCTGGAAACACTCGTCGCGCTGCAATTCCTCGCCGGCGGCGCCTGGGCCGCGGTGCTGATGAGCGCCATGACCTCGGCCATCGCCATCGGCCACACCGGCCGCGAAGGCGCCGCCAGCGGCGGCCTGTTCGCCCTGCTGGCGCTGGCGACCCTGGCGCGCATGGCCATCGTCGCCACCCAGATCAACAAGGATGCCGGCTTCGCCGCGATGCTGCCCTGGCTGCCGGGCCTGGCCTGGGCCGCCGCAGCGCTGCTGCTGGCGTGGTTGGCGCTACGGCCGCGGCAGGGGGCTGTGTCGGCGTAGCGCCGGCGCCGACTTTTGCGGGAGTGTCGCCGGCGGGCCTGCTCTCGCGCCCTGATCGTTGGGTTGCACATAGGCTTGCTGCGAGTATTCTTGGCCCATGCGCGACAGGGATTATTCGCAAATATGCTCAATACCGAATATCGCCCGGATATTCTGAATCGGGAATAAGCACCATGACCGACATCGTTCGTACCAGCGGCCAGCTCGGGCCGATCCTCAAGCGTCTGCGCAAGGCCAGGGGCTGGTCGCAATTCGAGCTGGGCCGCAAGATCGGACTGTCACAGGAACGCATTTCGGTGATCGAGAACCACCCCGAGCGAACCTCGGTCGACCAACTGCTTACCGTCTTGATGGCATTGGAGGCTGAACTCAAGGTACTGCCGCGAACTCCGTTGTCGGGGTGGATGAAGGGGAACGCGCCGGCCAAGGGAATGCGTGCAAGCGAGAACCGGGAGTTCTGGTGATGGCCGTGTTCACGCCGCGCGGAAATGCGATGCCTGTTATCCGCCCGCGCCAGGCCTGGCAGACCCGCCTCAATACCGTCTGAAGGATTGGCTCAAGAGCCGTTCGGCGGCCTGCGGCTGCCCTTGCTCCGGGGCCGCGCCAGGCCGCTGGCTAAACTAGCCGATGCCGAAAGGTCGGTATTGTCGTCGGACAACGCCAGCGGAATTCCCCTGTCACGGCGCCTCGCCGCAGCGGCTCGCAAGGGGCTGCGCCGTGCCCGGCCCGCCTGCTCCAGGTCGATAGTGGATGCCACCGAAAGTATTCGGCAGCTCTGCTTGCGGCGACGTTACCCTCTGAACTCAGGGATGCCACGTACTCGCCAAGCAACTCGTTTGGAACCGAGACAATTTCGAGCGGATGCAGGACCACTTACACATTTTCAATCTTGAACGACGGGTTGAATCGCGGATTGCTCACCTTCCCGAGAGCCGCTTTGCGGACCATGGGGACAACCACCCGCCGCCGGTAATGTCATACAAGGACGACTGGACCAGCACCACATAGGGAATATCGTCGCGGTGCCTTCCCGTGTTCCGATGCACATCGAATTGAGCCATGGCGCAAGCTCAAAGAGACGAATACTCGTCGGCGAACGATCCATGCCTGGCGTTGAAGGCGTTCCACATCGACAGGGTCGCCTCCAGAGTCCTGGCCTTGGCCATGCGCTGCTGACGCTCGTGTTCGACATAGTCCGCCAGCAGCGACTCAACCACTCCGGAAAGATTGTTGGTAAGACCGCGTACCTGGACAACCAGGTCCTCGTTCAAGGTCAGATTTACCGGGCGCTTCCTTGCATTGCTGTTGAATGTAGCTGCCTTCATCGCACACCTCCAATGCGCATTGTCTGCGCATTTTGATGGAGACATGGTGGAATTTCCTGATTGCCGTTCGTGGCCGGTGACAGCCTTTCAGCCAATCGTTCAAGCCGCTTCGCGCGACTCCGCGACCACACCTTCGCGCACCAGGATGGCATTGACCTCCGGCGCGCGCCGGGCTTCGCGCACGGCGAGGAACAGCTGCTCGGCCTGCGGGTAGCGGCGCTGCATCAGGCCCAGCCACTGCTTGAGGCGGCCGGGGGATTGGGCGGGGAGGACCTTGCGCTGCACGCGGTTCCAGAACCCGGCAAGCATGGCTTCGATCTCGCGCCAGTCGGCATCGCCCGCTTCCTCTTCGGCCTTGCCGCGGATGCGGCGCGCCAATAGCGGGTCGGCGATGGCGCCGCGGCCGAGCATGACGTCGTCGCAGCCGGTGGCGGCGCGGATGGCGCGGTAGTCGGCGACGGTCCACACTTCGCCGTTGGCGATCAGCGGCAGCTTCACCGCCTCGCGGATGCGCGCCACCCATTCCCAGCGGGCCAGCGGCTTGTAGCCGTCGGCCCTGGTGCGGGCATGGACCACGAGTTCATTCACGCCGCCGGCTTCGAGCGCCCGCGCGCAGGCTATCGCCTGGCTGGTGTCGTCGATGCCGAGGCGCATCTTGGCCGTGACCGGCATGCTTGCGGGGACGGCGGCGCGCACGGCGGCGGCGATGCGGTACAGCAGTTCAGGTTCGTCGAGCAGGGCGGCGCCGCCGCGACGGCGGTTGACCAGCGGCGTCGGGCAGCCGAAGTTGAGGTCGATGCCAAAGGGATGGAGGCGGGCGAGGTGGGCGGCGTTGGCCGCCAGCATGTCCGGGTCGTTGCCCAGCAACTGGATGCGCACGGGGGTGCCGGCTTCGGTGCGCGCGCCGGTCTTCAGTTCGGGCGAGACGCGCCGGTAATGGGAGTGCGGCAGCAGCGTGCCGCTGACGCGAACGAATTCGGTGACGCACCAGTCGTAGCCGCCGGCCGAGGTCAGCACCGCGCGCAGCACGTCGTCGGCGAGGCCCTCCATCGGGGCGAGGATGAGTTTCATCGCCGACTTTCGGCTCATGCGTGGTGGGGAATCGGCTGTATGGGAATCTGGCGGTTCTTCTTCGCCTTGCCCATGACGTGCATCTCGCAGGCCTTGCAGTCGAACTTCAGGGTCAGGCGTTCCTTGCCATTGACCAGCACCATGGGCTCGGCATTGACGCCCTTGACCCAGCCCCTGGCTTCCTTGGGGCAGAGGCTGTGGCTGTAGCGCAGGCAGTGTTTGGTGATCATCAGCGAGACTTCGCCGGGCGTGGTGTCGGCTTCGTAGGCGTCGGCGATCAACGCCACGCCGTGGCCTTGGTAGAAGGCGCGGGCGCGGTTGTTGAGCACGTTGGCGAGATAAGTCAGCTCGCGCTCGGGATACGCGGCCGGCGGATCGAGCGGCAGGGCGCGCGCCGGGCGCGGCCGGGCGGCTTCGCGTGCTGCGATCAGGCTTTCGACGGCCTCGCGGCGCAGCGCATTGATCGCGGCGGCGGGCAGGAACCAGGGCTCGGCCAGCACAATGCCGACGTCGGTGGCCTTGAAGTCGGTGGCGCCGAGCTTGCCCAGGCTTTCGGCTATGGCGACCAGCGCGCGCTGCGGGTTCTTCGCTGTCTCCTTGGCGTGGGCGACGGCGGCGCGGCCTTCGATGCCGTCCTCGTCCTTCAGCGTCAGGGCGAAGCCGTCGGCGGTCTCGGTCAGTTCCACCGCAACCCCGATGCGGCGCTCGGCGGAATCCTTTTCCAGCAGGCGCTCGAACGCCTGGTCGCGGTTGCGGTGGATCCCGGTGCCGGGCTTGAAGCCTTCCGGGTCCTCGGGCATTTCGTTGGGGAAGAGGCGTTTGCCTTGCGCTACGTTGATGCGCAGGCCGGCGAGCTTCCTGCCGCGCGAGAGATAACTGATGCCGTCGCCATTGGCGAATTCCTCGTCGCTGTCGACCTCGAACCAGTCGGGGCCGATGCGCGTGACCGTGCCGCTGACTTCGCCGGCAAAGCTCGGCGTGTCGAAGGCGGCGATGTCGGCGTGGCGGCCGTTGACGAAGTAGTCGGTGGCGCCGCGGTTGAAGGTCTTTTCCGGGCGCGGCGTGAAGCTATGGCTGCAATGGCCAGAGGAGGCGCGCGAATACTGCTGCGGCGCGCCCTCGATGATACGGTCGAGCAATTGGCGGTAATGCGCGGTGGTGTTCTTGACGTAGGCGAGGTCCTTCAGCCGGCCCTCGATCTTGAACGAGCGGATGCCGGCGTCGGCCAGCGCGCGCAGGTTGGCGCTCTGGTCGTTGTCCTTCATCGACAGCAGGTGCTTGTCATAGGCGACGATGCGGCCCTGCTTGTCTTCGAGCTTGTAAGGCAGGCGGCAGGCCTGCGAGCATTCGCCACGATTGGCGCTGCGCCCGGTGTGGGCGTGGCTGATGTAGCACTGGCCGGAAAAGGCCACGCAGAGCGCGCCGTGGATGAAGAATTCGAGGACCGGCGGCGCATCACCAATGCCAACTCTTGTGCGGATCGCGCGGATCTCCGGCAGCGACAGTTCGCGCGCCAGCACCATCTGCGAGAAGCCGACGTCGGCGAGGAACTTGGCTTTGTCCGGCGTGCGGATGTCGCACTGGGTCGAGGCGTGGAGCTGGATCGGCGGCAGGTCGGTTTCCAGCAGGCCCATGTCCTGCACGATCAGCGCGTCGGCGCCGGCTTCGTACATCTGCCAGGCCAGGCGGCGCGCGTCCTCGATCTCGTCGTCGCGCAGGATGGTGTTGAGGGTGATGAAAATCTTCGCGTGGAAGCGGTGGGCGAAGGCCGTCAGGCGCTCGATGTCCTGCACCGAATTGCCGGCGCCATGGCGCGCGCCGAATTCGGGCCCGCCGATATACACCGCATCGGCGCCGTGCCGGATCGCCTCGATGCCGATCTCGGCATTTCGGGCGGGGGCGAGCAGTTCTAGGGAGGTGGGCTTCATTGTGCGGCCAGCAGCAGCGCGGCGCTGACGGGATTCATGGCCTCGATGTCGGGCGCGAGGCGGTAGGTTTCATCGCCGGGATAGACGACCAGCTTGCGCGCCGGGCTCAGGTCGGCGCATGCCGCGTGAAAGCCGCGCTCGAGTTTTGGCGCCAGGCTGCGCTTGATCTCGATGGCCCACAGCTCGCCGTTCGGCCAGGCCATCAGGAGGTCGATTTCGGCGCCGCCGCTGCTGCGGTAGAAGTGGCCTTGCACACCTTCCGGGGTGCAGGCGAGCAGGTTCTCGATAACGAAGCATTCCCAGCTCTGGCCGACGACCGGGTGCGAAAGCAGGGCCTCCTTGTCGGCAATGCCGAGCAGGGCGTGGACCAGGCCGCTGTCGCGCACATATACCTTGGGCGACTTGACCAGGCGCTTGCCGAGGTTGGCATGCCACGGCGGCAGGCGGCGCACCAGCAGCAGGTCAACCAGCAGGTCGAGGTAGGCGGCCGCTGTCTTGGCATCGACGCCGAGGTTGCGGGCGAACTGTGCGGTATTCAGCAAGCCGCCCTGATGGTGAGCCAGCATGCTCCAGAAGCGGCGCAGGGTTTCGGCGGCGATGCGGGGGCCGAACTGCGGAATGTCGCGCTCCAGATAGCTGCGGATGAAATCCTTGCGCCAACGCAGGCTTTGCGCGGCATTCGGCGCCAGCAGGCTTTCCGGGAAGCCGCCGCGCAGCCAGAGATGGTCGCCCGGCAGGCGGCGGGTTTCGAGCAGGTTGAAGGGCGCCAGTTCGAGGTAGGCGATGCGCCCGGCGAGCGTTTCGCCGGACTGCTTGAGCAGGTCGGGCGAGGCCGATCCGAGCAGCAGGAAGCGTCCCGTCTTCTTCCCCGCGCGACGGCCCTTGTCGATCACGCCGCGCAGTACCGGAAACAGGCCGGGGGCGCGGTGCACTTCGTCGAGGATGACCAGTTCGTCGGCGTGGTCGGCGAGGTAAAGCTCCGCCTGCGCCAGCTTGGCGCGGTCCTGTTCGGATTCGAGGTCGAGGTAGAGCGACGGTTTTCCGGCGGCCTTCGCCACCGCCAGGGCCAGCGTCGTCTTGCCCGCCTGACGCGGGCCGAGCAGGGCCACGGCGGGCGAATGGGCCAGCGCCGCGGTCAGGGAGGGGGCAAGCAGGCGTTGAAGCATCATTGCAATTATGGAGTATTGGTACTTGAAATGCAATGTTAAATGACGTGGCGTTGCTGGCTGGCCTGGCTTTGATGCGGCCTATCGCGAGGCGGTGGAGTCACTTATCATTGGGCTACGTTGACAGCCTGCACCGCTCCAGCCTCGTTGATGACTTCCATTCATCGCCTCCTGCTTTCCACCGTCCTGGCCGCCTTGCTCCACGCCTGCGCCGATGCACCCGTGGCGCCGCCGCGGATCGAACGCATCAGCGCCGAGCAGCTCGAAGCGCGCCTGCCGCAACCGGCCGCCGCGCTGCCGCTGGAGCAGGTCGTAGCGCTTTCGCGGCAGGGTATTGCCGCCGAGGAAATCATCGCCCGCATCACGGCGTCGGCCTCGCGCTACCGCCTGTCGGCGGGGCAGATCGTCGAACTGGCGCAGCAGGGCGTGCGCTTGGCGGTGCTCGACCACATGGTCGCCGCCGAACGCCATCGCATCTTCGACGACATGGCGACCGACGCCAACGACCGCGACAGGGCCTGCCGCGAGCGCATCGAACAGGAAGTGCGCATGTGCCGCAACCAGACGATGGGCCCGCTGTTGATGCCCGGGGCCTATCCCTATCCGATGATCAACTGCTTCCCGCTGACGCCGGGCTCGCCGTTCTGGCGCTGCCTGTGAGCCACGACATCCATTTCGCATCGACCCGCCGGACCTGACCATGAAACGACTGCTTTCCCTGCTGGCCGCCCTGCTCGCGGCGACCGTGTCTGCCGCGCCGCCGCCGGGGCATCCGGGCCCGGTGCAGGCGATGGACCTGCTGATGCCGGACAAGCCGCCGAGCGCCGCCGAACTGCCCCATCAGGGCAGGGTGCGCTCCAGCATCGATGCCAACGATTTCACCTACATCGAGGTCGAGCGCGCCGACAGCATCGAATGGATCGCCGCGCCGAGGATGGCGCTGACGCCGGGCGCGACGATCCGCTACGAGGACGGTGCGGTGATGAGCAACTTCTACAGCA
>Ga0082335_1009123_pt1 | contig 10858 bp, 10 predicted proteins | sample Subgrocontami58m_FD_72375 | JGI IMG/M metagenome (GOLD analysis project Ga0082335, IMG submission 72375) | Subsurface groundwater microbial communities from S. Glens Falls, New York, USA - GMW37 contaminated, 5.8 m (SPADES assembly) (version 2) ... | reverse complement strand
AGTCAAGGGTCATAGCCTGCCGAGGCTGGGGCCTGCCCTTCGCACGGGCGGGTTCGACGAGAGGGAGATGGGGGCTCCGGCCCCACGGGCCTATTGTAGGTCAGGAAGGAAGGTCAGCGCTCGTTCTTGCTAGGAATGCGCCCGCCAGAGGGAGCCGAAGCTCCAGACGAACGGCGGCAAGCCGAGGGTGACGAGCGCGGTGCCCGTCAGCAGAAAGAACAGGTCGAGGGCGTTGAGCTTGAATACGGGGTCGTAGGTGAGGCCCCGAGCCACCTTCGCCAGACCAACGAAGCCGGAAAGGAGGCCAAGGAGCAGGAAGAGAACGCTGACCGCGAGGACTCCCCAGGCCAGGACCCTCCGCTCACTGCTCATTGATACCTTGGCGACTGGGCGATTTCCCTAGCAAGTACGCCAGCGCGTCTCTGGCAGTATACGAGCCATCCCGGCGCCGCGGGATTCTAAGGATGGAAGCCACATCATCACCCAGGGTAATCACGGGTGGTTCCAGCCCGAGCTTGTCGTGCTGGGAATAGCCCGCAGTAGATGAGAGTCCGTTGCAAATACACACACTACCTCTGGTATCCCCCGGAGCCCCACCCTTTTGGGTGTACGCCTTGACTGGCTCCGCGGCGCAACGAAAGCCAATCCGTCCTGTCGGTGTGTGGTATGGTCTCACCAGGTGAGCTATGTTGCACCTTCTCCTTCTGCTTTCGTAGACATCCTCTTCAGAAAGAGTTCCCTTCACCTGGGCGACTTTGAATGGAAAACCTGTCGGTGAAGCGACAGCAGATGCTAATATGTCCAAGCCACCCTCACAGACTAGTCGGCGCAATTGTGTCTTTAGATCCGGCCTCATTCCTGATTCCTCGCACAGGGCAAAGACGGTTCCAGCTTGAATGCCGGTGGCTCCAGCCGACAGCGCCACACCAAGGTGTTCTGGGCTCCCATAGGAACCGGCCAGCCAGAACGGTAGTCCCAGGTTGACTAGCTGATCAATTCTTACCCTGTCTTTCTCGCCATAGACAGGCTCTCCACGATGATTCAACTCAGCTTTACCCCTGGGAGGAGCATTGTGTCCTCCTGCCGACGGGCCTTCAACAACAAACCCATCAACGGTCCCAGAAACCCTGCGAGAATCCAGCAATACCTTCGCTAGCAGATTGGAAGCGATAATGGCCAGAAACGCCGGACGCAATAGTTTCTGGGTAGACCAAGCTGGATTCAGATCTGCGGGATCAAACTTTACTTCCAGCTTGTCTCTCGACCCAGAGACATCCACCTTGTATTGGGCGGGTTCGTGATTGGCAAACCTGTCCAATATCCCAGGAACCTGATCGGGGATGCCGGCGCCCTCGAGGACATAATCTACTCCGGCCAGCATCGCTCCGAACAATCTTGGCAGGTGGAGGAGTTGAATCTTTTCGAGGTGGTTTATGCCAACTGGTCTGTCATGGCCCTCCTTGGCCAGCCACACCTCGACGAAATTTGCCACAACACTAAGCTCGTTCATTGCCCTGACGCGCCGGGGATTGTCACTCAACAAGTCGCTGGGTTTTGGCCCGTTCCTGTAACGAGCAGAGGTGGGTTTACAAACATCGCCAAGATAGGCAGCCAAGATGTCGGCGACAATCTGGGGGGCCGGGAAAGCAGCGAGAGCCCTGCGCATGTGTCCCCCAGGATCGCCGTCCTGCAGCCGTCTGATGAGCAGGACCTCCACTCCGGTTCCTGATACGACGCCCAGGACGGGCGTATCAAGGTCTCTACCAGCCACTGCGACTGCTCTGGCCAGTTCCCAGTTGGAGATGCCGACGCCCATACCGCCCTGGATGACAAGAGGCAATGGAGTCCGCAGTCCAGTCGGTTTAGGGATCATGCAGTGTTGTTTCTAGGCACTGGCCTACCGTTCCCAGTATAGCCTGGGTCCCGGCTGCCACCATTGTAACAGCAGGTGGACCGGGTAGCAGCCCGCCGGGCCAAGGCTTGAAGGAGGACTCGATCTGAATCGGGCGGATCCACGACTGGGGGCTGCTCAAACAGTGGTAGGCCGGGAGGGATTCGAACCCTCGACCCACGGATTAAAAGTCCGCGGCTCTGCCGCTGAGCTACCGGCCCACCGCATTCTAACATCCGCCAGGCGGGGCAGAGGCCGGTTGGAGAGGCTGCGGACCGAGACTAGCGCCTTGCGTAGCGCTACTGATTGTCGGACACTGGTCTGCCGGATGCATGCGCCGCTGGTCGAGGTCGAGTTCCGGAGCAGCGCCCCCGTCAGCGCAGGCGCGCAGCGGTGGCGGGTCGCTTGGCGCATCGAGAACCACGATGTCGAGCCAGTGCAGCTCCTGGCTGCCTGGCTGCCGCATAGCCGGTTTCGGAACGGGCCGGACGGCCGCGGGCGGGGGACAAGCCCCCGCCCTACGGCAAGGCTTGGATACGGGCGAGCTAGCCGCGGCCCAGGATGGCCTGTACCTCCTCGTCGGTGAACGCCCGCAGCGTCTCGCTGGAGACGTTGCCCGCCTCGGCGATGCTGAAGAGGCCGGACATCATCGCCTCCTCGTTGGGCGCTTCCACGACCGTGACCAGGTCGTAGCGGCCCTGAGTCCAGTAGTGCCCGAGGACCTTGAAGCCCCGGTCCTCGTTCTCCTTGCGGATATCGCTGGCTCGCTTCATCGTGGCCTTCATGTTCTTGCGGCCCTGCTCGGTGAAACGGTAGAGCACCACGTAGGCAGGCATCGCTGCCCTCCTTTCCGCTCCCCAATCGGCGAGCACCATGTTCTACCACCGGGCGCGTGCCTGTGCTAGCGTGGGACCGGGAAGATCCCCTACTCTCGATGTGTCATTCATGACGGGAGCGAGCATGGAAGAGCCAGGCCGGAACATTCTCCAGCGCATGGTGGGCTGACGGCGCAACTGAAGGGCCGACTTCGAAGAGACCACGGGCATGGTCTCCAACACCCTGGATGTGGACATCGAGGAGCTGCTCGGTGTTGTGCACGCGCAGGTAGTGCTGGACCTCACCCAGGATGATCTGCTCGTGGCTCCAGCGATGCTGCAGGATCCCCTGGAACCAGGGGTGCTGCCCCATGGGTACCTCGTTGGCGTAGGACCACAGCTCGGCCTCGAACTCGTCGGGAGACAAGGACACAGCGGTTCCTCTCTAGCCTACCGGACCGGCAGGACGACGGTGGCTGACCCCTCGGTGAGCCGCGTGCCGTGCTGGTTCGCGATCCAGAGCTGGCATTCCACGGTGGGCTGGCCGTCGCGAACTTCCGTAGCGACGACCGCGCCCGTCGCGGTCAGGCTGTCTCCAGGGTGGGCATAGCCGCGGAAGCGGTAGGCGAGCTTGCGCAGCGTCCCCTCGACGCCGATCCAGTCGGTGACGAGCTGCGACAGCATGTTGCTCAGGAAGGCGGTGCCCAGAATGACGTCGGGCAGGCCGTCGTGGCGGGCGAACTCGCGGTCCCAGTGCACGCGATGGAAGTTCTCGGTCACAGCGCCCACCCGCATCGACTGTACGATGTCGGGGCACTTGACGAGCGTGGGCAGGGGCTGGCCGACCGCGATGTCGCCGAAGTAGAGCACATTCATGGGGCGATGGGTCATCGGAGCAGCCGCGTGTGGCGGCAGATGGCGACAACCTGGCCGGCCTGGTTCGTGTAGGTGGACTCCTTCACGTTCACGATCATCGGCCCCGATTCGCGCCCAACGGTCTCGCGCAGCTCGGCAAGGCGGCTGGTGATGGTGATCCGGTCGCCGGGCCGGACGGGCTCGAAGAACTCCCATTCCTGACCACCTACGACCACCCGCTTGAGTGGCAGGTCGACCTGCTCGGCTGCGGTGCGGCCGCCGATGCCGTCCTCGCCTGGCTCGGGGTATCCTCGTGGATAGGCCGCCAGTGTACCCAGGAAGAGAGGCGGCGCGATGATGCCGCCGTAGCGGGTCCGACGCGCATACTCCTCTTCCAGATAGAGCGGATCGGCGTTGCCCATGGCTTGGGCATAGCGGCGGATCGCCCCCCGCTCCACGGCATCCGTGACCGACTCCATCTCCTGGCCGATCATGGCTCGCGCCGCATCGGGGATGAGCGATCCTTCAGACATTGCTCACATCACCACCTGATCGATGATGAGCCGGTTGATCTCCTCCTCGGACAGGCCGAGGATCTCGCCCAGGACGTGGTCGTTGTGCTGGCCCAGCAGCGGCGCCGGCAGGAGGCGGGGCGGCGTGCGCGACAGGCGAAAGGGCAGCGCATGGTGCGGGCTGGTGCCTGCCTCGGGGTGATCGAGGCGCAGGAAGTGGCCGCGGGCCCGGAGTTGCGGATCGCGAGTGAGGAGATCGGCGGCATTCTGCACCGCGCCCGCTGGCACTCCGGCCTCTTGCAGCAGCTCCATGGCCTCGGCGGCCGCCCGTTTCCGGGTCCATGTGGCCACCAGGTCATCCAACGCGTCCTGATGCGCCAGGCGGGACTCCATGGAGCTGAAGCGCTCCTCGCGCGTCCACAGGGGATCGTCCATGGCGCGGCACAACGCCTGCCATTCGGCATCATTGGTCACGGCGATGGCGCACCAGCTATCCTCCCCGGCGCAGGGATAAACGCCGTGAGGTGCAGCGCTGGGAGACCGGTTGCCCACGGCCGCCGGCTCTCGTCCATTGACAGCATATTCGAGCAGGGCGCTCCCCGTCACGGCGGCCGTGGCCTCGTATTGGGCCAGGTCGATGAACTGTCCCCAACCCGTGCGGCGCCGGTAGAGGAGGGCAGCCATGATGGCCGTGGCCGCGTGGCAGGGGTTGCTGCTATGGTCCGTGAAAGGCACGCAGATGTTGGGCGGAGGTTTCCCTGGCGCTGCCGACAGGAGGGGGAGGCCGGCCAGGGCAGCCACGCCGTTGCCGAAGGCACCGTGGTTGCGGCGGGGCCCGGTCGTGCCCATGACGGGCATGCTGACGGCGATGACATCCGGTCGCAGTCGCCGCAACTCCTCGTAGGCCAGGCCCCAGCGGGCCATGACGCCCGTGGTGTAGTTGTCCAGCACCACGTCGCTGACCCGCACGAGCCGTCGCACCAGATCGATCCCCTCGGGCTGCGCCAGGTTCAGCGTGACGCCGAGCTTGCTCGTGTTGAGGTTGTTGAACCAGTTGCTGACGTTCCAGCCCGCCAGGCCGGGGACCATCGGCTGGCCGCCGCGCAGGCCGCCCCGCCGGGCGGCGGTCTCCACCAGGATCACCTCGGCCCCGAAGTCGGCCAGGATCTTGGCGGCCAGGGGACCCGCCGCGACCCAGGAGAGATCAAGGACGCGGATGCCGCGCAGGGGCAGTTTCATCCCCATTGAGATCACGCCCTCGGCTCGTCGACGGGGCGCTGCCTCGGCGCTCCGTCTCGGGTCTTGACGATACTCGTCGTCGTCATGCTCCCCCAGCAGGGGAGGCCGCCCGGCCAGGCGCCAGGGGCTCTCGGACAGGCGGTAGGGCGCCCCAGGGTACAGGAAGGTGGCGCCCAGCTCGGGGTGCTCCACGGGCAGGAAGAACCCTCGCGCCCGCAGGTGGGAGTCCTCGACGACATCGCCGGGCGAGTGGAGCGGGCTGATCCAGAGGTCGAAGCGCCGCGACTCCTCTTCGACCTCAGCCCGCGGCAGGGTGCGCACCAGCGCCAGCACTCCCTCTTCGACCCGCGCCGCCAGCTCGGCCTCGCGTTCCGGCCCTTGCCACTCGGGCTCGGTCAGCTCGCCCGCCAGGCCCCGGCTCTCCAGCCACCGCAACCCCCGCTCCCGTGCCTGGGGCCGGCGAAAGCTCCCGGCGGAGATGTAGCCGTCCTGGCATGGCCAGAAGCGCCCCAGACGGGGACCATCGGTGCCGAGGCGTGTCGTCACCTCCTGCTTCAGGTCGAAGAATTGGGTGGTCGGCTGAGTGACGAGGGCTATGGCCTCCTGCATGGAGACGTCGATCCACTGGCCCTCGCTCGTCAGCTCCCGGTGATACAGGGCGATGAGGGTGGCGACGCAGGCGTAGAGGGACCCCGCGTAGTAGGCCTGGGACCCGGCCACGCGCACGGGAGTCCCGTCGGGGTAGCCACAGATGTGCATGAGTCCGCCCATGGCCTGGACCACGATGTCGGGCCCCCGCCAGTAGCGCCTGGGTCCGTCCTGGCCGAAGGGGGTGATGGATGTGTAGACGAGCCCGGGGTTCAAGCTCCGGAGAGCCTCGTAGCCCAGGCCGAGGGCCTCCATGTCGCCCTGGCCATGGTTTTCGATGAACGCGTCGGCCGAGGCCGCCAGTCGTCCTAGGAGCCTTGCCTCCGCAGGATTGGACAGGTCGAGGGTGATGCTGCGTTTGCTGGTGTTGAGGGCCCAGAAGAGCAGACTGCGGTCCGGTCCGGGCTCGTCTTGGTAGAAGGGGCCCCGATGGCGTGCCGGGTCCCCGGCGGGCGGCTCCACCTTGACCACGTCCGCGCCCAGGTCCGCCAGCAGCTTGCCGCAGTAGGCGCCGCGTTGGTCGGTGAGATCGAGCACCCGGTATCCCGCGAGGGCTCGATCGTGCGCCTGCACACCGATCATGCCCTACGGAACACCCGCGTCAAGGCGTTACCTGCCTCGCAGACGAGGATCCAGAAGATCTCGGACGGCGTCGCCCAGGAGATTGAGCCCCAGGACGCCCAGGGAGATGGCGATGCCGGGGAAGATGGCCATCCAGGGGGCGCGCTCGAAGAAGGTGCGGGCCCCGGTGCTGAGCATCCCCCCCCACACGGGGGCGGGTGGCGGCGGCCCGAGGCCGAGGAAGCTGAGCGAGGACTCCACCAGAATGGCTGTCCCCAGGGAGATGGAGGCGATGACGATGATCGGCGCCGTCACGTTGGGGAGGATGTGGCGGAAGATGATGCGTCCGGTGCCGCAGCCCACGGTGCGGGCCGCCTCGACGTATTGGTTCTCCTTCTCCGTCAAGACGGCGCCCCGGACTACCCGGTTGGCCGTTGGGATGAACACGATGGCGATGGCCACGACCACGTTGGTGGTGGTAGGACCCAGCATGGCCACGGTGGCGATAGCCAGAATCAAGGTGGGGAAGGCCATGAGCATGTCCATGAAACGCTGGAGCAGGAAGTCGACCTTGCCCATCGCATAGCCCGAGATCAGCCCCACCAGGCTGCCCAAGCTGGTTCCCACGCCCACGGAGACGAGACCCACGTAGAGGGAGGTTTGGGCGCCCCAGATGATACGGCTGAAGATGTCGCGGCCGAAGTTGTCTGTGCCCATGAGGTGGTCCGGGCCTGGGGGCTTGAAGAGTCGGGTGCGACTCTGGTCGCGGTAGTCATAAGGAGCCACCACCGGTGCCGCCAGGGCCACCAGCAGCATGAGCGCCACGATGGCCCCGCCAAAGAGCCCCAGGGGCTTGCGGCGCAACTGGAGCAGGAAACCTCCCCACCGAGCGACAAAGGCGAACCGAGTCCCCGCCCAGAGACCAGTCGCGACGTCGGACGAGACGAGTGACACAGGCGGGCGCCTACTGATAGCGGATCCGAGGGTCGAGCCAGGCATAGAGGAGGTCGGTGGCCAGGTTGATGAAGATGGCGATGGCCGCAAAGGTCACGATCACCGCTTGGACCATGGGGTAGTCACGCTCGCTGATGGCGCCCAGGGCCAACCGGCCCATGCCCGGAATGGTGAAGATGGATTCCAGGACCACGGTGCCGCCGAGTAGGCGCTCAAGACGAACTCCGATGAGGCTCAGCACCGGGATGGCGGCGTTCTTCAGGGCGTGATGCACCAGGACGCTGCGCTCCCGCAGGCCCTTGGCCCAGGCGGTACGGATGTAGTCCTGGCGCACCACCTCCAGCATCGAGGAGCGGATCAGCCGCATGATGGGGCCAGCGCCGTTCACGCCGATGGCGACGGCGGGGAAGATGAGCTGGCTGAGGTTGGCCATAGGGTCCACCCAGAGGGGCGTGTACTTGATCGTGGGAATCCAACCCCACCAGAGGAGGGGAAGGAGGATCATCATGGTGCCAACCCAGAACTCGGGGATGGAGAGGGCGCCGATGCTGAGGAAGCGGCCGGCGTAGTCGGGAATGCTGTCCTGGCGGACCGCCGAGACGACGCCCACCGGGACACCGATGAGCAGAGCCACAGCCAGGCTGAGAAGCGCCAGCTCCATGGTGACGGGGAATGTCTTGACGATCTCCTCGAGAATGGGGCGCCGGGTCCAGTAGGAGACGCCGAGATCGCCCTGGACGGCCTTGCTCAGCCAGATCCCGTACTGCACGACGATTGGCTTGTCCAGGTCAAGCTGGCGGCGGATCTCCTCGAGCACGGCCTGGCGGTCCAACGATGAGGGGGCCTCCTGGCTGCCTGTCACCATGAGGAGCGCGACATCGCCGGGGATGATGCGGACCAGGGCGAAGATGATGATCGACACCCCCAGCAGCATGGGGACGACGGACAGGAGCCGGCGGATGATGTATTGCTGCAAGGCTAGGCCTGGCCCTTCTCCCGGCTACCCTCCCCCGTCGCTCACGGGGCGCAAGGAGGACGGGTCTGGAGATCGCCTCTACGTTGCCGCGCGAGAGCGTGCTGGGCAGGCACGAGGGCCTACCCCTGCTTCAGGACTCCTGGCTCGCACCAGGCTTCGTACATGTAGCGGATCAGGACGTTGTAGCGCGGCTCTTCGGCGATGCCGTGGCACTTCTTGGGGAAGCCCTTGTAGTTGTTGTCAGCGTAGGCCGAGATGATAGGAACGTCGCGGTCCAAGATGTCATACATCTGGAAGAAGATCTTCTTCCGCTCCTCGACGTTCAGCGTGCGGCCTTGCTTGTCCTGTAGCTCGTCGTACGCGGGGTTCTTGTACGCCGAGACACTCTCCGGGTTGCGCGAGTCCAGGAACCAGGTGGACTCCGAAGGGTCGGGCAAGGAGCCGAGGCCGTACTGGGCCGCGATGTCGTAATTGCCCGCCAGCGTCTCCTTGGCGTGCACGGCCCGCTCCATCGGCTGGAGCACCACCTCGATGTTGAGAGCCTTGCGCATCTGCTCGGCGAACACCTCGGCGTTGGCCTCGATGTCGCCGCTCTTGATCACAGCCATGCTCGTCTTGAAACCGCTGGGGTAGCCGGCCTCGGCCAGGAGCTTCTTGGCCTCGGCGATGTCCGCATCCTTCGGCTGGCGGAATCCCGGTGTCCGCTTCAGCTCCTCCTCGGGTGTGGCGTATACGCCCTTGCCCGGGGTGCCCACCCAGCGGGCGAGCTGGGCCTGGCCGAAGCGTGTGGCCTCGATGAGTGCCTGACGGTCGTAAGCCAGGTACATGGCCTTGCGCACCTTCACGTCGTCAAAAGGTTTGCGGTTGTTGTTGAAGACGAAGCCGGCTGTGGTCTGGCCCGGGACGCGGCCCATGAAAAGGTCGGGGTGTTGGCGGTCGATGATCCGCTTGTTCTCCTCGCTCATGAAGAATCCAGGGTCGTGGATCTCTCCAGCGCGAAAGGCGTTGAAGCGGGTGGTATTGTCTGGGATGAACCGCACCTCGGCCCCATCCAGGTAGGGGAAGCCTTTCAGGAAATAGTCGGGGTTCTTCACCATGACGTAATTCACCTTGGGGGTGAACTCCTTCAGGATGAACGGCCCGGTGCCAATCAGGGTCCTGCGGAGGAGGCCATCCGGCTCGGAGTCCACCTGCTCCTTGGCCACCAACAGGAGGAAGGGATCGCCGAAGTTCATCATGGCGAGCGACTGAGGCTCCTTCAGCTCCACCTTCACCGTGTACTTGTCTGGGGTCTCGATCGCTTTGATGGCGCGCACCTTGTCCTGGTGGCGGCCGAACTCCTTGATGTTCTTCCAACCCTGGTTCTGAATGCGCTCGATGGTGTACTTGTAGTCCTCCGCGACCAGCTCGCGGCCGTTCACCGGCGGCACGTTGTGCCACTTGACTCCCTGACGCAGCTTGAACTCGTAGGTCACCTCGTTGACCTGCCGCCACGACTCACACAGGTCGCAGGTGATCTTGGTCTGATCGAGAATGGGCTCCTTGGCCCATTTCATGAGGGCGCTCTGCACCAGGCCGCCGACGGACAGGTGAAGGGCGCCACCTTCAGTGGCTATGTCGAAGCTCACCAGGTCGCCGTGGTTGCCGATGCGGAAGATGCCTCCGGGGACGGGCTTCGTTCCCTGGGCGGGCGCTGCGGCGGGTGCCGCCGGAGCGGGAGCCGTGGCCGGCGGCGTACCAGAGGAAGGCGCGCATGCCACGGCGCTGGCCAGGAGGATGGGTATAAGCGAGGTTCCCCGAGGACCAAGGAAGACGGACATGCCGAGGCTCCTCCTTCGCATGCTACTCGACGGCCCTTACTTCAGGACTCCTGCCTCGCACCAGGCCTCGAACATGTAGCGGATCAGTGTGTTGTAGCGGGGCTCCTCATTGATGTTATGGCACTTCTTGGGATAGCCCTTGTAGTTGTTGTCGGTGTAAGCGGGGATGATGGGAACCTCGCGATCAAGGATGTCGTACATTTGGAAGAAGAGCTTCTTGCGCTCTTCGACGTTCAGCGTGCGACTCTGCTTCTCGAACAGCTCCGACATCGTTGGATTGCTGTATCCGATGTAGTTGTTGGGGTTGCCCCCCTCGATGAGCCACATCGTTTCGGCGGGGTCTGGTGTCGAACCGAAGATGGTGTACTCGGCGGAGAGGTCGAAGGTCCCGGCGGCAACCTCTTTCTCGTGCACGGCTCGCTCCATGGGCTGGAGGGCGATATCAATACCCAGGGACTTCCGCATCTGCTCCGCGAACACCTCGGCGTTGGCCTCGATGTCGCCGCTCTTGATCACGGACATGGTCGTCTTGAAGCCGCTGGCCAGCCCGGCTTCGGCCAGGAGCTTCTTGGCCTCGGCCACGTCCT
>Ga0082335_1009122_pt1 | contig 10859 bp, 8 predicted proteins | sample Subgrocontami58m_FD_72375 | JGI IMG/M metagenome (GOLD analysis project Ga0082335, IMG submission 72375) | Subsurface groundwater microbial communities from S. Glens Falls, New York, USA - GMW37 contaminated, 5.8 m (SPADES assembly) (version 2) ... | reverse complement strand
TGTCCATCAGCTCCCTTTCAGAGCGCACATTATAGAATATCAGCAAGAGCATCAGCTTCAGTATGATCGGCGGGGGGATGGAAACATTGCCGTTGTTGCCATAGCAGTCTTTAACTTTTGCATAAGCAAAGTCGAAGTCTATAACTTCATCTACTTTTCTCAATGGATGGTTTTGCCTTACTCGGTTTTCGATGTCGATGCCGACATAGAAGAGGCTGGTTTGGGGTCGGGGCTGCTTTCCCATCATGGTCGTTGACTCCAAATATCATTATTAATGTTGCAGCCTTATAGCATTTTTGCTAACTTTACGCCATGATTATTTGGGCAACAGCCCGGCAAGACCTGACCCCATGTCTTCCCATGTCTTCCTTAGATCATATCGTACCACACCAAATCGACAAATGTCACGTCGGTAACTTAATTAAGTTTGGTGTCCCCCGAATTGTGTTCCCGAATTGCACACAAATTCTGTGCATCAATGTGAACTTGATCAAGCTACTTTTGCCTAGGTATGACAACCCTCTCCAAGCCAGTCAACCATGCACCTTTAGTATGATTGTATGTTTTTACGACCGTTTTATCTGGATAAAGATACAGGGAATTCGTCCAGAGGGTTTTCCGATTAATATCAGGGTTATGAATATTGGTCACCTGATTTTCATAAATATTTATCGGCGAACTGAAACTTTTGTTCGTCGCCGGTGTGTGCGTGTGCCCTGAAATCCACATAAATATTTGCTGATTGGCCATAATTATGTCCCGGATTTTTTCATAGGGTTGTGCGATAAAATTTTCCTTATTGACGTTTTCATTATAATCTTGCAAGGTCCCTTTCAACGGCGCATGAAAAAAAATGATCGTTGGCACTTCTCTATTACCGGACAACTCTTTCTGTAACCAACTAAGTTGAGTATCAGATATCATAGTTAAATAATTGGATTGCAAGTCATCAGGAGATAAAAAGACCAGCAAGTATTTTCCGACCTTCTTGCTGTAATAAACGCTCGGCAATCCGAAGGTTTGTTTGAAGAGTTGGAGAGCTGCTTCTCTGGTTCCGGGCGACCCTTTTATCCTCTTCCCTCGGGAACTTTTGAGATCTGCATAAATATAATCGTGGTTACCAACAATAAATGAGACTGGTTTCACCACTTTGCTGAAGAATTGCTTTGCATAGGAGTATTCATCACGAGAGCCTGTGTCCTCGCAAATATCACCGATTGCTACGACCACGTCCACGTCACTCCATGAGTTTATATCTTTCACCAGGTTTTCCTTCCCGGTAATGTTTTCTCCAGGAAGATGTGGGTCGCCAATGATTACTATCCGTTGATATTCCTTATCGGAGGCCAAGGCCTTCGCAAAGGAAAGATGGATTGCAAACACCGACATGAGTAAGAGGAGACTTATTAATAACAAGTAATTTTTGTAAAAGGTTTTTATCTTAACCACGGTGTACGTTCCTTTCTTCTCTCTTACCTACATGATAAGCGGGGTATCTACTCCAATCGTTCAAAGCCGCTCACCGGTTCCGGCGGCGATTTTTCCGGCGATTCCTTTTCCGATCCGGGCGATGTGCTTGTGCTTGCTGACGGAGTTCTGCCACCCCTGAGGCCTGTCGTTCCTGTCTTCGCCCGGCGTCGCCTCTTTCTCCGCCGTTTTGACGGGGATTCAGCGGGGGGCGATGCTGAAGAGATGGCGGGAGAGACTCCCGCAAGGAAGGCTTCCCACCATTCCAGGGTGGTGCGATTTTCCTCTCTTACTTCCACGGCGAGGCGCAGATAGGCCAAGGCATCGGCAAACTCGGGCCTGTTGACCATGATTGCGGGGCGACGCGGCGGCCTTTTGTGCAGTGCAGGCTGCATGGCGAGGATGCCGCGCAGTTGGTTTCCGACCCGTCCCGGAATGCTCACGGTCTTGCAGACCTCTTCCATGGATAGGGTGCACAGGTCATCCAGGGCCTGCTGATGGGGGATGCCTTCCTGGTGTTGCACGAGCGCCCTGTCCTCCAAGAAGGGACCGAAGAATGCGGCGAAGAAGAGTGCGGGAGATGGCGGCGCTCCGCTTTGGCATTGCCGGTCGAGACAATCAAGATTTGTGTTCATGATGGTCCGGTGCCGGGTGCTTTTACTAAGCCATTGACTGAGGCCGGGGAAAAGAGCGGCAAGGAGCCCGCTTGTGTCCAGGAGGCTGAAAGCCGGAAGCGCGGCGCCAAAGAGAAACAGCTTCAGGATCTCTTCGTAGAGTCTTCCCGGCGAAGCGCGGGAAACGGTGGAGGACAGATCACAGAGGATCTCCCATGCGGCGGGTTCGATAACAAAGTTATGGGACGCGGCGAGACGAACGGCGCGAATCATGCGCACCGGGTCTTCCGTAAACCGCACGTAGGGGTCGCCGATAGGACGAATGAGCCCATCGCGAAGGTCGCTCAGCCCCGTCGAGTAATCAATCACCGAACAATCGGCAATATTGTAGGCCAGGGCGTTGATTGTGAAGTCACGGCGGCGGGCATCCTCTTCCGGAGTGCCAAAGACGTTGTCACGGAGAACCATTCCGTCCCAGTCCTTGAGGTGGCGGGGCGGGCCATTATTTGGACCTGGCTCCGGCTCGTCCGCTGCCTCGGCAGGGGCGGCCGCCCGGAACGTGGAAACCTCCAGGATTTCGTCTTTAAAATGGAGGTGGGCCAGCCGGAAGCGGCGCCCGACGAGCCGGCAGTTGCGAAAGAGCCGCTTGATCTGACCGGGTGCGGCATCCGTGGCGATGTCGAAGTCCTTGGGGATCCGCTCTAAGAGCAGGTCGCGGACGCACCCCCCGACCAGGTAAGCAATGAAGCCGTTGTCGCGGAGCCGGTAAAGTGTGCGCAGGGCATTCGGGTTTATCTGCTTTCGGGATATCCGGTGTTCCTTCCGGGGAATGATTCGTGGGTGCATTTTTTTTAACATAGCACACCTGGCCGAAAATACAAAATCCCGGCACCAGGGCGCTGCTCCTCAAGATCTGGCCGCAACAGGAGGTCAGCTCAACTGGCCCGCAAGGCGTCCACGATGTTCATGCCGGCGGCCCGGAGCGCCGGCAGAAATCCGCCCACCAGCCCCATGACCATGGCGAAGGCCAGGGATTCCCAGGCGATGCCGGGCGTGAGGGTGAAGCTAAAAGCGAGTTCGGCAAAGGTCTGCCAGTTCATCGTCGAGACGGTAATAAGCTGGAGGAAGGACGCCAGGAAGAGACCGCCGCAACCGCCGAGCAATCCGAGGAAAAGGGATTCCAGCACAAAGGCCGCCAGGATGCTCCCCTTCTGAAAGCCCAGGGCCCTAAGTGTGCCGATCTCGGTTACCCGCTGCGCGACGGCGGCGTACATGGTAATCATGGCGCCGATCACCGCCCCCAGGGAAAAGACGACCGTCAGGGTAAGGCCGAGGATGTTCAGAAATTTTGCCATCATCTCCGACTGTTCCTCATAGTACGTTCTTTCCCGTTTCGCCTCCACAGTAAGCCGGGGATCGCCTTCGACGTTTGTCCTGAATTTCTCGAATTCAGAGGGATCGCGTAATTTGAAAATCACCGAGGAATAAACCGGCCGCTTGAAGGCCTGCATCAGCTGATCGACGTCCCCCCAGATCTCCGAACTGAAGCCCGATTTTCCCGCGTCGAAGACACCGACGACGCTCCAGGTGCGCATGCCGAACCGCACGGTCTCGCCCAGCCCGCCGCCCTTAAAACGCTGTGCAATGCTCTGCCCGGAGATGACTTCGGCGGAACCGGGACGGGGCAGCCGCCCGGCGATGAGTTTTACCTGCGGCCGGAGCAGGAGGGAACGGGAAGAAATGCCCCTGATCACCACATTGGAAGGCTTATTGTTGGCCCGTTTCTGGAGATTGATGATCACGACCATCTCCTTGGCGAGAAAAGGCTGGCCGTCCGCCGCCAAGGCAACTTCGGGCCGGCTCTCCAGAATCGAGGCCTGCAGGCGGTCAATAGCGCTCTGGACTTCGGCATTGGAGGATTTGCGGATCACGACCACGTTGTCGAAAGAACCGGTCGCGACCAGCGTTTTCTTGAGCCCCTCGGTAAGCATCAGGGTCGCGGCAAAGACAAAGACCACCAGGGCCATACCCGAGGCCGTCAGGATCGTGGTCAATCGCCTGGTCCAGAGGTTGCGCAGGCTGTAAGAATAGGGGATGCCCATTTACCCAAGCCTCCGCAGGCCCTCGGCGATGCCGATCGTGGCCGCCCGCCAGGCGGGCAGGATCGCCGCAGCGGTCCCGATGATTAGAGAGGCGGCAATTTCCAGATAGATGGTCAGGGGCGAGATAAAAAAAGCCGGGAAAAATTGGCTCAACTCGGTTTCAATCCAGTGCGCGCCGGGGAAGGTGAGGAGAATCCCGATTAAGCCGCCGATCAGCGAGATTGCCAGGGATTCGCCAAACACGATGACGGTTATGAAAGCAGCTCCAAAGCCCAGGGTCTTCAGGGTGGCGTATTCCGCCAGCCTCTCCCGCGCCGTCATGGCCATGGTGTTGGCCGCCACAATCATGATGATCACGATTACCATGTAGGAAACGATCTGGATGGCAATCAGGATCGCTTCCGTCATGGCGATGAACCCCAGGTTGAAGGCCCGCTCCGTTTCCGTCATGGTCTCGGCGAGGGAATTCTTGAACATCCTGTCCACTGCCACCGCCACCTCCGCGGCGATCTCGGGATGGGTCACCGCAATCATGTAAAATCCCACCTGGTCGGCCCGGCGCGGCACCGTTTTTTTCAGGGACTCGTTAAGATAATCCCAATGGAACATAAGGGCACGCTCTTCCGTACTCTTGTCCCGGCCCTGATATATCCCGCGCAGGACGAATTCCCATTGACCGGGGAAAATGGTCCCCCGGAGCGCGATCTGATCGCCGATCTTCCAGCCGTGCCGGGCGGCAAGTTTCCGTCCCACCATGCAGCCCTTGCGGTCGCGGATGAAGGCGGCCTTTTGATCGGCAGGCAAAAGAAATTCAGGATAGATATTGAGGTAGCTCTTGGGTTCTACGGCATAATTGGCAAAAAAGTTTTTTTCATCGATATAGATCCCGCCAAACCAACCCCCGTAGGAGACCTCCTTGACCCCCGGCACCTGCCGGATCCGGTCCAAATAGGCAAGAGGCAGGGAAAAGATGAGAGAGATGGCGTTGCGTGTGACGAGACGCGTCGCGGAAGAACGCTCCGCGCCCAGATACCAGAGCTCCACAAGGCTGCGGAGCAGGCCGAAGGCGACGATCGCTATCGCCACGCCGATGATCGTCAGGGTGGTGCGCAGTTTATGGCGGAAGGCATTCCGCAGGATAATCTTAAAGGTGAACATGATTGAAGACGCCCTTTTCCAATTGCCTGACGACATGCGCCTTTTCCGCCGCGCGGGGGTCATGGGTCACCATGATGATGGTCTTGCCCAACCCCTGCACCAGCCGCTCCATCAACGCCAGAATTTCCTGGGCGGAGACCTTGTCCAGATCGCCCGTCGGTTCATCGGCCACGATAATTGCCGGGTCCGGCACGATCGCCCGGGCAATGGCGACACGTTGCTGCTGCCCGCCGGAAAGCTGGCTGGGGTAATGATCTATCCGGTCCGTAAGATTGACGACGTCCAGCGCCATCCGGGCATGTTCGCGCCGCTCTTTTTTCGAGAGGGATGTGAGAAGAAGGGGGAGCTCGACATTTTCAAAGGCGGTCAGCACGGGGATGAGGTTGTAAAACTGGAAGATAAAGCCGACGTTTGCCGCCCGCCACCGGGCCAATTCCGCCTCGTTCAACTGGACGATATCGATACCGCCGATCTTGATGCTGCCGGAATCGGGCTTGTCAAGACCGGCGATGAGGTTTAAAAGGGTGCTCTTGCCCGAACCCGAGGGCCCCATGAGGGCAAGGAATTCCTTCTCCTCGATGGTGAAACTGATGTCGAAGAGGACGGGGACAACCTGGTTGCCGCGACGATAAGATTTACTCAGGTCCTTGACGGCGACCAGGGGGAGAGGCGTATCTTCCATTTATTCTCCGCTTACCTTGGTCCTGATGCCATTCTTCAGCTTATCCAGGGGCTTGACGGCAATCTTGTCGCCGACCTTGAGACCGGAAAGCACCTCCCGCAGATCGCCTATCTGCTCCCCGAGCCGTACCGTAGTTTCAACAGCGCGATTATCCCGGATGAGAAAAGCGACGGTGCGGCCATTGGCGGTGATGACGGCGCCGGGGTTGATGGCAATCATGGGCTTCCTGTCTTCAGCCTTCAAGGCCCTGGACAGGAAGGCCACCCGGGCGCTCATCTCCGGCAGGATGCGGCGGTCTTTCTCCAGAAAGCGCACCTTGACCAGCACCGTGGCCTTGGAGCGGTCCGCCGTGGGAACAATCATATGGACCGCCCCTCGGAAGCGGGTCTCAGGCAGGGCGTCCAGGACCACTTCACAGGGCTGCCCAACCTTAACCTGCTCGATATTTGCCTCGGAAACATCGACCTCCACCATCAGCGATCCCATGTCCGCGATGGTCACCACCGACGCCTTTGCGCTTGCCGCCGCGCCCAGAGGAGTGACGATATCCCCGACATCGGCATTTTTTGTCAGGACCACCGCATCGAAGGGCGCCCGGAGCAGCGTATATTCCATTTGCACCTCGGCGTTCCTCAGGGCAGCCTTAGCCGCCTTGATTCCCTCTTCGGCCGCCGCTACCGCGGCCACGGCCTTCTTGTATCTCGCCTCGGCAGTGTCGAAGTCGGCCTTCGCAATGTATCCCTTTTCAACCAATACCTTGTTCCGGTTATAATTCCGCGTTGCATCCAGCAATTCAGCCTTGGCCTGATCGAGGCCGGCATGCGCAACATCGAGATTGGCCCTGGCCTGATCGCGGGCGGCACGCATATCTTCCCCTTCAAGACGGGCGATCACCTCGCCTTTTTTCACAAGGCTCCCCTCCTCGACCATCAGGGCGTCCAGCCGGCTGGAGATCTTGGAAGCCACCGCCGCCTTGCGTTGCGCCACTACATAACCGCTGGCATTCAAGAGTGTAAAGCCCTGCGAAGGATATGCCTGGGAAACGGAGGCAACTTCCACCGTCACGGCCGGTGCCAAAACTCCGGTAAAATAGAGCACTCCCGCCACAACCACGACCAGGGCCGCTACAACCCAGCGCAACAGCTTTCTCCGTCTGCCGGGGCGAATAAGGGCTGCGGACTTGTCGATCTTCAACTTTGCAATGTCTTCATCTGCCATGAACGGTCTCCAGTCGTTGGTCTGAAAAAATTATCTTTACTTTTATAGCAAATTTACTGGGACTTTTCTTTAGATTTCTTGGGCGCCGGATCCTGAGCATTTACCGGAGTTTCCTGAGTTTTTCTGCGTTGCGGTGATCCCCCTCTATTTGGAAGCATACTCCCAGGAAGCAAAGGGTTTTCTAAGCGAGAACAACCAACTTTTCAGGGTGATAGACACCGTCGGCGCCGCACTGGGTACCAAGGGGATATACGCGATAGACCGGGGAGGAGACCGGGGGAAGCTCTACGAAAAGTTTCTGGAGAAGGGAAAAGAAAAGCGATTCGTCGTCCGGCTCACCCAGCAGCGGGACCTCATCCACAAGGGCATAAGAAAAAACTGTCGCCTCGTTGCTACGAGGCTGCCCTGTCCCTACAGCCCGTTATCATCAAATACGGGAACGGCAAGGAAGATAAGACCACTGTCTCCTACAATGCCCTGCCGGTAAAACTTCCGAGACACGAACATCCGTTGTTTCTTGTGGTCGTGAAGGGGTTCAGGAAAGCGCCAATGATGTTGCTGACGAATTGCCCGAGCCTAAAGTCGAAAGAGAGCATATGGCGTATCGTCGAGATCCGTCTTACCCGCTGGAAGTGTGATGAATCCGTCCGATACATCAAACAGTGCTACAATCTTGAGGACATCAGAGCCCGTCACTACACGAGTATACCGACGATTATTTACGACCGAAGGCTTCCTTGAATAATACGACGACATTGTCTGTGCTATCTGTAGCTGCTTTCGTATATGTTTTGATGGCGCCGGGTATTGGCACGCGCCACGGCGAATGAGCCGTCGACACATCCAAACGGGCACTGATGTAGCCATTGACTTGGGCAAAGTCCGTCTGCCCTTCTTTTGACAATAGCCAGTTGATATACACCTTGGCTGCATTTGGGTGTGGCGCTTGGTTAAAAAGGGCGAGACCGCCGGCACCGGGGTTGATATCAGAGTGTTCTTTTAACTTACGCGGATCAAGAATCACGATGGGCATGCCGGCTTTCATACGTGCCTCGGCAAAGATATCTGAAACTCCGATTGCCACCAAGCACTTTTCCCTGGCGATGCAATCCAGTTCTTGCGCGTAATCCCTCAGAACCGTGATCTGCTGCTTGGCGAGTTCCCGGATAAAGTTCGGACCAAGCTCGGGATGTAAGTAAAAGAACTGGACTGTCGCCTGACCGGGCCCCGCCATCGTAGGATCGTCCAGTACCATCTTTCCTTTATACTTCGGATTCAATAAATCTTTATAGGAGGTTATCGAATCCGGTTTCACTACCTTGGGATTGACATAGAGAGTCCCGCGCTGTGACTGAGTCATGACCAAATAACGGCCAAGATATTCTATCCCGCCGCCGCGCCACTGTTTGGGATCTTTTACCTCGGGAAGTATGAGCGCCGGCTCTATCGGGTCGAACATCGTTTCTCGGATCATCCCCGGCGTGGTACCGCCGACAAAAACATCCCAAAGGAACTTGCCCGCATTACGTTCTGCCGATAACTTTGGGCCAACAGCAGAGCCGCGATCACCCCAATACTCCACCTTGATGCCATATTTTTTCTCAAAGGCCAGAGTCAGCGCATCGCGCCGGTCAGCACCCACCGGACCGCTCACCGACACGGTGCCTTCTTTCTTGGCCGCCTCCAGTACTTTCTCCCATTCGTCTGCGGCGGCCAGCAGCGCATGACTGACAATAATCGTCACCACGATTGCTATTAATGAACAGACTCTTTGCAACATGTGCTAATCCCCCCCTTGTTGGTCGATACGGCACTGCTTATGGTGGCCCGAAGTATACAAGACCGTATTTGCTTGTCAAGGGATATTTAGGGATATTTAGGGCTGGAGTTTCCTGAGTTTTTGTAGCTGTTATGGTAGATAAGGTCGACAAATACAGGATATGGAGATGCGATGACGGAGAACTCCAGGATTGTCGCAGCTGTCAAGGGACAGCTCTCAAAATTCTCAGGAATCATTTCCAAGGATTTACCAAAGGCCAAGCAGAGGTTGCTTCGGGAGATGTCCCCACCTTCTTCAATTATGCCATCGCCGATGGGCTCTACAATCTCCTCTTCCCTGATAAGACGGGCATCAAGAAAATCCAGAAAACGAAATTCCCGGACTTTCAGCTATGTCTCAGCTTCTTGGATGAGCCTGGGTAAAAAAACTCAAGAAACTCCAGTGAGCATTTATTCTTGACACAAAACCTGCTTTACATTACTTCTTGCCAAGAAAAAACACCTGATGGAGCCGAGACAAAAGATGCGTCCCAATTACGGGCAATACCCACCAAATGGTCCTTCGCGATTACACCTGTGGCCCTTGCTGATGCTCCTGGTTTTGGCCGCTTTATTTCTCTGGCGATTTTGGCCGGAGTGGTCATTTCGGGAGCGCGGTCTCGACCCGCAAACCGCCCCCCGGGCCGTCACGGCGCGCGGTAACCTCGCTGAAGATGAGAAATCCACGATTGCCCTCTTTAAGCAGGCATCTCCGTCCGTTGTCAATATCACGACTACGGCGACGGTTCAGAGCATGTTTAATTTTGATATCACGGAGATCCCCCAGGGAACGGGATCAGGTTTTATCTGGGATAAAAACGGCCATGTGGTAACGAACTATCATGTTATTCAGGGAGCTGACGCCGCACAAGTCACCATGGCTGACCGGTCTTCATGGAAAGCCAGGCTGGTGGGCGCCTATCCCGACAAAGACCTGGCCGTCCTCGTCATTGCCGCCCCGGAACGCAGTCTGCGACCCTTGCCCCTGGGCACTTCGCACGATTTGCAGGTGGGACAGAAGGCCTTTGCCATCGGCAACCCTTTCGGGCTCGACCAGACCTTGACCACCGGCGTGATCAGCGCCCTGGGCCGGGAGATTGAATCAGTCAACCAAAGACGGATTCGCGAGGTCATCCAGACCGATGCGGCAATCAATCCGGGAAACTCCGGCGGACCTCTCCTGGACAGCGCCGGCCGGCTGATCGGGGTCAACACCGCCATTATCAGCCCTTCCGGCGCTTATGCGGGGATCGGGTTTGCCATCCCCAGTGATGAAGTCGCGCGCGTGGTGCCGCAAATTATCGGGCAAGGCAAGGTATCCCGGGCAGGTTTGGGCATCCAGTCGGCGCCGGAGCAACTGGCGCGTGAGATCGGTCTGGAAGGGGTCCTGATCTTGAGTGTTCAACCCAACAGCCCGGCAGCCAAAGCGGGTTTGCGGCCAACCCAAAGGGACGAGATGGGCCACATCCGGCTGGGCGATGTGATTGTAGCTATAAATGGCGGACGCGTAAAATCACTGGATGATCTGCTCGATGTCCTGGAGCGCTATCAGGTGGGCGCCACCGTGGAAATTACCTTCCTCAGGGATAACAATGAACATAAGGTCAAAGTCGTTCTTGAGGCTATGCGCTAAACCGGCCCAGAAACGGTCTTTAGGACTCCTGGCCTATATTTCACTTTGAGAGGTTTGCACAGCGCGATAATTCTGTAATGGAAGGATTTTTACCAACTTTTTTGAAGTTGCAATTTACGAGGGCTTCCGAATCGGTGGCCGGAAGGTGCATCGGGCTATGATGAGTT
>Ga0082335_1009121_pt1 | contig 10860 bp, 12 predicted proteins | sample Subgrocontami58m_FD_72375 | JGI IMG/M metagenome (GOLD analysis project Ga0082335, IMG submission 72375) | Subsurface groundwater microbial communities from S. Glens Falls, New York, USA - GMW37 contaminated, 5.8 m (SPADES assembly) (version 2) ... | reverse complement strand
TTTAAAATCAAGGGTTTCAAGGCGATTCATGCCTAAAAATAACCGTTTTTCGCCTCGAATTGCGAAAGTCAGGTTAAGAACCGTTTTGGGAGCCAACTAAACAACCATTATATTTTTTTCGCATAACGTCTATGCGCCGCAGTAAAACGAAATCCATACGAGTGAATTGTTAGCATTCTTTCCTAAAACTGTTCATGTGAGATTCAATTACTTTTCGAAATGGCCTGTCCTGTATTACTGCAGGGCATCCATTCTTTACCTCTATTGACTCCAGTTTGATCATATAATCAAGCTGTGATAACTCCCAAACAATTGAGAAATAATCAGCAAGATTAAGAATTACACCTGCATATTGGGAAAAGTTCTGATGTGAAAGCAGTACCATGTTTTTCTCTTTAAAGACTGTCAAAAATTCTTGATGCCTTTCGTAATTAATATGTGCCTTTTTGCTCAGGAGACCATACAATCGGCTACATCCTGGAATGATTCTTTTGAGTTCTGATAGTGTCTTTGTTGTGACAATTGAACGAATTTTATTGATGTCCTCATAATGATAGGCAACGCATGCCCAAGCAATTTGTTCCAGTATAAGCCTTGATACAGCATGAGCATCATACTCGTTTCCTAAACTATAAAGTAAATGAGCAGAGAAAAAACTAGCAGGTAGGCGTGCAAGGACGAGTGATGCTCCGAATATTCCGTTTGAGGGTTTATTTTTCCCTTCAGTTGACAATTGCGACATTACGCTATGAATGTGTGTTTTTGCAGCTTTGTAAGAAACTATATACTTTGTAAATTCCGTCTCTTGTGCATCTTGTTTATCATCGCAATACTGCCGTTTTGCATAATCGAGACTGCGGAGGCGAAGAGAGGAAGCGATAACAGCTGCACGTATGTTATCACGAAAACCCTTGAACTCATAATTTGGTATAAGAGCCATATACTGCTCAGTGGCTATAACTTCGAAATCTTCTAATAACTCGCGAAGAAGACTCATTGTGTTGTCTTGAAATAATTCTTCTATATCTAAATTGTACCTGTTTCCCATTTCTATTATTTAGTTAACATTTATTTTTTTATCTTTCTTCCACATTTCTTTGTGTTACCAAAGGACGAAGCAATCGTCAAAAGATATTCGAAAAATTTTATTGCGTTATCATAGAAATTCTTGCCTCTCGTTAAGAATTAAGGATTCCTTCCTGGCATCCTTAACGCCTCCACGCTACCTAACGACAGAGATCACCTGCCGCAATGAAGCGCAGTGAAACAGCGGTAAGGTGCAACGACTTGACTATACAACATTTGTTTCATACTGATATACAGGCACATGAATAGTTCTTGTTGGTTTCCTTTCCTCTTTGAGAAGCTGATCAATAGCCTTCGCTACTTCTGGCTTTATAACTTTTTCCCCACACTGTGTACAGACACCCATAGGAACATTTTCAAAAATGAATAACTTCTTTTTCCATCTGATTTCACGAAACGTAAGTTTCTCCTCTACAGCCCCTCCACAATAGAAACAATCACTATATTTCTTTACCATAAGTCAATACCTCCATTACTACAATCATTTATTCCTTGTATACGGGTCTTTCCATTTTGGCATAGTTGGGATATAAACGGTAATAAGAATCAAATGTCCCGAAGGGTTCCTTCCGCAAACTATATGAACAGGTGTTCCCTCGGACGTAAATCCAACTGTCAGACAACTCTCACCACGAGGATCATCTGGATATTGTTCTATAATTTTACACTGCAACAATATAAATTCCAACTGAGAAACAGTTAATTCATCTGCAATTCGTTCGTCATCCGCATGAAGTGATATTTCATAAGACTGTTTTTCAATTTCATTACGAATAAAATCGAGTGTTATGCTCATTCTTATCAATTCAGGTAATACATCACCTGTCCTCCTCATCCACGTCCAAAATACCTTGCAGCAAAACCGATAATCCCTGCAAGGATCATGTAGGTCAGCACGCCGACAGCAAGCGACTTCACGAATCCCCACCTGGGTAAGAGGAAGATCAGGCATAAAACATAAATAATCCAGGGCGGCGTCATGTAGAGCAGTCCTTTTGCGTAATTCACGGTAGAAACCTGCCCGGCCTTGCTGTAAATCAGACTGAAGGTAAGCGCAGTCATGGTGGGAAAGGTCGCCACAAAGGCGGCAAGCATGCCCTTCCCCTGCGAACCTATATAAGTCACTACGCTAACTATCGTGCCGCCGAGTATGAAATGGAGGATGAAGGTCTTGAGTTGCATGGTTATTCCTAGGTTTGATTTTGCACTGCAAAGCCAAACAACTTTTTCTCTCTCTGAAAATTTTTTACACACCCCTTTATCCCCTTTTTCTAAAGGGGAAACGGTGATTGAAATTCTTTGTACCTTAAATCAGGCCGTCGGCAATAACAAAGTATCCGCAAAACACGCCCAAAAACCCGAAAGTTAAATTTCGCTATTTTCGCGTCTTTTCGTGGGTAATTTTAAAATTTCTCTACGAATGGAATCGTTACCCACCCCTGAATCCCCTCCCAAGAGGGGACTACCTTTGCTTTTTCCAGCTTAAGGTGAAAGCATCAATTACTTCCAGACGATCTTTTACAAATCGCCTTGCAAAGGCATCATCGCCGGGTAATCCATCGGTTAGATCGCATGGCAGGCCGACTACCTTGCAGGTGAGGGTTAAATTGTCCTTGTCGTCCGTATCCGCAACGATATCCAGAAAATGGTATGCGACAATAAGCCCCAGACACCGGAATCCATCCATAGGTATCCGGGCAGTGTCGCAGGTTGCCTGACCCGTTAGATCGGCGCCCCCGCCGCCTGAGACAATATATACCGGCAGTTGCATACTGCCTGTTTGATCTGTTTTGCAGATACGCTGGTAATTGTGTTCGTGTCCACTGATGACCAGGACAATGTTATGCGCCGTACTATTGAATATCTTTGCATACCGTTCACGAAACCTCGACGCCTTTGATTTGCTGTCCGTTAAATCCAGACATCCATGAAATCCGGTAGAATACAGCGGATAGTGCGCAAAAACAATTTTCGGGCCGCGGAAATGCTTTAATTCATCCAAAAACCACTGAAACTGCTCTTCATCGTCTGACAGCGAGGAGTTTAAGGCGATGAATTTTATCTTCAATCCATTGGTTTCTTTGACAAATGAATACCAGGACTGTCCGTCTTTCGTTTCGCACAACACTTCTTTTAGATACGAAATGTATGCAGTATCCAGCTTCCCACAGATTTCTTCACACAATACCTGACGACTCCTCGTTTTTAACTCTTCAGACGGAATTGCTTCGATCTCCTGATACAGGTTCTTTTTTAATGTTTCTATCTCGTGCAAAATGGTGGATGGTGAAGACGTCTGCTCTTTGGATTTATTTACACTAGCTATTTTCTTTAGTAAGTCCTTTATACTGGCATCCACCCTTTCGCCAAAGATAAGCTCATGGTTGCCAATAACGGGATAGAAGGGAATCATCCTACTTCCCGCATAATTACTGGTAATTACTTCTAAAAACCTGTCAAATTCGTCACAGTACACCATATCCCCGGAAAATAGGACGAAATCAGGATTTTCCGCCCGTATAACCTTGGCGATCGCATGGTGTTTTACCTGGGGTTTCTCCCGTGTCCTGACATCCCGGCGGGTATCGCCGTAGGCAATAAAATGCAACGCCCTGGCGTAAAGTTCCTGGGAAAAAAGGAAGAGGACAATTATGGCGTTGATTATCAGCAGAAATACCGAGGTTTGTTTGCGCATGCTTGCGTCCGAATGTTTATATACTCATGGTTCAGGCGGCAAACCTGAACCCGCAGAAGAGGTGTTTCATCCCCCTTTGTCCCACGCCAAATAGGGAATTGGGGGAGTATTTACTCGATGTATATGAATTTCAATGTTTTTGGTAGGAGCCAACTCCTGTTGGCGAACGGGCGCTTGTATGCTGTCGCGCACCCTCAATTGCCGTCGGGAGACGGCTCCTACCAATACGGTTTTTAAGAATATCACACCGTTTGATCTTGCTTTGCAAAATCAAACCTAATCAAAAATGCCTTTACGTCGCTAGTGCTTACTTGTGATAATATACGATATTATACGAATTGTTGGAATAGGCGAAAACATTGGTTTTCCAGCACAAATGTCCCATCGAAAACTTATGCAATTAAGCACTAGATGATAACCTTTTCCGTCGTCTCCCAGATGCCGTGCAGGTTGCAACGGGCAAGGATGCGCAGGGTGGCAGACTCCTTAACGGCTACAGGAATAGTCACCTTCGCCTGGGGACAGAGGGGTGAAAATTCTATCCGCGCCACCTGTTCAATTCCTACGTATACCTCAATCCACTGGATGTAATGATTTGCGGCCATAGGATGCATGGTCTCGCCAATCTGGATGTCCAGATTAAACGGTTCCCCGCTCTTTGTCGTTGCAGGCGCCTGCACACAAGGGGAGTGTCCTTTTTCTTTCGGGGTGAGGTTCTCCCGGTCTTTTATCCTGTTGATGTTCTGAAACCAGTCATCGCCGTTGGCATGAACATTTTTTAACGAACCTACCGTGGTCGCCAATCCTGCGGCTACCGCGGAAACTCCGATGGTTTTTAATAATTTTCTTCTGTCAAAATTTTGCATGACATACTCCTCCTAAAAAATAGATTAAAGTTGTGGATGTAGAGCGAAGAGACCCTTCGCTCTACGTCAAAAGTTGCCGAAGACTCCCGCGGGTTCAGGTTTGTAACCTGAACCCATAGGTTTATGTTGATAACGGCGCTGTGGGTAATCGCCGGTGAAATTGAAAACATAATTGTGGGGTTGAACTTAGAAAGTCCCCTCTTGGGAGGGGATATAAGGGGTGGGTAAGGCGTTGGTTTTTACGCCGAATCCACCAATACTGTTTCCGGGAAAGGTGGATTCGCTATCGCTTAATCCACCCTACCGCTTCGTGAAATATTCACTGAGATTTCACAACCCTTGTCCTCGTGAAAATGGGGAACGGGGGAAGTGACCCACCCCTTACCCCTCCCAAGAGGGGAATAATCAATGCCAACCCGTAGCCCGCTTAAATAAAATGAAACATCCATGAGCCGTTGGCTCACAAAGGGGGATGAAAATTTAATAACTGTCATGCCCGAATGCTTCTATCGGGCATCCAGTGTTTTTTGCGATACTGGCGAAAACAAAAAGACTCTGGATTCCCGCTTAGAGACCGCGGGAATGACATTCTTAATCAAAAAGGATTTTCAGATGAAAATTCCTATACTCTCAAGTTCCTGGCTCTGTCTTCTGAAACTATCGCAGATACTTGCCAAAGAGCACGTCGAGATTCTTTTTGGTATTTTCCGGAATCAGGTCTTTGTGCGTCACAATGGCGCTCTGCGCCGCCGTTGCACAGGCGCAGCTTCTTTTCTGCGCAATCTTTGGAATGGCTATCTTGAGGATACGTTTTGCCATCTCCGCATTTTTGTTCAAATTACCGATGATCATTTCCAAAGTCACCGCCTCCTCGCCTACGTGCCAGCAGTCGTAATCCGTCGCCATAGCCAGTGTGCTGTAACATATCTCCGCCTCACGCGCCAGTTTGGCCTCCTGGAGGTTGGTCATACCGATAACGCTGACTCCCCACTGCCGGTACACATTTGATTCCGCACGGGTGGAGAATAATGGCCCTTCCATACATAAATACGTACCGCCTTTGTGCACCCGCGCCCCAGCCGACTTTGCCGCATTATACAACGTATCTGCAAGCGTCCCGCACACCGGATCGGCAAAACTGACGTGTCCGACGATCCCGTCTCCAAAGAAGGTGCTGATCCTGCCGCGCGTCCTGTCAAAAAACTGGTCTGGAATAACAATGTCCAGAGGCTCGATCTCTTCCTTCATGCTGCCCACGGCGCTGACGGCGATGATGTGCTCAACGCCCAGTTTTTTCATCCCGTAGATATTGGCCCTGAAATTGAGTTCTGACGGTAAGATGGTGTGTCCTTTGCCGTGTCTGGGCAGGAATGCGACATTGCGGCCTTCCAACATGCCTACCGTATAGCTGTCGGATGGTTTGCCAAAAGGCGTATCAATGGCTACCGTTTTCACGTCCCTGATCCCTTCTATGTTATAAAGACCGCTGCCGCCAATAATACCAATCATCTGCTCAGCCATAGGTAAATCGCTCCTTTTTTTACTGTCATAAAATTTCAAAAGCCTGTAAATAGGGTTTTTATTATGCGAAAAATGCCCTCTTTCTGTCAATAAATAAAATTTGAAGTGTCTTGTTAGCGCTGGTATAATTCGCAAGACCGGATGATCATCTACCGCAAAGGCGCAAAGTGCGCAAAGAAATTCAAAAAGAGCTTTCACCAAAGAGACGCAGTTAAAGATCCCTTGCGGGTTCACGTTTGCAACTTGAACCTGGAGGTTTATGTATTTCCGGGCATTGTGACTGTTCAGCTGGGTATCGCTCAAGCTACAAGGTTCAGGTTGCAAACCTGAACCCGCCCGTATTGGTAGGATCCGTCTCCCGACGGCGATTGACGGTGCAGACAGCACACATGCGCCCGATCGCCAACAGGAGTTGGCTCCTACCAAAAACATTGAAATTCCAGAACATGAGCATTAAACTAATACCCGTCTTTCAATTTTCCGTCTTCTTTGCGTCATCTGCGTCTTTGCGGTAAAAGAAGGGAGTATGTGCTGTGAAAAATCACGAAATTGCATCGTTATTCGAGCGGATTGCCAATGTGCTGGAACTCAAAGGGGAAAACACCTTCCGCATCAATTCTTACCACAAGGCCGCACGGGTAATCGGCGATTTGACCGAGGATGTAGAGACGCTTGCAAAGGAAGGGAAATTGACGGATATACCTGGCATCGGCGCAAGCACGGCTGAAAAGATTGTTGAGTACATTACCACGGGCAAGATGTCCAAGTATGAGGAAGTTATGCAGGGGATTTCAGAAGAGACCGTCACCCTCATGCAGATACCCGGTCTGGGGCCGAAGACGGTGGCCATGCTCAACAAGGAGTTGGGAATTGTCAGTTTGGGCGACCTTGAAAAGGCGTTGCAGGAAGGCAAATTAAAGGGGTTGTTTGGCATTGGGGACAAGAAGATTGAAAACATTGTCAAAGGGATTGAGTTGTTTAAGACGAGCCAGCAACGCATATCCATCGGGATGGCGTACCCTGTCGTCAAGCGGATTACCGAGGGGCTGAGACATAATCAGCAGATTACCGATATACAGGCGGCCGGTTCGTTGCGCAGGATGAAGGAAACTGTCGGGGATATTGACATACTCGCCTCGGCTGCGGCGGGCGCAGATATTGTAAAGTCATTTGTAAATATGCGTGGCGTCACGCAGGTACTGGCCGCGGGGGACACGAAAGGCAGCGTCCGCGTGGAAGAAGGCGTGCAGGTGGATTTGCGGGTGGTCAATGAAGACGAGTTTGGCGCGGCGCTGCAATACTTCACCGGTTCGAAGGAACACAATATTCATCTCCGTGAGATCGCAAAGAAAAAGGGATTAAAAATCAGCGAATACGGCATTTTCAAGGGAGATAAAAAAATCGGTGGGCGGCTGGAAGAGGACATTTACAAGACCCTGGGCATGGACTGGATACCACCGGAACTGCGGGAAAACAGGGGAGAGATTGAGGCGGCTCAGGCGGGAAAATTACCAAGGCTTATCGAACTTTCCGATATTAAGGGTGACCTCCACAACCACTCCAACTGGAGCGACGGCACGCCCACCTTTCAGGAGATGGCCGAGCACGCCATGAAAATGGGTTATCAATATCTCGTCGTATCCGACCACTCAAAATCACTCCACGTGGCCAACGGCCTGCAGGACGAGGAACTGCTTGAAGAGATCGAGGAGATAGATACGCTGAATAAAAAATTTACCGGGTTTACCCTGCTCAAGGCGACGGAGGTGGATATCAAGGCCGATGGGTCGCTTGATTTTCCCGATAAAATACTGGAAAAGCTGGACATTGTGGTGGCCTCCATTCACAGCGGGTTTAAACAGGGAACGGAAAAGATCACCGAGCGGATGATCGCCGCCATCCGCAATCCTTACGTAAACGTGATTGCCCATCCCACCGGAAGGCTCATCAGCAGGCGGGAAGGGTACGATGTTAACCTGGACAAGGTTATCGGCGCATGCGCTGAAACAGGAACGGCGCTTGAAATCAACTGCTATTACGACCGGCTCGACTTGAATGATATTCACTGCAGAAGGGCAAAGGAGGCGGGGGTCATGATTGCAATCAGCACCGACGCACATCACCTCGAACAAATGTGGATGATTGAGTTAGGCGTAGGCATAGCGCGACGGGGATGGCTGGAGGCGAAGAACGTGATCAACACCTTTCCCATCGCTAAACTCAGGGAATTTTGCAGGAAAAAGAGGGCGAGATCTTAGCCTTGCGCTTGTTGCACGAAGTGCAAACCTAAAGGTTTGCACTACATGTCGCCGGTAAAAATATTTTTCAGAAACTAGCCCCGCTGTACCTGGAGAATAACATCTGAAACAATACAAAGACCGCCAAATTTTTTGATAATCGGTCTTATCGCCTCAACAATCTTGTGCATTTCTACTTGATTACACACGACCATGATATAGCTATTTTTAAATAGTTCGGTCAATTCATAACCTGACCTTACTCCCCTGCTGCCTTTTCCGACCACGTTTTCTATAATACTGTAACCGGAGACGCCAACCTCGTCGAGGAGCTTAACTACATTACCAACCTCGATGGAATCTATTATTATCTCTACCTTCACTACCTGTTTCATATTTTTAATACCAAAAGTGCGGGAATGAATTCACTGGCCCTGTTGATCAAATAGTAATATAACGGTATTCCCACAATGATATTGAACGGGAACGTAATGGCCAGGGCCATGGGCACAAATAAGCTCGGATTCGCCTCCGGCAGCGACAACCTCATCGCCGCGGGAACGGCAATGTAAGAAGCGCTTGCGCAGAGCACTGAGAACATAAGGGCATTTTCCGGCCTCAAACCGATGAGTCTCGCCAGCACAATACCAATACACGCATTGAGCACCGGGATTACTATAGCAAAAGGCGGCAGAAAAAATCCAGCACTTTTCAGATCGCCAATTCTTTTTGCTGCCAGAAGCCCCATATCAAGGAGAAAGAAACTGAGCATGCCCTTGAATATATCCTTAGTAAAAGGCTTTAAGGTGTCCCATCCCTCCTCGCCTGACGCCAGGCCAATCAAAAGGCTGCCTGATATAAGCAACACGGAACCATTCAGGAATGCCTCCTTAAAGACGGTGGCCCAGGAAAATTCATTTTCATTATTTTCTTTAGGTGGGGCAAACATCCTTGCCAGAATAATGCCCACGACAATCGCAGGCGCTTCCATAAGCGCCAGCGCAGCCACCATATATCCCGCCGGTTCGAGGCCGAGTGTCTGCAGGAAGGTGGCGGCGGTAATGAACGTTACCGCGCTTATCGAACCGTACGTGGCGGCAATCGCGGCGGCGTTATAAACGTCCAGTTTAATTTTCAGGATAAAGAAGGCGTAAACAGGGACAATGACGGCCATAAGCATGGCGGCAGACAAGGCAAACACTACTTCCTGGGTAAGTCCGGTTTTCCGCAGTTCAACCCCGCCGTGAAATCCTATGGCAAGCAGTAAATACAGTGAAAACAGTTTTGGCAGCGGTTCGGGGATTTTCAGGTCTGATTTGCAGAATGACGCGATCATGCCGAGAAAGAAGAAGAGGACTGGCGGGTGGGACAAATTATTTAAAACGAGGTCAAAGTCCATTAATTCCCCAGTGATTTAAGCCCAACAATCGTGATCAACGTACCTTGATGCGCAGGCGCTTAGTAAAAGTGTTATAATATTCACAACACAAATAATGTTCCAAACAAAAATTGCGGGATAGAATGCCATTTTACTCTTGGGATATCATGGGGTTAACTCATAGAATGCACAACTGCTTTCGGTCACATTGGTAAGTATCTGTAATTTCATAATTGAAATTTGCATTCCAATTTGTTTTATTAGCAATCGCCTGCAATCACGTGGTTATTGATGATGAATTCTACAGTGCGGATGTTTATCGCAAAATATAAGGAGGGTTTATGCACAGATTATTTGGGGTTGTTTTCATATTGGTCTGCGTGGCGTGTTCCGGATGCAAGACGATCTCCAGGAGCACGATAAATATAAATGCTGACTCATCGCAGCGCAGCGTAAAGAGCCTGGCGGTGATGCGCTTTGACGACAGACACATCCAGGAGGAAGAGGTGAATGGGTTAATCATGAAAACGATAAGCAACCCGGATGCAGGTGAAATGCTCGCGGACATACTGACCAGCGAGCTGTTACGATGGGGAAAGCACCGCGTTTTAACGCGTCCCGAAGTCAAGCATGAAATAAAAGGCGCGCATGCGAAAGAAGACGAACTGGTCAGATTGAGGGATTATGCCGCGCTGGAAAAGATACTGAAGGTGGACGCCGTGATCATTGGCAGGATACACAAATTCGGGTTATCAAATATGACGGTCTATGCGCGGGGAAACGTGCATTACACCGCCGAGTGCATTGACACAAAAAACGGCAAGGTGCTCTGGTCTATGGATGTAAATGAGAGCGCCCCGTACAAGGACGAAGTAGACCTGGCAATGAAGGTCGTCAGGGAATCTGTCAGAAAACTGAGGGAAGAGCCGGAAAATTGAATTAGGCAGGAAACCTTACAGGACACAATTATCCCGGCAGATATGCGAAACCCTGGAGTGGCGGGGTCCGAATGGGAGACTGAAAGATGCGAGTTGCCGTGTAGTTCTTTTGAGATTGCATCGGGAAGGGATAATCCAA
>Ga0082335_1009119_pt1 | contig 10863 bp, 11 predicted proteins | sample Subgrocontami58m_FD_72375 | JGI IMG/M metagenome (GOLD analysis project Ga0082335, IMG submission 72375) | Subsurface groundwater microbial communities from S. Glens Falls, New York, USA - GMW37 contaminated, 5.8 m (SPADES assembly) (version 2) ... | reverse complement strand
GTCGAATCCGCCGTGCGCGCGGAACAGCTCGGCGCGGAAGGCGCAGCAGTTGAGCGGGATGTAGTTGCGCACGAGCAGCAGCGAGGCATTGAACGCATCAGGCATCGGCTGGCGATGCCGCGAGAGTTCGATCCTCGCTCCGCCATCGAGCCGTTCCACGACGATATCGCAGCCGGAGTACGCGACGCCCGCCCGCGTGTCGGCGAGCGCGACAACGAGTCCCTGCAGGTGTTCCGGCGCGAGCCGGTCGTCGTCGTCGAGGAACGCGATCACCTCGCCGCGCGCTTCGGCGATGCCCGTGTTGCGCGCATACGCGGGGCCCTCGCTTTCTGCGTGGGAGAACGCGCGCAGCCGCCTGTCCGCGATCCGCCCGCCCAATGCGGCGCTCGCGATGTCCTCCACCGGCTCGCCACCGTCGTTGACCAGGACGATCTCCCAGCGGGGATAGGCTTGCGCGACGATCGACGCGAGCGCGTCCGAGAGCAGCGCGGGCCGGTTGCGCGTGGCGACGACGACCGAGACGAGAGGATCTGCGCGCGGCGCGGCGAAGCTGCGCGCGGGCGCGGACTCGCGCCGTTCGATCAGATGGCGTTCGGCGACGTGCAGCACGCGGGCCCGGCTCTCGGGCTGCTGATCGGCCTCGAGCGCGCGCGCGAGCAGGTGAGCGCCGGCCGCGCGCTCGCCCTGCGCGAGCGCGCGGCCGGCGTCTGCCAGAATCTGCTCGAGCATGGTCCCGTGCGGAGCGCTGACCTAGGCCGGCCCGGCCGGACCGCTGATGCTGCGTTGTGGCTTGATGGCGGCTTCCCTGAAATATCCCTTTTTCAAACGAGCAGCGGCGGCAGCTCGCGCGTCCACGCCTGTCGCTTGCCGCATTCCTCGCCGGTCAGCGCGAAGCCGAGCATCGCGCCGTCCGCGTCGAGGAACCGCGCCGCGAGGCTGTGCGCGCCGCCTGCCACCGTCCAGCCGCCGCTTCGGCCCGGCGCGGGCGGGCACACCACGGTCGGCAGGGCGGGTGTCTTCACGACCACCGGCATCGCCGGGTAGCTCACCCGTTGCGGCCGGCCTGCGAGCGTAGCGGCGAGCGCGCGGGCCGCGTGCATGATCGGCATGACGAAAGGTAGCACATGGCCTTCGACTTCGGCGCAGTCGCCCAGCGCGTAGACGCCCGGCGCGCTCGTCTCGAGCGCGCGGTCGACGACGATGCCGCGGTTGACGGCGATGCCGGCCGTCTGCGCGAGCTGCGTGCGCGGACGCAGGCCGACGGCGGAGAGGACCACGTCGGCGCCGATGCGCGCGCCGCCGGCGAGGCGGATCTCGAGTCCGGCGGGCGCGTATTCGACGGCTGCCACCGTGCGGCCCAGGTGCCAGCGCACGCCTTCGCGCGACAGCGCATCGCGCATCGCCCGCCCCGCCTGGTCCGGCAGCAGCCGCCCGAGCGGCTGCCGGGCGAGGTCGATCACATCCACCGAGTGGCCGGACACTGCGAAGTCGTTGGCGAACTCGCACCCGATGAGGCCGGCGCCCAGGATCGCGATGCGCCGCGCGCCCTCGATCCTGTCGCGCAGCCGCGCGTAATCGGCGAGGTCGTTGACCGACAGCACCGCGTGCGCTGCGTTGCCCTCGAGCGGCAGGCGGATCGGTTCGGCGCCGAGCGCGAGGACGAGACGCGAATAGCGCAGCTCGCCATCGGCGAACAGGAGCCTGCGGCCGGACACGTCGATCGCGGCGACGCGCGTGTGCGTGCGGACCGCCGCGCCCAGTTGCCGCGCCATCGTCTCGGCGCTCGCGCCCACCAGCTGTTGCGGCGTCCTGCCGGCAGCGAGGGCGTTGGACAGGTTGGGCTTCGAGTACGAGTTGCCGTCGTCCGCGGTGACGATGGCGAGGGGCAGCTCCCGGTCGAGCTTGCGCAGCTCGCGGGCCAGGCCGTAGCCGGCGAGGCCCGTGCCGACGATGGCGATCGGTTCCATCGGCCTTGCGCCTCTCATGCCGCCGCGAGCTCGACCATCTCGAAGTCGGCCTTGGCCACGCCGCAGTCGGGGCAGGACCAGTCCGCCGGGATGTCCCCCCAGCGGGTGCCGGCCGCGATGCCTTCCTCGGGCAGGCCCTTGGCCTCGTCGTAGACGAAGCCGCATACGATGCATTGCCAGACCTTCATGTCCATCTCCTTTTCGGTCCGATTCATTGCGCGGTCACGCGTGAAAGCTGCGCCCGGTACTGGTTGGCGTGCCGCTCCTCGACCTTCGCCAGCGCGGCGAAGCGCTTGGCGGCCTTGGCGAGCGTCGCGCGGAACCGCTCGGCGTGCTCCTTCGACTCGACGATCTGCTCGTCCAGCTCGGCTACCGCAGCCGCGCTGCCTTCCTGCTCGGCGAGGTGGCGGAACGACGGGTACATCTCGGAGTACTCGTAGGTCTCGCCGGCAATCGCGAGCTCGAGCGCCTTCGCCGGCGTGAGCTCGGCCTTCGGGAAGAGCAGGTCGAGGTGGCCGAAGGCGTGCTCGACTTCCTGGTCGGCGGTCTCCTCGAACACCCGCGCGGTGTCCTCGTCGCCCGCGGCGCGGGCGAGCCTGGCGAAGTAGCGGTACTTGATGTGGGCCATCGACTCGCCGGCGAAGGCGGCTTCGATGTTCTTGACGGTCACGGATTCGGGCTTGCTCATTGCGTTCTCCTTCGGGTTGACTCGCGTCACGCGACGCACGGAACGCATTTTGGGCCCCGGGGTACGATTAATCCATTGAATTATTGCTATGTGATCGATAGGACTAGACTAACATCGACACGCCGGCCAGAACCAGCGAAACCAGTGCGAGCGTCGCACCGGCCATGCGGCGGGCCTCGAGGCGCGTCCACAGGGCGAGGCCGCTCAGCGCAAGCAGCACGATGCTGCCGGCGATGGAGTCCGCGACCAGCACCCAGAGCGCGCCAACCCCGATCGCCTGGTGCAGGCGCGTCACGGTCGCGACGAGATTGGGATCGAACGTCTCGACGCTCGCGAAGCGGTTGCCGACGTAGTACTCGGCCCGGGCAAAGCGCTGCGGCGCCTCGAACCACACTTGCCAGAGTTCCGGCTGCGTCACGGGCCGGTCGTTCCAGTACACGGTCTTCGCGGACTCGACCTTGATGCGAGGCGGCCTGCCTTCGAAGCCGAGCCGGACTTGCAGCATCGCGGCCAGCGCCTGCACGTCCTGCGGCCGCTGCAGCAGCGCGATCTGCGCACTCGTCTTCTCGATCTTCTTCAGCGGGACGGGCAGGATTGCGCGATGGTTCATCGCGATCCCGGTGGCGCCAAACAGCAGTCCCACCAGCGCACCCCACAGTCCCAGCCAGCCGTGCGCGCGGCGCAGCCAGCGCAGGAACTCGGCGCGCCGGACCTGCCGCGGTGCCGCGACCGCCATCCTCAGAAGCCGTAGCGCAGCGTCACTTGCACGCTGCGCGGCGCGCCGGGCAGGTTGAGGTTCGCGTTGGTGCCGTGTCCGGCGACGATGTACTTGCGGTCGAACAGGTTCTTCACGTTGAGCGCGAGGTCGAGGCCCTTGACGCGATAGAACGCCCCCGCGTCGAATACCGCGTAGCGCGGCAGCGTGACGGTGTTGCCCGGGTTGGCGAAGCGGTCTCCGACGATGCTCGCGCCGCCGCCGAGGCGCCAACCCTGGCCTATCGCCTTGGAGAGCCAGACCGAGCCCGAATGGCCCGGCGTGAGCGTCGGCCGCTTGCCCTGGATCGGCTGGCCGCTGTCGACGCCGATCGAATTCGTTATCCGGCCGTCCAGGTACGCATAGCCGGCCGCGGCCTGCCAGCCCGATCCGAGCTCGCCCGTGAGCGCGACCTCGAGCCCGTCGGTGCGCTGCGTGCCCACCGGGACGAGCGTGTTGGTGGCCGGGTTGGTGACCTTGATGTTCGTGCGTTCCAGCCTGAACAGCGACCCCGTGGCGGTGAGCAGCCCGTCGAGGAAATCGATCTTGGCGCCGAGCTCGCGGTTGACGGTCTGTTCGGGCGCGATGTCGGCGTTGTTCGCGGCCAGCGCGAACGCTTCCCCGGAGGGCTGGAATGAGCGGCTCAACGAGGCGTAATAGGATTGATCGAGCGTGGGCTGGTAGACGACGCCGACGCGCGGACTCCAGTTCCGGTCGACGCGCCGCAGTCCGGCCCTCCCGGGAAGGCGTTCCACGGTCGATTGCTCGAACCTGTCCGCGCGCAGGCCGGCGAGGAGCTTCCAGCGCTCCGTCAGGGCGGCGAGGTCCTGTACATAGAGGCCCGCCGTATCGAAGACGCCCGTGTTGGCGGTGGACGGTGCGGCATTGACCGTCAGCGGCAGCACCGGCAACACCGGGTCGAAGAGCGACACGGTGGCGACGTTGTTCTGCGATACGATGCGCTGATCCTTCGCCTGCCAGCCGAGTTCCAGCCCGTAGAGGATCTGATGCTCCACGCCGCCGAGGCGCAGCTTGTGGACGAACTCGGACTGGTTGAAGACGCCGTCCTCCTGCCGCCGCAGGTTGGTGCGGTTGAGGCTTGCGGTGCGGGTCGTTTCATTCACGCTGCCGACGAGGGTGTTGTTGCGGTCGAGCGTGTAGCTGTAGCTGCGGAAGACGTCGCGGAAGGCCCAATCGGCGTTCAACCGGTGATCGAACGTCAGCGTGCCGCCGTTGACGGTGGATTGACTGTAGTCGACTTGTCTGGCGTTGGCCGCGCCGTAGTAGGTGCCGGCCGGCACGTCGACCGGACGCCCTTTGAACGCCGGGATACCGAAATCGGTGACGCGCCGGTCCGAGAGCGTGTCGGCCTGCAGCACGACGCGCGTGTCGGCGGAGGGCCGCAGCGCAAGCGAGGGCGAGAGCGCCTCGCGCTGGAGAAACTGCTGCGAACGGTAGCTGTCGGACCGTTCGCCCGCGCCGTTTACCCGGAACGATGCCGTGCCGCCCGAGAGGCGGTCGCCGAAGTCCCATTCCAGGCGGCGCTGATCGAAGCTCCCGAACATCGCGCCCAGCTCGCGGCGCGGGGCGAATTCCGGCTTCTTGCTGATGCGATTGACCAATCCGCCCGAGGAGCCGCGGCCGTACAGCACCGATGCCGGACCCTTGAGCACTTCGATGCGCTCGACGTTCGAAAGATCGCGAAAGTACAGCGCATCGTCGCGCACCCCGTCGAGGAACTGATCGGAGAGGGTCGAGAAGCCGCGGATCCACACCTGGTCGCGCTGGCCGTCGCCATGGCCGAAGGTAACGCCCGGCACGTTGCGCAGCGCGTCCTGGATCGAAGTCGCAGCCTGGTCCTGCATCAACTCCTTGGGTACGACGTTGACCGTCTGCGGGATGTCGCGCAGCGGCGCCTCGATCTTCGAGGCCGTGGTGGCGGTGGGCGCGTTGTATCCGGTGGCGGCGTCGCGTCCGCCCTGCACCTTTACTTCGGGCAACTGCTGTTCGGATGCGGTCTGCGCCAGAGCGGGCGCGGCCAACGCCGCAAGCGCTAGTGCAACGGGTTGGAGCCGGAAACGTGCGGCCATGCGATCTTCTCCTTTCGACGGTTTGCATGGCTGGCTTTGCGGCTGGCTTTGCGGGATTTGGAAGAGGTGAGGTCCGGTGCGCGCCGCGTCGGCGCGCAAGGCCCGGCGTTGCGGCGGCAGGGAATCATGAATTCGGGCGCGGTGCCGGGCCTGCGTCGCGCAGGCTGGGGTCGGACACGAAGCCGATGCGCGCAAGCCCCGCCTGCGCGGCGGCGGCCATGATTTCGGCGATGGTCTGGTACTGCGTGGTTCGATCCGCGCGCAAATGCAGCTCGGGCTGTGGATGGCGTGCTGCCGCCCCGGCGAGGCGCGCGCGCAATTCGGGCGCGTCCACGGCTTCGCCGTTCCAGAACGCGGTGCCCGCCGCGTCGACGGAGAGCGCGATGTGTTCCGGTTTAGTGAGGTTGGGTTGGCTCGAGGCTTTGGGAAGGTCGATCTTCACCGCGTGCGTCAGCAGCGGCGCGGTGACCATGAAGATGACAAGCAGCACCAGCATCACGTCGATCAGTGGGACCATGTTGATCTCCGCCATCGGCGCGCCTTCGCTGCCTTTGCCGAAGCTGCCGAAGGCCATGGCTCAGGCTCCCCGCGTCGCTGTCGCGGGCGTCAGCGGCACGACCCGGCCGGGGTCCTGCATCAGCGCGTTGACGTGCGATCCGGTGGTGAGGAAGGCGAACAGGTCATGAGCGAAGGCATCGAGCTTCGCCAGCGTCACGCGATTGGAGCGCACGAAGGCGTTGTAGCCGAGTACCGCAGGAATGGCGACCGCGAGCCCGAGCGCGGTCATGATCAGCGCTTCTCCGACGGGGCCAGCGACCTTGTCGAGCGTGCCTTGCCCGCTCAGGCCGATCGCGATCAGCGCGTGGTAGACGCCCCACACCGTGCCGAACAGTCCGACGAAGGGCGCGGTGCTGCCGACCGAGGCGAGCACCGTCAGGCCGGACTCGAGCCGCGCGGTCTCCTCGTCGATGACGCGGCGCATGGCGCGGGTCAGGAACTCCGCGCCGCCGCCCGCGAGGTCCAGCTTGTCGGCGCCGTGGAGCTGGTGATGGCGCGCCGCGATGATGCCGTGATAGGCGAGATGCGAAAACGGCTCGTTCGGATGGTCCTGTTCGAGCTGTGTCGCGACCGCGCCGAGCGAGGCCGAATTCCAGAATGCGTCGAGGAAGCGCGCGCTGCGGCGGCGTACCGCAAGCACCTGCGCCGCCTTGGCGATGATGAGATACCAGCTCACGACCGACATTGCGAGCAGCACGAGTATGGCGGCCTTGCCGATGCCGTCGGTCTGGGCAAGAAAGCCGGCGACGCCCGACGCTTGATCGATGGCTTGATGCATGGATTTCATCCTTCCAGGGAAAAGACAATCGGTACAACGACCCAGGCGGAGACCGCCTGGTCGCCTTGGCGCGCCGGAACGAATCGCCAGCGCTGAACCGCTTCGAGCGCGGCGCGGTCCAGGCGCTGTGCGCCGCTGCTCGCTTTCAATTCCACGCGCTCTGCCGCCCCCTCCGCGGTCACCAGCACGCGCAGCAGGACTCGCCCCTGCTCGCCCATGCGGCGGGCGAGGGCCGGATAGACCGGCGGCGGGTTCTGCAGGTAGCCCGCATCGAAACGCGGCAGCACCAGCGCGGGCGCGGCTGCGGCCCGTGCCGTCGCGAGGGTGTGGCGCGGCGCCGCGTCGATCGGCGGCAGATCGCGCGCCGGAGACGGAGGTGCAACGAAAGGCGCCGGGGTTTCGGCAGGCGCGGCGAGGAGCGGCGGCGGGTCGATCGGCTTTGCCGGCCTTGCCTCGATGCGCGGCCGGACCGGCAGCGGCTTGGGCGGCAATTGTGGCTGCACCACCGGTGCGGGAGGAATCAGCCTCACCATGATCGGCGCCACTTCGACAATGGCGGCGCGCGTCGGCGCATGACTGAGAACCGCGGCGACCATGGCGGCGTGCAGCGCGACCGAAAGGGCCAGGCCCGTGCGGCGCGGCGTTATCTCGATGGCGGAGCGGAAATTCATCGCCTCTACGCCGTGAGGATGAGCTTGCCGTTCTGGGTCAGGCGCAGCCGGTACTGGCGCCCGGCGTGCATGATCAGGAGCTCGCCCGCGGCTCCGAGCAACTGTTCGCTGGCCACGCAGCGTGGATGGCTGCAGGAGTCGGGCTGGGGAACCCGCTGGGTTTGGGCGCCGGGGCAGGGCTTGGCAGGAGGTTCCATACACGAATGATAATAGTTCTCATTCGTTCTGTCAATGTCCATGACGATCACAAGGGAATGCCCTCGTTTTCGCTGGCGGAAAGGGGGAATGAGCGAGGTTATGTCAGCGCTCGCTCACTCCAAGACAGTTGTTCTGCATGAACGCAGCGCGGCCTCGGCACCCGTCTTCAGTAAGTCGTCAGCGCTTGGTCTGCTGCCTTGATCGGGCGGAAACTTCGCCTAGAGCCATGCCCAGCGCCCGGAAGTCCAGCTGCTCGCGCCCGCCAGGCGCGCCGCTACGGGGCGAGCAGCTCGACGCCGTTCAGCTCGCAGGCGAGCACCGCCTTCGTCACGACCTCGATCGCCTGCAGGCGCGGAAACGACTTGCGGTGGACGAGCACCACGCGCCGGTCGGGCACCGGGCGCGAGAAGGGGACGTAGGCGAGCAGGCTGTCGCGGGGCGTCTTCGCCGGCACCGAGGACGAGGGCAGCACGGTGACGCCGATACCCGAGGCGACCATCTGGCGGATGGTCTCGAGCGAAGATCCCTCGAAGCTCTTCTGCACGCCGTCCGCCCCGGCCGGAAACCGGCTCAGCTCCGGGCAGGCCTCGAGCACGTGGTCGCGAAAGCAATGGCCGGAACCGAGCAGCACCATGGTCTCCCGCTTCAATTCGTCGGCCGCGATCGACTTGCGCGAGGCCCACTTGTGGGCGCGCGGGACCGCCACCACGAAGGGCTCGTCGTAGAGCGGCTGGATCGCGAAGCCCGGCTCCTCGAAGGGCAGCGCGAGGATCGCGGCGTCGATGTCGCCCTGCTTCAGCCACTCGCGCAGCACGTGGGTGAAGTTCTCCTGGATCACGAGCGGCATCTGCGGCGCGCGCTTGTGCAGGAACCGCACCAGTTGCGGCAGTAGATAGGGCGCGATGGTGTAGATGATCCCGAGCTTGAGCGGCCCGGTGAGCGGGTCCTTGCCGGCCCTGGCGATTTCCCTGATGCCCTGCGCCTGCTCGAGCACGCGCTGCGCCTGCTCGACGATGCGCGCGCCGACCGGCGTCGGCGCGACCTCGCCCGCGCCGCGCTCGAACAGGGCCACGCCGAGCTCCTCCTCGAGCTTCCTGATCGCCACCGAGAGCGTCGGCTGCGAGACGAAGCAGGCCTCGGCCGCGCGGCCGAAGTGCCGCTCGCGCGCCACGGCGACGATATAGCGAAGCTCCGTGAGCGTCACTTGCGGAGCTCCAGGCGCTCCTCGATCGGCCAGTCGACGCAACCCGAATGGGTGACCGCGCCGAGGTTCGCGGGACCGACGAGCCGGGCGTATTTCTCGAGCGCCCCGGCGAGGCGCTCGCCGCGGCGCGGTTTCCACGCGGCGCGCCGGCGCCTGAGCTCGGACGCGGCGACCTCGAGCTCGATGCTGCGTGCGCGCGCGTCGATGCGGATCGCATCGCCGTTCTTCACCAGCGCGATCGGGCCGCCCGAGGCGGCCTCGGGGCAGGCGTAGCCGATCATCATGCCCCGCGTCGCTCCGGAGAAGCGCCCGTCGGTGAGCAGCGCGACGCGCTCGCCCATGCCCTGCCCGTACAGGAGCGCAGTGATGCCGAGCATCTCGCGCATCCCCGGCCCGCCCTTCGGCCCCTCGTTGCGGATGACCAGCACTTCGCCCGGCCCGTACCTGCGCGACTTGACGGCGAGCGCCGCGTCCTCCTCGCATTCGAACACGCGCGCCGGCCCTTCGAACACGAGCGATTCGAGTCCGGCGATCTTGATCAGCGCACCGTCCGGGCAGAGGTTTCCCTTCAGCACGACCAGCCCGCCGCTCGGATGCAGCGCCTGCGAGCAGAACCGCAGCACCTCGCCGTCGGGCGTGGGCGCGCGCTTCAACTCCTGCCGGAGCGTGCGTCCCGAGAGCGCGAGGCAATCGCCGTGCAGGCAGCCGCCGTCGAGCAGCGCGCGCAGCACGGCCGGCACGCCGCCGGCGTGGTGCAGGTCGCGCGCGAGATAGCGGCCGCCGGGCTGCAGGTCGGCGATGAGCGGCGTGCGCGCGAACACGCGCGCGACGTCGTCGAAGCCGAAGCGGATTCCCGCCTCGTGCGCGATGGCGGGCAGGTGCAGCGCGGCGTTGGTCGAGCCGCCGGTCGCGGCCACCGCGGCGCAGGCGTTCTCGAGGCTCTTTCGCGTGACGAGGTCGCGCGGCAGGGGTCCGCCGTTGCGGAGGATGCGCATCACCGCTTCGCCCGCGCGGCGCGCGAGCGCGAGCCGCGCCGAATACACCGCGGGCAGCATCGCCGAGCCGGGCAGCGCGAGGCCGAGGGCCTCGGAGACCATCGCCATCGTGTTCGCCGTGAACTGCCCGGGGCAGGCGCCGATCGTGGGCACGCACTCGGCTTCGATCGCGGCGAGCTCGCGCTCGTCCATCCTGCCGGCGAGCACGGCGCCGATGCCCTCGTAGGCCGTGAGCACCGTCACGGGCCGGCCGCCGCGCTCGCCGGGCAGCATCGCGCCGCCGTACATGAACACCGAGGGCGTGTTGCAGCGGACCATGCCCATCATGATCCCGGGCAGCGTCTTGTCGCAGCCCGCGAAGCCGACCAGCGCGTCGTAGGCGTGTCCGCGCATCACCGCCTCGATCGAGTCGGCGATGATCTCGCGCGAGACGAGCGAGAAGCGCATGCCCCGGTGCGCCATCGACATGCTGTCGGCGACCGAAATGGTGGTGAATTCGCGCGGCGTGCCGCCCGAGGCCGCGACACCGAGCTTCGCGGCCTCGGCCTGCGCGCGCAGCGGCAGCGAGCAGGGCGTGTTCTCGGCGTAGGTGCTCATCACGCCCACGAAGGGGCGCGCCATGGCTTCGTCGTCGAGGCCCATGCCGCGCAGGAAGGCGCGGTGCGCAGTGCGGTCGAGCCCTTCGACCGTGATGCGCGATCGAAGTGCGGGTGCAGGCTTGCGGCGCGGCTTGGGCATGGCTCGCGTTCAGTGCGGCGTCGGGTGAGTCGATCGCAGCTGGCCGGCGACGATGGCGTCGATCGAGTCGTCGGCGCGGAACCCGAGCCCAAGCGACCGCACGGGGCGGAATTCGCGCGGCCAGGCGCCGAACTGCGCCTGCAGTTCCGGATCGGGCGCGTAGCGCACGCGCGCGGCGGCCCCGGCGCCTGCGGCGCGCCCGAGCGCGGCGACGATTTCGCC
>Ga0082335_1009117_pt1 | contig 10865 bp, 1 predicted proteins | sample Subgrocontami58m_FD_72375 | JGI IMG/M metagenome (GOLD analysis project Ga0082335, IMG submission 72375) | Subsurface groundwater microbial communities from S. Glens Falls, New York, USA - GMW37 contaminated, 5.8 m (SPADES assembly) (version 2) ... | reverse complement strand
GATAGGTAAAGCCGTGCCTTACGACACGGCCTTACCTATCGCTCATCTATTCTTCCCCACAGGACCAGCCCCTGGGGGGCCGACTGGCCCCTCAGGGAAAGAGCACTACCAAGCCGGTATGTTGGCCTGCGTGATGACCGGCATGAACAACTTCGCTCCCCGGACGCTTACCGTAACCGTCGCTGCAGGAGATGACAGATCGCCATCGGTGACCGTATAAGTGAAGGTGTCGGTCCCCGCAAACCCCTGCACCGGGGTGTAGAGGATGCTGCCACGGCCTGGGCCGACGGTCGCCGTGCCATTGGCAGGCTGGCTGATCACCGGCGACACGGAGACGGGGTCGCCGTCGGAGTCGCTGTCATTGGACAGGACCTCGATGCGGTTGGCGCTGCTGCTGACACCCACCGTCGCGGTGTCGTTCAGGGCCAGCGGCCCGTGGTTGAGACTATGCACGGTGACAGTTACCGTGGCGTTCGCTCCCAGAGAGCCGTCGCTAATAAAGTAGGTAAAGCTATCAGTGCCGTCGAAGCCGAGTCTGGGTGTATAGATCACCGCCGTCCCCCCCGGCCCGACGGCGGCAGTGCCGTTGGCGGCGGAGCCTACGACGGTCACCGTTAGAAGGTCATTGTCAGGGTCGGCGTCGTTGCCCAGCACCGGCAGAGGGTTGTTGATGCTATTCCGGGCGACGGTGAGAGTATCGTTCACCGCCGCCGGAGCGATATTGGCGGGGACGCTGACGTTGACGGTGGCCGTCGAGGACAGCAGGCCGTCGGTCACGGTATAGGTGAAGCTATCGCTGCCGCTGAACGCCCGATTGGGGGTGTAAAGAACGACCGAGCCCCCCGTGGCAATGCTGGCGGTGCCGCTGATGGGCGTCCCCACGGCGATGACCCTGAGAGAGTCACCGTCCTGATCGGCGTCGTTGGCCAGGGCGTTGATAGCATTGCTGGTGCTGTTCCTGGGCACCGTGACGGAATCGTTGACGGCCAAAGGCGCGGTGTTGGTCGTTCGCTGGTCGGGAACGTTCACGGCGGCCGTGGCGCTGGCGGTGAGCTGCCCATCGCTGATGCTATAGCTGAAGCTATCAGTCCCGGTGAAGCCCGCGTTGGCCGTGTAGAGGAGAACGAGGCCACCGGGCCCGATGGACACAACGCCACTGGCCGGCTGGCTCACCGCGGTGATGACCAGGGTGTCCCCGTCAGGGTCGCGGTCATTGCCCAGAACATTCACAGGGTTGGAGGTGGTGTTCCGTTGCAGTGTGACCACGTCGCCGAAGGCCAGGGGAGCACGGTTCACCAGGATAGTGACATTAGCCGTAGCGCTGATCTGGCCATCGCTCACCGTGTACGTGAAGCTGTCGCCTCCAAAGAAGCCGGCGTCAGGGGTGTAGATGACATTGACGCCCCCCGACCCAATGCTCACCACTCCGTTGGCCGGCTGGGTAACGCTGGTGATGGCTATGGCGTCACCCTCCGGGTCGCTGTCGTTGACCAGAACGTTCAGCACGTTGTTGAGGCTGTTCTGGGCTATCCTGAAGTTGTCGCTGCCGGCCGCCGGTCCCCGGTGGACCGTCACGGTTACCGTGCCCGGCGCCGTCAGATGCCCGTCGCTGATGGTATAGGTGAAGGTACCCTCCCCGGCAAAGGTGGTGTGGGGAGTGTAGACCACGTTGGCCCCCCCCGTGCCGACGGCGGTTTCGCCGTGGGTCGGCTGGGAGACGTCCGTAACGGTAATGGGGTTACCGTCGGGGTCAGTGTCATTGGCCCGGACCGTGATGGTGTTGCTGATGCTCCCAAAGGGGATGCGGACCGCATCGCCGCCCGCCACGGGCGGCCGGTTAACGGTGGGGGTCACCGTGGCCGTAGCCGTCAGCACCCCGCCGGCGACCCCATCGCTGATGGTATAGGTGAAGGGGTCCGTGCCGAAGATGCCCGCATTGGGGGTGTAGAGGATGTTGCCCGTGCCAATGGAAGCCGTCCCTCTGGCCGGCTGGGACACGGCCGTAATGGTTATGGTGTTGCCGTCGGGGTCGCTGTCGTTAGCCAGCACGTTGAGCGTGTTACTGATGGTGTTGATCCCTACCGTGATGGCATCGCTGGCGGCCACAGGGAACCGGTTGACCGTGACCGTGACCCCGGCGGAGGCCGTGGCCGCGCCGTCGGTGACGGTATACGTGAACACGGCAGTGCCCCCGAAGTTGCCCAGAGGTGTATAGAGGACGTTAGCCCCCGCCAGCCCAATGGCCGCCGTCCCGCTGGAGGGTGTGGTAACCGCGCTGACGCTCAGGGCGTTTCCATTAACGTCGCTGTCGTTGGCCAGGACGCTGATCACGTTATTGGTGGTGTTCGCAGTTACCGTTGCCACGTCGGTCACTGCCACGGGAGGCGTGTTCACCGTCACGGTAGCGGTGCCCACATCGGTAGCCAGGCCGTCGCTGACCGTGTAGCCGAAGCTGGTAGTTCCTGAGAAGGCCGCGGTGGGAGTAAAAACGACATTGGTGCCCGCCACGCCGACGGCTACCACCCCCCCGGCGGTGGGCTGAGCGACGTCACTGACGAATTTCAGGTCGAGGTCGTCGTCGACGTCGTTGGCCAGGACGCTCAGGACGTTCCCGGTGCTGTTGATGGTGACGGTGAAGGCGTCATTGACGGCCACGGGGGCCACGTTGCCGGCATGGACGGCCACATCCACCTTGGCCGTGCCCGTGATGCCCCCGGTGGCGGTAGCCGTGTAGGTGAAGACGTCGGTGCCCGTGACCGCCAGGTTGGTGTCGTAAGTGACCCAGGCGCCGCCGCCGGCGATGGCCGAGACGCCATTGGCCGGCGCGGTAACCGCCGAGACGGTCAGGCCGGGGCCGTCGTTGCCCAGGACGTCGATGGGGACGGGACCAGAGCCGGCGGGCACCCTGGCCGTGTCATTGGCTGATGACACCGCCAGCTTGCCCTGGACCGAGAAAAGGTTGGTCTCGAACGTCCCCTCAGGTCCCACGACCCGGAAGAAGTTGTTCCCTGTGGGGCTCCCGGTCACCGTCTGGTTGATCCCAGGGTTGCCGACGTAACCAGCGGGAGGGGCGGGAGAAACCGCGGTCAGGAAGGGCCCTATACCGGAGCCCAGAGCGCCGGTGAAAACGCCCGCAGCCACTCCAACGTCGTCACTGAAGTTGATATTCAGCCCCGGTCCTGCAGGGACATTAGCGAAGGTCTGGGTGCCGTAAGGATGGGTCACCACATAGGTGCCGCCCGCAGTAAGGCCGCTGCCCCTGATGCGGACCCGTCCGAAAGATATCTCCTGCCCGGCCACTGGATTGCCTGTGGCAAAGGCCGCCTCCATGGCCAGCACCAGGAGGACGCTGCCGCTGCCCACGGGCAGGCCGATCACCTCAGCATCCCACCAGAAGGCCTCCCCGGCCGCAGCCGGGTTCGATGGGTCCAGGTCAGCGGTCGTGGCCAGACAATTCGCGGTGCCGTCCACGCACAGGGCCAGCGCCACGCCATTGGCATCCTTGTACCAGGCCGGGAACTGGGTGGCGGGGGTCGTGCCGGGCACAGGCACAGTGGGCCCCACGGCGGTTAACGCGGCCGCCGGCCGGGCAGTCTCCCTGGCGTACGTCGCAGGCTCTGAAGACAGCAAGCCTGCCAAAGCTGTCGCTGCCACTATAGTCAGCAGCAGTAACGCCCGTCCGATTTTGTTCATCTCTACCTCCAAAAAAATAACCCTGACCTGGCTGGACTCTTGGCATGGGCTTCAGCCACATGCACCAAGTTGTGAACTTTGATTCATCTAATCCTCACCAAGATCCTCGCTGTCTCGGGTTGGTGATGCAACCGTCGAACCTGGTGTAGGATATACTGAGTATAGTCTAGCAGAAAGACCTAACAATAATGGCGAAAAAGTGAACCTAACCATTACAAAAGTCTATCAATACGCTAATGACGGCCTTTGTATTGCTCGATAGCCGGCCCTTTCCAGGGCCGGCGGGCTATTGTTCACGGTTGAATGCACTGGTACCCGGTAAACGCAACGCCGAATTATCGGGGTTGAACAAATGGTCGGGCGTACTCAATCCCGTAGCGCGGGGGCTTGTCCCCCGCTTTCCTCCGGAGGCAGCCTGGTCCCCTCCAGAAGGAAGCGGGGGACAAGCCCCCGCGCTACATATATGGCCGCCACGCCCGGTTGTTTCCTCAATCCTCATTATTCGGCAGACTGCTTTTGGCATCTTAAACTGTGCATGACCATAAGCCATGTGATAGAACAGCCGCAAGTATGGCACGCTCTTTGTATCCAGTTCTTCGCCCAAAGTAGGGGAGGCTCATGAGCCTCCCCTACGCTACTGTAGCCCATGGCTTAGGAGCCCGTGGCCGACCAGACCGACTCGGTTTTGAAAACCGAGTCAGTCTGAAGCGTGGGTCGGTCTGAAGCGTGGCGGCCTTCCTAGTCCGCTCCTTTCTTGACAACGGGCATAAGGATGCGGGTGGTGATAATCAACTGCTGGATGGGCGGGCTCACCGTCACGCTCACCGTAGCCGTGGCCGTCAGAGAGCCGTCCGTCACCGTGTAGGTGAAGCTGTCCGTACCGGCGAACCCCGCGGTCGGTGTGTAGAGCACGTTGGTCCCACCGGCAGCAATCGCGGCGAGCCCCTGGGAGGCCGGGCTGACCGAGATGACGCTCAGGGGGTTCCCCTCGGGATCGCGGTCGTTGGCCAGCACGTTGATCGAGTTGTTGACCGTGTCCTGGTTCACCGTGGCGGTATCGCCGACGGCTACTGGTGCGCTGTTCTCCCGGCGCACGTTGACCACTACCGTGGCCGTGGCCGTGTTAGAGCCGTCGCTAATGGTGTACGTAAAGCTGTCCGCGCCGTCGGTGTTTGCCGCCGGGGTGTAGATGACATTGGCCCCTCCGGCCCCAACCGTGACCGTGCCCTTAGCCCCCTGGGTTACGGCCGTGACCCTGACGGCGTCCCCGTTCGGGTCATTATCGTTGTCCAGGACGTTCAGAATGTTGTTGGCGCTGTTTCTTGGCACAACCACGGAGTCGTTCACGGCCACAGGCGGTTGGTTCCTGGGCGTAACTGTCACGGTGATGGTTGCCGTGGCAGTCAGGGCGCCGTCGCTGGCGGTGTAGGTGAAGGTGTCCGCGCCCAGGACCCCGGTCCTGGGGGTGTAGAGGACGTTGGCCCCTCCCGTCCCAATGGCGACCGCGCCGTTGATCCCCTGGGTCACCCCGCTAACCCTGATCGCGTCGCCGTCGGGGTCGCTGTCATTGAACAGGACGTCGATGGGGTTACTGGCGCTGTCCTGGGCCACCGAGGCGGTATCATTTACCACCAGGGGCGCCCGGTTGGCATTTCTCTGAACCGTGACCGTTACCCGTCCGGCAGCCGACAGGGCGCCATCGCTCACATTGTAGGTGAACGAGTCGATGCCGATAAACCCGGCATTGGGAGTATAGGTGAGGTCGGAGCGGTCCGCACTGACGCTCACGCTTCCGCTGGCTCCATTGGCGGCGGACGTCACCGCCAGGGGGTTGCCGTTAATATCCGTGTCGTTGGCCAGGACGTCGATGGGGTTGACGGAGCTGCCCTGGAGCACCGTGGCGGTATCATTGGCGGCCGACGGAGCGCTGTTGGCGACGCTGACCGTCACGGTCACGGTCCCGCTGTCGGTAAGGGCGCCGTCCGTAACGGTATAGCTAAAGGTATCTGTCCCCGCGAAGGCCGAGGCAGGCGTGTATATGACACGTGTGCCACCGACACCCACGGCCACGGAGCCGTTGGCGCTCGCGGTTACTGACAATACCCTCAGGGGGTTGCCGTCCGGGTCAGTATCGTTGGCCAGGACGTTGATGCGCTCATTGACGCTGTTCTGCGGCGCCACGACGGTGTCATCGACGGCCACCGGGGCACTGTTGATCACGCTGACCGTGACGTTTACGGTGGCGCTGGCCGTCAGGGAGCCATCGCTGGCCGTATAGGTGAAGCTGGTAGCTCCCGAGAAGGCCGCAGTAGGAGTGAAGACGACATTGGTGCCCGTCAAGCCGATGGCTACCGCCCCTCCAGCGGCGGGCTGGGTGGCGGCGCTGACGGTCAGCGGGTTGCCGTCCGGGTCGCTGTCGTTGGCCAGGACGTTTATGACCTGGGCCGCAGAGTTGAGGGGCACCGTGGCGGCGTCGTTGGCCGCCACCGGCGCCCGGTTGGCCGCGACCACCGAGACCGTCACCGTAGCCGTGGCCCGGAGGTGGCCGTCCGTGTTGGTATAGGTAAAGGCATCGGTGCCGCTGAAGCCGGCGTTGGGCGTGTAAAGGACGTCCGTCGGGTCGGCGGCGACCGCGGCGGTTCCGTTGGCGGGTTGCGTGACCGAGTCCACCGTGATGGTATGGCCGTCCGGATCGCTGTCATTGGCCAGGACGTTGACGGGGTTGTTCGCGGTGTTCTGCTGTACCGTCACCGTATCCACTGCCGCTACGGGCGCCTTGTTGGGCAGGTTGTCCAGCTCAGCCGAACCAGGACTCATGACCCGGAGCAGGCCCCACTGGCCCGCCTCCAGGAACGGCATCCGGTGGTTCCCGATGACATAGTCCCCCACCAGCCGCCGCGGCCCGCCCGCGCCGTCCGGCGGCGTGGCGTGCAAGGCCGTGAGTGGCCCGTACATCCGGGCCCCGAACTGGTTGGACCTGGGGATATGAGGGTCGAAGGCATAGCTATGGCCGTCCATGAAGAAGGTATGAGTCTGGAAGCCCGTGCCCTGCATGACGTGCACCTTGAACGGGTCTCCCGCGTAGGTCTCCAGGACCGCCGTCTCCGGGTCCCCGTGGGTGGGAGTGCTGAAGAGCCTGGACTTGTCCGGGTTCTGGACCAGCCTCCTGGCCAGAGGCTCCGTCTTGTAGTTCAAGAGGGAGAGGCCGCCCGCGGCCACCGGGTAGGGCATGGTGTTCTTGCCGATCTGGGAATCCTGCTCGTGGAAGAAGAGGACGAACTCCCGCCTGGGCAAGAACGGGGTAGTGGTGGGCTCCGTTACCACCTCCCAGCCGAACTTGGTCTCCGTGTCGGTCACCGGGTCGATGAACTTGGCGCCCGGAGGTCCAACGCTGATGGCCCCGTAGAGCCCCTTATCCATCCCGGTGGTGCCGTTGGCGAAGTCCAGGAGCATGCCGTGGCCCATCTCATCCTTGGCGAAGAGCCGGTAGGTTATGCTCTGGTTGGTCGCCACGCTCTGGTCGAAGTTGTAGCCCACAGTGATGCCCTGGGATCTTTGTGGGTCCGCGGTGTGTATGCCGGAGTGCAAGGAGACGCGCGAGCCGGGAATGTGATTCGTGAGGTTGACCAGCATACAGTCACCCTGAGCGGCCCAGAGGACCAGCGGCCTGGGCGTCTTCCGTCCGGCCAGGAAATCCGCCTCGTCAGCGGTCCAGGCGAAGATCTGCATGCCGCCCGCGCTGAGGCCGAACTTGGTGCTGATGGGCAGCGTGAGCTGCATGGCCACGATGTCGAACTGCTTGACGGGCGCGGTGGTCGGACAGGGGTTGCCGGAGTCGCCGGCCGCGGGAGGCCTCCCCCCGGTCTGGGTCTGGCCCAGGGCCGGGTTGGGGAACCCCGCGCCTCCAGGGGGCGCAGGCCTGTCGGGCAGCGGTCTCAACGTACTCTGCAGGGTATCGTGCACCCGGAAGATGCCCCACATGCCCTCCTCCAGGTGGTCCTTCTCCGAGTTGTAGAACATGTAGTCCCCGGCGCGTCCGGCCCCCTCCTCCAGGATCAGGTCAAACCGCTCGGCGATGCCCGTTATGGCTACGTCCCTCACGGTGGCGCCAGGGAAGCGCTCCAGCCTGAAGTCATGACCGGTCAGGTGGAAGGTGATGGACTCGTTGGTGCCCGTCTGTATGAAGCGGAAGACGGTCGGGTCCCCCTGGTAGGCCCGGGGCATAAACGTCGCCGGGTCCCCGTGGGTCACCGAGCTGAACAGGAGGGAAGGGTCTCCGTTCCGGTTCAGCCGTCCGACGAACGGCTCCCGGCGCAGGTTGAAGGAGCCCCGTCCGTCCTCGTTGGTGTCCTGGGCCTGAACGACTACCTCCCGGAAGCTCTGGCCCGGCTTATCGATGGCCACGGGGTTGGTAGTATGGATGTCGGCGACGGGGCCGCTGCGGATCTCCAGCCCCGTGGTGGGGTCGTGATAGGTGGAGCCCGGGGGCTCCACCACCAGGGAGCTGACCAGCCCGTGGCCCCAGCTATGGGTCCCGTAGACGTGGTCGTGGGCGAAGACGGTGCTCATCCCCGTGACGTCAGGGTACCACAGCTCGCTCACAAACTCCGTACCCACCGCCTCGCCAGCCGAGTGTGCCCGCACCAGGGGCTCCACCAGGGTAACGGTGGTGCCGCTGATAGAAGCGATCTTGTGCAGCTCGATGTCGGGGTCGCCCAAGCTCACGCCGATCCAGATGCCCGGTCGCAGATTGGTAACGTTGGTCACCTGGATGATGCTGGAGCCGGCGGCGACGTTCTGGGCAAGGGTGCGGTTCTCCGTGGGATAGGGCCGCACGGACTGCTCCCAGGAGAAGCCCGAGATGACGCCGTCGCTGGCCTGGGTGTCGAACTGGTAGAAGTGGGGGTGCAGGTTGGTCTTGCTGAAGAACGCCACCTCGGCCGTGTCCAGGAACCTGCTCACGTAAGTCAAATAGACGCAGTCCCGGGCGTTGGCCCGGACCACCAGCGATGTCGCCGGCTTCCGCCCCGCCAGGACGTCATCCACCTCCTCCGCCAGCACGAAGATCTGGCCGCCGGGGTCCACCGTCCCGAAGCTGTCCAGGGGAATAGGCAGGGGAACGCCCACGATATTGAAGCGCTTGACCGGGCTCCCCGCCGGGCAGAGGGCGTCGGGCCGGTCCGGGTCCGGCGGCTCCGTGGTAAAGTTGTTGTTGGTCGGCAGGTTGTTCTCGGCCTTGGGGGTCATCAAGAAGGGCGCGCCGCCATGGGCCCCCGGGGCGTAGGGCGGCCGCTTCCCCAGGTGGGGGGTCAGGAAGGGGAACTCCAGGAGCCCCGTGTTGGGGTCGAACTTGATCTCCGGCCGCTGCCCCGGCGTCGCCGAGGAGAAGTCCACCCAGGTGCGGGTGTCCTCCGCCTCCTTGAAGTAGAGGGACCCCTGAGCGCTGGTGGTCTTGATCCAATCGTAGACGGTGGCGTCCTCGGTCCCGCTAGTCACGCCCTGGGGCGGCAGGAAGGACTCCACCCAGGCATCCAGGGTGTCTTTAGTCAACACCCTCCCCCCAGGTGTGGCCTTGCCTATCAGACCCAGGGAGTTCACCGCCGCGGCGGTCCTCCCCTGCCGGTCGGGCAGCTCCTGGAGGCCGGGCTGAAGGGTGTTATAGACACGGTAGAAGCTCCACATCCCGCCCACGTAGTGGTTGGGGAAGTGGCAGTGGTAGAGGAACTCCCCGGCTACCTGCTGGCAGCCGCCGGAGACGCACTCGTGCTCCAGCTCGTAGGACTCCCCGGGGCCGATGTTCTGGACATCCAGGCGGGTGCTCTGGGTCAACAACGGAGGGTTCTTGTCGAAGCCTCTCTGCACCGCGAAGGCCGGGTCGGCCTTGGGGTTCAGGGGCCAGCGGACCGTCCCGCCGTGGTAATGGTGCGAGTGGAAGACCTCGCTGCCTCCGTGCAGAAGGCGGGTCTTGTAGGGGTCTCCCAGGTAGGAGAAGGGCAAGGGCGTGGGCGGGTCGCCATAGGTGTAAGAGCCGTAGGCGTGGGACTCGTCGCCCGCCAGGGCCACCCGGAGGCCGTGGGGCTCGGAGCGGTAGTTCAGGGCCCGGGCGCCCGGCCGGTATACCTCGGTCACCGGATCGATCAGCGGCACGTTGCCGTTGGCGGCGTCCTTGAGGATATAGGCCTCGTCGCCGATCTCGTGGTAGATGACGGTGAATTCCCGGAAGGCCGGACCGGTGAGCGGAACGATCATGGCCTCCCAGCCACTCTTCAAGGCCGCCCCCGTCTTGGGATGGAGGTAGGTGGCGCCCTGGGTCTCGGCGATGAGGGCCCCGAAGAGGCCGTGGGCGGTCTGGGCTCGCGTATCGCCCATACTGTGGAGGTACATGGTCCCTTCCATCTCGGGCTTGTTCTCCAGGAACCAGGTGTAGGTGGTGGTAGATCCCGGGAGGATGATGCTGTTAGCGTTGTTGCCGGCGGAAGAACCGCTCTCGTTGGGGTCGACCTGTCCCCGGTGGAGGTCAATGGAGGCCGGTGCTCCGCCACCGAGCTGGTTCTTGAAGGTGACGTTCACGCAATCGCCCAGGTTGGCCCGGACGACCAGGGGCTGGATGGGGTCGTCCCGCAGGCCGAGCTGGATCCGGTTGGGCAGGGCGGCCGTCTCCTGTGCCCTTACGGCCGCCAGGTTCTCTTCCAGCACATACATCTTCCCTTGGGGGTCATGGTAACCGAAACGGTTCAGAGTTATGTCAACATCTATGGCCAGTATGGTGAAAGTCTTGGTGGGAGCGCCCAGCGGGCAGGTGGTACCCGGCACGGCAGCGATCGCCTTCGAGTCTCCAGGCTGCCCGGCGGCCCCAGGGCCGGCCGCCTCCGCGGCTCCGTCTTCCTTGAGCATGTTCTCGACGTCCGCCACCACGTTCCGTGAGAAGTCGTAGCTCTGCTTGGTTTCCGTGGTCTCGCCCTCCGAGACCACGACGTGAGCGACCTGGCCCGAATAGTCGGCGTTCAGGACTTCATAAGTGCCCGCCGCCGTAAAGGTGTGGCTGTAGGCCTGCTTCGTCTGAAGGATGGGGGTGAGGATGGGTCCAACAGAGAGGTCTAAACCGTCATCCCTCCCAGCCGCCTCGGCCGAGTCGCCTGCGGCTCCAGTGCCGGAACGGCCGGACCCTTCCA
>Ga0082335_1009115_pt1 | contig 10871 bp, 14 predicted proteins | sample Subgrocontami58m_FD_72375 | JGI IMG/M metagenome (GOLD analysis project Ga0082335, IMG submission 72375) | Subsurface groundwater microbial communities from S. Glens Falls, New York, USA - GMW37 contaminated, 5.8 m (SPADES assembly) (version 2) ... | reverse complement strand
GCTCGCCCCGCAGCTGTCGCAACTGCTCGGCGCTCGGCTCCCGGAGCAGCGTCCGGCCACGCGGCAGGGCATCGGCCAGCCGCAGCACCCGCTCCCGCAGCGCGGCGGCGGTGGCGCGGGGTTTGGCGTCCACCACCTCCTCGCCGTCGAACTCGGCCGCCAGCTCGGCCCACAGCCGCTCGACCCCGCGCAGGAAGGCCCAGCACCCGGACAGGTCCTCGCGCAACTCGGCCCGCAGGTCGCCGGCCAATCCCTGCAGGAACTGCGGCACCGTCACGTGCTTGCGGCTGCGCCAGGCCCGCACCTCCTTCGGCAGTTCCTCACCCAGGTCGCGCACCAGCAGCGCCGCCGCCTGGTCCAGTTCACTGAGCCGGCCCAGCGCCTGCTCCAGGTAGTGCACGTTGACCTCGACCACACCCAACACCGCGGCCAGCGGACCGTTGGCCACCAGCCACAGGCGGGCGTACACCCGGAACTCCTCGTACTGCTCGTGGGGCATGGTGCGCTTCACGTCAGGGTCGGGCGCGCCGGTGTTGCGGGCCCGCAGCATGAGCAGGAAGCGCTGGCGGGCGCTGAGCGCCGGGGTGAGCTTGCCGAGGCGGGAGCGCAGCGTGGTCATGGGCTATTCCTCGTTGAAGATGGTGGTGGCTGGCTCGCGGTGCTTCACGGCCTGCTCCAGCCCCTGCATGCGGTCCTCGAGATCACTCACCTCATGCGCGCGGAGTGCGGTCTGGGCGATGGCCACCAGCGTCCGGTTGCGCGGCACGCCGTTGTCGAGGGCCAGCGTGTCCATGAGGGCGATCTCCAGCACCCTGAACGCCTGGTCGGCATCGCGGATGCCGTCGACCGCAAAGGCGACGGCCAGGGTCCGCTCCCGCTTGCGGCGCTGCCCGCCCGCCCGCTGGGCATCGGCCACCTCCTCGGCCTTCTCGGGTGCGTGCCAGAAACAGCGGTCACCCTCGCGCAGTGGCGGGGCGCCGCAGCGGGCTCCAGAAGGTTTGATGAAGGAGCAGGTCCTAAGGGCCATTTTGGTTACTTCCTGGTTACTTACCGTTACTTCCAGTAACGGTCGCTCCAAGTAATGCCACTAACGGGCGATAGCGATGGTTGTCGGCGGGCTGCTGCGGGCGCATAGTGACGCGCGTAACGAAAGGCAGCTTCCATGGACCCCCTCATCACCACCGCCATGATCACGCTCGTTGCCGCCGGCCTCGGCGGCTATCTGGGCTGGGCCTACCTCGACTACCGCAAGATGCGCGGCGGGCGGTGGTGGTAGCGGCCTCGCCTACGACGAGCACAGCAGGCTGCGCTGGCAGCCCGCTGTGGCGGGTGGGGATCGGGTGCGGTGCTATTCGGCGGGCGCTGCCTCCTCGGTGGTGACCGGCTCCTCCTCGCTGGTGGCCGCGACCTCGACCGTCACCAGCTCGCCGTTCACCGTCTCGGGCAGGTGGCCCTTCGGGCAGTGCTCGGGCTCGGTCTCGGCCGGGGCGGTGAACGGGTTCATGCAGGCCTTGCACCAGTACTTGGTCATCCCCTCCGGCGCATCGTCCTGCTTCTTCATCCGGGTGATCACCTTGAAGCCCTTGGGGTTCTGCTCGTCGTGCACCGCAGCCTCCGTGGGCCCCGCCGTGGCCTCGGGGTCCGCCTCGCCCTCCGGGGTGGCCGTGTCGTCCGCACCCGGTTCCGTGGCCACCCCCGCAGGCTTCCGCTCCTTGGGCGCGTCCAGCTCGCTGGCCAGGCTCCAGAACCGCCAACCGTTGCAGGCCATCCCGTTCAGCACCGCGGCCCCCGCCGCCGAGGGCGTCTTGAAGTCCACCGCGCTCCCTTCCTGCCGCTGGTAGCCGGTGTCGGTCTTGCTGAAGTCGTAGAGGCGGAACCGCAGCCCGCCCTCGGTCTCCACCACGGTGCAGCGGTACAGTTCCTTCTTGTAGCGGGCCGCCAGCTACGTGCCTGCGATGGGGTTCCGGTCGTTGAGTGCCACTTGGCACCTCCTTGTTGGTGCTCCCTTGCGGGGCATCGACATACCTCACTCTGGTGGCGAACGAAGTCAACGGGTCCGCGCCAGATTCAACCCCCGAGTTTGCTTGCCGGGTTCGCTTGACTTCGTTTGGCCGCGGAGTGAGGTATGGTGCTACCAACGACGGGGAGGCAGGACGATGAGCACACGGGGCGTGATTGCGGAGCCGAAGGGCGACGGCTGGGCCGGGGTCTACCACCATAGCGACAGCCAGCCCACCGGGCTGGGCGCGGAGCTGTGGGCGCAGGCGGCCGGCAGCGAGCAGGCCGAGGGGCTGGTGCGGGCGCTGGTAGCGGCGAGCACCGAGGACGCCCGGATGGACGATGGGCACGCCAGCCCGCTGCACATAGAGTGGGTCTACGTGCTGTCGGGGCACACGCTGACGGTGCTGGGCCACGAGCCCATCGATGCCTGGGACGAGGTGCGCGGGCTGGGGAGTGGCTTCCGCATCCGGCAGTACCGGCACGCGGTGGTGTGGCAGGGCGACCTGCGGGGGCCCGAGCCCGACTGGGCGGCGCTGGAGGCCGGGCACCGGGCCCACGTCGCCAGCCTGCCCTGGGCCAACGACCTGGTCGCCGCACTGGAGGCCTGAGCCATGCAGCACTACCAAGCGGGCGAGCGTGAGCACTGGGAGGACCACTACGGCGGCACACTCCATGCCAGCTTCGAAGACCTGTGGGCGCACGCCCAGGAGTATTGGGCCGCCGACCTGGCGGCGCTGAACCTGCCGGTCTGGATCGACTACGACGGCCCCAACGAGAACGAATGGGACTGCGGCCCCACGGTGCAGGTCGGGGTGCTGATGCCGCGCCACGGCAACACCTGGGTGCACATGGCCCCGGCCACGCTGGAGCAGGTGCACCGGCTGCAGGACCTGCTGGCGCGGGTCTGGTTCCAGCGCGCCGACGTGGGCTTCCCCCGCCGCGGCCTCAGCCAGCGGGTGGAACCGCCCGACCGGGCCTGACCACCACCGCGGCCACGAGCCCGCCCACCCGGCGGGCTTTTCCGTGGCTGGGCAAAGTGCGGAACGACCGTTGACTTCGTTGGCGGCCAGAGTGAGGTATGAACGTGCCCCGCGGAGCGGGAGCCTGAAACCAACGGAGGCACGACGATGGACATCGCAACATTCCTGGAACTGGCCGAGGCCTACACCAACCTGGGCGGCTCGGTGCAGCAGCAGATGCGGGGGTTCGTGGACGACTCGGACGGAGACTTCAACATGAACGCCCTCCGCCTGATCAAGGAGTTCACCCGCCAACTGGACCGGGCGGGCATCGAGGACTCCGGTTGGATGCTGGAGGTGCTGGACCAGCGGCTGGCGGGCATCATCCCCGGCGCCTCCCGCACCGCCGCCGAGCTTGATGACGAGGAGGCCTAGCATGCAGCCCTCCCCCTTCCAGACCGTCACCGACCCGCTGGGCGAGGCGCTGGCCCAGGCCACGATGAAGGCCGCCGCCACCCTGATGCGCGACCAGCCGAAGTACGCCCCGCTGCGCTCTGACCTCGACCGGGTGGTCGCCGCCTTGAAGGCCGAACTCGCCACCCAGCTCGACGGCATCCTGGCCGACGCCCAGCAGGTGCTCGACGCCCGCATGGGCGGGGCGATGCTGGAGGCCACCGTCAACGCCTCCTGCGCCCTGGTGGCCATCGCCGCCCTGGACCGCGCGCTGGCCGGCTGACCGCACCGCCGCCCGCCACCGGAGCCCGCCCTCGCGGCGGGTTCTCTCGTGCCTGAGCAAAGTGCCCGATGACCGTTGACTTCGTTGGCGACCAGAGTGAGATATGAACGTGCCCCGCAAGGGAGCCCGATTCGGAGGACGCCATGACCGCCTACGACCCCACCGCCCCAGAGCTGCACCAGTGCGGACTCTGCGCCACCACCCTGTTCGGCACCACCCAGGACCTGGCCGACGCCGACTGGAGCCCCTACGCCTACCTGGACGACGACACTGAGGTCAGCCCGCTCTGCCCCAAGCACATCACCGTCATGGGCGACGACGGCGAGCCGGTGTTGGTGGCGGACTGGGAGTTCGGCGACCCGGCCACCACCTAGCCCCCGGCCCCCTCCGCCACCGGAGCCCGCCCTCGCGGCGGGTTCGCTCGTCACCGCCCCACCTCCCGCAGGAACGCCGCCATCCCGCCCTCCTCCTGGTCCACCGGCAGCGCATGCACCCGCGCCCGGCTGCTGGGGCTCATGCCGAACTCGGTCAGGAGCGCCCGCATCTGCTCCATCGCCTTGTTCGCTATCGCCAGATAGGGTGATTGCATCGGGTAGCCGCTGGGGCTCTTGACCAGCACCCCGTGCTTCCTGAGCGCCTGCTCGGCCTCCACCCAACGGCCCCACGCCGCGCAGTACAGCGCCAGCGCACCGCGGTCCACCTTGGTCAGCAGCCCCAGGTCCAACAACTCCTTGGACAGCCGGGCCCACTCCTTCTTCGCCTCCGCGCCCAGATGGTCGGGACAGGCCGGGATGCCGGCGGCGGGCCGCGGCTCGTGCGTATTGGTGCGGTCCTTGCGCTGGGTGCCGTGCAGCACCTTCACGCTGGTGGGCAGCGGGCGGGGTCCCCTAGGCGGCATTGCGGGCCTCCGTTTTCGTTTGAAGTGACCGCTTGACTTCGTTCGCGAGCGGAGTGAGTAGTGTCGTCACCAACCGCAGGAGGCAACGACCATGGCCGAGATCACCATCCGCCGCAACGACAGCCGCAGGGGCAGCATCAGCGTGGAGTTCAGCACCATCACCGCACGCGACCACTACGAAGCCACGGTCACCAAGGACCGCGGCCACTACGGGCAGCCGGGCTACAGCGCCGCCAGGGTGAACTGGCCCGGCTGCGGCGCCCAGGACGTCGCCACCACCCAGGCGTTCGCCGCCCTCTTGGCCCACGCCGCCGCCTACGCCGCCATGCTCGACGGCATGAGCGACGGCGACCTCGACGCCTGGGGCGGCCACTTCGAGGCCGAGCGCGAGGCCGGTTGGGCGGCGGCGCAGCAGGCACGCCAGGGTTAGCACGCCGTTCCCCCAGCCCCCCGGCCCCGGCGCTCTGCCGGGGTCGCCTCATCCGCCGCACCCGCGCCGTCACCGCCCACCTTCGCCGCCGTGCGGCCCGTGTGGGCCTCCCATCGCTCCAGCACCACCTGCACGTACGCGGGGTCCAGCTCCATCCCGTAGCAGGCCCGCCCCAACCGCTCGGCGGCGATCAGCGTCGAGCCTGACCCCAGGAAGAGATCGAGCACCACGTCGCCCGGCCGGCTGGAGTTGCCGATGGCCCGCTCAGCCAGCGCCACCGGCTTCTGCGTCGGGTGCAGCGGGTTCACCCTGGGCTTGGGCACGCTCCACACGTCGCCCTGGTCACGGCCGCCGCACCAGAAGTGCTTGGTGCCTTCGCGCCAGCCGTACCAGATCGGTTCGAACTGCCGCTGGTAGTCGGCGTGGCCCAGCGTGAAATTGTCCTTGGCCCACACCACGAAGGTCGACCAGTGGCCGCCCGCCTCCAGGAACGCCCGCTGCAGCGTGTGCAGCTCGGACGAGGACATACAGACGTAGCAGGCGCCGTCGGTCACGGCGAGCAGGTTCTTGGCGACCGACACTAAGAACCCATAGAACCCGTCGCCCAGGTCGTCGTTGGCGATCTTCTTGCGCCTGCCGGGGGCGCCGCCCTGGTAGGCCACGTTGTAGGGAGGGTCGGTGAAGGCCAGCGCCGCCCGCTGTTCGCCCACCAAGCGCGCCACGTGGCCGCTGTCGGTGGCGTCGCCGCACAGCACCCGGTGCTCGCCCAGCACGAACAGGTCGCCGGGCTGCACCCAGACCTCCTTCGGCATGTCGGGTGCATCGTCAGGGTCGGTCAGGCCCTCAGCAGGCTGTTCCACGTTCCGCAAGAGCGTCGCCAGCTCCGCCTCGTTGAAGCCGATCAGCGGCAGGTCGAATGCCAGGCCCTTGAGGTCTGCCAGCTCCAGCGCCAGCAGCTCCTTGTCCCAGCCAGCGGTGATGGCGAGTTGGTTGTCGGCCAGGATGTACGCCCGCTTCTGGGCCTCGCTCATCCACCCGATCTCGATGCAGGGCACCGACTCCATGCGCAGCTTGCGGGCCGCCAGCACCCGGCCGTGGCCCGCGATGATGCCGCGGTCGCCGTCCAGCAGCACCGGGTTGGTGAACCCGAACTCCCGGATGCTGGCGGCGATCTGCGCCACCTGGGCGTCCGAGTGGGTGCGGGCGTTGCGGGCATAGGGAATCAACTCGCCGATGGGGCGGTACTCTACCTGCAGGGTCTGGTCTGAGATCGTCATTGGTTGCTCCTTGCGATGTCGCCTGCCGCCGCTGTTATGCTGCCGCGATGGCCTGACTGCGATCCTGATTCAGCGAGTGCTGGGGGCGCCGCCCCATCGCAAGACGGGAACGGTTCAACCCCCAGCACTGGCGCCAGCTAGCCGTTGAGGAACCGCAGGATGTCGCGCGGGTCGGTGCCGTCGCTCGCCGCTGGCGCCACCCAGGGCGCCTCCGCCTGCGCCGGGAACACCAGGCTGCAGCGGGCCGCGGGCGTGAACCCGAACTGCTGCGCCGCCTTCACCATGCGGTCGTAGGCATCGTTCGCCAGCTTCACGTAGGGCGAGGGGCCGGCGTACTTCTCGCCCGCCTTGTTGGTGAGGACCACCACCGCGCCGTGCTTCTGCACCAGCGCCGTGTAGCGCTCCCACTCCGCCCGCTGGTGGCAGTAGCCCGCGAGCGCCGCTTGGTCCAGCGTGGACAGCACCCCCAGCCGGTCCAGCAGCGGGGCGACCCGCCGCCACTCGGCTTTGGCCTCGGCGCTCAGCCAGGCCGGGCACGGCGGCCGTCCCGACGCGGGCGTGTGCACGCCCCTCTCGCCGTGGCGGCCGGCCTGACGCGTCGCCAGCGGGCTGCGGGCGGGACCCCGTTTACCCACGGTTCAGGCCGCTTTTCACGCTGTTTTGTGCCATTCAGGCCCCTCCTTTCGGCAGCCGTTCGTGCCTGCACTCCCGCTCACCCGTGCCTGCGCACCCCCCAGGGCCAAAACCCGCGCACGCTAAAATCCCCGGCCTGCGCCTGTGCCCGAGGCCGGCCATTGGGAGGATTTGACCCCCCTTCCCCCTTCCCCCTTCCCCCTTCCCCCTTGCCCGTTGCGCGTTGCGCGATACTGCGGCGTGAATGCTGTAAAGAGGCAAAGAAATGGCAAATACGCTACAGGGTGAACTGCGGGCGCTGGAGCAGGTGGTCGCGGCGCAGACCAGCATCCTCGCCAGCCTGTCGGCCTGGCTGCTGCTGGAGGCCCTGACCCGCCGGGTTGCCGAGCAGGAGCCAGACTCCGAGGACGCCCACGCGGTGCGCGATTTCATTCGCACCACGCTCCGGGAGGTGAAGCGCAGCCCTGAGCCGATGGCGGCGCTGGCGGCTGCGCTACGGGCGTGCGACGAAGAGGCCCGGCGCCGGGGTTTCCACCTACTCCCCGAAGACGTGCTGTAGCGCGCCGGGTGCTGCTCAGTGTGCTCGTTCATGCGTGACCCCTCCCTACCCCAATGTGGCAGCGCGTGCGTGTTGCTAGCTGGCGCTGCGTGGCGCCCAGGCCCCAGGTCTGTGACCGCCCCCCCTCCCCTCATGCTCCGATCGCCACCGTGGCCAAGGGCGACGCCGCCACCTCGACCGGGCTCCACAGATGGCCGCAATGACGGCAGCGGAAGATGCGGTGTTCGCTCGCGGGGTTCAGCCGACTTAATTCGTTTATTTCGTTTTTTTCGTGCGTCCCACAACGTGGACAGTGACTCGGCATGGTGTCCTCCAGGCAATAAAAAAGCGGCAGGCATTCGGGGTAATGCCTCCCGCTGATCAGTGCTGTTAAGTTGTGCCCTAAGTATACCGCAGGTGCTGCTGGCCGAGGGCTACGAGGCCATCGCGCCGAGCACTTGCGTGATGTGCGCGCGGGTGACGCCCTCACGGCGCGCCAGGGCGGCCCGGTTCTTCACCGCACCCGTCGCCAACAGGCCGCGCCACTTCACCACCAGCTCGACGGTCTGGCGTCGTGCGCGCATCGAGGCGCGGCTAAAGCGGACTAAACTGGGCAGTTGAACCGGGGAACTGTGCCTGAGAATAACGCTTTGGGACACCAGTTCGGGGAGCCACTCCGGTGCCTGGCGAACCACCCCACCAATAGCCCCCGCCACCAGAGGCGTCTCACCCATCGTGGTGCAGGCGCCTCCCAGTGCTCACGCTCGCCCGCTTGGTAGTGCTGCATGGCTCAGGCCTCCAGTGCGGCGACCAGGTCGTTGGCCCAGGGCAGGCTGGCGACGTGGGCCCGGTGCCCGGCCTCCAGCGCCGCCCAGTCGGGCTCGGGCCCCCGCAGGTCGCCCTGCCACACCACCGCGTGCCGGTACTGCCGGATGCGGAAGCCACTCCCCAGCCCGCGCACCTCGTCCCAGGCATCGATGGGCTCGTGGCCCAGCACCGTCAGCGTGTGCCCCGACAGCACGTAGACCCACTCTATGTGCAGCGGGCTGGCGTGCCCATCGTCCATCCGGGCGTCCTCGGTGCTCGCCGCTACCAGCGCCCGCACCAGCCCCTCGGCCTGCTCGCTGCCGGCCGCCTGCGCCCACAGCTCCGCGCCCAGCCCGGTGGGCTGGCTGTCGCTATGGTGGTAGACCCCGGCCCAGCCGTCGCCCTTCGGCTCCGCAATCACGCCCCGTGTGCTCATCGTCCTGCCTCCCCGTCGTTGGTAGCACCATACCTCACTCCGCGGCCAAACGAAGTCAAGCGAACCCGGCAAGCAAACTCGGGGGTTGAATCTGGCGCGGACCCGTTGACTTCGTTCGCCACCAGAGTGAGGTATGTCGATGCCCCGCAAGGGAGCACCAACAAGGAGGTGCCAAGTGGCACTCAACGACCGGAACCCCATCGCAGGCACGTAGCTGGCGGCCCGCTACAAGAAGGAACTGTACCGCTGCACCGTGGTGGAGACCGAGGGCGGGCTGCGGTTCCGCCTCTACGACTTCAGCAAGACCGACACCGGCTACCAGCGGCAGGAAGGGAGCGCGGTGGACTTCAAGACGCCCTCGGCGGCGGGGGCCGCGGTGCTGAACGGGATGGCCTGCAACGGTTGGCGGTTCTGGAGCCTGGCCAGCGAGCTGGACGCGCCCAAGGAGCGGAAGCCTGCGGGGGTGGCCACGGAACCGGGTGCGGACGACACGGCCACCCCGGAGGGCGAGGCGGACCCCGAGGCCACGGCGGGGCCCACGGAGGCTGCGGTGCACGACGAGCAGAACCCCAAGGGCTTCAAGGTGATCACCCGGATGAAGAAGCAGGACGATGCGCCGGAGGGGATGACCAAGTACTGGTGCAAGGCCTGCATGAACCCGTTCACCGCCCCGGCCGAGACCGAGCCCGAGCACTGCCCGAAGGGCCACCTGCCCGAGACGGTGAACGGCGAGCTGGTGACGGTCGAGGTCGCGGCCACCAGCGAGGAGGAGCCGGTCACCACCGAGGAGGCAGCGCCCGCCGAATAGCACCGCACCCGATCCCCACCCGCCACAGCGGGCTGCCAGCGCAGCCTGCTGTGCTCGTCGTAGGCGAGGCCGCTACCACCACCGCCCGCCGCGCATCTTGCGGTAGTCGAGGTAGGCCCAGCCCAGATAGCCGCCGAGGCCGGCGGCAACGAGCGTGATCATGGCGGTGGTGATGAGGGGGTCCATGGAAGCTGCCTTTCGTTACGCGCGTCACTATGCGCCCGCAGCAGCCCGCCGACAACCATCGCTATCGCCCGTTAGTGGCATTACTTGGAGCGACCGTTACTGGAAGTAACGGTAAGTAACCAGGAAGTAACCAAAATGGCCCTTAGGACCTGCTCCTTCATCAAACCTTCTGGAGCCCGCTGCGGCGCCCCGCCACTGCGCGAGGGTGACCGCTGTTTCTGGCACGCACCCGAGAAGGCCGAGGAGGTGGCCGATGCCCAGCGGGCGGGCGGGCAGCGCCGCAAGCGGGAGCGGACCCTGGCCGTCGCCTTTGCGGTCGACGGCATCCGCGATGCCGACCAGGCGTTCAGGGTGCTGGAGATCGCCCTCATGGACACGCTGGCCCTCGACAACGGCGTGCCGCGCAACCGGACGCTGGTGGCCATCGCCCAGACCGCACTCCGCGCGCATGAGGTGAGTGATCTCGAGGACCGCATGCAGGGGCTGGAGCAGGCCGTGAAGCACCGCGAGCCAGCCACCACCATCTTCAACGAGGAATAGCCCATGACCACGCTGCGCTCCCGCCTCGGCAAGCTCACCCCGGCGCTCAGCGCCCGCCAGCGCTTCCTGCTCATGCTGCGGGCCCGCAACACCGGCGCGCCCGACCCTGACGTGAAGCGCACCATGCCCCACGAGCAGTACGAGGAGTTCCGGGTGTACGCCCGCCTGTGGCTGGTGGCCAACGGTCCGCTGGCCGCGGTGTTGGGTGTGGTCGAGGTCAACGTGCACTACCTGGAGCAGGCGCTGGGCCGGCTCAGTGAACTGGACCAGGCGGCGGCGCTGCTGGTGCGCGACCTGGGTGAGGAACTGCCGAAGGAGGTGCGGGCCTGGCGCAGCCGCAAGCACGTGACGGTGCCGCAGTTCCTGCAGGGATTGGCCGGCGACCTGCGGGCCGAGTTGCGCGAGGACCTGTCCGGGTGCTGGGCCTTCCTGCGCGGGGTCGAGCGGCTGTGGGCCGAGCTGGCGGCCGAGTTCGACGGCGAGGAGGTGGTGGACGCCAAACCCCGCGCCACCGCCGCCGCGCTGCGGGAGCGGGTGCTGCGGCTGGCCGATGCCCTGCCGCGTGGCCGGACGCTGCTCCGGGAGCCGAGCGCCGAGCAGTTGCGACAGCTGCGGGGCGAGC
>Ga0082335_1009114_pt1 | contig 10871 bp, 8 predicted proteins | sample Subgrocontami58m_FD_72375 | JGI IMG/M metagenome (GOLD analysis project Ga0082335, IMG submission 72375) | Subsurface groundwater microbial communities from S. Glens Falls, New York, USA - GMW37 contaminated, 5.8 m (SPADES assembly) (version 2) ... | reverse complement strand
GGCCGCGCTCGCCGTCCTGAAGGGACTCCTCGACGATCCGGCCCTCGCGCTCGACCTGCGCGACCGGGTGCAGAAGGAAGCGCGCGCCGCGCTGGTCCGCCGCCGCGCTGCGCTGCTCGAGCGGTTCCGCGCCCGGCCCGACTTCGCCCCCTTCGAGGAGATGAAGCGCCTCAAGGCCGAGCTCGACGGGCGCCGGCGGGCGGCGCTGGCGCGCATCTACGACTCCGCCACCTACACGTACGATCTGGCGCGGGGAGACCACGGCGGCCGCGACCAGCCCGAGGTCGACCGGCGGGTCGCCGCCGTTCGTGAGTTCTGGCGCAAGCGCGGCGAGCACGTCTTGCGTCTCGATTCGTCCCTGCGCGCGGCGGTAGAAGAGTTGCGCGAGGCCGACCAGGCGGTGGCCGAGCAGATGGGCGGCAACGCCCTCGACGAAATCGAGCTGACCATGGCGCTCGAGGCGACCGAGGGTCCGGTCGATCTCGGCGGGTTCTCGACCGACCCGCGGGAGCGCGAGACCCTGGTGTGGAACCGGCGCGCGCGCGCCTGGAACGCGGCCGCGTACAAAGGCGAGATGCGGCCCGAGGAGCTCAAGGTGATCGAGCTCACGAACGACTATCGCGAGATGATGGGGCGGACGGTGCTCGAAGCCCACGACGCCCTCGGTCGGGCCGCGCGCAAGCACTCCTCCTGGATGGCCGCGCACCAGAAGCTCGCGCACGAGGAGGACGATCCCGAGCGCCGCCAACTGGGCTCGCGCGTTGCGCTCGAGGGGTACGACGGGCCGATCAGCGGCGAGAACATCGCGTTCGGTCCGGCCGACTCGCACGCCGCCTTCGCCGGCTGGTACGGCAGCTCGGAGCACCATCGCAACCTGCTCGACGAGTGGTACAACCAGATCGGCGTCGGCAAGGTGCGGTTCTACTGGACCCAGGACCTCGCGCGCGGGACTCCCCAGAGCGGGGAATGAGGCCGCCGAAGGATCGCCGCGCGGGTCGGCGAGCGGCGCCGCGCCGCGCCGATTCGGACCCCGAAGTCCTGACGGCGATCGTCCTCGTGCCGGGCCGGGCCAGCGGGCCGAGCCGGGCGAGCGCGCCGGTACCCTCGGCATTCGCGGATGCGCGGAGCCGGTGGTGTCTTCCGCAAGCAGAACGCCGAGGTGCCGGGTCATCCGCCGCGGATTCGCGGGATCGCTATCCTCCGCTTCCGGGTCAGGCCGACCGGTGGAGCAAGGAGTCACTCGTGCCGCAGGGCGGGGCGTGCTAGGTTAAGTTAGTGTCCGGTCCTGGCGCGGGGCTTCGCTGCGCCTCGACTCCGGTGTTTTCGATTGCGTTGCATTTCCGGGGCGCCTCGCCCTGCGGTCGGCGCGCCTCGGCGGAACCCGACTTGGTCTGGACGGGACCCCAGTCTCGGGCTCACGATGGATCGGAGGTGCGGTCATGGACCGGCGCATTCTGTTCCTGGCGATCCTGGTCCTCTCTGGGTGCGGGGAGGCGGCTCCGCCGGCGGTGAACGCGATCGCGACGTCGGCGCCCGCTCCGGCGGTGGCGGACCGGGTGCGCGAGTGGGAGAAGGCGCTCGTCCTGGCGGCGGAGCTGGGCGACACGCCCGCGATCGAGGGTCTGCTGAGCGCGGGAGCACGGCCGGACCCGATTGCGACGGCCGGCCTGACTCCGTTCCTCGTCGCGGCGCGCGGGGGGCACCGCGAGGCGGCGGAGGCGCTCTTGAAGGCGGGGGCGAACGTGGGCGCGCGCGGTCCCGACGGCCGGACCGCCCTGCACGCCGCCGTGGAGCGCGAGGACGCAGCGCTGGCCGCTGCGCTCGTGCAAGCCGGTGCAGATCCCTCCGTCGCCGATCGGCGCGGCAGCACCCCGTTGGACGTCGCCGCCGCCCGCGGGCTCGTGGCTCACGTCGAGGCCTGGAAAGGCGCAGCCGCCCAGGTCGACCTCGCCCGCCTGATCCAGGCCTGCCGCGAAGGCGACGGCGCGTACGTCAAGGGCCTGTCGGCCGCGGTGCTCAGCGGCGCGCGGGTGAATGCCGACGGCAATAGCGCGCTGCATTGGGCGGTGGCGGCCGGTCATGCGGCCGTCGTCAAGTCCCTCCTCGAGAAAGGAACGCCGACCGACGTCCCGGACGCCGAAGGCCGCTCGCCCCTCCTGCGGGCCGCGGCCGAGGGCCGCGTCGAGGCGCTCCAGGCGTTGCTCAAGGCCGGAGCCGACCCGGCCGCGCGCGGGCGCGACGGGCTCGACGCCTTCTGCCTCGCCGTCGACCGCGACGCGATGGACATCCTCGACGTCCTGCGCTGGACCGGGCCGGGAGCCAAATCCGGGCTGGAGGCCGCGCTCGTGCGGGCCGTCGAGACCCATCGCCCACTGATGCTGAAACACCTCCTCGCCCTTGGCGTCGACGCTTGCGCGAAGGATTCCCAGGGCCGCCCGGTCCTGCTTCTCGCCGCCGGTGTGGGCGATCCGGACCCGATCCGCGAGTTGCTGGAGCGCGGCGCCGACCCGAACGTCGCCGACCCGGACGGACGCACGCCGCTCATGGCCGCCGCCGGCCACCCCAAGGCCTCGAAGTGGCAGGCCGCACAACTGGTCGCCCTGCTCCTCGGCGGTGGCGCCGACCCGACCGCCCGAGACAAGTCCGGACGGACCGCGACTCAGGAGGCGGCCGAGCGCGGGAATTCCGAAGTCCTCGATCGCTTGCGACGTGCGGACGCAAGAGACTGATCGTCAGGGTGGTATTGCATTGCCGACCCGTAGGGGGGATCCATGCAGGTGAGAACGCTGGGGCTGTTCGTGATCGCGGCCGGGGCGGAGATCTGTGGCTGCTAGCTGCCCTACCTCTGGTTGAGGAAGGGTCGATCGGCGTGGCTGCTGATCCCGGCCGCCGTGAGCCTGGCGCTGTTCAGTTGGCTTCTGACCTGCGTCCCCGAAACGCGGGACCTGGACGCCCGTACGCCCGCTGCCGGGCACATCGGGCCGGATGGAGGGAGTCTCGCCGTGCCGGCACCTTTGCCCCGGCCCGGGTGCGTCTACCTGCTCTTCTTCGCGTCCGGGTTCACCGCGCTGGTGTACGAAGTGCTCTGGATCCGTGACCTGGGGCGTCTGTTCGGCAACGCCGCCCATTCGACGGCCGCGACCGTAGCCGTGTTCTTTCTCGGGTTGGCGACCGGGGCCCGGTTCTGGGGCCGCGGCGCGGATCGCGCGCGTCGGCCGTTGCGGACCTACGCGCTGCTCGAGACCGGCGTCGCGGCGACCGCGCTGGCGTATCTCTTCCTCCCCGACGCGTGGTCCCTGGTTTACGCCTCGCTCTCCAGCGCGCTCGAGGACCGGCCCGCCGCGTTCCTCGTCGTCAAGTTGCTGCTCGCGGGCGCGATTCTGTTCCCGCCGGCGTTCTTCCTGGGCGGTACCTGGCCGATGATGTCGGCCCACCTGGCCAGGGAGGCCTCGACGCTCGGGCGGGTGGCGACTTCGCTCTACTCCTGGAACACCCTGGGCGGTGGGCTCGGCGCGTACGCGGCGGGCTTCCTGCTTCCGATCCACTTCGGGTTTCGCACGTCCTATGCCCTGGCCGTCGCGCTCACGACCGCGGTGGCGCTCGCCGCGTGCGTGTTGTCGATGCGCGAGGCCCCGCTGGACGAGGGGCGCAAGACCCTTGCCGAGGATCCTCCCCCGCCTCCGTCGGCGGCACCCGCCGGCGCTCCCGCATGGGTCCGGGGGCTCGCCTTCCAGTCCGGGTTCGTGACCCTGGCGCTCCAGGTCCTGTGGACCCGGATGTTCGCGCAGGTGCTCGACAACTCGGTCTACTCGTTCTCGGCCATTCTCGTCACTTTCCTGGTCGCGCTCGCGGCCGGAGCCGGCGCGGCGCACGGCCTGGCGCGGACGCGATTGCCCCCCGTGACCGTCCTGTACGGGCTGCTGCTGGCCTCCGCGTTCCTCGTCGCACTCTCACCCGACGGGTGTGGCGCGGCTACCCACGGGCTCATGTCGGTCGGCGGCGACGAGGACTGGGCGGCATACACGAAGGCGGTTTTCGCGCTGATCGCGTGGGTGATCCTCCCGCCCACCCTTGCGCTGGGCGGGGTGTTCCCCTGGCTGATGAAGGTCGCGGAGACATCCGCCCGCAGCGTCGGGCGCGCGGTGGGCGATCTCTCCGCGGCGAACACCGCCGGGGCGATCACCGGGTCGCTGGTCGCCGGCTTTGTGCTGCTGGACCTGCTGGGCCTGTGGAACGGCATCCGGGCGATCGCGGCGGTACAGTTTGCGGCGGCGATCGGGGTCGCCGTCGGCCTGCCGGGACGACGACGGCTCGCGTACGCGGCCGTGCCGGCGTGCGCCCTGCTGCTCCTGCCGGCGCTGCCCTCCGGCGAGCGCTTGCCGGCGGTGCGGTTCGCTGCCGGAGTGGAGACCCTGGTCGAGGTCCGCGAAGGCGCCGCCGCCACGGTTGCGGTCCTGCGGCGGGCCGGCGAGTTGCGGATGGTGGTGAACCGTCACTATACCCTGGGAACCACCTCCCGGCGCGCGGGCGACGAGCGGCAGGCCCACCTGCCGCTGCTGATCCATCCCGGGCCGCGATCGGTCTTCTTTCTCGGCATGGGACCCGGTTTCACGGCGGGCGCCGCGCTGCTGCATGCGCCCCCCGTCGAACGCGTCCGGGTGTGCGAGATCCTGCCGGAGGTGATCGCGGCGGCGCGGGGACACTTTCGCCCCTACGTGCACGGGCTGTTCGAGGATCTCCGCGTGCAGATCGTCGCCGAGGACGGGCGGAACCGCCTGCGCGGGACCCGAGAGCGCTTTGACGTAATCGTCGGCGACCTGTTCTTCCCCTGGGACGCGGGCGCCGGAGACCTCTACGCGTTGGAGCATTTCCGGGCGGTGCGCGAGCGGTTGCAGGAGCGCGGACTGTTCGCTCAGTGGCTGCCGCTCTACCAGCTCTCGCGGCGGGAATTCGACATCGTCGCGCGGACCCTGCTCGAGGTGTTTCCGCTGGTGACGCTCTGGCGCGGCGATTTCTACGCTGACGAGCCGATCCTGGCCCTCGTCGGGCATCGCGAGGTTGAAGCGCTGGACCCGGAAGCGCTGTGCGCCCGGCTGCGGCCGGCGGGTGCCGCGGAGGGCGGCGCCGCGCCGCTGCAGAACCTGGCGCACGGGGTCGAAGAAGCCGCGGGAGAAGGCCGCGCGCCGGCCTCGGACATGGCCCGGCTCCTGCTGTACTACTGCGGCAACCTCACCCAGGCACGCGACCTGTTCCGGGCGGCCCCCCTCAACACGGACGACCATCCGGTGATCGAGTACGCCGCGCCGGTGACCCACCGCCGACAGCATGCCGGGAAGGCGCAGTGGATGATCGGATCGGTGCTGGTCCGGTTCCTGGAGGACTTGTCGCGCGCCGCACCGATCGCGGACGATCCCTATCTCCGTCGCATCACACCCGAACTGCGGGAGACGATCCGGGCCGGGTTTCATCTGTATCGCTCCGAGGCGCTGCGCGCAGAGGGGGAGGTGGCGCCGTCCGCCGCCGAGCGGGGGGAATACGAACACCGAGTGGGGAAGTGAGGGGCCCAACGCATTTTATTTGACTCTCCATGCGCGCGCGGATATGACTCGCCCATGGCTCCGTTCGCGTCGCACATTGTCGGCTTCCTCGCCTACGTGGTCTCGTGGCTGCTGGTCTCCGTGCACTTGGGGATCGACCACCACCCCTGGCCGGCCCCGACGGACCACGACCGGCACCACTCCACCCCGCACGCGCCGGACCCACCCCATGCCTTCGATGACCACAGCGCGATCGCCTGGATGAAACCCGTGGGAATCCGGCTCCAATCCCCGGTCCCCGAGTTCGCCGCGTGGATTCCGCCGCTCGTGCCCGAGTACATCGCGCCCACTTCCCGCGCACTGGAGATCCCGGAAACCCGCCCGCCTTCCTTCCGCCGCACATCGCCTCGCGGCTGTCGTTCTCCGCCCCGCGCCTGACCTGCCATCGCGGGAGATGCTGCGGTCCCCGTCTCCCGGATTCCGAGGCGAGCTGCACGGCGCTGCGATCGGCGCGCGTCCGGTTCCTCACCCCGCCGGTTCATCGATGCAGGGAGTTTGGTCATGGTCCGACGTAGTGCCCGGCTTATCGCCGTTGTGTTGCTCTTGGGTCTCTTCTGCAGCTCCGCGTACGGACACGGCTTGTCCGAGGCGGACAAGAAATCCATGATCGAGGGGGGCTACTACAAGTACTGCGAACTCGGCGCCAAGCACATGCTGACCGGATACGATCATCTCCTGTTCCTCTTCGGGGTCATGTTTTTCCTGACCAGCGCGCGGGACATCCTGAAGTTCGTGACCGCCTTCACCGTCGGCCATTGCATCACGCTGATCTGCGCCACCTTTCTCAGGCTCGAGGCCAATTACTACTTGATCGATGCGGTCATCGGATTCAGCGTTTGCTACAAGGGCTTCGACAACCTGGACGGGTTTCCGAGGTTCTTCGACATGAAATCGCCCAATCTCGTGCGGGCGGTCTTCCTGTTCGGCCTCATCCATGGATTCGGGCTCTCCGCTCGCCTGCAACAACTGCCCTTGGGAGAGCCCAGTTGGGCGATGCTGCTCAGGATTCTGTCGTTCAATCTGGGCGTCGAGGTCGGACAGGTGATCGCCCTCTCGGTCATCCTGATCGTCATCTCCAAGGCGAGTGTGCGCGACTGGTGGGGATCGTTCTGCGCCATCTGCAATACCGGCCTGATGGTGGCCGGATTCCTGCTCGTCTGCATGCAACTGCACGGCTACCTGCACGAACAGAGTCCCGCCGCTTTCCCTTTGAACGAACACCTGCACGCCGAGGTCCATATCAGGATCCTGGAGCAGGAGAATGCCGCCCGCGAAGAGATGCGTCGCCGTGAGGAGCTCGCGTCGAAGGAGAATGCGGCCAAGGAGGAGAGGCAACGCTTGCTCGAGGAGGAGCGGAAACGACAGGAGGCGCTGATGGAAGCCCTACAGAGAGGGCACGGTCACAGCCATGGATCCTGATCGTCGGCTTTTCAGCGTGAAGACGCACCCTGGCGATGGCCCCGGCCACCACCGGCCCGGGCTTGCACCGGGCGGTTCCTCCATCCCGGCCTGGCCGGACGGATCTCGAACGTGAGGGGAAAGGGCTGGGTCGGTTACGGCTCCGCGCTGCTTGCGGCGGCGCTGTTCGGGGCGGCCTTTCCCGTGGTGAAAGGCCTGCTCCAGGGAACCGATCCTCTCGCTCTCGCCGGGCTCCTCTACGCCGCCAGCGGAATCGGACTGGGCGCTGTGCGCATGCTCCTGTCGGTCTTCGGCCGGAGGGAGCGGAGCGAAGCGCCAATTCGCCGGGGCGACCTCGGCTGGCTGGCCGCGGCGATTCTCTCCGGCGGAGTGGTCGCGCCGATTCTGGCCTTGGCGGGCCTCGACCGAACGCCCGCCCACGTCGCCTCCCTGCTCTTGAGCACGGAGGCGCTGTTCACCATCCTCCTGGCGATCGCATTCTTCGGCGACTTCCTGGTGCGGAAGGAGATCTGGGGCGTCGCGATCATCCTGCTCGGCGCGGCGCTCGTCGCGGGGGGCGGCGGGGACGCGCAAGGGGTGATCCGCTGGGAGGGTCCGGTCCTGATCCTGCTGTCCACGTTCTGCTGGGGCCTGGACAACAACTTCACCCAGCGGCTCTCGGCCCGCGACCCGCTCGAGATCGCGTCGCTCAAGGGGTTGGCGGCGGGCGGCGTCAACCTCGGGCTGTCGGCTCTCGCGGGGATCCCGATCCCGCTCGGCGCGCGGGTCCTCGGCGTGTCCGCGATCCTCGGCTTCCTGTCCTACGGGGTCTCGCTGGTCCTCTTCGTCGGCGCGCTGCGCCGGCTGGGCAGCGCCCGCACCGCGGCCCTCTTCGCGACCGCGCCGCTCTTCGGCGTGGCCCTCGCCTGGGCGCTTCTCGCCGAGGTTCCCACCCTGCTCGTGGCGGTCGGCGGCCTGCTGATCCTCCCCGGCACCGGGCTGCTGATCCGCGCGGAGCATTCGCACCAGCATGCGCACGCGCCGCTCGAGCACGAACACCGCCACGAGCACGACGAGCACCACCGGCACGACCACGAGGGTGAGCCTGGCCCGGAGCCGCACTCGCATCGGCATCGCCACGAGGCCATGGAACACGAACACGCGCATGTGGCCGACCTGCACCACCGGCACGAGCACCCCTGACCGTCGCCGTGCGGTGCCGGATCCGACCGGGTCTTCACCCGCCCGTCATTTCTTCTTCGGCTCATCGCCGTCCGAGGGGCCCTCGAGCCGCTGTTGCCCCCGAACGGTTCCAGCCTCTCGTCGAGATCGACGTCTGGCGCGGAATCGAGGCGCACGGCCTCGTCCATCGCGAGGCGCGCGATCGAGCGTTCGCGGCCTTCTCCGAGCGCGGCGGCTACCCGCTCGTCCACATCCGTCCGGAAGCCGCCTGGCCCGAGCTCGCCGACCAGCTCAATTTGTGACAGGACCGCCAAGACGCTGCTCGACAGGCTCGGCGGGTTCGCTGGGGTGTTTGATGCATCGGACACGGATCTCAACTCGGTGCCGGGGGTCGTTCAGCTTTCGCGATGCTGGCGAGATTGACGGCTGAGGCACCCTTGAATCCTCAGCAGGATGCGCGCGTACCCGGGTCATTTCTTCTCCACGCCGTTTCCCGTGGGCTTTTCGCCCAGGTCGAACTTCGCCGTCACCGGCGCATGGTCGGACCCGCCGAGCAACGATCCATCCTGGATGACCCGCGCGCTGTCCAGGACCATGCGCTCTTTCAGCGCGGAACTGGCAAGGATGTAGTCGATCGTGTCGCGGTAGGGCACTTTCAGGTACGTGATGCGCTCGTCCGCGGGCAACCCGGCATGTAGGTCGAACAGCCCCGCCGGCGGCTTGGGAGCGGCGCCCGTCGGCCCGTCGAGGAGAGCCTCGAGCGTCGGGCTGCCCGGCGTGTCGTTGAAGTCGCCCATCATCAGCACCCAGGCGTTCGGAATGGGAAGAAGTATTCGATTTGCGGGCGGCAGCCCGGCTCATCTCTCGACAAACCGGCCTGCGGCCGCCTCCCACCGCGCCCGCTCCCCGACCTGGTTCCACCACGCCGCCGTCTCGCGCAATGCATCCTTTCCCTCGTGGGAATCGGAAGTCGCAACCGGCTTGCGGCCCGCGCAGGCGAGTGTCCGCTGCAGCGCCTCACCGCGCACGATCCTGGCGTCGGCGTCGGTGGCAAGACGGAGCAGCTCGTTCAGTCCTTTTCTGCTCCGGCAGCGGCACAGGGCCTCCGCGACTGCGCGAAGTCGGAGCGCAGAAACGCGATCATGCCGGATCCCGCCAGCGACAGCACGACGAGCGCGGCGGCGACCCTGGCGGCAGCCTTCGAGGGCCGGACGGCGTGACGCAGGTAGCGTACCACGTCGGAGGTCACCAGCAGCGCCGAAAACCGGCGATGATCGACGGCGCCGGAGGCCAGTCGATGCCGGCGGACAGGGCCAGCCCGCTCGCGATCGCCGATACGCCCGCCCCCCACCCGATCCACAACCGCGCGGCGAACCCTTCGGCGAACAGCGCGCTGCACACCGCGGGCGCGATCAGCAGGCAGAACACCAGCAGCACGTCCGCGGTGTGGGCAACTGGCGGAGGACCCGCCCGGAATCGGGGGACCGCGCTTGAAGAGGCGGCCGCGCGTGGGAATCCCGACGTCATCGATCGCGCGACGCGCGGGCGCAGGAGACTGATCGTCCGGGTACTATTGCGTTGCCGACCGTAGATCATCTACTCCTGAATCCCTCCACCTCCGCCCGCGCTTCGCCGAATTCGCGCAGAGCCTCCAGGTATACGATCTTCGCCTCGACCCAGTCGCGGCGCACCGGCAGGACCTCGACCAGCGGGGCGTCGCCGGCCGCATAGCGCGCCTCGGCGGCCTTGAGGACGTCGGCCAGGCGGGGCAGCAGCTCGTCGCGCGTGCGCCGGGCCGCTTCCCTCGCTTGCGTCAGGCGGGCGAGCGAAATGCGCAGGCCGCCTTCGACCTGCACCTGTGCCGCGCGCGCCTCCTGCTGGGCGGCGGCCCAGCCCCCGCGCGCTTCCTTCACGGCTCCCTGGTTCCGGTCGAACAGCGGGATGGCGACCGCCGCGCCGACGTCGAACCCGTTCTCCGGGTCCTCCACGTCCCCCAGGCGCCGGTAGAGGAGATCGAGCGTCACGTCCGGCACGCGCTCTTTTTCGGCCAGTTCGATCCGCGCGCGTTCCCGCGCGATCCCGGCCAGGGCCGAGACGAGGGCGGGGTGCCGCGAGGCATCGAAGTCGCCCGCGTCCACGTCCGCCTCGGCGTTCGCCGAGAGGTCGCCGGCGACGAAGGCGATCTGCGCCCCGGGAATCCCGAGCGCCACCGACAGCTCCTGGAGGCCGAGCTCGCGTTCGCGGCGCGCGCGGTCCAGGTCGATCTGTTCCCGGGCCAGTTCGGCTTCCGCGCGCGCCGCCTCGTCGGCCGCGGCGTCCCCCGCCTGGTGGCGCGCGCGCGCGATTCGGACCCCGTTCTCGGCGATGCGGACGCCCTCGTCGTGGACCTCGACCACGGCCGCTCCGTACTGCGCCGCGGCGAAGGCCTTGCGCACGCGCGCGCGCACCCCCAGGATCACCGCGTCCCGCTCGTGTTCGAGCCGCCGGCGGTCGCAATCCTCGACTTCGCGCGCGGCCGACAGCCGACCGCCGATGGGCAGGCGCTGGGAAAGGCCCGCCACCACGTCGGCTTCGTCGCCGGTGCGTCCGCGGAATGGGGCGCTCTCGAAACGCGCGATCGCTTGGGGATTGGGAAAGAGCCCCGCCTGGAGCGCCCGGCCCTCGGCAGCCTCGATGCGAGCGGCAGCGGCGGCG
>Ga0082335_1009111_pt1 | contig 10876 bp, 9 predicted proteins | sample Subgrocontami58m_FD_72375 | JGI IMG/M metagenome (GOLD analysis project Ga0082335, IMG submission 72375) | Subsurface groundwater microbial communities from S. Glens Falls, New York, USA - GMW37 contaminated, 5.8 m (SPADES assembly) (version 2) ... | reverse complement strand
AACCGCCCCAGATGCCGCTCGGCGCGCGCTTCTCGAGCAGCACCTGTCCGGCATGCTGCAGCACCAGCATGTGCGTGCGCCGCTGCGGCAGGCTCTTGCGCGGGCGCGGTGCCGGCAGGCGGCCGATGGTGCCGCGCCGGAGTGCGACGCAATCCGGCGCCACGGGACACGCGTCGCAGCGCGGCTTGCCGCGCACGCAGATCGCGGCGCCGAGGTCCATCAGGCCCTGCGTATAGGATTCGACGTTGCGCGACGGCAGCAATTGCCCGCTCTTGCGCCATAGCCTTGCCGCGGTCCTGGCATCCCCGGGATAACCGGCGATGCCGAAGCACCGCGCGAGCAGCCGCTTGACGTTGCCGTCGAGGATCGCGCGGCGATCGCCGAACGCGAACACACAGATCGCCGCGGCCGTGGAACGGCCGACGCCGGGCAACGCGAGCACCGCTTCGAAGCTGCGCGGAAAACGGCCGCGGTGCTCCGCGGCTATCTGCTGCGCGGCGCGATGCAGATTGCGGGCGCGCGCGTAATAGCCAAGCCCGCTCCACAGGGCAAGCACTTCGTCGAGCGATGCCGCGGCGAGCGCCTTGAGCCGCGGGAAGCGCCGCAGAAAACGCCGGTAGTACGGAATCACGGTCGCAACCTGCGTCTGCTGCAGCATGATTTCCGACAGCCAGATGCGGTAAGCATCGCGGGTGTTCTGCCACGGCAGATCGTGGCGGCCGTGCCGCCGCTGCCAGCGGATGATCCTGGTCGCGAAGGAAGTCATGGCATCGAGCCGGCGCCAGCGGCATCCGGACCGGCGGGTTTAAGTGAAGCGTGACACTTCGATCCGCAGATAATAGTATGATGATTTCGGTGTCATGGTCAGCCCCAAGAGCGCCGCACAGAAGCGCAGCACGATAACTCATCGGCATTGAGGCAGCAAGATATGGACAAGAAACAAATCCCGGTCGCGGAACTCAGGCCCGGCATGTACGTGACCGAGCTCGACCGCCCGTGGATCGAAACGCCCTTCGCATTTCAGGGCTTTCCCATCACGTCCGCAGACCAGATCAACGAGGTGAAAAAGCACTGCGAGACCGTGTTTATCGATCTCGACAGGGACACCACGGGCGACGGCGGCGGGAAGCAGGGAGGGATACGCGGAACCGTAGTCTATAAAGAGGTCACGTCGGTCGAGCGGGAAATGGTCGTGGCAAAGGAAGTCTATTCCGCCGTCGAGACAGGCGTCCAGGCCTCTCTCGAATCAATTCGCACGACGGGGGAACTCGATCCGAAACCGCTGACAAGCGCCGTGGGCAGCATGACCCGCAGCATCGAGCGCAACCCCGACGCCATGATGCTTTTGTTCCGCATCAAGCAAAAAGGCGGCGAGGAGTTCAACCGCGCGGTGGACACGTCGATACATATGACTACGTTCGGCCGGTTTCTGCAGTTCCCGGGCGAGCGGCTGGAAATGCTGGGGCTCGCCGGACTGCTCCTCGATATCGGCAAGACCAAACTTCCCGATGCGCTCCTGGAGAAAAAAGATGCGCTGACCGCGGAGGATTACCAGCTTTCCAAAACGCATGTCATGCACTCGGTCGAACTCATCCGCGCCGCGCCGGGGCTGCCGAAAGGCCTGGATGAGGTTGTGCTGCAGCACCACGAGCGGCAGGACGGCAGCGGCTATCCGCGGGGGCTGAAGGGCCGGCAAATCACGATCGACGGCGCAATCGCCGGGCTCGTGAACAGCTATTCCGCGCTCACCTCGAAACGCGGCTACGCCGAGCAGGAGTCCCCTTCCAACGCGCTCGGCAAGCTCTACAAGGTGCGCGGCAAGCTGTTTCACGAAGCGCTGGTCGAGCAATTCATCCAGTGCATCGGAATCTACCCGGTGGGAAGCACCGTCGAGCTCAATACCGGCGAGGTCGGCATCGTGATCGCGCAAAACCTGGTGCGCCGCCTGCAGCCGCGCGTCATGGTGATCCTCGATGCGTCGTGGAAACCGATCAAGCCGCAGGTGATACTCGACCTTATCAAGGAACCCAGGGCCACCTCGGACGAGCCCTACCGGATCAAGCGCACCCTGCCCAGGGACAAGCTGCCGATCAACCCCGAGGAATTCTTCCTCTAGAGCCGCTGACATGGCCATCGAGGCGGTACCCCCTGCGGCAGAAGATCACGACGTTCTGAATCCGCTCGTCGGCCGCGTGCAAAGCCTGCTTTCGGAGTCCCGGGCCGCGGGTCAAAGTGTCGGGATGCTGCTGGTGCACGCCGCGGCCATAGACCGTACCGACGCGCGGTACGGGTTCAATGCCGGCGACCGGCTGTCGAACAAGATCGCGGGCGTGCTGCGCACGAAGGCCCTGCGCAAAAGCGACTCAATCGAGATCCTGTCGCGCGACGAGTTTGCCTGCATCCTGCGGCCGCTGTCCTCGGAAGGCATCGCGATGCTCGCCGCGCAGCGCGTCATGACCCTGCTCGGCGCAACGCCCCTGGAGTTCGGCGGGAAATCCGAGCTGGCCGACATCGCGATCGGCATCGCGATGTTTCCGGACCACGGCCCCGATGCGGAAAGCCTGATGCAGCGGGCCAAGTACGCGCTGCTGACCGCGCGCAACCATCGCGACCGCATCTGGATTTACGAACCACAGGCCGCCTCGTCGGCGGTTGATCAGTCGCAGTACGTGGCCCGCATGCGCCTCGCGCTCGATCAGAACAGCCTGTCCCTGCATTACATGCCTCAAGCGAGCCTGCGCACGGGACGCCTGACCGGTGCCGAAGCGCTGCTGCGCTGGACCGACGAGGTGCTCGGATTCGTTTCGCCCTACGCCGCGGTACAGGCGGCCGAGACCGCCGGGCTGATCGACCGGTTGACCCAATGGATCATTACCAGCGCCGTGCAGCGGTGCGCGGAATTCCAGGCGATCGACCCGGAATTCACCGTCAGCGTGAACGTTTCCCCTTCCAATCTGCGCGAGCCTGACTTGCCGCTTTTCATCGACCGCGCGCTGCGCACGTGGGACGTCAACAGCAACAATCTGGTCGTGGAAATCACCGAAAGCGCGATGATGAACGACCCGAACGCCGCGACCGAAGCGTTGCGCGCGCTCCATTCACAGGGAGTGCGGCTGTCGATCGACGATTTCGGCACCGGCTATTCGTCGATGTATTATCTGGCGCAGCTGCCGCTCGACGAGCTGAAGATCGACATGTCGTTCGTGCGCACCATGCTGGAGGTTCCGGTCAATGCCAAGATCGTGCGCTCGCTCGTCGAACTTGCGCACAATCTTGAACTCTCGGTGGTCGCGGAAGGCGTGGAAAACGAAGCCATCATGAACGCGCTGGCACATCTCAACTGCGATCAGATGCAGGGCTATTACGTTGGGAAAGCGATGCCCGCCGCGGATCTCGCCGCCCGCCTGCGCCTGCAGGTGCAATCGAAATAGCCCCGGCGGAGACCATTCGGGGCATTCGGCGCGCTGAAGCCGCGCCCTACAGCCGCCCCCTGCATCCGTGCCCATCGCCATCGCCGTAGGGCGCGGATTTATCGCGCCGTTGATTCGGCAGCCGCTTGCGGCAATCGGTGGAGCGGGTGATGGGAATCGAACCCACGTCTAAAGCTTGGGAAGCTTTCATTCTGCCATTGAACTACACCCGCGGCCGGACCAGATTTTAAGGTTGCGCAGCCATGCCACGCAAGCGCATACTTTAGCTGCACGACGCCGTTTCAAATAAAGCAGCGACAACTCAGACGCGTCTGTCACAGGAGGGTTAACCATGAACGATACCAAACACGGCACTTATGCTGAGAATACGGTCACGGCAGTCGTTACCACAATCGTGATAACCGTGGTGATGGCCGTGATCTATGTAGCCTGTCGCTCGCTGGGTTGGCTTGGTCAGAACTGGGGATAAGCAGCGCCGCCGCGCGCCCCCGCCGCGCGAGTCGCAGTCTTACCGCGACGGCACCGCCAGGGCTTCCGCCCAACGCTCGTCGGAAGGAGTGATCGGTTCGTCGAGCAGTCTTTCGGGGATCTCCCAGACGATCACGCGCGGCGGCGTTTCGGCGAACGCGGGGTTTCTGAAGTAGTCGATCGCGGCAGTGAACACCCCGCCCCCGTCCTGCGCCATGTTGGCAACCGGGGCCGCCAGCACCAGCGACATGGATCCGATGAAATTCCCCCTGCGCGAGAACGAAGTACCGATCACGGTCACTTCGGGTGCCGCGACGTCGTCGAGGATGCCGATGGCCTGTTTGGGGATCTGCCTGATCCGGACCGGCGATTCGAGATCGCCGCGGGGGCGCATCGGCGGCGACACCTGATCGAGTCCTGCCAGCCGGATCAGATCGCCAACCCGCTCGCGCCCGGGCTCCGCTGTCAGTTCGAATGTGAGCTGCGCGGCCGGCGCGAGTTCCCACCTCCGCAGGTTCGCTGCGATCGCCTCCGCGACCCGCCGCGCCCCCTGCTCGTTCCAATGGGTGTCGGTGCGGTAGTAACCCTCGCCGTCGCGCGCGCTCAGCGCCGGCAACAGGTCTACGGCCTTGATGTTGCGCGTCTTGAGGCCGGCCGCGAATCTCTGCAAACGATCGGCCAGTGCGGGTGCGCGTTCGATCCCGCACAGGTACGGCGTCGCGAGCCGGGACTTGTCGGGTACCGGCACGACCACCAGCGCGATATTGCGCGATTCCAGGAACGTGGCGACGCGCCCGATCATTGCGAGGCGGGCACGGAAAACTTTCTCCCGCCCGGGGTGAACGACGAATTCGTCCGCCAGAAAGAGCCAGCCATCGCATCCCCGGCGCACCCGCGGACCGAGATCGCCGAGCGCAACCCAGCCGAAAACGCGGTCAGCAGTGACGAGCGCAGCCGCGAACGGCATTTCCTTCTGCAGGGATTTCGACAGCGCGGAGGCCGCATCGCCGCCGGCGAGCGCCTGCAATGAGAATCCTCCCGACCAATCCGCGTGCCGGAAGATCAGCGCTTCGAGGCTGGCGATGAGACCGATCGCGAGCATCGCAGCCAGGGCGAACCCGGGCAGCAGGCGCCAGCGCGAACGGGAAATCGAGGGATCGTTCATCAGCGCGCCGTCAGAACTGGAAATACAGGAACGGCAGGGTCTGCCGGCCCATCATGGCAGCGATTGCATAAAGGAACAGACCGATCGGCCATAGCGCGGCCCACCAGTCCGGCTCGCGCGACGTCCACGCCGGCAGCCGTGCGCGTATCACCGGCCACAGCACGGTCAGGATGCCGATCAGCAGCCAGGCGATCGCAGCCGGCCGCATCGCGAGCGCCATCTGGTCGCCGAGCGCCACGCCGTGCAGTCCGAACTGGCCGGCAAGCATGTCAACCGCGCTGTCCCAGCTCTTCGCGCGAAACGGCGTCCACGCCAGCAGCACCACCGCCAGCGTGAGCAGGCAGGACAGCGGCGCGGGACATCGCAAGCCGCGCTCCGACCACGCGCGCGCGATCGCGAGCGCAAAACCGTGGATCAGCCCCCACAGCAGAAAGGCCCAGCTCGCGCCGTGCCACAGCCCGCCGATCGCCATGGTGAGAATCAGATTGACGTAGGTGCGCACCGGGCCGCGGCGATTTCCGCCGAGCGGGATGTAGAGGTAGTCGCGCAACCACGAGGACAGGCTGATGTGCCAGCGGCGCCAGAAGTCCTGGATGCTGGTCGCAAGATAAGGATCGCGGAAATTCTCGGGATAATGAAAACCGAGTATGCGCGCGAGCCCGATCGCCATCGCACTGTAGCCGGCGAAGTCGAAAAAGATCTGCAGCGCGAATGCGACGTTGCCGAGCCAGGCATCGCACAGGCTCGGCTGAGGCACGGAGAAAGCGGCCTCGACGAGCGGGGCCAGCGAATCCGCGATCAGCACCTTCATCGCGAAGCCGAGCATGAAGCGCCGCGCGCCGGCGGCGACATCGTCCAGCGTCACGCGGCGCTGCTTGATCTCCTGCGCGATCCAGGCGTAGCGGATGATCGGTCCCGCGATCAGATGCGGAAACATGTCGAGGTAGGCAGCGAAGTTGACGAAGCGCGGCTCGGCCGCGACCGTGCCGCGCTTCACGTCGATCAGATAGGAAATCCCCTGCAGCGCGGTGAAAGAAAGCGCGATCGGCAGGATGATGTCGCTCCACGGCAGCGGCGCAAAAGCGAAGAGGCGCAGCCCGTCGTTCAGGGTCTCCACCATCAGGTTCGCGTATTTGAACCAGCCGAGCACCCCCAGGATGACCGCCACGCCGCACGCGACCAAACGGGGCTTGGCGCGCTCGCCCGCGCGCTCCACCGCGCGGCCCATGGCCCAGGCAATGAACGTGATGCCGACGATCACCAGCAGGAATACCGGCTTCCACCAGCTGTAGAAGATCCAGCTGCCGACGCAAAGCGTCAGGTTGCGCCACGCCGCGGGCGTCGCCAGGTACGCGAGCAGGAACGCGGGCAGGAACAGCGCCAGAAATTCGACCGAGGAAAAGACCATGGCGCGCTTGTTCGCTAAGAGTGCCTAACATAATGAAACACGGCGTTGCGGTCCAGATCCGAAGCTGTTCGGTACCGCGCACGTTTTCCGCGCGCGGCTGATTTAGTCGCGGGTAACCGCCATCTCGTCACGCAAAGCCAGCACCCGCCGGGCTGCGCCCTGAGCGGCGAAAACCAGGACGCTGTATCTTTCCCCCGCTTCGAGCTGGCCCAGTTCGGCCGGCAAGCCGCGGGTCTCTTTGGCACAGAAAACCGCCAGCGCGACCTTGACCGGGTTCACGGTCTTCCTGCCGAGCGAGCCCGGCGCAACGCCCGCAATGACCACGGTGCTCTGATCGGCCACCAGCCGCGCGTTGGCGCAGGTCCTGTCGGCGCCGAACAGAGCGAGCGAGGAGCGCAACGCGTTGAAGTCCCTTGGCGTCTCGCGAAACACCGTCGTGGCGATGCTGCCGTTCGCAGCGACGCCGATCGCGACGGTGACGAGTTCGTTCGCGGCGATCGCGACGTTGAGTTTCCGGGTCTGGTTGCCCACCCGGATCGAGGCGGCGATTTTACCCGGAGTGAGCGCCTCGAAGCGCGTGACCCGCAGCGCGTCTTCCGCGCTGATGTCGATTCTCGCGCGCCCCGCCGGCGTAATGCTGACGACGCCGTTCGTAACGTTGGCAATGCGGATGAAGCCGGCGCCGCGTGCCGGGCCGCTGTCGTAGAGCCGGGGCGGGTCCGCGGCACCGCAGGGTACGGAGCCAAGCAGCAGCGCGGCGCATCCTGCCAGTAACCCTATCGTCGCACGGGCTGAAATGTCAGGCTCCTTTTTCCGGATCACTTCTGGCTGCGGCCAGCCAGGCTTACGATCGAGTCCGCGATGCTTTTCCCCCAGGCGCGATAGCCGCTCGCGGTGAGGTGCTGGCCGTCGATGGTCGGCCATTCGCCCGGCCGGGCGAAAGCGGTCGAGTCAATATAGGTGCAGGGCGGCACCACCTGTGACAGATAGTGGGACATTTCCCTGACGCGTGCCGTGGTCTTCTCGTAACGCCCGCCCGACCCCCACGGCGGCCCCACCCACATACAGGAGACGTTCTGCGCCCTGATCGCCGTCGTGAGCGCCCTGACCTTCCCGTAAATCCAGGCGTTGGGCAAGGTCGATTGGCCGTATCCGGCCATGGTGTCCCCCATCTGCACGACGATCAGGTCCGGCCGGTGCCGTTCGATCAGCTCCCTGACGGTCCAGCCTTTCGCCTTGGACGAGTAGTCGATCCGGGGCGCCCCCCGCTCGTGGCGCTCGGCCTGGCCGCAGGTGCCCGAAGTACCGTAAACCCAGTCCCCCGCATTCACGCCGCAGGCGCCGTACGAATGCACGATGGCCTGCTGGCTGACCAGCGATTCGTGAAGCGATGAGATGAGATAGCCCTGAGAGACCATGTGGCTGTCGCCGATCACCAGCAGGACCAATCCCGCGAGCGCCATGTTCATGGCAAATATCCTGCAGTCCGCCCCGTACGCCAATACATCAATTCTATCCAGTCCAAGATCGGCCGTCAGGCGACTTACCTTGCGGCAGGTGCGGATTCTAAGGGGGAAACCCGCCGCACGGCAAGCCGCGGTCGCAACGCACGGCAGCGCTTTCCGGGCGCGGCGGGGGCCGCCCGGCAGGTTGCCAAAACACCGGCAGACTGCAAGAATCCCTTACCCGCACGGATCGCAACGAATCGAATGCTAGTTGTAACGGTAAACGGCACGGCGCACCACTTCGAGCAGGCGCTCAACTGCCTGCAGTTGATCGAGCGCCTGAGTCTCGCCGGCAAACGCGTCGCGCTCGAACGCAACGGCGAGATCGTGCCGCGCAGCCGCTACGGTGCCGAGGCGCTGGCCGACGGCGACAAGGTCGAAATCGTGATTGCCGTGGGCGGCGGTTGATCCGGCGCGATATTGACCCAGATCATTGCCCGCCCTGCGCGATACGCGCAAACTGCGAACAATCCGAGCAACCTTGAATAATTCTGCTTGAAAAAATATCGTCATTCCGGCGCAAGCCGGAAACCAGGTGAATCCCCATGAAACCCCACGAAAATCTTGATCCGCTCGTGATCGCGGGCAAATCCTATTCCTCACGGCTGCTGGTCGGCACCGGCAAGTACAAGGATTTCGCTGAAACGCGCGCAGCGGTCGATGCGAGCGGCGCGCAGATCATCACAGTCGCGATCCGCCGCACCAACATCGGCCAGGACCCGAATCAGCCGAGTCTGCTCGACGCGCTGCCACCGGCGCGATTCACGATACTTCCCAACACCGCCGGATGCTACAACGCTGACGACGCGGTGCGCACGCTCAAGCTCGCGCGTGAATTGCTCGACGGGCACGACCTCGTCAAGCTCGAAGTGCTCGGCGACCAGAAGACTCTTTTTCCGAACATGGCGGAAACGCTGAAGGCGGCGGCAACGCTGGTCAGGGACAACTTCAAGGTCATGGTCTATTGCAGCGACGATCCGATCGCAGCGAAGCAACTCGAGGAAATAGGCTGCGCGGCGGTGATGCCGCTTGCGTCGCTCATCGGCTCAGGCATGGGCATCCTCAACCCGTGGAACCTGCGGATCATCATCGACAACGCCAGGGTTCCGGTGCTGGTTGACGCCGGCGTCGGCACCGCCTCGGATGCGGCGATCGCGATGGAACTCGGCTGCGACGGCGTGCTGATGAATACCGCGATTGCTACGGCGAAAAATCCGGTGCTGATGGCCGCGGCGATGAAAAAGGCGGTCGAAGCCGGCCGCGATGCGTTCCTCGCCGGACGCATGCCGAAAAAACCCTACAGCGCGAGCCCGAGCTCGCCGGCCGGCGGGCTCATCGCCTGAGCGCGCCGGCGCGCTCGCGCCGACGTCACCCCGTCGCAGGAACGCTTGCGGAACAGAAGCGGTTATGACTGCATAAGAAAATCGAAATCGCGGCCGGGCGCAATCTTGTTAGGATGTGGCGTCATGACCGCAATCCGCATCCAGGCGCTGCCGCCCGACGCTGGCGAGCGAACGGAAACAAAAAACACGACTTGCTATATGTGCGCGTGCCGTTGCGGCATACGTGTCACGCTGCGCCATGGCGAAGTGCGCTACATCGAAGGCAATCCCGGGCATCCGCTGAATAAGGGCGTAATCTGCGCCAAAGGCGCGTCCGGCATCATGAAGCAGTACTCGCCGGCGCGCCTGACCCGGCCGCTCAGACGCAAGCAGGGCGCCGAGCGCGGCGCGGGCGAGTTCGAGGCGATTTCTTGGGACGAGGCGTTCGCGATCATGGAGCAGCGCCTCGCCGGGATACGCTCCAGCGATCCCAGGAAATTCGCGCTGTTCACCGGCCGCGACCAGATGCAGGCGCTGACCGGATTGTTCGCGCGCCAGTTCGGCACGCCGAATTACGCCGCGCACGGCGGTTTCTGCTCGGTCAATATGGCAGCAGGAATGATCTACACCATCGGCGGTTCGTTCTGGGAATTCGGCGGCCCCGACCTCGAGCGCGCCAAGCTGTTCGTGATGATCGGCACTGCCGAGGATCATCACTCCAACCCGCTCAAGATCGCGATCTCGAAATTCAAGCGCGGCGGCGGCAAATTCGTTTCGATCAATCCGGTGCGCACCGGCTATTCGGCGATCGCCGACGAGTGGGTGCCGATCAGGCCCGGCACCGACGGCGCGCTGCTGCTCGCGCTGATTCACGAAATCATCGCGCTCGGGCTCTACGACCGCGATTTCCTCGTGCGCTACACCAATTCCGGGCAACTCGTGAATCTCGACGCGGCGAGTGATGGGCACGGCTTGTTCGTGCGCGACCCCGACGCTGGCGCGGCACCTGACTGGGAGCAGCCCCAGATGTGGTGGGACCGGCTCTCCAACCGCCCGCTGCGCACCCACACCGAGGGCGCCGACCCGTATCTGCTCGGCGAATTCAGCCTGCCTGACGGCACGCCAGTCAAGCCAGCTTTCCAGCTGCTGCAGGAGCGGGTGAAGAGCTACACGGCCGAGTGGGCGGAGAAAATCACCGGCGTGCCGGTGGCAACCATCCGCCGCCTCGCACAGGAAATGGGCATCACCGCGCGCGACCAGAAGATCGAAATGCCGATTCCGTGGACCGATTGCTGGGGCAAGGAGCACGAGTCGGTGACGGGCAATCCGGTCGCTTTTCACGCGATGCGCGGGCTTGCCGCGCATTCCAACGGCTTTCACACTACCCGCGCGCTCGCGATCCTGATGACGCTGCTCGGCACCATCGACCGGCCGGGCGGGTTCCGGCACAAGGCGCCGTTCCCGCGCGCGATCCCGCCCGCGGCAAAGACGCCAAACGGCCCGCATGGCGTGAAGCCGGACACCCCGCTGGGCGGGCTCGCGCTGGGCTGGCCCGGTGGCCCCCCGGATCTGTTCGT
>Ga0082335_1009109_pt1 | contig 10878 bp, 7 predicted proteins | sample Subgrocontami58m_FD_72375 | JGI IMG/M metagenome (GOLD analysis project Ga0082335, IMG submission 72375) | Subsurface groundwater microbial communities from S. Glens Falls, New York, USA - GMW37 contaminated, 5.8 m (SPADES assembly) (version 2) ... | reverse complement strand
ATCAAGCAGGGCCTTTATCATCCCTTTCAGATGGGCTACTTCCGGCCCAGTGAGGAATGCTCCAAACATCGAACGCCGGTAAAAAGCCTCTACCTGGCCGGCTCCTGCTGCTATCCGGGCGGCTGCATCATCTGGGGCCCCGGTTATCTGGCCGCCAATGCCATCGCCGAAGACCTGGGAATCGACAAGTGGTGGTCCGAACCGGAGATGGTCACCAAGGCCCGTCAAGAGGGACTCCTCTAAACGGTGACCGGGCGCGAGAAGGAACAAAGTACAAGTAAACGAAAAGCGTAATGCTATATTGATCATTATGGGCGGGAGGTTTGACGATGAAAAGAGAAGAGGCACTGGTTGATTTAAGAACGACCCTGGACTGGGTCAAAGAGGAAGTCAAGGTAATCGATGTCGAGGTGGACCCAGAACTGGAGGCAGCGGCGATCTGCAAGGCCCTGGATGAGGGACCGGCCTTTGTTTTCAACAAGGTGAAAGGCTATCCCCATGCCAGATATACGTGCAACCTCTTATCGAGATGGGATCGTTTTGCAAAGATCGTCGGCGCCAAGGATCATAAGGACATAAAATTCAAGCTCCTGGAGGCCATGAAGAATCCCATCCCACCGCGGGAGGTCCAGACGGCACCCTGTCAGGAGATTGTTATTCCGAAAGAGGAATTTGACCCCCTTGCCATGCTTCCCCTGCCCAAGTGGACGGAAGACGACGGCGGCCGCTTTTTCGGCTCCGGTGTGCATTACATCTCCGGGAAATATGCTGCTCCCGGCAGCCAGCTCGCCCATTACCGGATGAGTTTCCGGGAGAAGACGCGGGCCTCGATCAATATGGTCCCCGGCGGGCACGGTGATTTGATCGCCACCAAATTCAAGAATGAAAAGATCCCCTGCACTGTGAACATCTGTCCCCCCATCGGCGTCTCCATCATGGCCATCGGGACGGGCATCCCCAGCATCCTGCCCTTCGGCATCGACGAACTCGGGATTGCCGGTGGCATTCACGGGGCGCCAATAGACATTGTGAAAGCCAAAACGGTGGATGCTTATGCCATTGCCAATTCCGAATGGGTGATCGAAGGCTATATCAATTCCAACGACAGAGTGTGGGAAACTGAGGAGGCGGAAAGGCTTGGCGTTCAAGGCGTGGCGCCATTTCACCCCGAGTGGGCGCGCTATCTGGGCAGGGCTTACCGGGCAACGCGCAGTTTTGAGGTGACCGCCTTGACGCGGCGGAAGGACAAACCGCTCTATTATATACCCCTGATCGCCAACGACAGCGTTAATCAGATCATCGAATTCAACCAAGCTTGCTGGATGGAACTGGGGGAAAGGATACTCCCCGGTTTTGTGGTGGATTGCAATAGTTTCCAAGGCTTAACCTGCTGGAGCGGCGTCGTGTTTCAGGTCAGAAAACAGCGGCGGAGCGATGAAGGGATGCAGCGCAACCTGATTGCCGCGGCGCTGGGCGCGGTGCGGGGCATGAGGATGGTGATTGTGGTGGACGAAGACATCAATATTTACAGTCCCGAGGACCTGCTCTTTGCCATCAATACCAGAGTGAATCCCGAGACCGACATTATCAGAGGCGTGGGAGCCCGCGGACAAAGTTTCCAGCCTGCGGAGAGGCATTTTGCCGGTGCGCAAGCGGGACTTACGAGACCGACTTCCGTCTTCGAGGGCGGCATCGGGTATGACGCCACCGTGCCGCTCGGCGGCAACCGGCGGCCGGACGGGGAGTTCTACCGGGGCCACTACGCGGTGGACAAGATAGATCTCAGGAAATGGTTTACCGAGCAAGAGATCAAAGACATAAAGGCCGGGCAGTCGGAATATGTCAGATACCTCGGCGAAGCGGGACTTTCTTGAAGACAAGTTACGTGATGTGCTGAATGGAGGCCCGTAGTGGCTGATGGACAGGCGGAATACCGGGAATTCAGCGACCTTTTGAATGACCTGGGGGAACGGCTTCAGGAAAAGGTTTTCATCGAATCCGCAGATGACCGCCGGAATATCACTTACGGTCAATTCAGCGCCGTCTGCAACCGGCTCTGTCATTTTCTCGCGGATCAGAAAATCAAGGCCAACGAACGGCTGGTCCTTTTAGGACCCAACAGCATTGAATGGCTCATTGTCTTTTTTGGGGTATTGAAATATGGCGCGACCATCGCGCCTTTGTTCGAAGAATACTCCGAAGATGAAATGTGCAACCTCTTGAACAGGATAAGACCGAGATTCATCTTTTGTAGTGAGGAATTGTCGAAGCTTTTGCCCGGTGGGTTTTCTGGTGAGCAAATTCCATTTGCCCGCTGGGGTTGTCCCGCCCCAGGAAAGCGGGAACTTTTTTCAATCTTAAGAGACTTGCCGGCACAGCCTACGGTGCGGAGTGTTGCCGTTAGGGAGGACATTGCCGTAATCAATATCACCTCAGGAACCATGGAGGAACCACGATGCGTTCTAAGAAGTTATGAGAGCTTCTTCTTTCAGTCCCCGGGAATCATCGAGCGGTGGGGTTTAAACGATCAACAAACCGTATTGGAATACCGGTCATTTACCTGGTTGTCTGCTGAAGCGCTCACTATTACGCCGACACTTTTGAGCGGCGCCAAACTGGTCATTGCCAAAAAATTTTCCCTGAGTCGCTATTTTGAATGGTTAGACCGCTATCAGGTCACAATTTCCGCCGGTGTTCCGGCGGTCATCAACATGCTCCTGGAGCGGCCGATGAATGTGCGGGGAGAAGATTTCCCCGCTTTGCGCTTCATTTCCAGCAGCTCCGCATCTCTATTCATCGAGAAACAAAAGGAGTTTGAAAAGCGATATAATATCCCGCTGGTTCAGCTCATGGGTATCACCGAAGCGGTACTGGTGGCCTTGAGCAGCCCTGAAGAACGCAAAGTAGGCTCAGTAGGGCGTCCGGTGGCCGTCACTACCATTACCATCAGGGATGGAAAAGGGAACATCCTGGGCCCCGGAGAAGAAGGCGACATCGTTATTCAGGGAAAGAATGTCGGGCAGGGATATCTTTTGGCGGACGGCAAGGTGGAAAACTATGCGCCGGACGGTTGCTTTGCTACCGGTGATATAGGTCATCTGGACGAAGACGGATTCCTTTATGTCACCGGACGCAAGAAGAATCTAATTATTCGGGGAGGTATCAATATCTCCCCTTTGCACGTGAACAATATCCTATCCAGGCACCCGGGCGTCCATGAAGTGGAGACTATCGGCGTACCCGACCCAATATACGGAGAGGAAGCTGTATCTTTCGTAACCCTGAGGCCGAAATGTAAAGCCACCAGCGAAGAGCTTATGGCTTACAGCCTCTTACAGTTCCCCCGGCAGATGCTTCCCAGGGAAATCTTCATTTTAAAAAAAATACCGAAAACGGCTAGGGGCAAAATCAATAAGGCCAGGTTATTAGAAATGTATCTGCTCCAGAGAAACAGTTCCGGCGCTTCTTGAATTCTTGGTTTAAGCAGTTTCATAAGAACTGCTACTTTATATTAACAAGGGGGGGAGAAGAAGCATATGAAAAATCATGCGTGGGGGTACATCATCGCGGTTCTGTGTGTAACATTTTTTGTCGGTTCGGCAGCCGGGCCGGTCGCTGCCAGCTCTGTGAAGGCTCAAGCAGCCAGCGCCGCACCAACAACAGCCGGGGGAAAGCAGAATTGGGACTCCGTGGTGGCTGCGGCCAAGAAAGAAGGCAGCCTCTCGCTGTACGCACTCTGGCGGCCGGAGACCAGGATCGCCCTTACGGAGGCGTTCAAAGCCAAGTACGGCATCGACATCAACTTTACACCTTTCAGCCGCGGTCAGGAACTCCTGGTCAAGGTGCAGACGGAACAGAGGGCCGGTCTCTATGTTGCCGATGTATTCGGCGCCGGGGGCAGTTCCCTGATCGCCAACATGAAACCGGCAGGTCTCCTGGGGCCGATGGAACCTCTCCTGGTGCTCCCCGAAACCACAGATGGAAAGTACTGGCGCAACGGCAGGTTTCCTTTCATCGACAGAGACAAGACATCGGTCGGCATGATCGCCAGTCTTCCGAGATACATCGTTTATAATACGAATCTCGTCAAGAAAGGCGAGATAACCACTTTCAAGGACCTCCTGAAACCACAATATAAAGGCAAGATTACCGTGAACGATCCGACAGTTTCCGGTTCGGGGAAGGACTGCTTCGTCAACCTGGCCCTCAACGTATGGAACTTTGATGAAGCAATAGCCTTCCTGTCACAACTGATAAAGAAACAGGAAGCGGCCATTGAAAGGGATAACAGACAGCATGTGGAGACCGTCGCCCGCGGTAAATATGCTATCGGTCTCGGTTCCAACCCTGACAATCTGAACGGGCTGCTGAACGTTGGTGCACCCATGGACGCGGTTATACTCAAGGAAGGCGTTGTTTTGACTGCCGCAGCGGGCTGTCTCGCCGTACCGGTCAAATCGGCCCACCCCAACGCCGCCAAACTCTTCGTAAACTGGCTCTTGGGAAAAGAAGGACAAACGGTGTTTGCCAGGAGCTTTGGCAATCCCAGTCTGCGCATCGATGTTCCCACTGAGGGATTTAACCTCCTCTTTCTACCTCACCCCGAAGAAAAAATCTTCCTCGATACTGAAGAATCAATACTTTTCAGCAATAAAATGATGAGTGCCGCCAAGCAGGTTATAGAAGACGCAAACAAATAATATCCGAAAGGTAGCCCGATAGGAGATAGCTGGTAAGCTCCATAAAGAAGGCATCATTGGAACTGCTCAGTAGTCAGCATTCAGGAACCATAGTTCAAAATAGAAGGGAAAGAGATGAAATGAAGTTAGAAGAGAAAGTGGCCATTATCACAGGGGGTGGCCGGGGAATCGGGCGCGAATACGCCCTGCGATTCAGCGAGGAGGGAGCCAGGGTCGTGATTGCCGATATCAGTATCGAGAATGCTCAGAAAGTGGCCGACGATATCAAGGCTAAGGGTGGCGATGCACTAGCGGTCCATACGGATGTTTCCAGCCCGCCCAGTACACTGGAGATGGCGCAGAAGACCCTGGCGCGGTTCGGAAGAATAGACATTCTGCTCAACAACGCCGCCATTTATTACGGTATCGGAATGAGGCGCTGGGACTCCTGGGCGCCGGAGGATTGGGACCGGATGTATGCAGTGAATGTAAAAGGAAGCTGGTTATGCATGAAAGCTGCAGTCCCTCATATGATCACCGGCGGAAAAGGCAAGATTATCAACGTCTCTTCCAATACCACGGATACAGGCTTGGAGGCCCTGCTCCCCTATACCTGTTCCAAAGGGGCCATCATCGCCCTTACACGGAGCATGGCGAGGGCACTGGGACGGCATAATATCAGCGTCAATTGTCTCTCGCCTGGTTACACCATGAGCGAGGCCAGTACGGATATGCCGGGCAAAGTCGAAGGCTTGGACGAGTTGGCAACGCGAGGCAGATGTTTCAGGCGCGCCCAACAACCGGCGGACCTTGTAGGCACGGCGGTTTTCCTGGCCTCTGAAGACTCGGATTTTGGTACCGGGCAAACTATTGTCGTGGACGGCGGCGAGGTTTTACATTGAAAGTTAGTCTAGTGTCATGTCAACGATACTCTGTCATTTCGAAGGAGTCTTTACGACTGCGAAATCTTAGATTTCTCCCTGCGGTCGAAATGACATTCCTTGATTGACGAGACACTAGAGGAAATGGTGGTTTCATCTAGAAAGGAAAGGTAACGGCCAAGGCAAAAAACTGGCAACTTGAAAAAAATCCACTATAGGAGGATGAAGATGAACATCAATACAGTAGGACGGTATTTGTGTAACAGGGCTTTTCTTCTGATTTGTATTTTGTTGTTGGCTGCCGGTAGAGGCTTCAGTTATGAATCACCGGAAAAATCCGGCAAGGCTCCTGCAGCTCAACGGGAGACCAAAATGGATCAGAGTGAATGGAATGAAATCATCGCCGCTGCCAGAAAAGAAGGTCGGCTCATCATCTATGCCAGCACTATCGGGGATGCCCGCCCGGCTATTACCAAAGCGTTTGCGGAAAAATACGGTATCTCCATTGAATTTGTCCAAGGCAGGGGAGCCGAGCTGGTACAGCGGCTGAGCACGGAAAGAAGTAATAGCATATATCAGGCTGATGTTGGATTCCAAGGCCTTACGACTTTCTTCAACCAGATGCAGGCAATGAACATGACAGTTCCGCTTACACCGATGTTTGTACTTCCCGAAGTTAAGGACCCCACAAAATGGCGGGGCGGACAGATGCCCTTTGTTGATAAGAAAAAGACCGTAGTGGCGTTTGTTCTCACTGTTCAGCCCCATGTGATTATCAATACCAACCTGGTCAGAGATAATGAGATAACATCCAACGATGATTTGCTGGCGCCCAAATGGAAAGGGAAAATTGTCATCAATGATCCAACTTTGGCCGGCAACGGCGCAGAATGGTTCTCCTACATGATGCTGCGCGCTTACGAAAGGCCGAAGGCGGAGGCTTACATGAAGAAACTGGTGGCCCAGGAGCCCGTCGTCTTGAGGGACCAGCGGCTGCTGATTGAGTGGGTGGCGCGGGCAAAGTATCCCATTGCCATTGCCAGCGATCACGGCGAGACTGTTAAAGTAATGCATACAGGAGCACCTCTCAAATTCGTCAAGATAAAGGAGGGCATGCCGCTGACTTCCGGCCCCCTTAACCTGATGGTTTTCGACAAAGCGCCTCACCCTAATGCCACCAAACTTTTCGTTAATTGGGCTCTGAGCAAAGAAGGTGTCGCCGTGATATCATCTGCTGCGGGATACCCTTCGCAACGGCTTGATGTTTCCAACGGCAAGCTTGATCCCATGCTGGTGCCCGATCCGAGGGAAGTCGTTCCGGGTGAGGACTATAAGTTGCAACAAGGCCCGCTAATGAAAATGGCAGCGGAAATATTCAAAAACCTGATCCAGTGACCCTGTGTGAACTTTGGAGGACGCACTACCTGTTTCCGTGACGCGGGAAACAATTCAGCAGGGAATCAATTTATAAGATGATTCCTGAAAACAAAAAGGGGGTAGGGAAATGAGAAAGATTTTCGTAATCATGGCAACCGTAATTTTTTCCTTTTGTTTCTTTCCTGGTCAAGGCAGGGCGGAAACCAAAACGATCATGATCAAGGCATTTACGAACTGGCCGGTGACGAACAATAATGTCGATGGCTTCAAGCATTTCATTCAGCTGGTCAACGAGAGGGCCAAAGGCGAGCTCGAGATCAAACTCATGGGCGGTCCGGAGCTGATCTCGGTAAAGGAATCAGTGGGCGCCTTGAGTAGGGGCATGATGGATATGAGACATTCGAACAACGTTCATTTTGCCATGTCCCAGGCCGCCGACCTAATTTCCTCCACTGAAGTGGCGGTAAAATTATGGCTGGACCCCGAATTTGTCCGGTTGATAAACGCCTACTACATGGGTAAGGCAAATATTGTGGTTTTGGGCAATGCCGGGAATACGGCACAATTCTATCTCGCGACAAGTAAAAAAAATGTTCCAAAGCTTGAGGATGTCAAGGGTTTGAGAATCCGCACGCACGGTGGACTGTCCAATGTGGTGACCAGCGCCCTGGGCGCCGCGCCGGCCACCATTCCCACAGCGGAAGTTTATACGGCGTTGGAGCGGGGCGTAGTCGATGGAGCGATGAGGGCTCTGCCCTCCATGGTGGATTTCAATGAAGCGGAGGTGTTGCATAACGTCGTCACCCCGAACCTGTTTCAGGCCAATGCCATGATTGAATTGAATCAGGATAGCTGGAAAAAGCTGCCCGCAAATTTGCAGAAGCTCTTGAAGGACACGGCAGCGGAAAACTTTCTCTGGTCGGAATCTTACTATCGTGATTTGGAAAAGAAATCCCGTGATGAGCTGGCGAAAAGAGGCGTCAAGTTCAACACCCTCGGCAAGGGTGAACTGGCCCGCTGGCGTAAAATGCTGGACCAACCGGCGAGAGACTGGTTTCTCAAGGAAACCGGACCGGAGGGAAAAGCGCTGCTGAGCATCGTGGATAAATACAACAAATAGCGGAAACCGAGTATCTTTGATATGAACGTTTATAATTCTTTCGTTTAAAAAGACTTCCTGAGGCGGATCATGGGTGCAGGTGAACAGAATTACACAGATCTCAATAAAATCATTGATGATGTTGGCGATCAATTCGGCAAGAAGGTTTTTGTTCATTCAGCGGAAGACGGCCGGACCATCACTTATGGGCAATTTAAGGAGCAATGCAATCGCTTAGGCCGCTTTCTCGGAAGCCGCGGGCTGAAAGCCAATGACCGGATAGTCCTGATCAGTCACAATTGCATCGAGTGGCTCATTATCTTCTTCGGGGTAATGAAATACGGGGCAACGATCGCCCCGCTATATGAAGGATACTCGCAAGATAGCATTGCCCGGCTTGTTGATAGAATGAAGCCAAAATTCATTTTCTGGCACGAAGAGCTGTCGGAGCGGCTCCCCACTGAAGGTTCAGGGGAGTGGATTCCCTTCGGCCATTGGGACACCCCCGAAGTAAAAGGTGAAGATCTCTTTCAATTGACGGGGGCTTTTTCCGGCCAGCAACTGACGGAGCGGGCACTTCATGGTTTTGACGACATTGCCATCATCAACACCACCTCGGGCACCATGGAGGAGCCGAGATGCGTTTTGAGAAATTTCGAGTCGTTCCTTTACCTTATGAGGACGAGCATCAAGCGGTGGGGCGTTACGAAAAATGACGTCATTTTGGAATATCGCTCTTTTACCTGGCTGTCCGCATCGTCAGTAACCCTGTCATCGGCGCTTTTTACCGGCGCTAAGCTGGTAATTGCCAGGAAATTTTCGAGCAGCCACTTTTTCACTTGGCTGCAACGGTATGGGATCACCATTGCCACGGGAGTGCCTGCCGTCCTGAATATGCTCCTGGAAAAGCAAGTTAGCGTCAAAAAAGACGATTTCCCGGCCCTGCGTTTCATTACCAGCAGCTCAGCCCCCTTGTACCTGAGCAAACAGGAGGAATTTGAGAATTTGTACGGGATACCGATCGTCCAATTCATGGGAATGACCGAGGCCGGCTTGATCGCCTGTTCCGGTCCTGAAATGCGCAAGATCGGCTCACCCGGCCGCGCGGCGGACTACACGGAGGTCGGCATCGTGGACTATGGGGGAAACGTCCTCGGACCGGGAGAAGAAGGAGAGATCGTCTGCCGCGGAAAACAGGTGGGACAGTACTATCTTTTGGAAAACGGCGGGTTAGAGGTTTACGCCCCCGGAGGCCGCATGCATACCGGAGATATCGGCTATATCGACGAAGAGGGATTCATCTTTGTCACCGGTCGTTAGAAGAATGTCATCATCCGGGGAGGCATCAATGTTTCGCCTCTCCAGGTAGACCAGACATTGCTGGAGCATCCGAGCATCGCGGAAGCGGCAACATTCGGCATCCCGGATAAGATTTACGGCGAAGAGGTGGTATCTCTGGTTAAACTTAAGGCGGGCACCAGTCCCGGAGAAGAGGAGCTGCTCGCCCATTGCCGGGCCAGAGTCAACAAAGAAATGGTCCCCAAAACAATCTTGGTAGTCGAGGAGATCCCTAAATCGGATCGGGGCAAGGTGGCAAAACAGCAATTGCTTGACTTGTATTATTCCCGAACAATCTAAATAAAGGAGATTACATGGACAGAAGGGAAGGAATGATCGATCAACGCCAGACGCTTGCCTGGTTGAAGTCTGAGGACGATGACGACGTCAAGATTGTACTGCCGGAAATAGATCCGGTACTGGAAGTCGGTGCTCTGAACAAGGCCCTCGATGACGGGCCGGTCTTCCTCTGCGAGAACATCAAAGGTTATCCCCAGGCGAGATATGTGGTCAATCTTTACGGCAGGGCGGACCGCATGGCGAAGCTCTTCGGGGTCGACGAAAACAGGAAGGTGAAATTGAAAATCATTGAGGCGGCGGAAAATCCTATCCCCCCGGTTATCGTTGAAAAGGCGCCCTGCCAGGAGGTAATAATTCCCCGGGAGGAAGTCGACCCCTTTGCCCTGTTTCCGATGATTCAGCATTCCGCCAAGGACGGCGGCCGTTTTTTCGGCTCCGGCGTCCATTTCATCGGCGGTAAATATACGCCGAATGGCAGCCAACTGGCCCTTTACCGGATGAGTTTCCGGGGTAAGGATTATGCCTCCATCAATATGGTGCCGGGCGGACACGGCGATATCATCGCCGACCGATTTGGCAATGAGAAAATCCCCTGCACCGTGAACATCTGCCCACCCGTGGCGGTAGAACTTATGGGCATCGGATCGCTGTCGCCGGTTTCCTTTCCCAACCCTGATGAGATCGGTATGGCCGGCGCGATCCAGGGTTTTCCGGTGGAACTGGTGAAGGCCAAAACCGTGGATGCTTACGCGGTGGCCAATTCGGAATGGGTCATCGAGGGATATATAGTTCCTTATGAAAGGGTATGGGAGACGGAGGCGGCAGAGAAATCAGGCCGCCAGGGTGACACCCCCTTCCACCCGGAATGGGCTCGCTATCTGGGGCGCGCTTACCGGGGACGCAAGTTCGAGATCACCGCCGTCACCCGGCGCCGGGACAAACCGCTTTATTATGTACCGTTCTTCGGCAGTGTGGAGTGCATCCATCCCTTTGTCGAGGCCACATTTTTCAAACTCGCCGATATCATCGCCCCCGGTTTTGTCACCGACGTGAGCAACTTCCTGGGACTGACTTCCTGGAGCGGCATCGTCTTCCAGTGCAAGAAGAGGAGAAGGAGCGACGAGGGCCTGCAGCGGAACATCCACGCCGCCGCGATGGGCGCCGTCAGGGGGCGCCGGCTGGCCATGATCGTGGACGAGGATGT
>Ga0082335_1009108_pt1 | contig 10879 bp, 11 predicted proteins | sample Subgrocontami58m_FD_72375 | JGI IMG/M metagenome (GOLD analysis project Ga0082335, IMG submission 72375) | Subsurface groundwater microbial communities from S. Glens Falls, New York, USA - GMW37 contaminated, 5.8 m (SPADES assembly) (version 2) ... | reverse complement strand
TTCGCCACGACCCTCGGCGTCGTTCCGCGCCTCAAGAGCGGGCAGCTCCGCGGCCTTGGCATCTCGAGCGCCAAACGAATCGCTGCGCTCCCCGATATGCCGACCGTTGCCGAGTCCGGCCTGCCGGGGTTCGAGGTCACGGCGTGGTTCGGGTTGTTCGGTCCGGCCAAACTCTCCGGCGCGATCAGTCAACGTCTTGCCGAAGCAACGCGTGCCGCACTCGGAACACCCGGCGTGCGCAATCGTCTGATAGAACTTGGCGCCGAGCCCCTCGGAAGCACCCCTGAGGAATTCGGCGCCTTCGCGCAGTCGGAATTCCAGAAATGGGGAAAACTCATCAAGGACGCCGGGATCCGGATCGAATAAGTCGGATACTCGGATGCCGGGGTTGGCCCATGGGCCCGGATGCAGCCCGTCGGCCCTACCGGATAGCCGCCAACCGCCGAGTATCGGCGGGTTGAGAGTGCCACGGGCGACTCCGGCCATCGCTACCTGCACATCATCGCAACACGGATATAATGCATCGCAATTGCAATGCATCCGGGGGTGCCCATGAAGACGACCACCATCCCGCCGCTTCGCGTATCCAAGGAGCTTCGCGAACGGGCCGAGGCCGTTCTCGAGCAGGGAGAGACGCTCTCGGGCTTCGTGCTGGACGCCTTGACGCGGAGCATCGAGTACCGCAATGCTCGCCAGGAGTTCATTGCGCGGGGCCTCGCGAGCGCGGCGAACGCGAAAAAAAACGGCAAGTATGTCCCGGCTGACAGGGTGATCGGGAAGCTTGAGCGCAAACTCGCCAAGGCGAAGCGACGCGCGGCCTAGCGCCGATGAAGCGCTACAAGGTTCGCTTTACGCAAGAGGCGGAGGATGATCTCTTGCGCCTCTACGACTTCCTTCTGGAAAGAGACGTGGCGGCCGCCGAACGCGCACTGGATGCAATCAAGGCAGCGGTGCAGCTGCTGGCCTTTTCGCCGTTTTCCTGCCGAAAGGCGCTCCCCGACAGGCCGTTCTTGAGAGAGCTCATCGTTCCCTTTGGATCGTCTGGCTACGTGGCTCTGTTCGAGATCGAGTCCAGCGGCGCAGTAAACATCCTCGCCGTTCGGCACCAGCGCGAGGAGGACTACCAATAGCGCCGATGCCGGCCTTCGCTGCGCTCAGCCCGACCTACAGTTCGACGATCTCGGCGCCGGGCGGGTTGGCGTAGAGCCGTTCCACCCACTGCGCCCTGCGCTCGAGCACGGCGCGCTGGTTGATGTAGCCCTTGTCGGTGATCTCGCCGGCGTCGATCTGCGGCGGCTCCTCCACGAAGAGCGCGCGCGCGGCGTAGGTCGAGGTGCCGCCGCCGTCGCGCTTCAACTGCGCCATCCCCTCCTTCAGCCGCTCGCGCACCGCGGGGTGCGCGAGCAGCGCCTGCATCGGCGCGTCGGCGGCAAGCCCGGGCGCGAGGCTGCGGCATCCGGCGACGCTCGGGAACACGAGGAAGCCCACCTCGTCGCTGTCGTGCCCGCAGACCACAAGGTCCTGCGCGACCGGCGCGAGCGCCGCGATCGCCTTGACGCGCAGCGCGCCGACCTGCACCCAGGTGCCCGAGGCGAGCTTGAACTCCTCGGTAACGCGCCCGCCGAACTCGATGCCTTTCGAGGGATCCTCCGGATCGGTGAAGCGGCCGGCGTCGCCGATGCGATAGAAGCCCTCCTCGTCGAAGGCGGCGCGCGTCAGGTCGGGCCGCCTCCAGTATCCCGGCATGACGTTCGGCCCGCGCACGCGCAGCTCGAACTTGTTGCCGTCGTAGCCCGCGATCGGCACCATCTTCAGCTCGCAGCCCGATTCCGGCAACCCGATGTTGCCCGAGCGCTCGAGCGCGAAATGCACGATCGTCACCCCGGGCGCGGTCTCGGTGGCCCCCCAGCCCGCGGTCAGCCGCACGCGCTCGCCGCGCTCGGCGATCGAGAGGCGCTCGATGCGCTCCCACAGGCTCGAAGGCAGCGCCGCGCCGGCGTAGCAGATGAGCTTGAGCCGCCTGAAGAAGCTGCGCCTCAGGACCCTGTCCTCCTCGAGGTAGTGCAGCAGCATGTCGAAGCCGCGCGGCACGTTGTAGTAGATCGTGGGCGACACCTCGCGCAGGTTCGCCACGCTGCGCTCGATCAGCCCCGGGGCGGGCTTGCCCTCGCGGATGTAGATCGTCCCGCCGGTCCCCGGCGCCGAGCCGAAGTTGCGGTTGCCGCCGAAGGTGTGGTTCCACGGCAGCCAGTCGACCAGCGTTTGGTGCCCTTCCTCGAGGAAGGGCCAGCACTGCACCAGCGCCTGTGCGTTCGAGCACAGCATGCGCTGGGTGTTGATCACCGCCTTGGGCTCGCCGGTCGAGCCCGAGGTGAAAAGGAGCTTCGCGATCGTGTCCGGGCCGAGCGATGCGAAGGCGCGGTCCACCTCCTCCCCCGCCTCGGTCTCGAGCAGCCGCGCGATGTCCGAATGCCGCCGCCCGTGCGCGGGCGCAGCCCCGCCTGCGCTCGCCAGCTCGAAGTCGAACTCCCCGAGCGCCGCGAGCGCGCCGCCGAATCTCTGCGCGTCGTCGGCGAACACCAGGCCCGGGGTGACGAGCGCGAAGATCCGCTTCAGCTTGGCGAAATCGCGCGACATCAGCGAATACGCGGGCGAGACCGGCGCGACCGGCACGCCGACGTGCATCGCGGCGAGCGCGAGCAGCGCGTGCTCGATCGAGTTGTCCGACAGGATCGCGACCGGGCGCTCGGGCGAGAGGCCCCGCGCGAGCAGCGCCGCGCCGAGCGAGCGCACCCGGCGCAGCGCCTCCGCGTAGCCGAGCCTGCGCCAGCCGCCGCTCGCGTCGCGCTGGGCGAGGAACACGGTCTGCGGGGTCTCGCGGGCCCAGCGCTCCAGGTGCTCGCCCATGCAGCGCGCGTAGGCGCCCAGGGGATGCGGCGAGCGCAGCACGAGCGAGCCGTCGGCGCGCCGCTCGAGCTCGACCGCCGCGGGCCCGAAATGGACTTCGACGTATCCGGGAGTGGCGGTCGCGCTCATCGCTGCTGCATGGGGGTGCGGGTTCGGGAACGCCACACCTTAGAGTATTCGACGCTCCGTGGTCAAGATGACGTAGGTTGGGCTGAGGCCTATGGCCGAAGCCCAACGAGCATGAGCGCCGCATGTTGGGCTTCGCATTCGCTCAGCCCAACCTACAATCTGACGCCGTCCCCTCCCGATGGTAGGATTCGAGGCAACAACGGAGGTGTCATGAGCGTCAAGAAATTGCTCGACCTGACGGGCAAGGTCGCCCTGATCACCGGCGGTTCGCGCGGCCTGGGGCTGCAGATCGCCGAAGCGCTGGGGGAAATGGGCGCGCGGGTCGCGCTCACCGCGCGCAAGGCGGACGAGCTCGAGCAGGCGAAGAGCGCGCTCGCCGACCGGCATATCGAGGCGTATCCGGCCGTCTGCGACCTCGGGCGGCCCGAGGCGATCGACCCGATGGTCCAGCGCGTGCTCGAGCATTACGGCCGCATCGACATCCTCGTCAACAACGCGGGCGCGACCTGGGGCGCTCCGGCCGAGGACTATCCCCTCGAGGCGTGGCAGAAGCTCGTCAACCTCAACCTCACCGGCACCTTCGTGGTGACGCAGGCGGTGGGCAAGCGCTCGATGATCCCGAACCGCTACGGCAGGATCATCGTCGTGGCCTCGGTCGCGGGCCTGCGCGGCAATCCGCCGGGAACGATGAAGACGCTCGCCTACAACACGACCAAGGGCGGGCTGGTCAATTTCACGCGGGCGCTCGCCGGGGAATGGGGCGAGTACGACATCACCGTGAACGCGATCGCGCCGGGCTTCTTTCCCTCGAAGATGACCGCGGGCCCGCTGGAGAGCTTCGGCCACAAGGTGATCGAGCGCACGCCGCTCGGGCGGCTCGGCGACGACCAGGACCTGAAGGGCGTGGCGCTGCTGCTCGCCTCGGACGCATCGCGACACATTACCGGCCAGGTCATCGCGGTGGACGGAGGCTCGAGCTCGGTATGACGATACGGTGCGAACCGTACCCCGGCGAAAGTGCGCCGGCCGTTATCCTCTAACTCCGCGGCCGCAGGCCGGTCACCCGGCGTCCAGCCTTCCGGCCAACATCTCGCGAGCGGCTTTCAGCTCGTCGGGCAGCTTCGCGAGCGCGCGCCGCGCGCGCACTCGCCACGCGCGCGGCCGGCGGTTCAAGCTGTCCACGGCGATGCGCAGGTCGCCGCGCCGTTCGGCATGCAGGACCTCGATCAGCTCGGCGGACTGCTGCCGGTCCTTCGCGGCCTTCGCCTGCGCGGTCACCGCGCGTTCGCCCGCGACGATCAGCTTGTGAAGCGCGAAGCGCGCCGGGTCCGGAAGGTTGACCAGCGTCGCGCCGCCGTCGATTACCGGCGCCGCCACGGCGCCTTCGAGCAGGTAGTCGAGGAATTCCATCGGCTGTGCCGCCGCCTTGAGGCGTGCGATGGCGACGGGCTTGCCGTCGCGACGACCGCGCGCGGGGGTGAGCAGGTCCACGCGCAGTGTCCGGCCGCGCACCTTGAACGAAGTCTCCGGCTCGCGCGGATCGAATCCCGGCACCGGCAGGAATCCCATGTTCAGGCTCTGCAGCGCGCCCGGCAGGTCGGCCTCCTGCTGGGGAACGGCGACTTCGAGCACGCTCGCGGCGGCGATGTCGATGTCCTGGGTGCGCAAGCCCGAAGTCCAGCGCACGCCCAGCAGGTTGCCGATCGCGACATAGGCGTGCGTGCCGACGAGAACCCCTCCCAGGCGAAATACGCCGGCGCTCGCGAGCCCCGCGAGCACCCGCGCCGAAGGCGTGTCGATGGTCTGCGCACCGCCCGTTCGGAGCATCGCGCACAGGCGCTCGATCTGCTCGGTCGTGCGCGCCGCTTCGGCGCGCCCGGCGGCATAGTCCTTCATCACCGAGTGCGTCTCGCGGTTGTCGGGTCCGACGAAATACTCCCGCTGCCCCGCGGGCCCCGCGCTGGTCTTGAAGTACCAGTAATCCGCGCCGCGCACCCGCTTCTTCGCAAAGGCGCCGGGAAGGCTCGCGAACGAGCGCGCAGCCTCGAAGGCGCGCAGCCGCTCCGAGAGCTCGGCGTACAGGGTCTGAGTTTCGAGGGGAAGGTGCTGCATGCCGCAATTATACCTAGAGTCCATGGACTTCAGGTATAGCGCCGCTGCCCGGGACGGCCGCGGGGCGTCGCTCCGGTGCGAGCCGATCCGCGAATGACGCTGTCGCGGGGCGATGGTAGGATTCGCGGCGGAAACGGAGGCAACATGAGCGCCTACATACTGCGCGACCGGACCGGCACCCACGTGCCTGCGCATACCGCATGACCAGAGCGCAGTTCGGCGTCACGATCCCTTTCGTCGAGCACCTGGGCATCCAGCTGGTCGAGAAGAACCGCGAGCGGGCCGTCGTTTCGCTCAAGCGCCAGCCGGAGCTGCTGAACAGCTGGGGCGCGGCGCACGGCGGGGTCATCATGACCATGCTCGACCTGGTCATGAGCATGGCGGTGCGCGGCCACTACGACGTGAGCGCCGGCGTGCTCACCGTGGACATGAGCGTGGGCTTCCTCAACGCGAGCGAGGACGACGTGCTCGCCGAGGGGCGGGTGCTGCACGCGGGCCGCTCGACCGCGTTCTGCGAAAGCGAGGCGCGCGACACCGAAGGCCGCATCCTCGCGAAGGCGATCGGGACGTTCAAGCTGCTCGACAAGAAATAGCCATCGGGCTTCGCCGATGGGACAAGGAGGTCGCGCAATGAAAGTGGGATTCATCGGGCTGGGGCGCATGGGTCGCGGCATCGCGGGAAGGGTGCTGCAGGGAGGTCACGACCTCGCCGTCTATAACCGCACGCGGGAAAAGGCCGTCGAGCTCGGCCAAGGCGGGGCGAGGATCGCCGAATCGATCGCGCTCGCCTGCGCCGATCGCGAGGTCGTGATCACGATGCTCGCCGACGACGCGGCGCTGGAGGCAGTCGCGCGCGGCGAGGGCGGCCTGCTCGCGTCGCTGCCCGGCGGGGCGGTCCACCTCGCCATGGGCACCCACGGCGTGGAGGCCGTGCGCGCGCTCGCCCGCGCGCACGAGCGCGCGAACTAGGCGCTGGTCGCCGCTCCGGTGCTCGGCCGGCCGGACGTCGCCGCGGCGGGGCAGCTGGGCATCGTGGTCGCCGGCCCGGCCGCGGCGGTGAACCGCTGCCGTCCGCTGTTCGAGCTGATCGGCCGCCGGACCTTCAACGCGGGCGCCGAGCCCGAGGGCGCGACCGCGATCAAGCTCGCGAACAACTTCACCCTCGGCTGCGCCATCCAGGCGATGAGCGAAGCGTTCTCGCTGGTGCGCAAGCACGGCGTGCTGCCCGAGGTCCTCTTCGACGTGCTCACCGAGGGCCTTTTTTCCGCGCCGGCCTACAAAGTCTACGGCAGGATCATCGTCGACGAGGCCTACGACCGCGCCGGGTTCACGACGCTGCTCGCGCTGAAGGACGCGGACCTCGCGCTCGCCGCGGCGGGCGCCGCGCGCGTGCCCCTGCCCAGCGTCAACGCGCTGCGCGACCGCCTGCTCGGCGCGATCGCGCACGGCGACGGCGAGCGCGACTGGGCCGTGATGGCGCGCGAGCAGGCACGGGCGAGCGGCTTGGCGTGAACGAATTGCATTGACCCTTGCCGGGATTTCCCTCATCCCCGGCCTTTCTCCCCTCATCCCCTGCCCTTCTCCCGGCGGGAGAAGGGGGTGCACCCTCTCCCTCCGGGAGAGGGCCGGGGTGAGGGAGAGTCCTAAGCCTCGCCGAGATACGCGCGCCGGATGTGGGGTTGGGCGAGGAGTTCCCGGGGCGAGCCTTCGGCGACGATCCTGCCCTCCTCGAGCACGTAGGCGCGCGTTGCGATCTCGAGCGCCATGGCGACGTTCTGCTCGACGAGCAACACCGCGACGCCGCTCGCGTTGATCTCGCGGATGACCTTGAACATTTCCAGGACGATCGAAGGCGCGAGGCCGAGCGAGGGCTCGTCGAGCAGCAGCAGCCGCGGCTGCGCCATCAGCGCGCGCCCGATGGCGAGCATCTGCTGCTGGCCGCCGGAGAGCGTGCCCGCCGGCGCCTGCATGCGCTCCTCAAGCACCGGGAAAATGGCAAACACCCGCTCGAGGGACTCGCTGCGGCGCGCGCGGGCCGCGGGCCGGTAGCTCCCGAGCTCGAGATTCTCGAGCACGCTCATGCCGGTGAACAGGCGCCGGCCCTCGGGAACGATGGCGATGCCCTGGTCGCAGAACCGGTTGCGCGCGATCCGCGTCAGGTCCCGCCCCTGCATGGCGAGCGACCCGTCGTCGAGGCGATTGAGGCCGGCGATCGCGTTGATCAGCGTGGTCTTGCCCGCGCCGTTCGGACCCACCACGCACACGAGCTCGCCCGCGTCGATGCGTATCGAGATGTCCCAGAGCGCCGGCGCCGCGCCGTAGGAAACGCGGATGCGGTCCAGCTCAAGCATGGGGTTTCCCCAGATAGGCGGTCACGACCTCCGGGCGCCGCATGACCTCCGTAGGACTGCCCTCGGCGATCACCCGGCCGTAGTTCAGCACCACGATGCGGTCGGTCAGCTCCATCACCGCGCGCATGACGTGCTCGACGAAGACGATGGTCGCGCCCCGGTCGCGGATGGCGCGGATGGTGCGGATCGCGCCGTCGATCTCCGAGGGCGTCAGTCCCGAGAGGACCTCGTCGAGCAGCAGCAGGCTGGGCCGCGAGGCGAGCGCGCGCGCAAGCTCCAGGAACTTGCGCTCGTGGAGGTTGAGGTCCTCGGGCAGCGCGTCGGCCTTCGCCGCGAGGCCGGTGAACTCGAGCCAGAAGCGCGCCTCGCGCGTGGCGGCGGCCGAATCGAGCGCGGCGCGGCCGAACCTCGCCGGAAGCGCGACGTTCTGGATCACGCTCAGGTGCGCGAAGGGCCGCGGAATCTGGTAGGTGCGCGCGATGCCCGCGTGGGCAATGCGGTGCGCCTCGACGCCGCCCAGCTCGCGCCCCTGGAAGACGATGCGACCCTGGTCGGCTCTGTAATGCCCGCTCACCACGTTGATGAGGGTGGACTTGCCCGATCCGTTCGGCCCGACCAGACCGAGGATCTCCCCCGGGCGCACTTCGAGACCGACCCCGTCGAGCGCCTGCACGCCCTTGAAGGCCTTCGACAGCCCGTGCACTTCGAGCAGCGTGCGCGCGCCCGGCTCGGCCTTGGGCGGCGCAGCGGGCGTGGCGGCGAGCCCCGCCGCGACGCCCGGCTGCGAAGGCGAGCGCTGCGGCCGGCGCCGCCCGAAGCGCCCGAGCAGGCCTTCGGGCAGGAACAGGATGGCGACGATCAGGATGAGCCCGATGGCCGCGCGTCCCGCCACGGCGAAATCCCCCGCGGTGAATCCGTACAGCAGCGCGGTGATCGCGGTCGCCCCGACGGCGGGCCCGAACCAGTGGCGCGTGCCCCCGAGCACGCTCATCAGCACCACGTTGAGCGGCACCACGATCGAGAACGTGTCGCCCATGGTGACGTAGGACACGAACATGGCCTGGATGCCGCCGGCGATGCCCGCCAGGGCGCAGGAAATCGCGAACGCCGCGAGCTTGTAGCCGAAGGTCGGCACGCCCATGACCTCGGCGACGTCCTCGTCGTCGTGAATGGCGAACAGCCCCGTGCCCAGCTTCGCGCGGTGGATCGCGTAGGCGATCGACACCGTGGCGATCGCCGTCACGAGCGCGAGGAAGTAGAAGGTTCCCGACGGCGTGGGCATGATCGCCGGCAGCGGGACCGAGTTCAGGTAGATCCCCGGTCCGCCGTCGATGGGCGTGTTCAGAATGATGGTCCCGATCACGAAGGTGACCGCGAGCGTGATCAGAGCGAACAGCTCGCCGCGCAGCTTCGGCACCCGGAACACCACCCAGCCCAGCGCCGCGCCGATGAGCGCGGCGACCGCCGCCGCCGCGAGCAGCGTCCAGAGGAAGGGCACGTCGAATTTCCCGGCCAGGGTCGCGGTCGTGTACATGCCGATGCCGAAGAAGGCGCCGTGGCCGAAGGAGAAATAGCCCGAATAGCCGCTCAGGATATTCCAGGAGGTCGCCAGCACGACCCAGTGGAAGATCAGGTACATGAACGATTCGTAGAAGGCCGGAAGCTTGAAATAGGGCACGGTCGCGAGCGCGAGCCCGACCACCGCGATCCACGCAGGCGCCGGAATGCGCATCAGAACTTCCGCGGCCGCGCGAGCAGCACGACGATCAAGAGCGAGAACGACACCAGCGGCGCCCACGCGGGCGCAGTGAGCGCCATGGTGAGCGCCTCGCTCACCCCGATCACGATGCCGGCGACGAGCGGCCCGATCGGATTCCCGAGGCCGCCGATCATCACGGCGGCGAACACCACGCCGACCCAGGCATAGATCTGCGACGGCGCGAGCGTGTAGCTGAGCGCGAGGCAGGCCCCGGCCACGCCGGCGAAGGCGGCCGCCAGGCCCGAAAGCAGCAGCGCCAGCGCGCGCTCGTTGACCCCGAAAGCCGCGGCGATGGGCGCGTCCTCGGCGGCGGCGCGCAGGGCCTTGCCCAGGTCGGTGTAGCGCAGCGCCGCCCAGGTGGCGAGGGACAACGCGATCGCGACCAGCAGCGTCAGCAGCTCGGGGAATGGCACGAACAGCGTGCCGATGCGGAACTTCATCTCGCCGTAGTGCGATTCGAGCCGCCGGTAGTCGGCGGTCCAGATCCACTGGATCAGGCTCTCGATGATGACGGTGACCCCGAACGTGACCAGCAGGGAATTGAACGGGCTGATCGAGAAGCGCGCGAACACCCAGTGCAGCGCGACGCCGAAGGCAAAGAAGCACGGCAGGATGACGAGCAGCGTCGCGAGCGGGTCCATGCCGGCGCTCGCGAGCTGGTAGGTCAGGTAGGCGCCGAGAAAAGCGAGGGCGAAGTGCGCCAGGTTGATCTGGCGCAGCATGCCCCAGGACAGGCTCAGCCCCAGGCCCAGGAGCCCGTAGAGCGCGCCGATGAAGATCCCGGAGAGGAGCGACTGGCCGAGTAGGGTCAGGCTCGGCAAGTTCATCTCAACGGCGCGCTTGCACTCTTACTGTACGATCAGCTTCGCCCCGGGCGCGGCGAACTGAGTGGGCCATACGACGACCCAACGGCCGTTCTGCACCTGCTTCACCTTCATCAGGTCGTCGCCGTAGTTGTTCGGGCCGTTGAAGCGCAGGTGTCCGGCGATGGCGTCGACGGGATTTTTCTTCAGCCAGGCGCCGATCAGCTTGTCGTCCAGGCTCTTGGTCGCGGTCACCGCGGTGGTGAGCACCTGCCAGGCCGAGTACGAGGAAGCGGCCTGCACGTCGACCGAGGTGTCGGGCAGGCCGGCCTTGGCGCCGCGCTCGTGGAACTTCTCGACGAACGCCGCGGCGACCGGATTGGAGGTGAACGGAGCATGTTCCTCGAACACCGAGGCGGCGAGCGCGTTCTTTCCTTCCGGCGATTTCGACAGCGGACCCGGCGCGGGATAGAGGTAGAAGTGGTTCTTGGGCGCGTAGTCGACCTTCTTCATCGCGTCGAGCAGCAGGTTGCCCTCCAGCCCGATCGCGCCCACCCAGATGAAATCCGGATTGGCGTCCTTGACGCGGCTCGCGATCGGCCCGAAGTCGCGGTTGCCGAACTCCCACTCGAGGTACAGGACTTCCTTCAGCCCGCGCTTCTTCGCCATCTCGCGCGCGCCCACCGACAGGAAGTGAACCGAGGGGAACTTGCTGGTGACCACCGCGATCGTCTTGGGCGGCTTCGCCGACTTGGCGAGCGCGTCGTACAGCAGGGTCGTGAACGTCTCGGCGGGATTGGGGCCGAGCGCCCAGGTGG
>Ga0082335_1009107_pt1 | contig 10880 bp, 11 predicted proteins | sample Subgrocontami58m_FD_72375 | JGI IMG/M metagenome (GOLD analysis project Ga0082335, IMG submission 72375) | Subsurface groundwater microbial communities from S. Glens Falls, New York, USA - GMW37 contaminated, 5.8 m (SPADES assembly) (version 2) ... | reverse complement strand
TCCGGTCCGCGCAGACCGGTGAGATAGCGCGTGTTGTCGGGACGCGTCGCCAGAACCGCGGGAATGCCGTACTTGCGCATGAACTTGCGGGCGCGCTCGGGCCTCTCTTCCCGCATCCGGGTGACGTTGATCCGCTCCTGCCAGTCCGACGTCGCGGGCCCAAAGGTAAGCTTGGATGCCATCGTGACCATCTGTTGTCTCCTCCGCGAAGAGTAGTGGTTGGGTAACTTCTCTTCTTGCCGACTGCTCCAGGGCTGCGCGATACGTTCGCGGGCGCCGATCGCCATTATTTTCCCGGCCTCGCACGGCAACTGTGATCCAGGTCTGGTTCTGCCGGACAAAGGCACTTCACATTGAAAATCATAGTAGCATGTTGACCCACAATCCAAATTGGATTCTCCCTGTCGTTGCGCCAATAAGCGAGGATTACAGCGGGGGTGAGTCATGACCCAGGAATTCGAAAATCACTGCTGGAAGGATGTCGTTTCGGCTGACGTGCTGGAGCTGTACTCGCATTACAGCCGCGAGGTATTCGTCGGCCCGAATCCCGCGCTGCTCGCCATCGACCTCTACGAACTCGCGTATCAGGGCGGCCCCAGGCCCGTCGGCGAGGTCGCAAAGACCTATCCGAGCGCCTGCGGACAGTATGCCTGGGCGGCGATCGGGCCCACGCAGCGCTTGTTCGCGGCGGCGCGCTCGGCCGGCATCCCGGTGGTCTATTCGACCCAGGAAACCCGGCCCGACAGCCGGTCCAGCAAAGTGTGGGCGACCAAACGGCGCTCGGTTCCCGTCGATCCCGAGCTCTACGCGATCCGGCCGGAGTTCAAGCCGCAGCCCGGGGACGTGGTCATCCGGAAGATGCGTGCCAGCGCTTTCTTCGGCACCCCGCTCATCGCCCATCTGACGCAGCTCGGCGTGCGGACCGTGATCGTTTGCGGGGAAAGCACCTCCGGATGCGTGCGCGCAACCGCGGTCGAAGCCTATTCCTACGGCTTCCATGTCGTTCTGGTCGAGGAGTGCTGCTTCGATCGCAGCCTGATCTCCCACAAGATCAACCTGTTCGATATGCATCACAAATACGCGGACGTGCTCGGCGTCGATGCCGTCGTCGCGCATCTCGGCAGCGTGAAGGAGGCTAGCTGAAATGAAACCAGGCGCGTACGGTCCCTTCCCCTACTCTGCGATCATCCGCCGGCCGCGCCTCGCGTGGCCTCACGGCGAGCGCGTCGCGCTCTGGGTGATTCCGAACATCGAGTTCTTTTCGCTCGATGACCGCGTGCCGGCCGCGGCCGGCGGCACGAGCGCCCCGATACCGGACGTTCCCACCTGGGCTGCGCGCGACTACGGCAACCGCGTCGGCGTGTTCCGCCTGATGAAGGTTCTGGACCGCTACGGCATCCGCGGGACGGTGGCGCTGAACAGCAGTCTGTGCGCGCAGCATCCCGAGATCATCGAGGAAGGCCAGAAGCGCAACTGGGAGTGGATGGGGCATAACGAGACCAACACCAAGCGCCTGAACGCGGTGCCGCCCGAAGAGGAGCGCCGCATCGTTCACGATTCGCTCGCCACGATAGAGCGCTCGACCGGGAAACGGCCGGCAGGCTGGCTCGGCTCCGGCCTGCAGGAGACTTGGAATACCCTCGACCTGCTGGCGGCCGAGGGTGGCAAGTACGTGTGCGACTGGACCAACGACGATCAGCCCTACCTCATGAGCCTCGAGGGCGGACGGCAACTCGTATCGGTCCCCTACAGCGTCGAGTTGAACGACAAGGTGGCGTTCGAGACGCGCTCGCGCACGGCGGCGGAGTTCGAAGACATGATCCGCCGGCAGTTCGACGTGCTCTACGAGGAAGGCGCTGAGTCGGGGCGCGTGATGGCCATCGCGCTGCACCCGTACCTGACCGGCGTGCCGCACCGAATCGGCGCCCTGGACGCCGCGCTGGAATACGTCTGCCGCCACGAGGGCGTGTGGCGCGCCACCGGCGCGGAGATCGCCAGTCACTTTCTTTCGCAGGCCGCCGCGCGCTAGCGCAATTGATCCAGGGTCAATTCAAATGTGCACGCAGCCGCCGTCCACATTGACCGTCTGTCCCGTCATGAAGCCGCTCCCCTCGGAGGCGAGGAACAGCACCGCCGGCACCAGGTCTTCGGGCACCTCCGGCCGCGGAATGCACTGCATCGGGATGACCTTGCCGCCCACGGCGGCGCGATTCGGCACTTCGGTATGGGTGAGACCGGGCATGATGGTGTTCACGGTGATGCCGTCGGCACCCAGCTCGCGCGCCAGCGCGCGGGTCATGCCGATGATGGCCGCCTTCGAGGTCACATAGTGCAGGTAGCCTTGCAGGCCCAGCTGCACCGTGTCGGACGAGGTGTTGATGATTCGCCCCCATCGTGCCTTGCGCATCGCCGCCACCACCGCCCGGGCGCAGAGAAAGTGCCCGGTGACGTTGACCCGCAGGTAGAGCTCCCACTCCTTCAGCGGAATCTGGTCGAACGGCCGCTTGATTCCTTCCGTTGCCGGCGGCACGTTCTTCGAATACAGGCCGGCGTTGTTGATCAGCACATCCAGCCTGCCGAATTGCTGCAGCGTCTTCCCCGCCATGGCGTCGACCGAGTCCGGCGAGGCGACGTCGCATTCGACGGCAAGCGCCCGGCCGCCGGCCTGTTCGATTTCGCGCGCGACGTTGGCGGCGGCTCGCCCGTCGATGTCGGCGATGACAGGGATGGCCTTCACCTCGGCGAAGGCGCGCGCATAGGCGCGGCCGATCCCCTGGCCGCCGCCGGTGACGATCACCACCCGTCCCGCAAGACCCTCGTAGCCCGTTCTCATGTGCAACTCCTTCAGTTCATGATTTCGCCGCCGTCGATGTTGAGCGTCTGGCCATTGATGTAGCTGCTTTGCGGACTGAGCAGAAAGGCCATCGCCTCGGCCACCTCGCTCGCCCGGCCGAGCCTGCCGAGCGGGATGACCTTCGAGCGGTTCTTCATCAGCACTTCGTTCTCGGCATCGGAACGGTTGCCGCGCCACAGCGGCGTGTCGATCGGGCCCGGGGCGACGGAATTGGCGCGGATGTTGAACGCGGCCTTCTCCCGCGCGATCGACTTGGTGAAGCCCGTGATCGCGCTCTTGGCGGCCGCATAATGCGCGCCCTTCGCCTCGCCGCGCACCGCATGGATGGAGGACATGTTGACGATGACGCCGAAGCGCCGCCCGGACATGCGCGGCAACACCGCGCGGCAGACGTAGAACTGCCCGTACACGTTCACCCGCATCATGCGGTCCCAAAGCTCGTCCGAAATGTCCTCGATGGCCCGGAAATCGTGGATGCCGGCCAACTGGGCGAGGTAGCCGATCGGCCCCACCTCGTTCTCGACCGCCGCGACCACGGCATTCACCTGGGCGGATTCGCTCACATCGAGCGCATAGGCCCGCGCCCATCCGCCTTCGGCGGCGATCATCGCAACGGTTTGCGCCGCCGCTTCCTGCCTGAGATCCGCCGCCGCGACGCGCACGCCTCGCCGCGCCAGGACGAGCGCGAGTTCCCGGCCGATTCCGCTGCCCGCTCCGGTGACCAGCGCCGTACCGCCATTCATGTCTTCGGACATCGGTGCTTTCCTTGTTCGATATGTCATGGGCCCGAGAGGAATGCCGCAGGCGCCCACGCAGTTGACCGGCGGCAGCGGGCGCGGCCTGACCTGGCTGCCATACTATCCTGGACCCAGTCTACCGTTGCGCCCAGTGGCGACGTCACAAAGCGTATGATAGGTTAGCAGTTATCGATCGGAGGAATGGACTGACACGAGCGCCGCCCAGCGACCGTCACACAGACCCCGTCGCCGGGGCGCGCATCACGAGCGACAACGCGCCATCGACACAGAGCCGTTCAATAAAGCGGCCGTCATGCGCATGAACACTGAGGGAGAGGAGAAATCTGATGAAGCACACTGCACTCACGGCCGTGAAACGCCTTGCCATTTCCGCCGCGGTCCTTCTTGCAGGCGCCGGCGCCGCCGGCGCCCAGGAGCCGATCAGGCTGGGGCTCGCGATGCCGCTTAGCGGCCAGAACGGCGAATACATCAAGCGTTACGTGATGGCGGGGCATGAGCTCGCCATCAAGGAGCAGAACGAGAAGGGCGGCATTCTGGGCCGGCCGATCAAGCTGTTCATCGAAGACTCGCGCAACGACGGCGCGAGCGCGGTCTCGGCGCTCAACAAGCTGATCAACGTCGACAAGGTCGTTGCGGTCTTCAGCATTTTCACGCCCGTCGTGTTGCCGATGCTCCCGATCGCCGAGGAGAAGAAGGTCATCGTGCTCGCGCCGTCGGTCGAGCATCCGGACCTGACCAAGAGCCGCTGGGCGGTCCGCATGACGCCGACCGCGACCACCAACGGTCTGCTCATCGCCCAGCAGGCGCACAAGATGGGGCTGAAGACCGCCGCCACGTTCGCCGAGGACAACGAGGCCATCCGCGTCAGCGTGAAGGCGTTCGTCGCCGAATTCGAGAAGCTGGGCGGCAAGATGGTCGGAGACGAGACGTTCAAGAATCAGGACACCGACATGCGCGGGCAGCTCACCAAGCTGAAGGCAGCGCGGCCGGATGCGCTCTATTTCCTCGCACCCTCCGGTCGCCCGGTCGCGCTGGCGCTGAAGCAGATCAGCGAAGTCGGATTCAAGCCCAAGCAGATCTTCACCACCCACCTGGTCGAGGATCGCGAGGTCATGGCGCTCGGCGCCAGCATGGCCGAAGGCGTGATCTATACCGCGGTTGCGACGACGCCGGAGTTCAACCAGAAGTTCAAAGCCGCGTACGGCTACGATTCCGACGTCAACGCCGGCAAGCATTACGATTCGACGATGGTGCTGCTCCAGGCGATCCAGAAGGTGGGCTCGGAGAAGGACATGACCAAGGTGCGCGACGCGATCTACAACTTCGGCGAGTACAAGGGCACGATCGGTACCTTCAGGTTCGTGGGCAGCGGCGAATCGCTGGTTTCGCCGATCCTGAAGATCGTCAAAAACGGAAAGTACGTCAGATACCAGCCCTGACCACGCGGCCGGGGCTGTCCGGGCCCCTGGCTGGAGCCCGGGCGTGATCGTTGCGCCCGGCTTCGGGAACGATGCTCCTACTCCAACTGTTCATCAACGGGCTCGCGAGCGGCGCGATCTACGCGCTCACCGCGGTAGGCTTTGCGCTGATCTATAACGGCACGCGCATCTTCCACATCGCGCACGGCGCGGTGTTTGCCTTCGGCGGCTACGCGCTCTATCTGTTTGCGCTGCCGCTCGGCCTGCCGTGGATCGTGGCGCTGCCCGCCGCCGTGATCGCCACGGCCGCTTTCGGCGCGCTGATGGATACGCTGGTCTACCGCCCGCTGCGCAAGCGCGGCACCGGGCCTGCGGGCATGTTCATCGCCTCGATCGGCGCGCTGACCTTCGCCCAGGCGATGTATTCGCTCGTCTTCGGCACCGACACGATCAATCTGCACCAGGGAGGGCTCCCGACTTTCGACATCGGCGAGGTCACGCTGACCGCGGTGCACGTGGTCGCGGCGATGGTCGCGCTGGTCGTGTTTCCGGTGTTGCAGCTGTTCCTGACGCGTACGCGCTGGGGCCGCGCGATCCGCGCGCTGGCCGACAATCCGCGGCTCGCGGTGGTGCGCGGCATCGACGCCGAGCGTCTCTACGTCGTGATCTTCGCACTGGGTTCCGCGCTCGCGGGGCTCGGCGTGGTGATCATCGCGTTCGATCTCGGCGTTCGCCCCGATATGGGCTTCACCGTCATGTTCGTCGCGCTGGTCGCGGTGATCGTGGGCGGTGTCGGCTACCTGCCCGGCGCGGCGGCCGGCGGGTTCCTTCTCGGCATCACCCAGAGCCTGTCGCTGTGGCAATTGTCCGGGCGGTGGCAGGACGTGGTCGTGTTCGGGGCGCTGCTGGCGTTCCTCGTGTTCCGGCCGCAGGGCATCTTCGGCCACATGCTCGTGACCCGGCGCGTCTAGACATGGACTACACGCTCCATCTCGTCGTCCTCGTCCTGATCTACGCCTCTCTGGTCGTGTCTCTGGACCTGTTGATCGGCCACACCGGCATTCTGTCCTTCGCCCACGCGGCGTTTTACGGCATCGGCGCCTATGCGACCGCGAGCCTGACGGTGTACGGCGGCTGGGACTGGTTTTCCGCGATGATCGCTGCGGTCGTGATCACGGCCGCGATCGCCGCGCTGGTCGGCATCCCGACGCTGCGCCTCGGCGGCGACTATTTCATCCTGGCGATGTTCGGGTTCCAGCTCATCGTCATCACGTTGATCCTCAACCTCGAGCCGATCACGAACGGACCCTTCGGCATACGCAATGTACCGCGTCCGTCGATCGGCTCGTTCCACGTCCAGAGCGGTCTCGGCATGGTGCTGTTCATTGCGGCGGTGACGGGGATCATCTTCTGGGCGCATTGGCGCTTCGCCAGGTCGCCCATGAAGGCGATGCTTCATGCGATACGCGATGACGAGACCGTGGCGATGTCGCTCGGCATCGACGTGGTGCGCACGAAGATCCTGGTGTTCGCGATCGGCGCCGGGTTCGCGGCGCTGTCGGGCGCGCTCATGGCGTTCTACTTCCGCTACGTGACGGCCAACAGCTTCGTCCTGTCGACGATCATCCTGCTGTGGGCGATGCTGTTCGTCGGGGGGAGCTGCTCGATCGCCGGCGCGATCGTCGGGCCTGCGATCCTGATCCTCTTCCCCGAGCTTTTCCGATTCGTCGGTGGCGAAGGACTGGACATCCCGAACATCCAGGAAGCGCTGTACGGGCTGCTGCTCATCCTGGTGATGATCTTCCGCCCGCAAGGGCTCGTCGGACGGCGCGCCGCGTAAGTCGACATGGAAGCCATCCTGGAGGTGGAAGAGATTTCGCAGAGCTTCGGCGGATTGCGCGCCGTCGACAAGGCGTCCTTCAGCGCGAACGATACCGAGATCACCAGCCTCATCGGGCCGAACGGCGCGGGCAAGACGACGATCTTCAACATCATCACCGGATTCCTGCCGTGCGAGTCCGGGAAGATCGTGTTTCGCGGGCAGTCGGTGCGCGAGCTCGAGCCGTTCGAGATCGCGCGCCGCGGCATCGCGCGCACCTTCCAGGACCCGCGCGTCTTTCCCGACATGACCGTGCTGGAAAACGTCATCGTGGGCATCCGCCAGAAGGGCGAGCGCCCGCTGTGGGCTCTGCTTCGGGGCGGCCGGGTCAACGCCGAATGGCGCCGCGCGCGCGAGCGCGCGGAGGCCATTCTGTCGACGGTCGGCCTGATCGATCGGGCGAACGACCCGGCCCGCGACCTGTCGTTCGGGGAGCAGCGGTTTCTGTCGATCGCACGCAGCCTCGTGGGGGATCCCGCGATCATCATGATGGACGAGCCGACCGTCGGGCTCGATCGCGGCACCTCCGCCAAGCTTCTGGAGCTCATGACCCGGCTGGTCGAGGTCGAGCACAAGGCGCTGCTGGTGATCGAGCACAACATGGACGTGGTGATGTCGGTATCGGCCAAGGTCGTGCTGCTGGTTCAGGGCGCGGTGGTGGCGAGCGGCACGCCCGCCGAAATCAGGCGCAACCGCAGCATGGTCGATGCCTATCTGGGACGCAAGCATGCTGCTGCAAGTCACTGACCTCCAGGCCGGCTACGGCAAGAAGCAGGTCATCCATGGAATCAGCCTGGAGGTGCGCGAGGGCGAGATCGTCGCGGTGCTCGGCCATAACGGCGCCGGCAAGAGCGCGCTGATGAATGCCATCTTCGGCGTCATCCGGCCCACCGGTGGCCGCGTGCTGTTCCAGGGCAAGGACATCACCGGCCAGCGGCCTTCGGACAACGTGCGGGACGGGCTCGGCTATTCCCCGCAGGGAGCGGAGGTGTTCCGGACCATGACCGTGACCGATAACCTGATGCTCGGCGGATTTCCGGTGAACGATCAGCGGCTGGTCATGGAGCGGATCTCGCGCGTGCAGGAGCTGTTTCCCGCACTGCAGGAGCGTCGCAACATCCGCGCCGGCTCGCTCTCCGGCGGCGAACGGCAGATGCTCGTGCTCGGCGCGGTGCTGGTGTCGTCGCCCAAACTGGTGATCCTCGACGAGCCCTCCGGCGGCTTGTCGCCCATCATGGTCGACACGATGTACGAGGCCATCCGGGACGTCGCCGCCACGCTGCACGCATCCGTGCTTCTGGTCGAACAGGAATCCAGTCACGCGCTGGAGATCGCCGACCGCGCCTACGTGCTGGCGAACGGACGGCTGATCCACGAAGGCGGCGCCAAGGACCTGGCGCGGTCGGAAGAAGACCTCGGGCGCCTGCTGCTCGGGTTGTAGGCGGAAGCATGGCGAGCCCCGTGATTGCGGGAACCGCGTTGAACTGCGCGCGCGTGCGCTTCAGCGCCCCTTGAACACCGGCTTGCGCTTCTCGATGAAGGCGAGCTGCGCCTCGCGTGCGTCCTCGGTCCTGGAGAGCGCCACCGTGATGTTCTGCTCGTAGCGGTAGGCGTCGCGCACGCTCAGCTCCTCGACCACGTTGGCGTCCTCCTTCGCGTAGCGCATCGCGAGCGGGCTCTTAGCGGCGATCTCGCGCGCGATCTTCATCGCCTCCTCCATCAACTGGTCGCGCGGCACGCAGGCCTCGATCACGCCGAGCCGGTACAGCTCCTGCGCCGGGACGCGGCAGCCGGTGAAGAACATGCGCCGCGCCCTGGACCTCGGGAACAGCTCGCGCAGCATGCGCATGCCGCCGGAGAGCCCGACGTCGATCTCGGGCATGCTGACGAAGGCGTTGTCGGAGGCGATCAGGATGTCGGCGAACACCATCAGCGCGTACCCCGCGCCCATCGCCGGGCCGTTCACCGCGGCGATCACGGGCTTCGCGCATTCCTTGATCGAGTAGAAGCTCTCGCGCGTGATGCGGTTGTGGCGATGGTAGTCGCCGGGCTCCTTCACGAGGTTCGGCCGCTCCTTGATGTCGGCGCCGGCGGAGAACATGTTGCCCGTGCCGGTGAGGATCGCCACGCGCACGTCGTCGCGGTCGCTGATCGAGTCGAAGACCCAGGTCAGCTCGGTCCGGAACTGCGCGTTCTGGGCGTTGACGGGCGGGCGGTCCATGACCACCGTCGCGATGTAATCCGATACCTCGAGCCGTATGTTCTTCAGTTCCATGGTCTACTCCGCCTTGGCTCCGGAAATCTCGATCACCTTCTTCCATTTCTCCTGCTCGCTCCGGATCACCTGCTCGAGCTCCTCGGGCGTGCTGCCGGTCGGGGTGGCGCCCAGGGCGAGCAGGCGTTCGCGCATGTCGGGCATCTTCAGCACGGCATTGATGTCGCGGTTCAGCCGCTCGATGATCGGGCGCGGCGTGCCGGCGGCGGCGGTGACGTAGTTCACCGCATAGGCGTCGAATCCCGGCAGCGTGTCGGCGATCCGCGGCAGCTCCGGCAGGATCGGCGAGCGCTCCAGCGTCGACACGGCGAGCGCGCGCAGCTTTCCGCTCTTCAGGTAGGGCAGATACACGGTGACGCTGTCAATCGCCATCTGGATGTTGCCCGCGAGCAGGTCCTGCAGCGCGGCGCCGGTGCCCTTGTACGGCACGTGCGAGATCTGGATTCCCGCCGCGGTCTTGAACAGTTCCCCCGAAAGGTGGCTGCTCGCGCCGATGCCCGCGCTGCCGAAATAGATCTTGCCGGGCTGCGCCTTCGCCAGATCGATCAGCTCCTTCACGCTCCTTGCAGGAACGCCCGGATGCACGACCAGGATGTTCGGTATCACCACCAGCCGTGAGATCGGCGCGAAATCGCGCACCGGGTCGTAGGGCAGCTTCTTCATCAGGTAGGGATTGACGATCTGCGGCCCCGGCGTGCCGTACAACAGCGTGTAGCCGTCGGGCGGGGATTTCGCGACGAAGTCCGCGCCGATCGTCGCGCCCGCGCCGGGCTTGTTCTCGACCACCACCGACTGGCCGAGCTGCCTGGCGAGCCGCTCCCCGACGATGCGCGCGACCACGTCCGCGCCGCCGCCCGGTGCGAAGGGAACGATGAACTTGACCGGGCGATCGGGATACTGCTGGCCGAAGCCGCTACCGGAGGCGAGGCCGAGCGCGAGGACGAGCAGCGCCCAGCCGATGCTGAATGACCGCTTCATGATCCAGCCCTTTCCTGATTGACAGACTTCACGAATGCGCGCGCCGCGCGGCGCCGCAGCCAGTTCTCCAGCGTGCCGACCATCCCGCGGCGGAACGCCAGAACGCAGACGACGAAGATCGCGCCCTCGATGATGGTGACCCACGCGCCTATCGTGGCGAGATAGTCCCCGAGCCCGATCACCAGGAACGCGCCGACCACCGGCCCGAGCAGGGTCCCCAGCCCGCCGATGAGCGCCATCAGCAGCACCTCGCCCGACATGGTCCAGTATACGTCGGCGAGCGAGGCGAGCTTCACGACCAGCGCCTTGGTCGATCCGGCGACCCCGGCGAGGGTCGCCGAGAGCACGAACGCGAGCAGCCTGAACTGCTGCGTCCGGTAGCCGAGCGACACGACGCGCGGTTCGTTCTGCGAGATGCCTTTCAGCACCTGGCCGAACGGCGAGTGGACGATGCGGTGGATGGCGAAGAACGAGGCCGCGAAAACCGCGAGCACGAAGTAGTACATCACGAGCGGCTGTTCGAGATCGAGCAGCCCGAACAGCCTGCCGCGCGGGACGCCCTGGATACCTTCCTCCCCGCCGGTGAACGGCGCCTGCACCGCGACGAAGTAGATCATCTGCGCGAGCGCCATGGTGACCATCGCGAAGTAGATGCCCTGGCGGCGGATCGCGAGCCAGCCGAACGCGAGGCCGAGCGCCGCAGCGGTCGCGGTGCCGG
>Ga0082335_1009105_pt1 | contig 10881 bp, 7 predicted proteins | sample Subgrocontami58m_FD_72375 | JGI IMG/M metagenome (GOLD analysis project Ga0082335, IMG submission 72375) | Subsurface groundwater microbial communities from S. Glens Falls, New York, USA - GMW37 contaminated, 5.8 m (SPADES assembly) (version 2) ... | reverse complement strand
CAGGCGCACGCGGGGGTGCGGACCCCCCCGCCTGCCAGCAGCATCAGCGCAAGCGAAGGGTCGATGGCCTTGCGCCGCCAGTAGGAGATGGCGCCGGAACAGGAGGACGCGGCGATGTGGCTGGCGACGCTCGCCACCGCCACGCCGGGCGTCACGCCGATGAAGATCAGCAGCGGCGTCATCAGGAAGCCGCCGCCGATGCCGAACATGCCGGAAATGAATCCGACCGCGAGCCCCATCGCCAGGATGAGGAAGACGTTCACGGGCAGATCGGCGATCGGAAGATAGATTTGCACGGAAGAAAACTGCCGGTTCAGGGCTTAAGCCCCGCGTCCTGGCTGGCCGCGCGGCGGGCGCGCGAACCGCCAGCAGGCGGGAACACAGAATCGATACGGGTTTCGCGGGGCCGTGAGCGGCAGCATGCCCGTCTCGCAGGCCCGCGAAACTCGATACCGTGAGCTTGTACGCCAAGTCTTGCGCGACCGTAAGACAGCAATAAGAAAGCCCGCCCGCGCCAGAAGATCGCGGGGCGCGCCCTCACCTGCTGCCCAGTCTAACGGGGGCAGTCGCGCGCGGTTTCGGCTTGGCCGCCGGCGCGGGATCAGCCGCGGAGGCAGGCGGCGCGTCCCAGCCGCCGGGCGGCGGTTTTGCGGTTATCGCCGCCTCTGGCTGCGGCTGCGGGACAAAGTCCCGGGCCGCCTGCCGCGCCGCGGCCAACGCTTGCATATCGAGGTGCTTGCCAACGTCGTCGCGCTTGCGCGCCGCTTCCTGATCGCTCTGGGCGGCGGCAAGCGCGAACCATTTGTAGGATTCCGCGAGGTTCCGATCGACGCCGATGCCGCGCGCATAGAGGATGGCAAGGTTATATTGGCTGTCGGAAACCCCGTGATCGGCGGCGAGGCGGAACCATTGGGCGGCGGTGCGGTAGTCGGGTTTCACGGCGGCGCCTTCGGCATAGAGGACGGCGAGGTTGTGCATGGCCTTGGCGTTGCCCTGCTCGGCGGCGGCCTTATAGAGCCGGCGTGCCGCCTCGGCGTCCTTCTTCACGCCGATACCCTTTTCATAAAGGCTGGCTAGCCGGAACTGGGCCAGCGCAAGGCTCTGCTTTGCCGCGCGCTCGAGCCAGCGCGCCGCCTCGGCGGGATTGGCCGCAACGCCGCGGCCTTCGGCATAGCGCATGCCGACTTCATATTCCGCCACAGAATTGCCGGCGGCCGCCGCCGCGTGCAGCGCCGCCCCGCCGATGGCGGCGGGAAGCTTGTCGCCGTTGGGCGGCGGGCGGCTTCCGGGGAGCGGCGGCAAGGTCATGATTGGCGGCAGTAAGAGCGACGGCGGCGCCGGCATTTGCAGCGAGCCGGTGACCTCGGAGGGACGCCCGGCGGTGGTGATTTCCGGGTCGAGGCCGGCGTCCGCAGCCGTCTTCGCGGCCTCGGCAGAAGCCGTGGTCTGCGAGTCGCGGGAGGACAGGTCAGCTTGCGTGTGTGACTTCGGCGGCGCGCTGCCGGTGAAATCTACAGGCTCGCTCAGGTTGGCCGCGATGCGCAGGGATCCGCCGATGAGCAGGATCACGCTGGCGCCGACGAACAGCGAGCGCACCCGCTCGGCCAGCGTCTTGCCGGGCGTCTCCCCGGGTGCATCCTGATGCGCCGCGGCGGCGCGCAGATCGGCGGGTGACGGACCGGCGGCAGCGGCCTGCGCCGCCCGGCGCGCGGCGGCGATGAAATTCGACTTGCCTCCCGGATCGGGAATGACCGGGGGCTTGGCTGGCCCCAAGGCCGCCTCGGAAGCGGCGATTCGGTCCACCGCCGAGGCGGGGAGCCGTCCGCGTCCCGGGCCGGAACCTGGCTCGAGCGGGTGGTCAGGCGGCAGGCTTGGATCAATGGGCGGGCGATGCGCTTTTGGGTTGGCGCGGGCCATGGCCGCGGCGGCCTGGGCGGCGGCCGTGGCCCGGTCCGGCGGCGCTGGCTGCGGCTGCGGTCCGCCTGCGGCTGGGCGCGGCGCGGGCAATGGCGCGGCCGGCGGCAATTTGGGCTCCGCCCGCGTCGGCCCGCGCATGTCGGTTTCCAGCATGGCCAGCCGGTCGACCACATGGCCGAGCGTGCCATGCACCGCTTCCAGCGATGTTTGCGTGCGGACGAGATCGCGCTGCAATCCGTCAACGTTCGCTGGCGCCTCTGCCGCACCGGTAGCAGCGCCGTCCGTCCGCGGCGCTTCCATATGCACAAGCAGGTCGGCGAGCCCGCGCTCGATGGATTCGAGCTGGCTGAAACGCGCGCCCGAGGCATCGAGCTTCTCGGCCAGCTTGACGATGCGATCCTCGAAGTGGCTGAGCGCCACCTGGTCGCCACGGCTCAGTTGAATGCGCTCGATCTTGTCGCTCAACCCCTTGATGAGGGCATCGAGCTGCGGCGGCACGCTGCCGCCGCTCTGCGCGCGCGCATCGAGCGCTTCTGCGATATGGGCGATCCGTTTTTCCAAAACGGCGAGGGCATCGCCGCCGCTGGAACCCGCCACCTGGTCGATCTTGGCGGCGAGGTTACGCACTTCGGCGGTGAGCTGCGCGAGCGCCTCGTTGGAGGCGACATGAGAGACGATGCCGCGCAGCGCCGAGATCGCCGATTCAAGCTGGTGGAAAGCCGACGGGTCCGGAGTGGAAGAGCCGAGAATGTCGATCTTTTGCGCCAGATTGACGACTGCTTCGCGGAAGCCGCTCAGGTTCTCGGCCGGCGTCAGCGTGCGCAGCGCATCGCGTATCTCCGCAAGCCCGCGCTCCACGGCGGCGAGCGTGGGGGCATCGACGCCGGAATTGCGGCTGCTGTCGAGCCGGCCGGCCAGCGCCCGCACCTCGGATTCCAGCGCCTCGATAGCGCGCCGGGGCATGGCCTCGGTGAGCGTGCGGGCGATCTCGCCGAGCGCGCCGCGCAACGCGGCAATCCCTTCTTCCAGGCCGCTCGGGGCGCGCAAGGCTTCGATTTGCGTGGTGATGTGACGAAGCTGCTGCTCCAGCCCCGACAAATTCTGCGACGGCATCCGTGCCGGGGCGCTTGTCGGCCGCGGCGCGCTGGGATCGGCGTCGAGCGCCTGCTGGCGCGCGGTGATTTCCGCAATGGCCTGGTCCATGCCGCCGGTCCATGGATCACCCGCGGGGCCCGCGCGCCGCCCCCCGTTGCCGGGGACGACGCGGCCTTCCGTGATGAGCTGATCGAGACGCCGGTCCAGCCGCGCAATGGCTGCCGCAAGACTCTCGGGGTCGGTGTCAGCGAAGCCGCCGTGAGCTCCCTGGGAGGGCGCCGTGGCGCCGCGGTTGAGGCGTTCGAGCTGCCGGGTAAGCTCATCCAGGCGCTCATGGACGCCGAAGAGATTGTCGTCATCCGCGTCGTCGGCATCGGCGTAAGCGCGGCCCCTTGGCCGCACGCCTTCCTCCACCGCGGAGTCCAGGATGGCCGCGTTGAGCCATTCGCCCACGGACATGCCGGCGCGGCGCGCGGCCTCGCGCGCCGTCTCTCTCGCGTCGGGACGAATGCCTTTGACCCTCCACGGAACGCCAAGTTTCATGCTCACGCCCAGGTTATGACGGGAGGAGCCGGGAGCCGGATGGCTCATCTGGAACCGGCGCTTTTGCTGGCGGATGAACGGATGCGCGGTCCTCTATCCTCGGACCGGAGTCTTCCGGTTTTACGGTAAACAAGCGGTTAAGATTTCCTGCCGGCAGGGCGGAATGCCCCGGAAATACGGGGAGTTGGGCGGCGCCACGACAGGATGCAGGTACGGTTTTTTACTAACTTGCGGTTGTGGTCCGCTGCTTCCTTTAATCGCGCGGGAAGTCCGCAGACGTTGCGGGCACGGCCATCGGGTAGCACGCCCATGCGCAGCGCGATTGATGCATCAGTCGTTCGCTTCGACGGTGACCTGCCAATCGCTTCCGCCGGCGAGGACGAGGCGACATTCACGATCGGCGAAGTTTGCCGCGAATTCGGCGTTACCTTCCGCGCGCTGCGCTTTTACGAGAAGCGGGGACTGGTTTCGCCGCAGCGCCACGGCTCGACGCGTGTCTACCGCCAGGCGGACCGCGACCGCCTCGCCCTGATCCTCAAGGGCAAGAAGCTCGGCTTCACCTTGGAGGAAATCCGCCAGATGCTCGCCGTGCAACAAGGCCGGCGGCAGGCCGATTCCTTTCAGCTCACGCGCGAGAAATGCATCGAGCAGATCCGGCTGCTGGAGCGGCAAAAGCGCGACATCGAAATGGCGCTGGCCGAGCTGCGGCGGTGCTATTCCGAGCCCTATATTGCCGCCTTTGCTCCCCGCGCGGCGCGCGACCCGGAACGGCGCAACTGAGCTTTACGGAGCGCCAATGGCGCGCCGTGGGCTTCCGTGGCGAGACCGGCTTCCCTTGCTGCTTCGCGCTTCCAGCCCGGAAGCGTGACGCGGAAAATCGTGCCGCCGCCGGGCGCGTCTTCAAAATCTACCTGGCCGCCCATCCGGGTCACGATTTCCCTGACGATGCTGAGCCCAAGCCCGGTGCCGCCTTTATGCCGTGCATCGGAAGTGTCGGCCTGGGCGAATTTCTCGAACACGCGGGGCTTGAAGTCTTGCGGAATACCCGGGCCATAGTCGCGCACGGAAATGCGCACGGTATCGGGATCGCCTTGGATCGCTACCGTCACCTTCTGGCCGCGCGGTGAGAACTTGATGGCATTGGACAAGAGATTGGTGATGACCTGAAGCAGGCGATAGGAATCGGCACGCACGTCCGCAGAGTCGCTGCCGGCTTCGAGGCGCACCCGCACGCCGTAGCCTTCGGCAAACCCGCGAATGCTTTCAATCGCCTGCGCGATCAGCGGGCGGATCGCGATTTTTTCCAGATCGAAAGCCAGCTTTCCGGACTCGATCTTCTCGATGTCGAGAATGTCGTTGAGCAGCCGCACCAGCCGCTGGCTGTTGGCTTGTGCGATGGTGAGCAGCCGCTCGGCGGTCTGCGGCAATTTTCCCGCGCCGCCCCCAACCAATAGGCCGAGCGAGCCGGAGATCGAGGTGAGCGGCGTGCGTAATTCGTGGCTGACCGTGGAGACGAATTCGTCCTTGAGGCGCTCAATGCGCTTTCGCTCGCTGATGTCGACGACGACGCTGAGAACCAGTAGCTCTTCGCCGGTTTGGATCGGATTGATGCCGATTTCGACGGGGAACTCGGTCCCGTCCTTACGGAGTCCGGACAGTTCGCGGCTGCCCCCGACGCGACGTTCCTCGGGACGACAAGCGAAGTTGGCGCGATGCTGCGCATGCCGGTGGCGCAGGCCAGATGGCACGAGAATTTCGATGGGCTGGCCGAGCAGCTCGTCGCGCCGGTAACCGAAAAGCCGCTCGGTCTCGGTGTTGACCATCACCATCTTACCGTCATGGTCGGTCATGACCATGCCGCTGGGGCACGCTTCGACCGCCTGGCGGAACAGTTCCTCGCTGTCCCGCAAAGTGGCGGTTCGTTCGTCCACCATCTGTTCGAGAAATTCGCCGTAGTTCTTCGCTGCAACATGCAACATGCGCATTTCCAGCATGTTGTGGACGCGCGTCAGCACTTCAGCCTGATCGAACGGATGGCTGATGAAATCCTTTGCGCCGGCTTGCAGCGCGCGCATTTTGTCAGACGGCTTGGGGGCGATCAGAAGAATCGGAAGAAGATCGTCCGCTTCGGGTTCCAGCAGTCCTTGCATGATTTGGAATCCATCGAGATTGGGCATCTGCAAATCGAGCAGGACGATGTCGTAGCGATTCCTGCGGTGGAGCTTACAGACGGTACGCGAATCCATCGTAGCGGCGATGGATGTATAGCCGGCGGCGGCCAGCATCCGTTTTAGGTCACGGACATTGGCTGCTTGATCGTCAACGATCAGAATTCTGGCGTTCAAAATGTCCGACGAGTCGATCATCGCCTCACTTGTGCCAGGAATCCGAAAAGACCTTGGTTTCGCAAACTTGGGCGCCTCACCCGCAAAGCTGCGAGATCGGCCGGAAGGATCAAGGTCGAATCGCTGGACACCTCGAATAGACTGGATTTAGTAGATTGAAAGGACGCTTTTAGGAGACAAAAACTCAATAAGCACAAATAACTACGTAGAAAAACGGACAACGGGATAATCCCATCCGCGCCGCTTCGCGCCCCCTGTCTTAACGTTAACGTAATCTGAAGGCGTGATCCTGATACCGCGGGAATCACCGGGCAGAGCGCCGTTTCACACGCGCAATGATATGCGGCCGGAGGTTTCAAGAGCCGCGGAGAAGGTCATGCCGATTTACAAGGCTCCCGTGGACGACGTCACGTTTCTCTTGAACGACGTCTTCCATGTCGAACGCCACAACAACCTGCCCGGCTTTGCCGACGCGGCGCCCGACGTGGTCGAGGCGATCTTGAGCGAAGCGGCGAAGCTCTGCGAGGAAGTGCTGCTGCCGCTCAACCGCGTGGGCGACATGGAAGGCTGCAAGCGCCACGACGACGGCCGCGTGACCACGCCGAAGGGATTTAAGGAAGCCTATAAGCAGGTGGTGGACGGCGGCTGGATCGGCATTTCCGCGCCCGTTGAATACGGCGGCCAAGGACTTCCCGCGACGCTGACTCTCATCGTGAATGAATTCATGTGCGCGGCCAACATGGCCTTCGCCATGTATCCGGCCCTCACCCAAGGCGCGATCGCCGCGCTGCTGGTGCACGCCTCGCCGGAGCAGAAGGCGACGTTTCTTCCCAAGATGATTGCCGGCACCTGGACCGGAACCATGAATCTCACCGAGCCGCATTGCGGCACCGACCTTGGGTTGCTGCGCACCAAGGCGGCGAAGCAGGCCGACGGCAGCTACAAGATCACCGGCACCAAGATTTTCATTTCCGCCGGCGAGCATGACCTCGCCGAGAACGTGGTGCATCTCGTGCTCGCGCGCATCGAAGGCGCGCCCGCGGGCACCAAGGGCATCTCGCTATTCGTCTGTCCGAAATTCCTGGTAAAGCCCGACGGCTCGCTTGGGGCGCGCAACGGCGTCTCCTGCGGCTCGATCGAGCACAAGATGGGCATCCACGGCAATTCCACTTGCGTGATGAATTACGACGGCGCCACCGCCTGGCTGATCGGCGAGGAGAACCGCGGGCTGGCCGCCATGTTCACGATGATGAACGAGGCGCGACTCGGCGTCGGCCTGCAAGGCTTGGCCTTGTCCGAGGTCGCCTACCAGAATGCCGCGGCCTATGCGAAGGAGCGGCTGCAGGGCCGCGCGCTGAGCGGTCCGAAATTCCCCGGCAAGCCGGCGGATCCGATCATCGTTCACCCCGACGTGCGCCGCACGCTGCTGACCATCAAGTCCTTCAACGAAGCGGCGCGCGCCTTGCTGATCTGGACGGCGCTGAAAAGCGACATCGCGCACCGCTCGCAGGATGAGAAGGAACGCCAGGCTGCCGACGACCACATGGGCCTGCTCACGCCGGTGGTGAAAGGAGTGCTCACCGACCAGGGCTTCGCCAATACGGTGCTGGCGCAGCAGATGTTCGGCGGCCACGGCTACATCGCCGAGCACGGCATGGAGCAATTCGTGCGCGACGCCCGCATCGCCATGCTCTACGAGGGCGCCAACGGCATCCAGGCGCTCGACCTCGTCGGCCGCAAGCTCGGCAAGGACGGCGGCCGCGCGATGATGGCCTTCTTCAACGAGGTGCAGGGCTATCTGAAGGAGCGCGCCGGCGACGAGGCGCTGAATCCTTATCTCAAGCCGCTCAGCTCGGCGCTCGCGCATTTGCAGCAGGCGACCATGTGGTTCATGCAGAATGCGCTGGCCAAGCCGGACAACGGCGGGGCAGGGGCGATGGATTACATGCACCTCTTCGGCCTGGTGACGCTCGGCTATATGTGGTGCCGCATCGCCGACGCCGCGCGCGGAAAGCTCGCCGCGGGAGCCAACGGCGCCGAAGTGCGGCTCAACGCCAAGCTGGTGGCAGGCCGCTTCTTCATGGAACGCATGCTGCCGGAAACGGCGGCGCATCTCGCGCGCATCCAGGCGGGTGCGGGCAGCGTGATGGAATTGCCGGCGGAGGCGTTTTAGCGCGCCGGATTTTTGATGTGAGATTTAATGCAGGATCGTCGTGCAAAGCGAGAAGCCCGGCGTCTTGACCGGCGGATTCATCAAATCGCGATTTTCAAATGCGCCCTCGGGACTGACTGCTTCGATCGAGGCCAGCACCCCGTCGACCTGAGTGCCACCTTGGCCGAAGGGAAGCAGCAGCCGCTCATAATGGACGATGCGCTGATTGCAATCGCGCAGATCGACGACGGTATAGACCGGCAATTTCGAGATGATGGCCTGGCGGCAGGTTAGCAGCGATGCCTCCCTGTACGGCGATGGGAGAATTTCATCGAGATATTTGCCTACGGCGTATCCGCCATGGGCTTCGGCCATCTTCGCGCCGTGAATGCGAATGAGGAGGCGATGGGAATCTTCAGTCCCCACCAAGTCGGCGTAGCCTAAACAATCGGCCATCGCCTTGAGTTCCGGGGCATCCTCCAGTCCCCGCCAGAGCGGCAAAGCGGCACTGCCGCGCAGCCGGTGCCAGTAGCTCAAAAGCCAACGCTGAGTGCTCGACCCTACAATGTCCGGTCGCGAGGTGAGGAATTCCACGATAATGTCCTTTTTGATGGCGGGCGGACAGCGCCAAGCCTATCGCTCTGCGTAATAGTGGCAGGTAGCCTAGTGCAACCTGATTCGTCTACGCATATCTCTGGCAAGGGCGCACAACAAGATTGTAGGAGAGCCATATGGCTGACGCCTTCATCTACGACCACGTGCGAAGCCCGCGCGGGCGAGGCAAGGCCGATGGCTCGTTGCATGAGGTGACCTCGCTCAACCTGGCCGCACAGGTGCTTGGCGAAATCCGTACGCGCAATGAGCTCGATCCCGCGCTGGTGGACGACGTGGTGCTGGGCTGCGTCGATCCGGTCGGCGAGGCGGGCGGCGACATCGCCCGCGCGGCGGCGATCGTGGCCGGCTATGGCGACGGCGTGCCGGGCGTGCAGATCAACCGCTTCTGCGCCTCGGGCCTCGATGCGGTGAATTTTGCCGCGGCGCAAGTCATGTCCGGCCAGCACGACATGGCGATCGGCGGCGGGATTGAATCCATGAGCCGCGTGGGGCTCGGCGCCTCCGGCGGCGCTTGGCCGGTGGATCCGTCGATCGCGCTGAAATCCTATTTCATGCCGCAGGGCATTTCCGCCGATCTCATCGCCACGCGCTACGGCTTCTCGCGCGACGAGGTGGATGCCTATGCGGTGCAGAGCCAGCAGCGCGCGGCCAAGGCCTGGGACGAGGGCCGCTTCAAGCGCTCGGTGATGACAGTCAAAGACGTCAATGGCATGACTATTCTAGCGCGCGACGAGCACATGCGCCCGACCACGACCATGCAGTCGCTGGCGCAGTTGCAGCCCTCTTTCGTGCAGATGGGCGAGATGGGCGGCTTTGACGCGGTGGCGGTGCAGGCGCATCCAGAAGTGGAGAGAGTCAACCACGTGCATCACGCCGGCAATTCGTCGGGCATCGTGGACGGCGCGGCGGCGGTACTGGTAGGCAGCCAGGACGCGGGCGGCAAAGCGGGCTTGAAGCCGCGGGCGCGCGTCAAAGCCTTCGCCAACATCGGCTCCGAGCCGGCGATGATGCTCACGGGGCCGATCGATGTGACCAGGAAGGTGCTCAAACGGGCAGGCATGACGCTCGACGACATCGACCTGATCGAGGTGAATGAGGCTTTTGCCGCGGTGGTGCTGCGCTTCCTTCAGGCCTTCGATCTCGACGACAGCAAAGTCAACGTCAACGGCGGCGCCATCGCCATGGGCCATCCGCTCGGCGCGACCGGGGCCATGATCCTCGGCATAGCGCTCGACGAGCTGGAGCGGCGCAATCTCAACACCGCGCTGATCACGCTCTGCATTGGCGCCGGCATGGGAACAGCGACCATCATCGAACGGGTTTGAGTTGATGCCGAAAATCGATCTTGCCAAGGTTCCGGTGCAAAAAGGCGCCGGCAGATACCCAAAGCAGTTTTGCGCGCCGCTCGATGGCCGCGAAAAGCAGGCGCTCGGAAATGCCGCCGGCCTGACGCAGTTCGGCGTCAACCTGACGCGGCTGAAGCCCGGCGCGATCTCGGCTTTGCGTCATTGGCACGAGCAGGAAGATGAGCTGGTCTATGTGCTGGATGGGGAGCTGATGCTGATCGAGGACGAAGGCGAGACATTGCTGCGTCCAGGCGATGCCGCCGGGTTCATAGCGGGCGTGGCCAACGGCCATCACCTGGCGAATCGCTCGCAACGCGATGCCCTGTTTCTGGTTATCGGCACGCGCACTTCCGAAGACCGCGTTCATTATCCCGACAACGACCTTGCTTATGAATACGACGGGACGAGCTTCACCTTCACGGACAAATCCGGCGAGCCTTATACCGAATAGACAACCGACGGAGCCGAGCATGGCCTTCACCAACTTCAAGCTCGACATCGACAGCGATGGCATCGCGCTAGTGACCTGGGACATGCCGGGGCGTTCGATGAACGTGCTCGACGAGAAGGTGATCGAAGAGCTTGGCGCCATCGTCGAGCAGGTCGCGAGCGACGCGGCCATCAAAGGCGCGGTCATCACCTCGGCCAAGGAAGCCTTCTGCGCCGGCGCCGATCTGACCATGCTGGAGGGATTAAGCCGTACCTTTGTCGAGATGGCGCGCGCGCAGGGCGAGGAAGCGGCGATCGCGATGCTGTTTGCGGAGAGCCGCAAGCTGTCGCAGCTCTACCGGCGGCTGGAGACGAGCGGCAAGCCGTGGGTGGCGGCGATCAACGGCATGGCGCTTGGCGGCGGGCTGGAGCTCTGCCT
>Ga0082335_1009104_pt1 | contig 10882 bp, 15 predicted proteins | sample Subgrocontami58m_FD_72375 | JGI IMG/M metagenome (GOLD analysis project Ga0082335, IMG submission 72375) | Subsurface groundwater microbial communities from S. Glens Falls, New York, USA - GMW37 contaminated, 5.8 m (SPADES assembly) (version 2) ... | reverse complement strand
CCCCCGTTTGAGCCGGGGCGGGGTGTCTACATCCGCGAGACGCTCGACGTCATCGATCGGCTGGCCATCTCGGACGCAGCGCGCGCGCGCATCTACTCGGGCAACGCATTGACGCTGCTGAAGCTGCTCGCCCGCTCGTAGCGCGAGGCGTTCAGCCAACACGAGGCCTGCCATGCCAACGTTCCGCCGATTCATCGCCGCTCTGGTTCCCACCGCGCTGACGGTCCTCGCGGCCGCTCAGACGGGCACACCGCTCAACATCTACGTCGTCGACGTGGAGGGCGGGAACGCCACGCTGTTTGTGTCGCCCTCCGGTGAATCCGTGCTGATGGACACGGGGAACGGCGGCGCGGCAGCTGTGAGAGATACAGACCGCATCATGGCGGCCGTCAAGGACGCCGGGCTCTCGCGGATCGATCATCTGATCACCACGCACTGGCACGGCGATCATTTCGGCGGGATGGCGGAGCTCGCGACGCGGATCCCGATCCGGCATTTCATCGATCACGGGCCGACCGTCGAGCCGCAGCCCGCATCGACCGCATTCCTCCAGAACGTGTATCCATCGCTCCACGCGAAAGGGACGCACACGATCGCAAGACCCGGCGATCGGCTTCCGGTGGCTGGTCTCACCTGGCGCGTGGTCGCTTCGGCGGGGCAGATCATCAAGACGCCGCTTCCCGGCGCCGGGCGATCGAATCCTTACTGCGCGGGTTTCGTGCCGAAGGATGTCGACGCGACGGAGAACGCGCAGTCGGTCGGCAGCGTCGTCACGTTCGGCAAGTTCCGCGTCGCGCACCTGGGCGATCTCACGGTGAACAAGGAATTCGATCTGATGTGCCCGGCCAGCCGGATCGGCACCGTCGATCTCTTCATCGTGTCCCATCACGGTCAGCCGATCTCGAATTCAGAAGTGCTCGTGCACGCGCTTCACTCGCGGGTCGCCATCCTGAACAACGGGACGCGCAAGGGAGGCCAGCCCGAAGCGATGAAGATTCTCCATTCCTCGCCCGGCCTGGAAGATCTCTGGCAGATGCACTTCTCGCAGCTGAGCGGTCAGGAGTACACGGTGCCCGGCATGTTCATCGCGAATCCGGTGGACGATCAGCTTGCGGCGGTACCCGTGGCAGCGATCCCGGGGCCGTTCGGCCCGGGCGCGCCTCCGCCGCCCGCGCACAACGGGCCGGCGTACTGGATCAAGGTGTCGGCGCAGGCGGATGGATCCTTCACGGTCACGAATGCACGCAACGGCTTCACGAAGACGTATCAGCCGTATTGACGCTCTCATCGAACGCGCCCTCGATCTGGTCACGGTGCTGCGGGCGGAGCGAGAGAGAACAGAACGCTCAACGCAGAGCCCGCAGAGCACGCAAAGTTGGTCTTCCTTCGGTGGTGTCCGGCCCTTCGACTGGGCTCAGGGCCGCCCTGAGCTTGTCGAAGGGCGGCTTCAGCCGGACCGTGGAGGCGGCGGGAGTTGGGTCTTGACAAGGTTTTCGGCTCAATGCGTTACGGTGATCGCGAGCCGCACAATGCGCTCAAAACGCTCGAAAGGCACCGAGCAGGTACAAAACAGGTACACGGCTACGGCGATTTTTTTCGCAGGCGGCTGGCCGCCGAGGCTGAGGTGTTACGGTCTGCTGGTCTGACGCGGCATTCCCATCGCGCGTGGGTTCGCCGACCGACGCGCGTGGGCGCTCGCCCTCTCGGACAAGTACATCGAAAAAAGCGTTCGATCATAGGCCTGCTTAGGTTTCCGGTCCGCGGAAACTGGTCGGTCCGCGAAACAGGCGGCCCACCAGGGCGCCAAGGGCACGACGGCCATGCTGTGGACGAAAGGAGCGGCTTGTGGGTCGCGTCCGTTGTCCCCAGAACGAGGGGACAATTCGTCGTCGGCGTGCTTTGATGAAACGGTAACGCCGGCCTGCGCGGAGGCGTTTTCGAACGACGCCCCCATCCCCGAACGTGGTCTACACCATCGACATCGGACCGAATCTGTTCCAGCTCTTGCAGCTGTATTTCGTCGTTCAGTACGTCGTGCCGGCCCTGGCCGCCGGCACGTTGCTTGTCGCGGCGGTGTTCTTCGTTCGCCGCCTGCTTCGCCAGCCTGACTTGGACTGGGGCGATGTCGACATGTGGAGATTCGCCGCAATTGGCGCTGCGCTCGGCCTCGTGCTGACGTTCGTGGTCTTGGCTCGGTAGCGCTGCGGCGCGGGCTTGATGGCTTGCAGCCCTCCCAGAGCGTGCTTGCGCCGTAAAGCAATTGCGTCTAATATTTAGATTGAATTAGAGACTGATGTGCAGCAGGTACAGCTCAAACTGAAACAGGCGAGCGCCGTGTTGGGAGTGCCGCAGAAGGACCTCCAGAACTTGGTCCAGGCGCGCGTTCTCAGGCCGCGGCGCCGTCTGGGTCTCCACTACTTCGACACGAACCTGCTGTTGCAGGCCAAGGTCGCCATTTACCTCAAAGGGGCGCTCGGCGCCTCAACCAGGTACTTGTCGAAATTCGCAGAGGCCGTTGCGGGCATTCCGGAGTTCGAGACGAGTACCCCGGCCGTGGTGTCCCTGAAGGCCCGGGCGCGGCAGACCGCGCCACCAGTCGAAATTCTGATTCCATTGGGAGCGCTGGCCGAGGAGTTGCGTCAACGACTGCCGCTGGCTGTGGCCGCAAGGGATCTGCCGCGAGGGCGGAAACGGCCCGGCTGGAAGCGCGACTTCCGAGCCGCCGTCCGAGAGGCCGCCGGCGATCTCGAAGGCCTGTCTGAGAAACAACTTGCCAACACGATTCGCGCGTACCGCCGCGAACGGGGAAAGGCGGGCCTGACCGTTGTCGCCGAAGCCGCCAAAGCCTCCGCGTAGAGGCGTTGTCGACACGTCGGTCCTCGTGGCCGGTATCGCGGGCTTCAAGACCGACAAACCCACCACGAATCCGAGCGCGGCGTTCCTGCGCGCGTGGATCGAGCAGGACACCTTCACCTGGCTGATTAGCGCGGCAATCCTCGACGAGTACGTCGAAGTGCTGCGACGCTGCGGAGTCCGTCGGTCGCTCATCGGGAAAGTCGTGAATCTGCTGCGAGAGGCGGCCGTGATGGTCGCACCAGGCCGCTCTATCGAGGCGCAACCCGATCCAGACGATGCGCCGTTCTGGGAGTGTGCCGAAGCCGGCGACGCCGACTTCATTGTGACCTTGAACACAACGGACTTCCCGCAGGGCAGGCTGACGGCGAAGGTCATCGGGCCGCGCGAGCCGCTGCCGTCCAGAACCACACGGCGCAGCCCGCACCGGCGCCGGTAGCGTTGCCTCGCCCTCAGGTCGAAGGATCAGCCTGGCCAAGGAGCTCAAGAACCAGCTCGGACCTATGCCCAACCTCAAGTTCTGCCAAGTGTGTAAGGGCCGGACTCCAAGAACGAAAGCGATTAGGCGCGGCAGGATTCGTCGTGGACGTCGGGCGGCCTCTCGCTGAGCGGAACGAACGCCGGCACGCCGGATTTCTGGTTTCGGAGGAATAGGCGGTTGCCAGCGAAGTCACGCTCCCGGATGTGCAGACTGCTCTTCGTGGGATGGTTGATCTCCGAAGCGAGCGCGGCGATGACGACCGGCGGCAAGGGTACGTGGACCGGCGTCCCGGTCTTCTGCGTGCAAAGAAATACGCGCCCATCCTGGATCCGGTCCCGTGATCGTCACGCCGTCGCGGATCCGCAGCCCCGTGTATCGCAGCAGCAGGACCATGGCCTTCAGGCGCTTCCGGTTCCCCTCGCCCGACACCAGGGCAGGAGCTGCGTCTCGAGGAGGACTTTGTATTTCCCGATCGTCGCCGGCTTCAGCCCGCGCGCAGTCGCGTCCTCGAAGAATCGCGATACCGCGTCCGCGACCGTGGGCACGTCCGGCTTCACGACGCCGATCTCACCGGACGCGTCCCAGCCCCGGACGACATCCGCCGCGGCTTCCCACGACGTCAGATTCAGTGCTTTCCGGATGTACTCGCCGCGAAGCGATCCCTGCACCCAGATCGGGCAGGCGCACCCGCGCACGCCGCGCGTTCCTGGGCTTTCCGAAGTGTTGGCAGTCCGATGAGTGCCGGCGGTAGATCGTGAGCACGATCCCATCCTACGGCCGATCTTGGGACAAAGCAGGTACATGGAGAAATGCGGATCCGTTAAATCCTTTGGATCCGCATATTTGGGTGTGGTGGAGGCGGCGGGAGTCGAACCCGCGTCCATGTTGTCCACCGTGGTTGAAGCGCGCGGCGCGTCAGCGTCAATGTCACGTGGCCGTCAATCCCTCAATCAATTACCCAATCACCCGATTACCCAATCACCCGATTATCCAATCACCCGATTATCCAATCACCCGATTCGCGGGCACCTACGCGTAAGCAGCGCCGACCATGACCTTCATGATCCGGATGTAGGGCGACCCGTGCGAGATGCCGTTGGTCTGCGTCGGCTGACCCTTCGCGTCGCCACCGGTGCCGAACATCTTCCACGTCTCCTGGCTGCCGATCGCGTCGAGGTTCGCCCAGAAGTCGGTCGTGATCGCGTTGTAGGTGACGTCGCTCGCCATCCGCGTCTTCCTGCCGTTCTTGATCTCCCAGAAGCAGTTGCCGCCGAACTGGCCGTTGTAGCGCTGCTGGTCGATCGAGTAGCTGCCGCGGCCGTCGAAGCCGACCTCGACCGGGTCCGCCTTCGCCATGTTGAGGACTTTGTCGGTGACCGCTCTGATCTCGTCTCGTGAGTACATAATGGTGCGGAAGGTCTATCAAAAGCAGGTCCCATGAAAAGCAAGGTCTCGTCAGGTCTGACGCCCCATCTGCAGAGCGCGCTTCGCATGGCCGCCGCCGTCATCTTCATCGCGCACGGCACGCAGAAGATGTTCGGCGTTCCGGGCTCCCCGTTCCATCTGCCGGCCTTGCCGACGACGCTCCTCGGCGTCGCTGGCGTCCTCGAGACGGTCGGCGGCGCACTGATGCTGCTCGGCCTGTTCACCAGGCCCGTGGCCTTCGTGCTCGCCGGCGAGATGGCGGTCGCCTACGTCATGCGGCACGCGCCGGGCGGCCCGTGGCCGATCGTGAACGGCGGCGATCTCGCCGTGCTGTTCTGCTTCCTCTGGCTCTTCTTCTGCGCTGCGGGCCCGGGTCCGTGGAGCCTCGACGCGCTGCGCAAGGGCAAGTGAACCGCGAGGTATCCCGAGATTTCAGCAACCTGCAATCTCACGGGGTGCCGCCCTGTTCGCAGTGGCGGCGATCATCATGACGTCCATGACGAAGGGGGTCGCGATCACCCGGGCGGTCAGCTCGGCGTTCGGCGCGTGCGAGTTGACGCACCTTCCGCGCGTGCCGATCGACGTCGAGCTGGCCCGCGCGCAGCATCGCGACTATGAGCAGGCACTCGTCGACGCCGGCTACCTCGTCGAGCGGCTCGACACCGGCCCGGACATCCCGGACTCCGTCTTCATCGAGGACATTGCGGTCGTGTTCGACGAGCTCGCGATCCTCACGCGCCCCGGTGCGGCGTCGCGACGCGCGGAAACGCCGGCGGTGGCCGACGCGCTCCGGCGCTATCGGACCGTCGAGGCGATCGCGGCGCCCGGCACCGTGGACGGCGGCGACGTCCTCGTCGTCGGCCGCCGCGTGTTCGTGGGCCGCTCGACGCGCACCAACGCCGTCGCGATCGCCCAGATGCGGCGGATCCTCGGTCCGCGCGGCTACACCGTCTGCGATCTCGTCGTCCGCGGCTGTCTGCACCTGAAATCTGCCGTGACGGCGCTCGCCGACGATCTGCTGCTCGTGAACCCGGCGTGGATCGACACCGCGGCGCTGGCGGGATTCACGTGCGTCGAGGTCGATCCTGAAGAGGGGTCGGCCGCGAACGCCCTGCGGCTCGAGGATCGTGTCATCTTTCCGTCTTCGTTTCCACGAACGGCGGATCGCCTCGAGCGACGCGGTCTGCGGCTGCACGCCGTGGATGCGGGCGAGCTGGCGAAGGCGGAGGGCGCGGTGACGTGCTGCAGCCTGATCGTGGGGCAGGCCTGAAGGCCTGCCTGACTCACGGAGCGCGCGTGGGGCGTCCTCGTGTACCGGCACATGGATCATCATGTGAGACAGTTCGGCGCGTAGTCACGATTAACCGCAAAGATCGCTGAGCCCCCTGAGAAAATGTTTCTCTGCGGTCTTGGCGTGCTCCGCGGTTCCCGTTTTGGAGACACGACATGGATGAGAAGCGCGCGTTGTTGCGGCACACGGTGGCGACCGTCGCCTATCGCGCAGCAAAAGCGGTGCGGGACGCGCCCGCGAGCTTCGCCTCCTACAGCGCCGACGGATCGCCGCGGACGCCGGCGGTGATTCTCGCGCACATCGGCGATCTGTTCGACTGGGCGCTGTCGCAGGCGACGGGCGCCGAAGCGTGGAGCGATTCCACACCGCTCGAATGGGACCGCGAGGTTGCGCGGTGCTTCGCGACGCTGCAGCGGTTCGACGACTTCCTCGCGTCGGACGCGCCGCTGGCGGTCACGCCCGAACGAATCTTCCAGGGCGCCATCGCCGACGCGCTGACCCACGTCGGCCAGCTCGCGATGCTGCGCCGGCTCGGCGGCGCGAAGATCAAAGGCGAGAACTACTCGCGCGCCGAGATTGTCGCCGGCCGCGTCGGGGCCCACCAGACGGCGCCACGGCGCGAATTCTGAGCGACCGCCGAAATCGTAATCGTCTGTAGAGAAACGGGACGCGCCCGGCGGCCGTCCGCTGCGGTCCTCTCGCGCAAGTGGCCGTCGCGCTTCGACTTGCGTGCGCGGCGCGTCCGGCGTGGCGCGGTCAGGTTCTTGCGAAGGCTCATCCCGCCATGAGCGCGCGCGAAGCCTTTGGTCCCAACCTCCGCCGTCTCCGCATGCAGCGCGGGGTGTTGCTCGAGCACATCGCGGCGACGACGAAGGTGAGCACCGCGCTCTGGGCGGGGCTCGAGCGGAACGACTTCTCGCGCTGGCCGACCGGCATCTACGCGCGCGCGTTCGTGCGCGAGTACGCGATCGCGATCGGCGAGGACCCCGAATCGACGGTGGACGAGTTCTGCCGCTGGTTTGCGCAGGGCGATCGCCGGGCGGAGCCGATCATCCGCGGGCAGGCCGAGATCGTCGGCCACGAGGATCTCGAGTGGCAGGACCAGGTCCCGCCGAAAGTCGGCGAAGGCGACCGTCGTGGATCTCCTTCGACCGTGCGTCCACCCGCCCGGGCCGCCTCCGGACCGCTGACGGCGTTCGCTCAGATGTTCATGCGCCTGCGACGACTGCCGCGTTGACCGCCGCGACGCCGGTGAATTCCTGAAACGCCGCTCGCCTCCCTCCGCCGCGATCCATGCGCGCCGTCCCGGGGCGGATTGGCCTCGGCGGTGATAGCATGCGCGGGTCGCGCATGGCCCCCAAGCTCGAACGCTCGATCGGCCTGACCCAGGCGACCGCCATGGTGGTCGGCACGATCGTCGGCGCGTCGATCTTCGTGCAGCCGTCGGAAGTGAGCCGCGCGGTGCCGACCTTCGCGGGCATGCTGCTCGTCTGGGTCGCGGCCGGCGCGCTCACCTGGTTCGGCGCGAGCATCTGCGCGGAGCTGGCGTCGGCCTATCCCAGGACCGGCGGGGTGTACGTCTTCCTGTGCGAGATGTTCTCGCCCGCCGCCGGCTTTCTCTGGGGCTGGGCGATGTTCTGGAGCATGCACTCGGGGATCATCGCGGCCATTGCCATGGTCTTCGGCCGCTACGCCGCCACGATCGTCCCGCTCGGCGACTGGGGCATCCGGCTCGTCGCGGTTGGCGGCATCCTGGTGCTGTCCTCGATCAACTACATCGGCGTGCGGCCGGGCAGCGCGGTGCAGACGGGCCTGACGATGACCAAGATCGCGGCCATCGCCGTGCTGCTGCTCCTGCTCTTCGGGATGGGCACGCCGCACATGCCGGCGTCGCTCGGCGCGATTCGGCCGCGCGGATTCCTGCGCGCGCTGGTCGCGGGGCTGTTCGCCTTCGGCGGCTGGCACATGGTCACCTACGCGGCGGAGGAAACGCGCCGCCCCGAGCGGACGATTCCGCGCGCGCTCATGATCGGCACCGCGGTCGTGGTGGTCACCTACCTGGCGCTGAACAGCGCGTATCTGCTCGTCCTGCCGTTCGACCGCGTGCTCGCGTCCTCGCACATCGCCTTCGACGCCACGTCGGCGACCGCCGGCCCGGGCGCCGCCGCCGCGATTTCCGTGCTGGTCCTCGTGTCGTCGTTCGGCGCGATGAGCGGCATCATCCTCGCCGGCCCGCGCGTGTACTATGCAATGGCCGAGGATGGATTGCTGTTCAAGTGGATGGGGGCCGTTCACCCGAGGCACCGGACGCCGTACCTGGCGATCGCGATGCAGGCCGTCTGGTCGTCGGTGCTCGTGCTGACCGGCACCTACGGCGTGATCGTCTCGCGCGTCGTCTACACGGAATGGATCTTCTTCGGCGCGCTCGCGCTCGGCACCATCGCGCTGCGCCGGTCGCGCGGCTACGCGCCGGCGTTCCGCGCCTGGGGATTCCCGGTCGTGCCGGTCCTGTTCGCGCTCGTGTGCCTCGCGATTGTGCTGAATCAGATTGCCACCGATCCGCGCGAAAGCCTCACCGGCCTCGCGCTGGTTGCCGCCGGACTTCCGGTCTACTTCTTCTGGAGACGCACTCATGCCCGTGATTGATTTCCACAACCACTACTATCCGCCGAAGTACATGAAGGCGCTGCAGTCTGGCGAGAGCGGCGTCAAGGTCACGACCGACGATGACGGGAACCCGAACCTGCACTACCCCGGCGACTACAACGTCGCCGTCCGCGGCCATCGCGATCTCGCGTACCGCGAAGAGGTGCTCGACACGCTCGGCGTCACGATGCAGGTCGTCACCTTGACGACGCCGGGCACGCATGTCGAGACAAGGGCGGTGGCCGCGCGGCTGGCCTCCATGGTGAACGACGAGTTCAAGGAGGCCATCGACACGCGCGGGCAGCACTTCACCGCGCTCGCGACGCTGCCGCTCAACGATCCGAAGGCGTCGCTCGAGGAGTTCGCGCGCGCGACGGGGCAGCTCGGGATGCGCGGGGCGATGCTGTTCAGCAACATCAACGGCGTCGCGCTGAGCGACGAGCGGTTCTGGCCGATCTACGAGCGCGCGAACGACATGGGCGCGGTGCTCTACATTCACCCGGCGCACCCGGTGAACGTCGACATGATGCAGGAATACTGGCTGATGCCGCTCGTCGGCTTCCTCTACGACACGACGCTCGCCGCGGCCTCGCTCGTGTTCCGCGGCGTCCCCGAACGCTATCCGCGCATTCGCTGGACGCTCTGCCATCTCGGGGGCACGATCCCGTATCTCGTCGAGCGGCTCGACCGCGGCTTCCACGCGTTCAAGGACTGCCGCGCGAACATCCAGCGTCCGCCGAGCACATACCTGAAGGAGTTCTATTACGACACGGTGAACTTCAATCAGGGCGCGTTGAAGCTTGCGATCGATTTCGCCGGCGCCGATCACATCCTGGCCGGCAGCGACTACCCGCACCAGATCGGCAGCATCCCGTTGATGCTCGACGCGATCGGGAATCTGTCCGTGACCGAGGACGAGCGCGAAGGCATCCGCTGGCGCAACGCCGCGCGGCTGCTCGGCCTCGAGGGTCAGGTGGGCCGGGTGGGCCGGGTGGGTCAGGTGGGTCAGGTGGGTCAGGTGGGTCAGGTGGGTCAGGTGGGTCAGGTGGGTCAGGTGGGTCACGGAGGGCGGGAGGCGTCGAAAGGGGAAGCGCGATGAGCTGGCGTGCAGGCCTCGTGCTTGCGGTGCTGCTCCAGGCGCCTGCCGCGGAAATGCAGCGCGTGCCGCAATTCGACAACCGCGTCGTCACGGTGTGGAAGAGCGTCATCCCGCCAGGCTCGCAGTCCACGCTGCACCGGCACGACCACGGCCGCACGGTGATCGGGATCGCCGGCGGCGATCTGACCACGGTGGACGCCGGTGGCCACAAGACGGTGACGCGCTACGAAACCGGCAAGGCCTACTGGCAGGATCCGATGCCCGCCGGCCAGATGCACAAGGACCTCAACGAGACGGGGAAGACGATCGAAGTGATGGTCGTGGAGATGAAGGAGTCGCGGCCGCGCTAGGTCGGCTCGTACTCGAGCGCGCGTCTGACCGTCGCGCGCATGGAGCTCAACGCCTCGGCTTTCACGGTGAACCGGACGACGCCGGTGGCGACGGTCTTGACGGCCACATGCCACCCTTCGGGCGCATCCACCACGGCCACCAACTGGCAGGGCAGCTCGAAATCGGCGATCACGGTGTTGACGAGGTGTTCGATGTGCCGCTTGTCCACATTGTTGGTTGCAGGCTTCGATACGGCAACCAGCGAGGAATGGCCGCACTCCTGACATTGGACGAAGGCGGCGGGGGGCGACACCGACTGTCCGATGACGCGGGTGCGGTCGCTGCCACACTTGCCGCATGTGCGAGGGTCGGGCATCAGGTGGTATCTCGAGGACAGGCATCGGATCGCCTTCCACGTTTCGGGCCATGACGCGATACGGGAGCAAGACCCGAGCTGTCAGCGACTTGGCGAATACGTGCAAATCTGAGTGGTTCCGTGAATGTACTTTTTTGAGTCACGCGCGGCCAGAACTGTGATTGTGGAGAATCCATTGCCCTCACAGACTGAGTATTCGCTGATCGAACGGACGGCGGAAGGCGAGTTGATCCCGATGGCGCTCGAGCTCGGTCTGGGCGTCACGCCTGGTCGCCGCTAGAGCCGTTTTCACCACCACGTAGTGGCCGGCTTCAGCCGGCCTGCGGCGGTCCGCCTAAAGGCGGACACTACACGCTCGTGAAAACGGCTCTAGGCGGCGCG
>Ga0082335_1009103_pt1 | contig 10882 bp, 6 predicted proteins | sample Subgrocontami58m_FD_72375 | JGI IMG/M metagenome (GOLD analysis project Ga0082335, IMG submission 72375) | Subsurface groundwater microbial communities from S. Glens Falls, New York, USA - GMW37 contaminated, 5.8 m (SPADES assembly) (version 2) ... | reverse complement strand
GCCTAGTGACGAGGAAAAGAAAAGGGTGTTGAGGAGCACCAGAGCCTTTCCAAAGACTTCACTGCCGCGAATACCCCCTTGCATTACCGGGATACTTAGAATCGGGATTGCCGCGATCATCCCATAAGTTAGACGCAGCGAGCAGGCGAGCAGCTTGCCAAGGACGACGTCGTAACCCCTAAGATTGGTTAGGAAGAGGAATCCAAGGGTACCTTCCCGCTTCTCACCGCTCAGACTGTCGGCTGTGGCGGCGAGCCCGCCAAAAGCGCAATAGAGGAATGCCAGGCTGGCGAGCATCTCGAAGGCCTGCCTGCCGCCGGTCGTGGAGAACCCGAAAAAGCCTGCAACCAAGATCCAGAACGCCCCGCCGAAGAGAAAGCCCACCGAGGCCGTCTGAACGCGAGCGTGATAGGTGGCCGGCAGGCGCGCGGCGACCCTCAGTTCGCGTTCAACGATGGGGAGAAACACCATGGGATGAACTCCAATTGCTGTTCCAGGGGAGGCTTATGCGCCAGGCCGGCGTCCGCGGGCGCCCATGAGTCGCATGAGAAGGCCTGGGGCGCGCGGGGCGAACCGGTGCGCGGCGGTGGCGCGGAAATCCTCATGGAGTTTGGTGTTGGCATAGACAAGATAGAAGAGGTCGGTTACCAGAGCGAGGATGAACCAGACCCCCAGCATGCGGGTCTCTGTCATCTCGAACTTCCAACGGTGTTCGAGTTCGAGTCCGCTGATGAGGGCTATCAGAATGAGGAAAGCCACCCAGGGGAGGACAATGACTCGGAAGAGCGTACCCCCGGCGGCGTGCTGGGCGTCCCGGGTGCTCACCGCCATCCATGACCCAAGCCACGAGAGGGTCCATACATCCGCCACCAGGATCACCATATGGGCCGCATAGAGGAGGATCGTAATGTTGCGATCGGCATACAGCGTGTGAATGGAGGTGTAGCAGAAGCCGATATCCACCGCGAGCATTGCCAGAATCGGGCCGCCGAACTGGCGTTGGAGCGCCAGGAGTTGGCCCTCGAGGATTTCCCGGGTGGAGAGGGGCGTGGAGAGGATGAGTTCGAGAGCGTTACTATGGTGGTCATCGGCCAGTCGTTGCACAACCACCACTCCGATCCAGAGCTTGAGGAAACCTTGAAGGGCCACGGAGAGGGTGCCGTACGGTCCCGCCTCCTGCCAGATGCGGTGATGGCGGCTCGCGAGACAAACCAGGGCGACGATTGCCAGGGCGGTCCAGACATAGGCGGGCTTGAGGCGGTCGCGGGCTGCCAGCCAGAAGAAGGGGTTCATCTCCAGCAATCTCCGCCGGTAGGCCTTGCGGCGCTCCGGACTGCCCAGTGCCCACCGCTCCCAGAGCGAGCGCCAGCGAATCCGCCAGGCGGCCCGCGTACGATCCTGCCAAACGCGGGTGACAAGGAGGCTCGAGAGCCACAGGCAGAGCCAGCCCGCGATCTGGCCCGAGCCCACGCATATCCAATAACCCACTTCCGCCGCCTGCCTCGGGATGGTCACGCTCGGATCCAGGAGGGTGATTGCCGCCGCTGGACTGGCAAACATCGCCATCAAGTATGAGGGTGTGGGAACGCGAGAATAGTACCACTGAACCGCGCCGAGCACCAGCGGCCCCAAGGTGACCAGGAGGATGATCGAAAGGGCGAGCGCCGCCGCTCTCCGTGGATTCTGGCACAGGGTCGAGGCCAGCATCCCGGCCGCCAGAGAGAAGAAGAGCGCGCTCAACAGCACCAGCACGGTGCTCCAAAACTGCCAGGCCGTCACTCCCCCCAAAAGGAGCGAAAGGCCGAGAATCGGGAAAATGGCAAGAAGCGAGTAGAGGCAGCCGAGCGACGAGGATGCCAGCTTGCCCAGCACGACGTCGTAGCCCTTCAGATCGGTCAGGAAGAGCAGGCCCAAGGTCCCATCGCGCCGCTCGCCGCTGACAGAGTCGGCGGTCAGGCGCGCTCCGGCCAGGAGACAGTAGAGCAGCGACAACCAAGCCAGCACTCTAAAGAGGGTTATCCCGAGTTGACCCGCGACGACGCCTGAGAAGTTGAGGAGGTAGGCGGAGATGACAATGCAAATAAGGGCTGCGCTGACGCGGGACCAGTAGGTGGACGCGCGCCGGGACGCCACTCGTAACTCACGCTCAACTATGGGGAGAAACGTCATGGAATGAAATCCGTTTCCTGTTCACGTGGAGACTCATTCACCGGCCTGGGGTCCGCGGACGCCCAGGAACCGATCGAGGAGGCTTGGCGCGCCTGGAGCAAACCGGCGCGCGGCGGTCGCCCGAAGGTCCTCGCGGAGTCTGTTGGTGGCGTAACCGAGCTGGATGATGTCATTTCCTAGAGAGAGGACGAACCAGAGCCCCACCATCCGGCTCTCGGTCATGTAAAGATGCCAACGGTGTTCGAGATCGAGCGCGCTAAAGGAGAGCATCAGAGCTGTGAAGACCGCCCATGGGATGACAACGATCCGAAAGAGCGTACGGCCGGCGGCGTACCGGGCGTCCCGGGTGCTCACCGCCATCCAGGAGCCAAGCCATACGAGGGTCCAGACGTCCACCACCAGAACCACCATGTGCGCCGCGTAGATGAGGATCGTGCCGTTCCGATCGGCATACAGGGTGTGGATGGAGAGGTAACAGAAGAGGATATCCGCCGCGAGCATCGCCAGAATCGGGCCGCCGAATTGGCGCTGGAGCGCCAACAGTTGGCCGTGGAGGATGTCCCGGGTGGAGAGAGGCGTGGAGAGGAGTAGTTCGAGGGCGCTGTTATGGTGGTCATCCGCCAACCGTTGTACGACCACCGCCCCGATCCAGAACTTGAGGCAACCCTGAAGGGCCACAGAGAAAATGACGTACCCTTCCGCCTTCTGCCAGATGGCGTGAGGGTCCAGGATGAAATAGACAACCGCGGTGCCAATCGCGGGGATTGCCAGGGCGCCCCAGACATAGGCGGGCTTGAGGCGGTCGCGGGATGCCAGCCAGAAGAAGGGGTTCATCTCCAGCAATCTCCGTCGGTAGGCATTGCGGCGCTCAGGAGTACCCAGCGCCCAACGCTCCCAGAGCGAGCGCAGCCGCCTTCGGCCCGAGGCGCGCAGGCGATCCTGCCAGACCCGCGTGACAAGCAAGCTCGATAGCCCCAGGCACAGCCAGCCAGCGATCTGGCCCGAGCCCAAGCAGATCCAGTAACCCACTTTCGCCACCGGCATCGGGACGGTCACGCGCGGATCCAGGAGGGCGAATGACGCCACTGGACTGGTGGATAGTACCATCCAGAATGCGGGCGTGGGACCGCGACAATAGTACCCCAACGCTATGCTCGGGACCAGCGGCCCCAAGGTGACCAGGAGGATGATCAGAAGGGCGAGCGCCGCCGCCCTCCGTGGATTCTGGCACAGAGTCGAGGCCAGCATCCCGGCCGCTAGAGAAAAGAAGAGAGCGCTCAGCAGCGCCAGCAAGGTGCTCCAAAACTGCCAGGCCGTCACCCCCCCAAAAAGGAGCGAAAGGCCGAGGATCGGGAAGATGGCCAGAAGCGAATAGAGGCAGCCGAGCGACGAGGATGCCAGTTTGCCCAGCACGACATCGTAGCCCTTGAGATCCGTTAGGAAGAGCAGGCCCAGGGTTCCCTCGCGCCGCTCGCCGCTGACAGAGTCGGCGGTCAGGCGCGCTCCGGCCAGGAGACAGTAGAGCAGCGACAACCAAGCCAGCGCTCGAAAGAGGGTTATCCCCAGTTGGCTCGCGGCAACGCCCGAAAAGTATAGGAAGTAAGCGGAGATGACAATACAGACAAGGGCGGCGCTGACGCGGGACCAGTAGGTGGAGGCGTGCCGGGCTGCTACCCGTAACTCACGCTCCACTATTGGGAGAAACGTCATGGAGGAACTTTGGAGAGCCGCAGGCCAGTTGCAAGCCCGATTGCGCCGGAACCATCGGCGGACCATGGCTGTTCTAAAGTCCCCCCAGAGAGGCTCGAGATCGAGTTCTGCTCCTGAGCAGGATAGGCACGATCGCCCTTGCATGATCGTCGTCGCGCCCACGCGCGGGGCATCTCCGTGCCACAGCCAGCCCCGTTAGGGGCGACATGGTTCTAGAAAGAGGCATTTCTTTGGCCCCAGCCCCGTAGGGGCGGCATGGTTGCCGGTTGTGGTCGCACAGGTGGCAGCGGCCATGCCGCCCCCACGGGGCTGGATGCTCTTGCAGGACGTAGGTTCTATAATCATTCCGCCCCTGACGGGGCTGACACCTGGCAAATCTTCAGAACGTGCTCCAAGCCGTTGATGCTACACATTATGGATCGGAGGAAAGAACTGCCCCGGCGGCGGGATTGCCGAAAGCCGCCGCCGGCTTACCGTGTCGGGTCGTAGTTGTCAGGCAGTTGCCCGTAAAGCGGAGCCACGGTTTCCACGTGGCCGTCCGGCATGAGGACGTTCCCTTTGCCTTTGGCCATGAACTCACGCTGAGTGATGGATCGTCCGCGGGAGAGGCTGTGCCGCCCGGAAATCACGTTATCCGGCGGTACCCAGCGTCCGTCATCCGCCGAGCCGCCGGAATAGTGCTTCGGATCGCCGTTTTCCTCGACCAGGAGGATCTTCCGAGATGGGTTCTTGATCGCCGCGGACTTGAAGTGCAGCGGGGGCACCCCCTGGCCATAGAGGGAGGCCATGCCGTGATTCCGATCGTTTTCATACACGCTGGTCAAGGTGTAACTGTAGAGGTAGGGATTTGAACCCGACGGACTTCGGAGCCACTGCCGCGTGCGCTCGACGGCATCCAAGTCCGATGGGCAACGGAACAGGTTGGTGTGGAAGCGCCCGATGAAGGGTGCGATGGCGCTATTCTGGACGTTGGTGTAGAAAGAGGCTGGCACGCCTGGATCGTTGGACGGGCGCGCGGTGAGGTTCCAGAATATCCAGTCCTCCTTCATCGCGACGAAAGAGCCTTTGGAGGCGGTTCCAGGGAAGGTGTCGTTGTAGTCCTGGACGTAGAGGGTGAAGGCGAGTCCCAGTTGGCGGAGGTTGCTGCGGCAGACGGTCTGGTTGCCCTTGTCCTTCGCCCGGGCTAGGGCAGGCAGGAGCATGGCTGCGAGGATGGCAATGATGGCGATCACCACCAGCAGTTCGATCAACGTGAAGGCACGGCGGCGCATGGTAATAATGGCTATGGGGAGAGCTTCTCCCTTGAATTGGCCTTTGTCAAGCGAGGGGTTCCCAACCGCGGGTTCCGTGGAAATCTTCGTCGAGTCAATGCGGAAACAATGGCTCTGCTTGATCGTAACGATCAACAGTAATAACCTGGAAATGATTCTACCAAACACTTAAAACCAACGACAAACAATCGAACATGACGCGTTATCTCACCCGCCGAGACTTCATCCACCTCGGCGCCGTCGGTGCCTCATCCATGGGCGTGGCGCAGGTAATCATGGGAGACAAGGCTGCCGCCGCCGATGCTGTTGTTTCATTCGCACGTCGGGTTGCGGTGACCACACCCGCACCGCCTCCCTTCCTGACCCCCGCAAAGGAGTTCCGCGACGTCTCGCGCGGGACGCCAACGCCCCACACGCTCAAGGGGGCGGCGCAGGCGGAGGCTCGGCTCACACCGGAGACGTGGCGCCTGGAGATCGAGGCGGACCCTTTCGTGGAGGAACCGCACACCAAGGTGCCAGCCACCCTTGAAAGGCCACTGACCCTGACGGGCGGCACCGCGATGGATTTGGCCGCGCTTATCGAACTGGGCCACCGACACGAGGTGAACTGCCTCCACGTCATGCAGTGCCTGAACATTGATACACCGCTGGGCCACGGTTTGTGGACCGGCGTGCCGTTGCGCGCGGTGCTGCGGCTCTGCGGCCGCATGAACAATGTGCGTCGCATCTACTACCGGGGCTATCACAATAACGATCCGAAGCAGATCTTCCAGTCCTCCGTGAGCTACACGCAGGCGATGGAAACGCCACCGGGCGATCTGCCGGTGTTCCTCGCCTACCAACTCAACGGCGCACCTATTTCCCCCGAACGTGGCGGTCCGGTGCGCATGATCGTGCCCTGGTCGCATGGCTACAAATCCATCAAGTGGCTCCAGCAGATCTTCGTGACCAACGATCCTCGGGCCAACGACACCTATGCCAACGGCAACAACGATCCTGACTCCTTCCTCAAGACCGCCGCGTATGTGGATCAAGGACCGGAGAAGATCCAGGCGGGCGAACCGGTGTTCCTAACCGGGCAAGTCGTCTGCGGACCATCCGGCGTGAAGAGAGTGGAGTATTGGGTGCGACGGGTCGAAGGCAAACCCACGCCGCTCGCCGACGACGCGCCCGAGTTACTGCGCGGCCCGTGGGTGGAATGTAAGCTGCAAGCGCCGCCGAAATGGTCCAGCGTGCTGCCCCCGGGCGTGTCACCCGAAGACGTGCTGGGGTTTGAAAAGAACACGGGTCGCCCGCGCTCGTGGCCGCTGCGTTACAGCCGGGTCTCGTATGCCGTGACGATTCACGGCTTGAAGCCTGGCGCGTATGAAGTGCGCGCCCGGGCTGTGGACCTCAACGACTTCGCCCAACCCGAACCTCGTCCCGCGCAGAAGACTGGCAAGAACGCTCTCCAGGCGCGCCCCTTCGAGATCCTGTGACCCCCTACCGTTGCAGGAACTTCGCAACCGCTTCAGCCCGGGAGCGGGCGTGAAGCTTCTCGTAGATATTCCTGAAATGCGTCTGCACGGTCTGTGAACTCAGCGCGAGCGCATCGGCAATCTCCTTTGAGCGGTACCCCTTCGTGGCCAACGTCAGCACGTCCTGCTCTCGCGGCGTGAGTTGCGGCGCCGCTTCCTTGTCAGATTCGGCCTGCTGGAAGGTCTGCACCAACAACCGTGCCACTTGGCTCGACATCGGGGAGCCACCGTGATGCACCTCCTCCACCGCGGCCAGAATTTGAGTCGGTGGCAGGTTTTTGACCAGGTAACCCGTTGCGCCGGCCTTCAGCGAATCGAACACCTTGCGGCTGTCATCCTCGATCGTCAGCATGACCACCTGGATCTTGGGCAGTGACCCCTTGAGTTGGCGAACACACTCGATCCCCGATTCACCCGGCAGATTGATGTCCATTAGGACCACGTCAGGCGGCCGTTGCGGGATCTGACGCAGGGCGTCTTCGGCGCTGCGGAACGCGCCTCCGCACTGAAAGCCCGGGGAGCCGTTTAAGATTAGCGCCAGGCTTTCCCGGATGGCCTCATTGTCCTCAACGATGGCGACGCGGATGCTCATAGGCGTGGCGTCGTTGGTGGGTCCGCTGGGCTAAGCGGAATGGCAGCCGTAATGCGCGTTCCATGACCCGGCTCGCCGGAGATCGAAAAGCGCCCGCCCAGACTCGTTACTCGCTTCTGCATGTTATCCAGTCCGTGCCCCGCCACCTGCGCGCAGCCCTTCGGCAGGCCACGACCGTTGTCCACGACGATCAACCGCAACTCATCCACCTCGTATTCGATGCTCAACTGAACCTCAGTCGCCTGAGCATGGCGGACGATGTTATGCAGCCCCTCTTTTACGACGAGAAACAGATGGTGGCGAGCGTCGGCGGTGAGTGGATGGGCCGGCATCTTCGCCGGCAGGTCCAACCGGCAGCGGAGCCCCGCAGCCGCGAGGTAGGTTTCCGTGTACTGGCCGAGGAAGCCGGCCAGGCTTTCCACGTCGTCATACTGGGGGTTCACGGCCCAGATCACCTCGCGCATGCTATCCACCAGCCCTCGCGTGCTTCGCGCGATGGCCTCAAGCTGCGTTTGGAGCCCATCCGAAGCCTGGCGTTGGCCTTGCAGGACGTCCAATTGCAGGGCGAGGCCGGTCAGGTTCGCGCCGAGGTCATCGTGCAGGTCCTTCGCGATGCGTCCACGCTCATTCGCCAGGGCCTGCTGTTCCTCCAGCTTCAGGAGCCGGCGCTGCCAGCGCAGACGATAGGTCTGTACCCCCGTGGCAAACCCCACAATGCCTGCGGCGCACAGCAGATAGAACAGCCATGTTTCCCAGAAATGAGGGGCGATCGAGAACGGAAACACCGCCGGCTGCTCGCTCCAGGTGCCTTCCCGGTTGGAGGCTTCGACGCGAAATTGGTAGGACTTGGGCCGCAGGTTCGTGTAGAAGGCGACTCGACGTGGTCCCGCCTCACGCCACTCAGCATCCGCCCCCTCCAGGCGGTAGCGGAACTGCACTTTTTCCGGGGCCACGAAACTGTTGGCGGTATAACGGACTTCCATCACGTCCGCCCGCCCGGCCGGCAGTCGCACTTCCGACGCCGTTTCTCGCATTTGGGCGCCAAGCGCCGTTAGGCCGCCATCGGCGAAGACGAGTTGGTCATTCGCGAGGACCTCCTCGATCACGACGGGTGGCGGAATCTCCTTTTCGACCAGGATGGACGGGTCGAGCACGACCACGCCACGTGTCGTCGGGAACCACATCCGACCGTCGGGCGTGCGGCATGCGTTGGGTTGGTAGCCGCCGCTGCCTTCCGCGCTGACTGCCCCATCGGCTTCGCCGTAACTAATGCAATACAATCGTGGTTGGCGCCCATCCGCCACGGCGTGCAGGTCTGCTTTGCGCATTCTGAACATCCCCCGTACCGAGCTCGCCCAGTACTGTCCGGCGTCGTCGTCCAGCAGGCAGAACAGCGCGTTGTCGTGCAGGCCCTGGCGTTCGGTTACCGCCCGGACTTCCCGGTCTCGAATCCGGTTCAACCCTAGCGGCGTGCCCACCCACACCGTGCCGTCCTCCTCGACGAGCAGCGGGTTGGCTTCGTCGCTCAGCAGCCCATCGCGCGTTGTGAGCGGGCGAAAGCGTCCGTCCCGGAGGCAATGCAGGCCTTTCGCCGTGCCTACCCAAAGGCTGCCATCCGGCGCGTCCCGGATGCCCAGAATGTCGTTATCCAAGAGTCCGTCCCGCGTGGTGTGACACACGAAGTGTCCGCCCTGCTTCTCAAGAAGCCCCATGTCCGAGCCGATCCAGAGCCGGCCCGCGCGGTCCTCGTGCAGCACGCGTACCGTCCAATTGGTGAGGCCGTTGTCCGCCGCCGGGACGCGCACAACCTGATCCGCCGCCAGCGTGAACAGGCCGCGGTCCCTTGAACCAAACCAAACTTGGCCGCTCCGATCCTCCAAGACAGGGCGCGCGTTGACGGTTGGGTGGCCCTGCCAGAGAAAGGAATTCGTGAAGCGGCGCAACGCACCGTCCTGCCAGCGGAGCAGACCGCTCCATGCGCCCAGCCAGACCGCGCCATCGCACGCCGAGCAGACCGAGTCGATCTGCTGCCGTCCCCCTGTGGCGTCCGCCGTCAGCAAGGAAGTGAGGCTGCGGGGTCGAATCAGTTGCAGCCCACCGGTGCCCATGCCGACCCACAGATTGCCCTCCCGGTCCCACAAGAGGGAACGGAAATCCGTATCCGCCAAACCATCTTCGACGCCAAATGCCTCGAAATGCCCGCGCTGGAAACGCACTAGCTTTTCTGTGAACGGTGGCGCAAACCACAGGGCGTCGCGCCCGGCACTGATAATGTCCCCCGTCCCGCTTTCCCTCTTCCACATGCCACCGCTGGCAAACCGGCTCAACTTGCCCTGGTCCCAGCAAATCAACTCGTCGCGAGTCCCAAGCCAGAGCCGCTCGGCCCCATCGGTGTGCAGTTCGGTCCCGCTGGGTATTGGCTCCCCTACGAGATCCGCTAGCGCCTTGAACTCACCGCTACGCGGATCCAGGCGCTGCCACAAGGAGTTCTCAGGAGGGCCGGAGCCGATCCACAGACGCCCTTCAGGGTCCTCCCGTAGCCCGTCAATGGAGTTGTACGCCAGCCCGTTCGTGGTCCGGTACTCGCGGGTATAACGACCGTCCTGGAAGCGCTTAAAGCCTGCGTCAGGTGTCCCTACCCACAGCCCGCCATTCCGGCTCGCGATGGCAGACTGGAGCGCGCCCTGGAGCGGTCCTGACCGGATCGAGAACTTCTGAAACCGGCCGTGGTCGTAGCAAACCAGGCCCGCCGAGAGACGCACCCAAAGCCGTCCGAGCGTATCCTCCCTCAAATCATGGCAGGAGAAATCGCCGTCTCCTTCGATGGCCATCTCTTCGGTGAAGACCTTGAACCGCACGCCGTCGAATCGGGCGAGGCCATGCTTCGTGCCCACCCACAGATAGCCGTCTTGAGTCTGGAGCAGCGATCTCACGGTGTTCTGGGGCAGTCCATGCTCAGTGGTCCAGCGGCGCAAGCTGAACGCCCCGGACGGCCCGCCCGGCTGGGTGTTCGCTGCTGTCAGCGGAGCCACGAGGCTGGCGCAGGCCAGCCAGGCAACGGTCGCTCGCTGAAAGAAGCGGTAGAACATGCGGCTGCATTGCTATCATGATCCGGCGCTCAGGGGAACACGGATCGCGCGGGGCGGCTCGACGCCCCAGCAATTCTCACCATGGCCGGAGGTTGCGCCAACAACCGCTTGGAGACTCGACTCCGATAGCCTTTGCGCGGCAGTCCCCGGGTTCGGAGTCCCGCCTTTTGGCGGTGAGCTTCGGTGGCCCGTTCGATTTCGGCGCGCGTTTCCATGGATGTTCACGGCTTGCGCAAGCGGAAATAACGTTCCCACCGCTCGGCCCGGACCGTGACGAGCAGGAGGTTATTGTTGGTGCTCGCCGTTTCGACAGCGGGCTGCCAGTTCGGAGGGCTAAGGCTTGTCGCGGATTCGAGCGCGAAACCGGTGGATGGGAACGGCCAGGAAACGGTGACGGTGGAGTTGCTGGTGACGATGGAAAGCGCAGGGCCAGTGGGGACGCAGGAATTCATGAGAATAGACACGGTGGCAAAGTGCCCAATATTTGCCACGACCAGGTCGGGCGCGCCGTCCCCATTGAACTCGCCTACCGCC
>Ga0082335_1009100_pt1 | contig 10883 bp, 6 predicted proteins | sample Subgrocontami58m_FD_72375 | JGI IMG/M metagenome (GOLD analysis project Ga0082335, IMG submission 72375) | Subsurface groundwater microbial communities from S. Glens Falls, New York, USA - GMW37 contaminated, 5.8 m (SPADES assembly) (version 2) ... | reverse complement strand
CCGTGAGAATATCGGCGGCAAACGCAGTCTGCTTCGCGTTGAGCGGGCCCGGCACCTCCTCCTTCAGCAGCTCGGCGAATCCGATGACGCTGTTGAGCGGCGTTCGCAGTTCATGGGTGACATTCGCCATGAAATCCGTCTTCATCTGATTCATCTGCTCCAGCGCGCGGTTCGTCACGATGAGCCGCTCCGCCAGCCGCTGCACCTCCGCTTCCGCCTGCTTGCGCCCGGTGATGTCGAGATTGGTGCCGCTCATGCGCGTGGCCCGCCCGTCGGCCGCGCGCTCGGTGACCCGCCCCCGCGACAGCAGCCAGCGCCACTCGCCGGTGACGGTGCGCACCCGATGCTCCTCCGCATATTCCGGCTGCTCCCCTTTCATCACTGCAATGACGGCATTCAGGAGCTGCTGGCGGTCTTCCGGGTGCGCAAGCGCAACCAGGTTTTCGATCGTCGTCCAAGTCTCGCGCGGTGACTCGCCAAGCAACTCAGTCCACTGCTTGCTCAGCCACACTTTGCCGTTCGCGGCATCGGCATCCCACATGGCGAGCCCCCCGCCCTCCAGGGCTAACTGCAGGCGCTGCTGGGCCTGTTGCCGCTCCTGATCGGCCATGACCCGTTCGGTAATGTCGATCCGGTAGCCGGCCAGTTCGCGCAGCGTGCCGGACGCGTCCCGAATCAACGTGAACTCATCGTGCAACCAGCGCCACGCGCCGTTCCCATGGCGATAGCGGTATTCGCAGGCATGCGTATTCGCTCTTTCGAGTGCGGCCAATCCGGCCAGAACACGCTCGCGGTCATCCGGATGAATGTGGCTTGGCCAGAACCCCGGATCGCGCAGGAACTCCTCCGGTTCATAGCCGAGCACGGCATGCACGTTTGCGCTCATGAAGCTCACGGCGTAGTCGCCGTGCGGCCGCGACGAATAAATAACCGCCGGCGTGGCGCGCAGCAGAAAGTCCAGCCGCTCGCGCGATTGGCGCAGCGACTCGGCGTGCACCATGAGCCGGTCGGACATCAACTGAAAACTTTCCACCAGCATCAAGACCTCGTTGCGGCTGGTGGACGCGTCTATGGTCTCGCCGAGCTGCTCGCGAACCACCCGCAGCGCCTGCTCGTGTAGCGTGCGGATCGGCCGCAGCATCCGGATCGCACTGGCGTAGCCGATGATATGAGTCCCCAGCAGTAGTATCGTGATCGCCGTCACCAGCCCGAGCGCAAGCTGTACTTCCTCCGCATCCTCGGCTTCCTCGCGCTGGGCGACCGAGAATTGCGCTGCCATCTGCGTCTCGAGCGCCCGCACCGTCGTCGCGGCAAAGCGGTGCACCGTAAGCTCGCGCCACGTGAGCGCCTCGTCCCTCTGGCCCGCTTGCCACAGTTCGAAGAACTTGGGCCGCGTACCCTTGTAGCGCTGGTACGCCGAACGCAGGCTGGTGAGCATGCGCTGCTCCTCCGCGTCGCGCACGGTATTGCCGTACTCGGCTAGCCGTTGTTCGACAATCGCGTACCATTTGTCCTGATCCGCGAGGATTTTCTGTTGCGCCTCGGGGCTGACGAGGGTGAATTCGACCAGCCCCCAGCGCAACTCCCAGAGCGCGCTCTCTGCTTCCGAGAGCTGCAGCGCGGTACGATAAGTCGTGTTATACGCATAGTCGATATCCTTGCGGTATTCCAGGACGATCCACCAGGCCGCCGCGGAAATGCCAAGAACCATGAGGATCCCCATGGCAAAACCCAACCGCAACTGCGTCGCCAGCGACCACCTCATCGCCCTCCCCACGAATCCCGGTGTCATGCGGGTGCTCAATTCAGGTAGGGCACGAAGTCCTGCTCAAGTATCGCCTCGCGCGCCGCGGGCGAGAGCGCAAACTCGATGAATGCCTTCGCCACGCCGGCAGGCACCCGGCGGGTAACCAGATTGAGCGAACGCGATAGCGGCCAGCTCCCGTCGCGGATCGAGCTGATACCCGGGGTCTTGCCGTTGAGCGCGATGCCCTTGATCGGCAGCCCTTTCTGCGCGGCATCCTCGACGGCGCCCGCCGAAAGAAACGTGATGGCGTTGCGATTTTCCGCGACCAGTCGCTGCGCCTCGGTACTGTCGGCGACCGCGCGCACCGCCTTGATCGCGCCGGGATCCATGTCGAAGTAATGCGACACAATCTCGAGAGATGCGTGTCCCGGGGTGCGCGTCACGACTTCGATTCGGGCATCGACACCGCCGAGTGCCTTCCAGTTGACGATCTTGCCGGTGAACAACTCGAGCGCCTGCGCCCGCGTGAGTCCGCGGACCGGATTGTCCTTGTGTACCGCGAATGCAACTCCGTCGCGCGCAATCGGGATCGCGAACAAAGTCCGTTCTTTTGAAGTCAGCTCGCGCGAGACCATGCCGATGTCGGCTTTGCCTTCGAGCGCGTCCTTTACTCCGCGCCCCGATCCGCCTGCCTCGACGGTGATCACGACATCCGGATGCCGTGCGCGAAAGCGCTTGGCGAGTTCCCCAATCAGCGGCGCCATGGTGGATGAGCCCGTGATCAGCAGCTTGCCGGCAAGCGGCACGCCCGCCGTTCCCTGGGAGAACGCGGCAAGCGGTGCGGCCGCAAGCATTGCGCACAGCAGGAATGCTCGCTTCACTCGTTCCTCCCTTCCAGCAGCGTCGCGACGCTCGACAAAAACTCCTTGTACCGGATCGGCTTTTCGAGATAGCCATCGAAGCCCTCGGCAAGCAGCCGCTCACGATCGCCCTTCATGGTAAGCGCGGTGAACGCAGCTACCTTGAGCGCCGCAGTGCGCGGCTCGGCGCGCAGGCGTTTGAGCGCAGCGACGCCGTCCGTGCCGGGCATCAGCACATCCATGAGAATCAGATCGGGCACGTGCGCGAGAGCGGCCTCGACGCCTTCGGCGCCGCCTGCCGCGCTCAGCACCTCGTGGCCTGCCTGCTCGAGGACGGTGACGGCGAGCCTGAGGTTTTTCGCGTCGTCGTCCACCACCAGGATCTTCGCCATCGGCTGTCTCTCAGTCTCCGGCACGCATCGGCAACGCGCGGCGCAACTCGGCAAGCAATTCGCTCGTGCTGAAGCTCGCTTTCGCCAGGATCGCACTCACGCCGTTGTTCAGGCGCACGTGGTCCTCGGCCGTCAGCGCCTTCGCGGTGAGCACCAGGATCGGGATGCGCGCCGTGTGCTCCGATTCACGCAGTGCGTGCGCGACCTCGAACCCGCTTACTTCCGGCATCAACAAATCGAGAATCACGAGATCCGGCCGCGCGTTGCGCGCCGCCTCGATCGCTTCCGCGCCACCATAGGCGCGCAGCACGCGGTAGCCCTCGGCTTCGAGCACCGTTGCCACCAGCTCGACCGCCTTCATGTTGTCGTCCACCACCAGCACGCGCGCCGCCTCGCCGTCGCGCCGCGCGTCAATCAGTCCGGTGAGCGCCGCCAAGAGTTCCTCGCGGCGGAAGGGTTTGTGCAGCACGCGCCGTGCGCCGAGCACGAGGCTGCGGTCCCGGTCCTCCGACACGGTGATGACCACCACCGGCGTATCGGCAAGCTTCGGATCAGCTTTCAGACGGCGCATGAACTCCCAGCCGTCCATCGCGGGCAGGAAGATGTCGAGCGTGATAAGTTGCGGCTTGCGCTTGGCGGCGCGCACCAGTCCTTCCTCGGCGGTTGCCGCGCGCATCACGTCGAACCCTTCGGCGCGCAACTGCGCGGTAACCAGCTCGGCCGTCTTGTCATCGTCCTCGATCACCAGCGCGAGCGGAACCGCAGATGCAGGCAGGGCAGCGACCCTGGGTGCCTTTTCGCCCTCTTGCGCAGTAGTTGTGGCTTCACGCCAGGGCAACCACACGCTGAAGCTGCTACCGAAGCCAGGGCGGCTCGCCACGCCCACCGTGCCCCCATGCAGTTCAGCAAGCCGCCGCACGAGCGAAAGTCCCAGCCCCGTGCCGGCCTGGCGCCGGGCGGCGGAGCTGTCCACCTGCGTGAAGGGCTCGAACAGCTTCGAGAGGTGTTCCTCGGCGATGCCGACGCCGCTGTCCTGCACCGTGATCTCGAGGAATTCATTGTCGTCGCCCGCTGGCAGCGTGATGAGTCGCCCCGGCAGTCCGGCGTCCAGCGCCACCTCGGTACGCGCGCAGCGGCGGGCACGCAAGGTCACCGCGCCGCCGTCGGACGAGAACTTGACCGCGTTCGAGAGCAGGTTGTAGACGATCTGCTTGAGCTTGCGCTCGTCTATATACGCGGTACCCAGCGCCGGATCGAACCGGGTGTCGAGCTGGATGCGGTGCGCGAGCGCCTTTTCCCGCACCACCAGCGTGCTCGCCTTGAGCAGTGCCGAAACATCGACCGTGCTCAAGTCGAGTTGCAACATCCCCGCCTCGACCTTCGAGAGATCGAGGATATCGTTGATCAGCGACAGCAGATGCGTCCCGGCGTCGAATATGTCGGTGACGAATTCGCGCTGCTTCGTTTCCAAGGCACCGAGCACGCCGTCTTTCAGCAGCTCGGCAAAGCCGATGATCGAGTTCAGGGGCGTGCGCAGCTCGTGCGACATGTTGGCGAGAAAGTCCGACTTCGCGCGACCCGCTTCCTCGAGCTGCAGCGTGCGCTCGGCCACGCGCCGCTCGAGGCTTGCATTCAGCGTTCGAATCTCCTCCTCGGCGCGCTTGCGTTCCGCGATTTCCACGGTCAGTTTAGCGGTGCGGTCCTGCACCAACCGCTCCAGGTTTTCGTGCAGATAAGCCCGCTCCAGTGCCATGGCCACCTGGTGGCCCACGCTGTACAGAACCTTCAATTCTTCGTCATCGAACAGCCCCTTTTCCGGCCCGACCAGGTTCATCAGACCCACCGTGCGGGCACCGTTCCACAACGGAACGCTGGCGTGGTAGCGTAGCCCGCGAGTGTCGCCGTCTGCCTTGCCGAGGCGCTCGCACTCCAGAATATTGGTCACGTGGTCGAGTGCGCCGGATACCAGCTGGCGGCGGCACAGGCAGTCACCTTCCATCGCTCTCGTGCATTCGAGCGCCGGCGGCAGATTGCGTGCAGCGGCCATCCGGAAACCCGATTCTCCTTCCCGCACAAAGACCCAGCCGGCCTGGATTCCCGGCAATTCCAGCGCCCGCTCCAAGGCCATTTCAGCCACGGCCGTTACGCTGACCGCTTCATTGAGGCCCTCCGCGATGCGGTAGAGCCCGTTGAGCACCCGGTTGGTATGGGCGAGATCCTTTTCTCTCGACTGGAGCTCGCCGTTGATCGCGACCGCCTGCTCGTAGGTCGAAATCAGCATGTCGAGCACCTGCTGGCGTTCGGTGGTGATGAAATGCGTCTGGTCGCCCAGCGTAAGTTCCACGCCCATCTGCATTCTCTGGTTCTTGCGCAGCTCCAGATTCATCAGCATGTACTCGATGCGGGAGAGCAGATATTTTTCCTCGTACGGCTTGCGGATGAAATTGTCCGCGCCGCACTCGAGGCCCTTCAGGATGTCGCGCGGATCGGCAAGCGTGGTGAGCAGGATGACCGGGACGTCTTTCAGCTTGGCGTCTGACTTGACCGCCTTGCACAGGCCGTAGCCGTCCAGCTCCGGCATCAGGATGTCGCTGATGATCAGCGTGGGCCTGCGGCGCCGGGCCGCCGCGAGCGCCTCTTTGCCATTGTGTGCGGCCACGACCGCATAGCCATGCTCCTCCAGCAAGTGCTGCAACTGCTCGCGCTGAGTCGCACTGTCCTCGGCAATGAGGATTTTCACGTCTTTGTCGATGCCCTGTCTGGATTTCATCCGTCGCGCTCCTTCCTGCCTCTGTGATTCGCGAGGTTCGTCAGTACCGCGGCAATCTTCTCCGGCGGCAGGACGAACATCACCGCATCCAGCCTGATCGCCTCGCCCGGCATGCCATGCACGACGGAGCTGTCCTTGTCCTGCGCGAACGTGGCCGCGCCTTTTTCTTTCAGCACTCGCAGCTCCGCAGCGCCGTCGCGTCCCATGCCGGTAAGCAATCCGGCGGCGGCGTCGCAGCCGTAGATCTCGGCGACCGAGCGGAAGAGAAAAGACACCGACGGACGCAGGCCGTTCTCGGGCGCATCCTTCGTCAGGACAATCTTTCCGCCATGCGCGACCTTCATCTGGAAATCATCGGGCGCGACGTAAACGTGGCCGGGAAGCATGGGTTGGCCATGCACGGCGGGCTCCACGGGCAGGCGGGAAGATTGCGCCAGCCACTCGACGAATCCGCCAATGAAACCCGCCGCCATGTGCTGGACGATCACCAGCGGTACCGGAAAATCCCGCGGCAACCCCGCCAATATGGTCTGCAGCACCGGCGGGCCGCCAGTTGAAGCGCCGATGGCGACGATGCGGACTTTCCCCGGCTCGCGCGCGGGCTCCCTCTCCTTCGGACGCGGCGCCGCCCCTTCGCGCCGCGCGTGCGGCCAGCGTCTCACCACCTTCACCTCCGACATCAGCTTCACCGTCTGCACAAGCTCCCTCGCGGTGGCCTCGTGATTCGGGTGTCCGATTCCGGCCGGACGCCGCACCACGGCCAGAGCTCCTGCCTCCATCGCATCGAACGTCGTCGAGACCTCGTGCGGATCCGTGCTGCCGCTGACGATGATGATGGGCACCGGGTCCGTTTCCATGATCCGGCGCGTGGCCTCCAGCCCGTCCATCTTCGGCATGTGAATGTCCATCGTGATCACGTCGGGCCGATGCTTCCGAACCGCGTCGAGCGCTTCTTCGCCGTCGTGCGCCGTGCCGGCCACCTTGATGCCGGGGTCCGAGCCGAGCACATGAATGAGAAACTCGCGCACGACCGGCGAGTCTTCCACTATCAGGACGTTGATCATGAGTTTCCGTTGATCACGAGTTCCCCTGGCTAAATCAGCCGCGCGATGACTTCCAGCAGATTGCTCTGGTCGAAGCTGCTTTTTATGATGTAGGCATTGGCGCCGGCGTCGATTCCGCGCTCGCGGTGCTCGCGCGAACCCAGCGCCGTCACCAGCACGATCGGCAGTTCCGCGAGCTGTTTGTCGGAGCGCACCTTCTCCGTAAGGCCAAATCCGTCCATGCGCGGCATCTCGACGTCCGACACGACCAGATCGAATGCCCCGGTCTTGAGCGTGGTGTAGGCGTCGATCCCATCGACTGCGGTCGTGACGTGGTAGCCCCCGGACTCCAGGATGTTCTTGAGCAGCGAGCGCGCGGTAATCGAATCCTCCACCACCAGGATGGATTGCTTTTTCGTCGCCGCGCTTTTTTCGGCGGCGACGAGGCCAAGGGATGATGTCATGGGTTTCACGGCCGACTTCATCAGATCGGGAACATTCAGAACCGGCACGACCTGGCCCGTTCCCAGTACACTCGCGCCGGCAACGTTGCGCACGCGCGCGAGCTGCGGACCGAGCGCCTTGACCAGCACTTCCTGCTCGCCGAGAATTTCGTCCACCCGGAACGCAACGCGCACCGCGCCCAGGCTCAGAACAACTGCCTGCGTATTGACTCCCGGCTCGCCGGCCGCATTCCTGCGTGGCATATCCAATACATCGCTGAGCCGGACGAGTGACACGGTTTGGCCATCCAGCGGGATCGTTTCGCGGTTCTCCACCGTCCGGATGTCTTTATCAGCAACGCGCGTCACCCGCTCGACGGTGGTCGCCGGGATAACAAAGAGCTGCTCGCCGGCGCGGACAAGAACGCCCCGGTACGTGGCCAGCGTGAGCGGCAGAACTATCCGCAGGCTCGTCCCTGCATCGTGGCGTGATTCGAGCGTGATCGTGCCGCCGAGCCGCTCGACTTTTTCGCGCACGATGGCGAGCCCGAGCCCCCGTCCGGACACTTCCGTGATGATGGGGCTCGTCGATATGCCGGAGCGGAAGATGAGCGCGATCGCCTCCTGTTCGCCGAGCTGGTCCATCTCCTCTGGCGATACGATGCCGAGCTTGCGGGCGGCGGATTTCACCTGGGCCGCGTCGATGCCCGCGCCGTCATCGCTGACAAGAATTTCGACTTTGCCGCTATCCCTCTGCGAAATGGTTATCGTGATCGTTCCGCGCGACGGTTTGTGTTCCTGCTCCCGCGCCGCCGGCTTTTCCAACCCGTGATCGATGCAATTCCGGAGAATGTGGATCAGCGGATCCTTCATCTCTTCCAGAATCCGCCGGTCAACTTCGATTTCGCCTCCCTGAACGACGAGTTCCACCTCCTTCGCCTGCTCGCGGGCCAGGTCGCGGATCAGACGCGGAAAGATTTCGAGCAGCGAAGAGAACGGCAACAGATGCATCTCCTTCACATCGTGAAGCAGGTTGTCGGTCATTCCGGCCAGCGTGCGCTGATCGTGTTCAGCGGACCGCGCGAGACTCGCCAGCCGGTCCTCGAGCGTTTTCATGTGGTGGCTTTCGCCGTCGAGATACTCGAGCAGCTTCGGGAGTTCCTGTTGCTCTTTCGTGGCGCCGTTGACCCGGTGGTTGCGTTCGAGCGTGCGTTCGACCACTCGCAGTGCCGGCTGAATCCGCGCGCGTTCCTTTTTCCATGCCGCAAGCGCGGCGGACGTTTCGCGCAACTCCCTGGCGCGCTGGCCCGATGCCAGCCGCGGCGAGAGCAGTTCCTCGACCTGCCGCATCACCGCGTCGAGCTTTGCCGTGGATACCCTGACGGTTTCGGATACCAGGCTCGCGGCGGGAGCCGGCGTGCGCAAAGCCGTGGCCGCCGGGGGTTCTGCCGGCGCGGCAGGTACCGGTACGGGCGAGAAATCTTGCGCCGGCGGTGCGAGCGCGGGCATTTCAGGATCGGGCAACGGACCTTTCAACGCACCGTCCAGCCGCCGTATCAATTCCATGATCGCGGGCTGAAGGACGCCGGACGCGCTGCCGTCAGGCGCCAGCAGCCTGCCGGCCGCGTCAACCGCCTGATGCAGGAGATCGAACAATGGCGCTGAGACCACCAGCTGCCCGCCCTTCAGCGCCGCGAACACGCTTTCCAGCGACTGGCATACCGATTCGATCCCGGTCAGGTTCACGGCCCGGGCAGCGCCCTTCAGACTGTGCGCTTCCCGGAAAATCTTCTCGACGAGTTCGGTCTGCTGCATACCGGCCGCAGTTTTCTCGAGTTCGAGCAGACCCGACGACATCGCCTTGAGATGCTCGTCCGCCTCGACCCGGAAAGTCGCGAGCAGCTTTTTCAGAAATTCATCGTTCTTGCTGGCCATGACTTTGTTCCACTCTCAGGACTCATGCGGCTCCGCTGCCGATCATCGAGCCGAGCTTCCGTCCCAGCTCATGCAGGCTGTGCGCCGCGGTCTCCGCCTGCTTGGTGCCGGCCACGTTCTGCATGCTCGCCTGCTTGATGTTCTCCATCGCCAGCGCCACCTGGTCCATGCCCACCATCTGTTGCTGGCTCGAAGCGGCGATTTGCGTCGCCGCCTGCGCTGCCTCCCCAATGCTGTCGGTCAGCAACCGGATCGACTCGCGCGCTTCGGTGGACTGCTTGACTCCAGCCGCCACCGCTTTGCTGCCCTGCTCGGTCGCCATCACCGCCGCGCTGGTCGCCTTCTGCACATCTCCCAGTATGGTGCGCACCTGCGCGGTTGCCTGCCGGGACTGTTCCGCCAGGCTCTTCACTTCCTGCGCCACCACCGCGAATCCCTTGCCCTGCTCGCCCGCCCGCGCCGCTTCGATCGCGGCGTTCACCGCCAGCAGGTTCGACTGCTCCGTCAGATCGTTCACCGTCGCGATGATCTCGCCGATCGCCTGGCTCTGCTCCGAGAGCCGCACGATGCTCTCGGCAATCGAGGACATCTGCTCCTGAATGTGGTGCATCCCCTGAATCGCGTCTTCCACCGATTTGCGCCCGCTTTGCGAAACCTGCGCAACCTTCTGCGCACTGTCGGATACGTGCTTTGCCTTCTGCGTCGCCACCTGTGCCGTCTGCTTGACTTCCTCCACCGTCGCCGTGGTCTCGCTCACCGCGCTCGCCGTCTCCGCCGCACTCGAAGCCACCTGCGTCGTGGTGGCAAGAATCTCGGAGGACGAGGAGGACAGTTGGGCGATGCTTTCCCGGAGTTGGCGGGTGATCGTGCGACTCAGATAAGACCCGATACCCAGGGCGCTGACGACGGCAAGTAACGAAACGATCACCATTGTGAGCGTAAACAAATTCACCTTCGCCGCGAGATCCGCACGCCCCTCGGCTTCCAGTTTTAATTCCCGCTCGCGCAAGGTGTTCACCTTTTCGATCAGCGTCTGGGTAAGGGGCCGCACCTCCTCGATCCCCAGCGCAAGCGCCTCTGCGCGCTTACCGGTCTGCGCAAGATCAACGACGCGTTGCTCCCCCTGTTCAAGTTTCGCCCCCAACGCCGCGATCTCGCTAACCATGTCCAGCCCCTCTTTGGTGGTTACCAGGCGGCGCATTTTTTCGAGGGTTTCCTTGAACTGGCGATGATTGCCCTGCAACTGGTCCCGGTATTGCTTTTGCAGATCGGGATAGAGAAGAACGCCGCGGTAGTCCGCGATCTGATCGCGCGCGACAAACCGGAGCTCGTTGGCGCCATTCACCAGTTGCTCGTTTTCGTCGAGAAACCGGTTGTAGGTGACCTGGACCCGATCGAGGGCATAGAAGGCGACGATAGCGACGATCGCCAACAGCACCAGTACGATTGCATTCCCGCCGATTATCTTTCTGCCGATGGTCATGTCGTGATCTCCTTCAAGACTTCGGTATTACGGTTCTCCGTCATACCTTGTACTGTGCGGCCAGTTGTTTGAGCTTCTGCCCCAGCTCGTGCAGGCTGTGCGCCGCGGTCTCCGCCTGCTTGGTGCCGGCCACGTTCTGCATGCTCGCCTGCTTGATGTTCTCCATCGCCAGCGCCACCTGGTCCATGCCCACCATCTGTTGCTGGCTCG
>Ga0082335_1009098_pt1 | contig 10886 bp, 10 predicted proteins | sample Subgrocontami58m_FD_72375 | JGI IMG/M metagenome (GOLD analysis project Ga0082335, IMG submission 72375) | Subsurface groundwater microbial communities from S. Glens Falls, New York, USA - GMW37 contaminated, 5.8 m (SPADES assembly) (version 2) ... | reverse complement strand
CACGCCGGCGCCGACCCAAACAACAGGCCGGTCACTACTGCCACCAGCACGGTGAACACCAACACCGGCCGATCCAAGCCGATCTCAGCAAAGAGCGGGATGGTGCGCCCATCGATTTTCGGACTGAGCCAGAGCAGCAGATGGATTCCCCACTGCGCCAGCAGGAGTCCCAGAGCCGCCCCGAACAAACTCAACAGCACGCTCTCGGTGAGAAGTTGGCGAAACACTCGGCTGCGGCTGGCGCCCAGCGAGGCCCGGATGGGGATCTCCTTGCCGCGCACCTCGCCCCGTGCCAGCAGTAGATTTGCCACGTTCGCACACGCGATCAGCAGCACAAACGCGACCGCCCCCTGCAACACCAACAGCGCCTTGTTGATGACGCTGAACAAGGCGCTGTTGGCGCCAATCCCCAGCGCCAAAGCGAACACGGCCACCAAGGTAAACCCGGGATTCCGGGCCAGTTGCCGGATACAGAAACGCCTACCCGCAAGAACCGCGGGTAGAGAAGCGAAAAAATGGTGGAGCCGACAGGGATCGAACCTGCGACCTTCTCATTGCGAACGAGACGCTCTATATACGCCCGCTGTAGTATTATTGATGCTTTAGTCAATTGCTCCGTTTTGCTCCAATGTCACAAGGTGAACCGACGGGTAACGACGGAACCACCGGCAAAGCCGGTGCCTTCGGGTTGAACTCTCCAGTTGATCCTCCGGGTAGTCCTGGAGCCAATTCTCCGGCTTCGGATTTTTCACACCTTACGAAGCCGGAAAAACCCCCGCGAGGCAAGCCTTCACGGGGGACCTTGTTTCCACCCCCAGCCCGTTTCAGGAATCTTGAGGGGTTGATACCGTTTCCGTCAAAAACTGTGATGGAAATTCTGAAGTTAAGCCTCGCGTAGCGAGGCGAGGCTCATCCACCTGGACGCTTACCGATTGGCTGTGCGCAGTGCCGTTGTCACGGTCGCTCTTCGGCCTGCCGCTTTCTGAGGTCATGAACGGTCTCGGCGCCCAACGAACCCCCCAGTGAACAGCGTGGCTCCCCAAGGTTAGGTGACTCATTGGGGACCGGTGCTGGCCCGCGTGATCGTCGGAAGGAGAATCCGAGCCTGCGACACCACCCATGCACTGTTGCGAGAGGGACGTCCTTACCATACCAGTCGGCAACGTCCTTCGCGCACTTCAGTTCTCTGCCGAGTTTGCCAGCAAGCTCCTCTTGCTGGCTCAACGAAAGAAGACGTTCCTTCCGAAAGGCGCCACCACCGGTAAGCCTGTCGAACTGGCCTTCCCTTATCCAACGGGCCACGTTAAAAACATGCGATCGGCTGCAGCCCGTCGCCTTCCCAACTTCTTTGGCAGATTTGCAGCCCGGTTCGATCAGAAGCGCGAGGATACTCAGACTGACCGCCGCCTTGGCGGTGCCCTTCCCCAGGCAGTGCGCCTTCGCAGCCTCCAGCGAGCCGCGCTCAACATAGACCATCGAGCCCATTTCATAAAGTAGCCTCTCCCCTCCCAGCAGTCCACGATAATAAACGACAGCGGTTGGATGTGAATGCGGCGTGACCTCCGGCCGGTACAATGAAGCGTGAGGATAAATCCCGGCAATCTTTCGACATTCGGCGTCAAGCCCGCAGCCTGCGGGATGGCCGACTTAACCGCCGTGGCCGGCTCAGACTCCGGCGTGACAGTGTCTTCCGGCCGAGTTCGGCAACTGCAACCGCCCGAAGGGGGGCACACCGCTTCGGTCCGGTTCTCACTCCGTGTCAACAACGATTCTCGGGGCAACGACCGCATAGACTGCGGGAACAGCCAAAACCGATTCGGCTTTGTTATCTGTTTTTCATCTAATGACACCGCCGCCGCGTCGGCAATTAGTCCTACGTGCCTCGTAATCAACCTATTAAGCGGCCACGGTGAGACACCGACCAAGGGAAACATTATCCCTTTGGTGGAGCCTGCCGAGCAACATGACGGCGTCTTTTCAGGGGCGCAGGACTCCGCCACAACCGTAATAACCGGCCAAACTAAACCATTTGTTATCCGATTTTCATCCGCTCCGAAGAGTGTGTGTTACCAGAAGGAAACACTGTTACCAGTAGAAACATCACCGTATGGCATCAATTCATAAGAAAAGCGACAGTTGGTACATTGCCTATTCAGACGCGGACGGAACGCGGCATTTCGTCAATAGCGGCATTTCCCATAGTCCTGTCGGATTGGATAAGGCGGATACAAAACGAAAAAGGAAGGAAAACCATGGCACGGCAATGATTCGGGCTATCGAGACCGAGCAGATCGGACAAGGCAGCAAGCGGATCAGGGTGGTACAGAAACGCTGTGCCGCGCTCCTTTTGAGCGCACGTAAGACTGACGCAGAGCAAAGTGGCGTCAGGCTAAAGTCGTATTTCGACAACTGGATAGCTAAGAAGCTCCCCATCGTAGGCGAGAGCTATGGAACGACCCTGACACGCTGCAACTCGGAATTCTGCACTTCTCTCCGGGACCGTTCCACTGCCGAGATCTGTCTTGTCGACGAAGAGGATATCACCGATCTCGTAGTGTGCCTGGAGGCGCGCAAACTGGGTGGCGTGTCGATTAACAAACGCCTCTATATCCTTGATGAGATGTTCGGTGACGCTGAAAAGGAGGGGCTCGTCGTTGTCAACCCCGTTACTCCGGACCATTACCTGGAGGAGACGCCATTTGCGCGTCAGGCATTTTCGCCGGCTCAAACGGACCTGCTCCTGGCGGCAACACGGCTTGTCGATATGCAAACTGTCACCCTCTTTGGGTGCTACGCTGGAATGCGATTGAACGACGGCCGCAGCCAGACCTGGGATGCGATTGATTTTGAGAAGAGAATAATCGTCTGGGTCCCATACAAGACCAGGCGTAGACGCGCATGCCAGGCGAAGATCATGATAGTCCCGATTCATCCCGTCCTCTACGCTCATCTGCTGAGGGTGCGTGCCATGTGCGGCGATTCTGAACACGTCACGCCAAGTCTTGCCGAACGCCCCATTAGCAATCTGTCGGACGAATTCGTCTGCCTGGTGCGCGACGCGCACATTAATCCTCTCCAGATCACACTGCCGAACGGACGCAAAGTCTGCCTTTTGACCCACCACTCATTGCGGCACGAATTCAGGACCGAGCTGAAGCGCGCCGGTGCTCCAGAAAAGGAGGCGACGATGCTGACTGGCCATTCAGTCAGGTTCACCCGCTGGAATGGAGAATCGATCTCCCTGGTCGCGCAAATCTATGATCACGTGGACGTAGAGGATCTGCGCAAGTGGATTGACCGACTCCCCTCTCTCAAGGTACCAGGGACGAACACCTCAGGCGACTCTGGTGCGCCCGTACCCTCTAACTCGACTCAATAAGACACAATATGGCTTCCATACAAAAAAAAGACAACAGCCCCTACTGGTACGCGGCGTACCGCGACGCCACGGGAACATTATGCAGTAAGAGCACGAGAATAATCCGCCAAGCGGACGACCCTGCTCTCACAATAGCAAACCACGACACAGCGCTGACAATGGCCTTGGAGTGGGAACGTCAAGAAAGAGCAGGATTGGCCGCGGGCGCGGCGGCGCTGCCCGCTTTATCTCCACTCGTTGGGATCCCCAGCCACAGAGAGCAGATGAGATCGTGGATCGCCGGACTCGGAGGCGACCCGAGCTATCGCGGCAAGTGTTCCGGCTATGCGGACCGCATTGATGAATTCCTTGGAGCCAAAAGCGACACGCTTGTCTGTCAGTTGCATTCCCCTGACTTCACAGGCCTTGTCTCATGGATCTGCGCAAAAGGCTATTCTACGACCACGGCCAGCGCTCACCTCAAGCTGGTCCGACAGGCGTACCTTGACGCGCAGCAGAAGGGCTTCGTCCTGGTTTGCCCTATCAGTCCGAAGGACTACGTCGTGAATCCGTCCCCCAATCGTCCGAAGCCCATGACCGCTCCGCAGATCGGGCACCTGCTCAATAGGACGGGAATCATAGATTGGCGCACCACGATTCTATTTGGTTTCTACGCCGCGATGGACTTGGTAGAAGGGGTCGGCCAGGGGTGGGACAACGTGTCCTTCCAGCACCGAACAGTGTCCTGGATCAATCATACCAGGGATGGTAAGCCAGCCACGATGACGATGCCCCTCCACCCCTTGCTGGAGAAGCACTTGATCGCGCTGAAAAGAATCACGGCGTCCGAGTTTATCACGCCATCCTTACAGGACCTGAGTGACTGCGCTCTGAGATATCAGTTCCGGCAGCTCATGGATGATGCAGAGCTCCGAGCTGGTTCTGTCACCTCTCGGCTGAACAAAAATTACCTCGATCTCCAATTCAGCTCGCTAAAGTTGGCCTTCGGAGAGGTGATCGGCCATCCGGGGCTCTTTCGACTGACGCGATTCCTTCGGGGTATGTCGGCGCAGGATTTGGAGCAGACTGTGGCGCGTCTGCCCCATCTGACGCTCAGGTCGATTCCCCTTCTGGGAGAATACTGATTTCGGTGGGTTGACGGGGGGCGGGCGGTGGAGCAAACCACGGATTCGTGCCAAACACGAATCCATGAAAATCGAAATCAAAACCAACCCGGTCCCCAGCCAACGCCAACCGTATCCCGACACGTGGACAGAAATTCCGCCCAACGGAAAGATCTGTGCTCACACAGGCCTGAAGCATGCGAAGCTCTACTCGCTACTGGGAAGATGTGGGATTGGACGACAGTATGTCCGCGTCGCGAACCTGAGAGAGCCGGGCGCTAAGCAGGCGAAGACCATTTTTCATCTGGGCGACATGCTCAGATTTCTCGACCATTTAGCTGCGGAACAGGGCTCTGGTCAGCTTCGTCGGCACCCTGAAGTAGTACCTGGAGAGCCGGCCGGCCAAGGCGTTTGACTCTGTGAATTGGCGTCCGGCATTGTCCTCCCTGGCAGAGACACGCTTGGCGGCACGGAAACGCACTCTCCGCAGGTGGTGGATCGCCCCCGGTTCGTGGAACCGCGCCAGCGTTTGACGCAGCCGATCCGGCGGCGGTGGCGGGGTAATCATCTGGGCGATGTGCTGCGTCACACGCTTGCAATGGAGCTATTGGCAGGCGGGCATTGATTGGTCGGTGATCGCGTTGCCCCTCCCGATTTCCTTTCCGCATCGGTGGGATCATCCCTGAAGCCCTTTACGTTGGTGATGCGTCGCTTCCAGCACCTCAAGCTTTTCGACCAGGGGGCTGTTCGTTTCACCCCTTCAACGAAAAGCAAACCCAGTCCCCCTGCTCCATGAGGCGGAAAGTCACGCCAACCACGTTTGTAACATCTTTTGTATGCAGTATTTACAGTAGCACGGCGTACGCGCAATCTTCGGGCAATGCCGCGAACGCAGAACAGCGACTAACACTACAGCGACACTTTGAGTGACTTCCATTTGTTGAGTTCTTTCATTCGGCGTTTCCGGTGAGATTTGTAGGCTTGGTGGTTGCGTCGTGTATGGTACTTCACCAAGACCAGCACGTAGTTGGGTTCACGTTTTGGCTCCGGAAAACAGCCCTCAATGAGCAAGCGCGCCTGCGGCAAGGTCAACGCGGGCGTTTTTTTTTGAATTTGATTTGCAGGCGCACCAGGAACAGTTGCGCCAGAAACACCAGGCGCATGTGCCGATGCCACGCCGTCCAGGAGCGGTGTTCGTAATGATCGAGTCCAAGCTCGGATTTGTCTTCCTCAAAGCAGCGTTCAATGGGCCAGCGCGCGCCGCTGACGCGCACCAGTTCGCGCATCCGGGTCTGTCGGGGAGCGTTGCTTAAGGCGTATTTGATTTCGCCGGTGGCATCGTTTCGCAGCAGCAGCCAGCGTTCGCTCTGCGCGGTGCGCTCCGGGCTCAAATAGACTCGGAGGCGCGCGAAGGCCGCCACCAGCGGTCCCTTTTCGCCCTCGGATATTCTGCGAGTTTCCCAGCTCCATAGGTCCTTGATTTTGAGCAACTGCTCTACCGCGCAGCCGTCCTTCTCCAACCGCGGCCGGGCGGCGCACGCTTTGGGCCAGACTATTCGGGTGCAGGCGATCCCCCCCAGATAATAGAAGTCTTGGGCAGTTGTTCCAGGAACGCCTCGTTATTGCCAAAGGAACAGTCACAGGTGATCCAGTGCCCCCCAAACTGGTGGGTCGCCAGCAAGGGTTGCAGCAGCCCCAGTGCAAGTTCCTGCTTGGTTTGGAAGAGCGTGTCCTCGGGAATGTGACACATCTGGCGGCGCTCCTCGTAGGCGGGTTCAAACCAGCGCTTGGGCAGATAAAGCCGGCTCTCCAAGAGCGCGTGCCCTTTGGGCCCGCTGTAGCAAATGAAGACCCCCGACTGGCAATTGGCTGTCTTGCCCACCGCCCCGCAGTACTGCGAGGCCACTCCCACCGAGGCGGTTCCCTTCTTGAGAAACTCGCTCGCATCAACGCTCCATACCCCTTGCGGATCGCTGAGGGTTTGCGCGCTCAACTCCCAGTGCCGTTTTCGCATCCACGGTTCGTCCCACTGGTAGTCGCTCATGAAGCGCTGCAGACTGCGCACCCGTTCCGGACCGTCCAACTTCAGGGCGATCGCTTCAACATTCTTACGTTCCGCGTCGCTGAGCAGGCCCTGCAGATGCAGTTCAAACAAGGCCGCCGGCTCGCGCCGCCCAAAGGTCGGTCCGAACAGGGCGCAGAACTCGCTGAGTTCCCGACCGACCGTTTCCAGGTCTTCCACGCTCAGATCGCACTTGGGCGGGAGCTTGGGTTTCCATGACTCTAAGATCTTCTTCATCCGCATTCTCTTGGTGAGGGATTGGTTTTCTTCACTCAGGCGCTGGGCCAAGAGAAACGCGCGGCTCAAGATCGGCTGGCGGACATCCTCGTGGATGATCTGCCGCATCCGTTCTTCCATCACATAGACATACACCTCCTTGTTTTGGCCATGATGCACGAAGCGGCTCTGACGCTTGGCAAAACCGCGCGTCCAGCCGATGGCTTGCCAATTGGCCCCCCGATAGCTGGCCCCGCTGAAGCGTTGCCGGTCCACGAAGCTCTCCGCCAGCCACACCGGCACCCCATAGCGCCGAGGCCAATCGCGTTGCAGTAAACGAAGATTTTCACTCAACATCACCGACGCCAACTGCGGCACTTTCACCCAGGGCAACACCAGAAATCGCACCCCGGTGACCACGTGGTCCAACCAGCGGGCCCGCTGGGCGGCATTCCACCCCAGCAGCCGATCCCGACAGCCCAGGTCCCGCACCGCTGACTGCCATCCCAACGCCCCCAACAGTTGGCCAGCGCGCCCATACACCAGATACTTCAAGTTCGCACCCACCAGGGACGGCGCTCCCAGATAGTGATGCCGCTCAACCAACTGGCGCCACTGGCGCCGTTGCGCCGTCGTTGCGACCAACTCCCAGCGCAGCGGTCGATACTGGCTCAAGGGCCCGTCCACAATCCTCTCCGCCGGCCATAGAGCCACCGCACCGCGGGTGGGCGCCGGAGCGGGTTCCGGCGGGGGTAGGCGAATCCACCCCTGGCGCTCCAACTCGGTTAAGATCGCCAGCGCCGAGCGGGCTTTCAGTCGCCCGCTGGAAGTTCGCCACTGCCAATGCGCGCATAGGCCCCGAGCCAGGCATGAACGACCGGCCTGAGGCTGTTCGACTAGCAGCCGCCGCACAACCTGCACGTCGGCGGCGGTGATCGTCCGTCCGCGAATCACCCGCGGTTCGATTGTCTCCGGCCCAGTGCCATTCAATTACACGAATCAGACTAATCGATCTCCGAGTCGGGCGTAAGTAGAAAATGTCGCTGTAGTGCTAAAACCTTCTTGCCAAGTCGTTTGCGCCGCTTCGGATGTGGCAGCGTTTCAAACAGGACCTGGCGGCTGAGCCGTTGCATTTCTTTGAGCGTCTCCTGTAGTTGGCGCCAGTTGCCAATCGCCTCCTTCAGCCATTGATATTGCTCCTGGGAGAGAGCCACGCTCACGGTCTTGCCTTTGACCTTGCGTGTCCATTGATAGCAGGGGCCGCCGGCTCCCGGCCCGCGATCTTGCGCGTAGCCCTGGCTGATCCATCCGGTTTGCGACAATTGTTCGCGCAGCCGGGCATAGCTGATCTCTAGCTCCTGGGCGGACTGACTTTTTTTCACTTTCATGAAGAAAAGACTAGCATAGATGTCAAGAGGGCGGTATATATACCGCCCTATATGGAAAACACACCGTTCTTCTCTCAATGGATGAACCGCCTGGCCCCGATGGGAGCGCGCACCGCGAAGGTTCTGACCCGCATCCGCCAATGCGCTCTCTCCCAGGTGGAAAACTGCTTCGCCTCGCTCTTTGCCGCCGCCGACCTGCAAGCGCCCCAGCCCGACAGCGAGCGCCGCGAACGCCCTTATTCCACGCGCCGCACCTTCTGGTGTTTCCTTTGGCAGATGCTCAATCAAAACACCGCCTGCCGGGAGGTCGTCCGGCAGTTGCAGGATGTCATGCAGCTTCACGGCGTGCATAACCTCGACCCGGGCAACAGCGCCTACTGCCAAGCCCGCGCTCGCCTGCCGCTGAGTTTGCTCGTGCAAGGGTTGCGCGAGACGGCCACCGCCGCCGACCGGCAGGCCCCCCAGAGTGGTTTGCTCCAAGGCCGCCCGCTCAAGGCGTCGGACGGTTCCACAGTGACTTTGGCCGACACCCCCGAAAACCAGAAAAAATATCCTCAACAGAAAGGCCAAAAGCCCGGTTGCGGTTTCCCCATCATGCGCCTGTCAGTGTTGTTTTCTCTTCAAAGCGGGGCCGTGCTCCAAGTGGCCAAAGGAAGCTATTACCAGCATGAGCTGCGCCTCTTTCACACCATCCATAACCAATTGCAGGCCAATGACATCGTCGTTTACGACCGCGCTGGCGGCCACTTCGTGCTGGCGGCCCAGCTCAAGCAGATGAACGTGGACTTGATTAGCCGGGTGTTGAAGCGGCGCATCGACTGGCGCAAAGGCAAACGCCTGGGCAAAAACGACCGGCTCTGCGTCTGGGAAAAGGGACCCCAAAAGCCCGCCTATCTGACACCAGAGCAATGGGCGGCGCTGCCGCAGCAGATCACCGTGCGCGTGCTCAAAGTCCAGGTCAGCCGCAAGGGCTGCCGCACACAGGAATTGACACTGATGACCACCTTGCTGGATCCGGTCAAATACCCCGCTGAGGAGGTGGCCGAAGGATACTTGCGCCGCTGGCGCTTGGAGCTGTGCCTGGACGATTTGAAAACCACGCTGGGCATGGACACGTTGCACTGCCTCTCTCCGGCGATGGTCGAGAAAGAACTGCTGGCCTTCATGATTGCGCACAACCTGTTGCGCTGGGTCATGACTCAGGCCGCGAGCGAGCACCACGTGGATCTATACAGGATCAGTTTCACCGGAGCTATGGTTGCGCTCCGCCACTCCGCCAACGCCATGGCACAAGCAAAGACGGGCAAAGTACGGCGGCGCATCTGGGCTGATTTGCTGCACACCTTGGCGGACGATTTGGTGCCCGAACGCCCAGGGCGCAGGGAGCCACGCGCAGTCAAACACCGTCCCAAACCCTATCCTAGACTCAACAAACCCCGTCGTCAGTTCCAGGAAGACGGCTGCCTATGCCATTGCAAATGACTAGGTTACACTTAAGCGCCATTCAGAACTGACCCCTTTACGCAGAGTGCGACGATCTTGTTCGTCCCCCGGCCCCATTGTTCGATGAGGCCCCGGCGGTAAAACACCTCTGTGATGAACGGATTGCGTGGATGCGATGAGTGCTCGCGGGTGAAGTCTTCCGGACGCAGGCCGAACGGGAGGGTGCCGTCGCTCCAGATTTCGGTGCGGTCGTGATTTTATCCTTTTAATAAAGACGAAATCAGCCAAACTCGTCTCTTATGGAAAGAGAACTCGGTCAGGTCATCTGCCAGAAGATCACCGATGCGCTCGGCGCGTCCGTGCCGGCGTACACCCGGCGCGATGTTCATCTCCCCGGCATCAAGGGCAAGGCGATGGCCGTTATCGGCATGCGGCGCAGTGGCAAGACCACCTTCCTTTGGCAGTGCCTTGCGGACCGTCTCACGGCTGGCGCACCGCGCGACGCGCTCCTATACGTCAACTTCGAGGACGAACGACTCGCGGAAATGACGGCGCTCGAACTCCAATTGGTCGTTGAAGAATACTTCAGTCTGCACCCCGAGCGACGCGATACGAAGCAGGTCACCTTCTTCCTCGACGAAATCCAGAAAGTGCCCGGCTGGGAAACATTCGTTCGGCGCTTGCTGGACACGGAGAAGGTTGAACTGTTTCTGTCGGGTTCATCCGCCCGCTTGCTCAGCCGCGAAGTGGCCACCAGCATGCGTGGTCGAGCCATGGAAGTACTGGTGCATCCGTTCAGTTTCCGGGAAGCCCTGCGTCATCACGGGGTTGAACCCACGTCGGCATGGACCGATTTGCCCAAGGCCATCCGCTCCACGCTCGACAAGCACTTCCGCGCCTATCTTTCCGAGGGGGGATTCCCCGAATCGCAAGGCGCTCCCGCGCGCGACCGCGCCAGCCTGCTTCGCACCTACGTGGACGTGGCTATTCTGCGCGACGTGATCGAGCGGCACCGCGTCAGCAATCCCACCGCGCTTCGCTGGCTACAACGCCACCTGCTCGGCAATCCCGCTGGGACGTTCAGCGTGCAGAAATTCTGGGACGCGCTCCAATCCCAGGGATTGCCCGTCGGCAAGAATACCCTGCATGATTACCTTGCCCACCTGGAGGACGCCTTCCTCCTGCGCACCGTTTCCCTGCATACGGCATCCGAACGTCAGCGTATGGTCAACCCCCGCAAGGCTTATCCGATCGACCCCGGACTCATCTCACTCTACGAGCGGACCGGGCGGGCT
>Ga0082335_1009097_pt1 | contig 10887 bp, 14 predicted proteins | sample Subgrocontami58m_FD_72375 | JGI IMG/M metagenome (GOLD analysis project Ga0082335, IMG submission 72375) | Subsurface groundwater microbial communities from S. Glens Falls, New York, USA - GMW37 contaminated, 5.8 m (SPADES assembly) (version 2) ... | reverse complement strand
GGTCATGTCCACTTACGAAAGGCGGGGCAGTATGGGCATGGTGAATTTGCGCGAGCGCACCGAATTGGTGAGCGGCGATCTGAAAATTGATTCGGCGCCCGGCAAGGGGACGAAGATCACGATTCTGGTGCCGTTGAATGATGAGGCGAAGCAGAGGTTGATGGGATGAGGCTTCACCAGACTTCCGAAGTCTTGTAGACTTCGGAAGTCTTTGTGTCGTGTTGGAGTTGCCCCGATTTGGTTTTCGAATACAATCTTACGGCATGATGGCTTCTCTGATGAAACGTCGTGCGGTTTCAAAAATAAATTGGGACGCAGATCGAGTCAAATCGCTGCGGCAGTTTATGGGGTTGACGCAACAACTCTTTGCCGACAAATTGGGTGTGCGCCAGCAAACGGTGTCGGAGTGGGAGAAGAGTATGTATCGCCCACGCGGGGCAACGGTGACTCTGTTGAACATCGTCGCCGAGCAAGCGGGGTTTAAGTTCGAGGTTGAAGCGACGCAAAAGTAACACGGCGATTGAAATCGCGTCAACAAAAAGCAAAGTCCGCCTGCGCGGACTGATAAGCTAGCCGCCGTAGGGCGGCTTCGTCTTGTGTTGGTGCAGTTTCAATTGCTTATCAATAGATGCTATCAAAAAGGATATGACACTATGACTCAAAAAGAAAACATCATCATCATCGGCTCCGGTCCGGCGGGACTGACGGCGGCGATCTATGCCGCGCGGGCGAATCTGAATCCGTTGATGATCAGCGGCAACGAATTTGGCGGGCAGATTGCCATTACGAGTGAAGTGGAAAATTATCCGGGCTTCGATTCGATCTTGGGTCCCGACCTGACCGAGAAGATGAAGGCGCAAGCGGAGAAGTTCGGGACGCGGATTCAGTATGATTACGTGAGCGAAGTAGATTTCACAAAAGGCTCGCCGTTTAAAATCAAGACGTATTCGCAAGAGTATGAGGCGAAGGTGGTCATCATCGCGACGGGTGCTTCTGCCAAGCGACTCGGCATCCCGGGAGAAGATGAGCTTATCGGCAAGGGCGTGTCGTATTGCGCGACATGCGACGGATTCTTCTTCAAGAATAAAGATGTGCTGGTGATCGGCGGCGGCGACTCGGCGGTGCAAGAAGGACTCTTCTTGACGAAGTATGCGACTCAAGTTCGTATTGTGCATCGCCGCGATCAATTGCGCGCGGGCGAGTTTCTCAAGAAGCAAGCGGGCGAGAACGAGAAGATTACGTTTGTCTACGACACGGTGTTGGAAGAAATTAAGGGGAATGGCAAAGTGCAAGAAGTGTTGGCGAAGAATCTGAAAACGGGTAAGGAAGAAATGTGGAAGACCGATGGCGTGTTTGTCTTCGTCGGGCATTTCCCCAACACGGAAGTTTTCAAGGGGCAATTGCAGATGGACGAGCAGAACTTTTTGCTCACCGATAAAAATATGCAAACGTCTATTGACGGCGTGTTCGCCGCAGGCGAAGTGCAAGACCCGATCTTTAAACAAGCGGTGTCGTCGGCGGGGCAGGGGTGTCAGGCGGCAATTGCGGCGGAGAGATGGTTGAGCGCGAGGGAGTGAGTCGTGAGCGATGAGCATTGTGCAGTGAGATGAAAACAGGCAACCGTGAGGGGTCGCCTGTTTTGTAGGTTCTGAGCGGTTTAGGTTATGCGGGCACCAACACTTGGACTTCACGTTCAAGCCGATCTGCGAGTTTGTCTTTCTCGACCTCGATATCGTAACGGGTTTGCAGAGTCATCCAGAACTGATCCGACATGCCAAAATAGCGCGAAAGCCGCAGAGCAGTGTTAGGGCTGATGGCGCGTTTGCCTAACACGATTTCATTAATGCGTCGCGCGGGGACGCTTATATCTTTCGCCAACCGGTATTGGCTAATTTCTAATGGTTTGAGAAATTCTTCCAGCAAAATTTCGCCGGGATGTATGGGTGAAAGTTTTCGATTAGTCATAGATGTTGTCTTTCGCTAGTGGTAGTCTGTAATCTCAACCGCATGAGCATCGTTGCCTTTCCATTCGAAACAAATGCGCCACTGATCGTTGAGGCGAATGCTATGTTGATTTTTGCGTCTGCCGGATAATTTCTCTAAATGATTGGAGGGTGGATTTCGCAAGTCTTGTAAAGTTTCAGCCGCATTCAGAACTTCTAATTTGCGGCGGGCAGGACGTTGTATATCGGGTGGGAGTTTGCGCGAAAACTCGCGCTTGAAGACTTTCTCGGTTTCCTTGTCGGCAAAGCCCTTAATCATTGACCCCGATGGTAACGCTGTGCGTTACTAATGTCAAGCGGCGATTGCGGCGGAGAGATGGTTGAGTGTGAGGGAGTGAGTCGTGAGCGATGAGCATTGAGCGGTGAGATGAAAACAGGCAACCGTGAGAGGTTGCCTGTTTTTTGTTTGTCCAACGATGTCTATCAGGCGTGCCGTCGGCTGGACGCGCGGGTTAGCCGCGCCCCTGCATTTGGAACGATCTATATGCTTGCGAACCATTCATGCTCAACTGCGATTTCTTCAACCTCGATTTTTTTGGTTTTCACCCCCAGATTGAGTTCCTTGAGTTTGTCCAAAAACTGCTCGCCGTCAACCAAATCAATCGCCGGTGCGCCATCGCGCGTAGCTTCTCTCATCGCGTCTTTCGTGAAAGTCCCTGTTGTTATCAGCAAACCTTTATCAGCTCGCCCAACCATCGCACCGCGAAAGTCTCTGACGTGTCCCGCGCCGACCGTACCCTGCCAGCGCTTGCATTGAAAGATGACGTGAAAACTGAGCAGGCCACCCAAGCGCATGATGCCTTTGCCGTCAATCCCGCCGTCCCCGCTTCGTCCAGTAACTTCAACTTGGGTAAAGCCCGACTCGCGTAATACTCTCTGAGCAAGTCTCTCAAAGGCGGGAGGGGGCATTTTCAACAAAGTATCCAGTAATTCATCACGCCAATTTGATGTGGTTGTCGGCTCTTCGGCATCTTCGTCGTCTTCGCGTGCTTTTTTTATTTGCGCCCGAACAACGCGGAGAACTTCCTTCTCATCTATGTGGTCAAGTTTGCTCCCCTGCGGTGTCAATGCCCAAATTCCGCGACTGGAGTTTTCTAAAATTCCATATCGTTTCAGCCAAGTTCTTGACCAGCCTAATCTGTATTCGATTTCCGTCGCGCCGCCTTTAGCGGGATCGTGCAATACTTCAAGTTGCTCGTCAGATAGTCCTGCGATTTCGGCAACCTTGTTGTTGATTTCTTCAATCGTGCCTGAACCACCGAGGCTTTTGATAGCCTGAATGAGTGGATTCATCAGTGCGTCGTATGTGGGGATTGTGATCTTTGCCATTTGAAAGTTTCGCTAGAGTATGCCCTTGATGGAACTTGCCCGCGCTGGTCGAAAAACAAGCAGCTAACGGACAGCGTCAGCCGCCGCCTTTGGCTGATTGCAAGACCTTGATTAACTCGTCAAGTCTACGTTGCCATTTTCATAGGTGGCATATTCGTAAAGAATTTCTCTGCTCTTGCTCTAACCAGTTCGGTATGTTGGACGAAAGCAATAAACCTGCCAATGCCAACCTTCAATGCGGCGAATAGTTTTTCCACATGAACTGCTTTCGCATCACGACTATTCACCCATTCTATGAGTTTTTGAAGGTCTTGCTCCTGAGCGTTTCCCCATGCGTAGAAAATCTCGCTTGCTTTGCCTTCTCGACTTAATCGTGATTCTGCAGTGTACGAATGAATTAATGAGCATCGGGCCGCATACAAATCAATCGCTGTACAGGAAAGGCCGGAGTCGAGCAACAAGAAAGTTTCGGCCCACAAAATAAAATCACTTCGTGTTACGTCTTCGTGCTCTTCGTCGCGGTTCAGCCAAGCCATAATGTCAATTGCAGAGTACATGAGTATCAAGGCTGGCAACGTGAATCTGTTTGCGATGCAAGTTTCAATCGCTGCAAGTAAATGGTCTGTATGCTTCTCTAACGCGGTAGCATCCATAACACTTTGTCCGAAGTTGGCCAAATCTTTTATCTACGCCTTGCTAAGAACTTGCGCGACACTTTGGTTTTGCGAAAAGGCGTCTAACTTTTTACTAAGTGAAAGACTCTCGTATAATATCCTTCATGGGGGATTAGGCGAAACCGTTTCGCTTAATATGACTATAGACGAAACAGATGTTAAGTCAAGTAACTTTTCAAAATTCCCATGATTCACTTCACCGACTCCAAAGCCAACACTACTCCCCTCATCCTCATTCACGGCGCAGGGGGATCACATTTGCATTGGTCGCCGCAGTTGAGGCACGCCAAAGATTTGCGCGTGATAGCTGTTGACTTGCCCGGTCATGGCAAGTCGGGCGGGGCGGGGTGCGAGAGTTTGGAAGACTATGGTGCTTGGGTGGTTCGATGGTTAGATAGTTTGAGAATTGAGAAGGCGATCATCGGCGGACATTCGATGGGCGGCGGCATCGCGCAGTTATTGGCATTGGATCATGCCGAGCGAGTGGCGGGCTTGGTGCTAGTGGGGACAAGCGCGAAGCTGCGCGTGGCTCAGCAAATTTTGGACGGGGTGAAAAATAATTTCGCGGCGACAGTGGAGATGATCGTCGAGTGGAGCTTTGCGCCTTCGACTCTGCCGCAAGTGAAACAACTGGCGCGGCAGCGCATGATGGAAGTGAACCCTGATGTGCTGTGGAACGATTTTAACGCTTGCAACAATTTCGACGTGATCGCCCGCGTGAATCAAATCAAAGCGCCGACGTTGATCTTGGTTGGCTCGGCGGACAAGATGACGCCGGAGAAGTTCTCGCGTTCATTGGCGGAACAAATTGCGGGATCGCAGTTAAAAGTTTTCCCCGATGCCGGGCACATGTTGACGTTGGAGCGAATGGAGGAAGTGACGGAGGAGATTAGACGTTGGATGTTGGGTGGTTAGGTTGTTAGGTGGTTGGGTGGTTAGATGGTTAGAAGTTGGACGCTCTGCGTGGAGATTTTAAGTTTGGATTTTGGGTTTTTGAGGTTTAGAATTTTTCTACTGCGGAGTTATAATGTTGAGCGTGCAAGGAGATCATCATGGCTGAAATGATTCGTAAGCAGATTTATATTCCTAAACGTCTTGAGACGAGTCTGAAGCGTCTGGCGAAAAAACGTCGCACGAGCGAGGCGGAAATTATTCGCGAAGCAATCAATCAACATGTTAGCGCGGCGCAGACAACATTTATCTCTGAAGTGAAAGCGCAACGTAGTGTGACTTCATGGGCAGTCACAAATGTGGGGAATTTATTAAAGGGCGGCAAGCCTCTTTTAGTTGAAGGCGAGCGAAGGTTATGGCGTGTGCCAGTTATGATGTTTATTGAAAGCAAAGAGGTTGAACTGGCAAGGGTAGACGTGGATGCCAAAGACGGGAATTTAGAAGTCAGCCAAGCGTTGATTGAGGAAATCTGGAGCAAAGCCCGTGCGATTAAAAGTGTCGCATCACCATCAGACTTCCGAAGTTTCTAAAACTTCGGAAGTCTTTTTTTATCTTAGCCACTCTCGCAAAACTTCCTTTGCCCTCACCGCCGCGCGGGCGCGATGGCTGATTTTGTTTTTGATCGACTCGTCGAGTTCTGCCATTGTGCAATTGTATTCGGGGATGTAGAAGATCGGATCGTAACCGAAGCCGCCGTTGCCACTTGGAGCAAATGTGATGCGCCCCTCACACACTCCTTCCACTGTAATCGGCGGCATCCCTTGAGTCACTAAAGCTATTGCGCAGCGAAATCGCGCCGTGCGCTTTTCCTCTGCCACATCTTTCAACTCATTCAACAATTTATTCCAGCGATCTTGATTCGTGGCGTTGGGTCCGGCGTAACGCGCGGTGTGAACTCCGGGGCGACCATTAAGCGCGTCCACTTCGAGTCCGGAATCATCGGCGAGGGTGGGCAGGCGGCTTTCGCGGTGAAGAATGGTTGCCTTGAGCAGAGCGTTTTTGCCGTAGGTCGCTCCCGTTTCTTCCACTTCAATATCGAGTCCAGCATCATTCAAGGTTATGCAGTTTATGGTCAAGTCGCTGAAAAGCTGCGACAGTTCGCGTAGTTTTCCTTTGTTGTTGGTGGCAATGAGTAGCTGAGTAGATGTTGACATGGCTATATATTGGTTAAGAAAAACGATTCGGTTATTAGTGGCGGTATACAACAGTTTTACACGGAATCCTTGACTTGTAGGATCATTAAATGCTATACTGCTTTCAACTTTTTTCGCGTAATCACCTTTTACCAAATTGCGAGACCACACTGTCTAAAATACTGAGAGATGTTCTGCGGCTGAATGTCGGATTCTTACTGAAAGAAAACGTTGGCTATAGCCGCAAAATTAGCTTCGAGCATCCCCTACTCGAAGTGGCTGACGATTTAGACCTTGCCAATTTTCGCGGCGCAGTAAGACTCACGCGCACCGTGCAAGGCGTGTACGCCCAAGGAAAGTTTTTGGGCGAAGAGTCGGTCGAGTGCGTGCGCTGCCTTACGCCGATTTCTCAAACCCTTCAATCACAAGTAGAACAATTATATGAGTTTCCGCCGGACCCCAACGCGGACTTTGTTGTTTCCGAGTCCGGGCATATTGATCTCGCGTCATTCTTGCGTGAGGACATGATCCTTTCGCGCCCAATGCGCTCCTTGTGCAAACCCGATTGTAAAGGGATTTGCCCTCTGTGTGGCAAAAATTTAAACGAAGGTGCGTGCGATTGCGTCAAAGAAGATATTAACCCACAAATGGCTGTTTTGAAAAAGTTGTTAGGTAAATGAGGAGGCAACGATGAAAAAGCGAAAGAACAAAGCGGCAATTGTGCATGGCAAAGATGGTCAAGATTACTTCATGCTCAACATGGAGGAAGTGACGGGTTTCGAACCTGCGGCAAATGATCTGGCAGATTTCTTTGTTGACCCCGAAGCAAAAAAGATTCGCACGCGAGGCGCGCGCCCGCGCAAAGGGGTAGACGAATTCGATCTGGCTGCGGTTGCCGCCGATGACACGGTGGGACTGTATCTTAAGGAAATGGCGCGTGAGCCGCTCCTCAACACGCAGCAAGAGATCGATCTCGCCAAACGACTTGAGCGCGGCTTGCTCGCCGAAGAACGGTTGAAGCAGATGAAGATCGACGCACCCTCTAAACGCCGCGCCACATTAGAAGCGCATGTAAGCGATGGGCAAGCGGCGCGCGAACATCTTATCAAAGCCAACACGCGGCTGGTCGTCTCGATTGCCAAAAAATATATGACTCGCGGCGTGCCGTTCCTCGATCTCATCCAAGAAGGCAATCTCGGTTTGATGAAAGCCGTGGAGAAATATAATTATCGTCTCGGCTTCCGCTTCAGCACATATGCCACTTGGTGGATTCGCCAAACGATCACCCGCGCCATTGCCGATCAAGGTCGGACGATCCGCGTCCCGGTGCATATGACCGATCGCATCCGCCGACTCTACAAAGCCGTGCGCGAGTTGGAACAAGATTTGGGTCGCAAGCCGACTCCCGAAGAAATCGGGACGAAGCTAAATGTTGAAACGCGCAAAGTGGAATGGATGTTGAAGGTCTCGTGGCATCCGATGTCGCTTGAACAGCCGGTGGGCGAAGAAGAAGATGAAGAGATGATCTCCTTCGTCGAAGATGAAAACGCGCTCTCGCCTTCGCAAACGGCTAGCGAGAATATGCTGCACGAGACGATGGAGCGCGTGTTGTCAACTCTGCCGCCGCGCGAGGCGCGCATTTTGCGTTTACGTTTTGGTTTGTTGAATGGTCGCGCTTACACGCTCGAAGAAGTCGGACAAAAATTTGGACTCACGCGCGAACGCATCCGCCAGATCGAAGGCAAGGCATTACGGCGGATGCGGCATCCGCGACGAAGCAGGCAGCTTCGTGATTACTTGACGTAGCACTCAGACCCGAAGGGTTTCGCAAACTCTTCGGGTCTTTTTATGCGATACAATTTGCTCATGCGGCGGCTTCTATTTTTGATTCCGATTCTCCTCATGGGATGCGGACTCCTCACTTCACCCACTCCGACTCCGGTGTTGCCGACTCCTGTTCCCACACCCGAATTCGTTGCCCCGACCTCTGCGGCTCCCACAGCAAAGGCGGCGACACCTAGCCCGTCCCCCGTTCCATATTCTTTTGTTGCGATGGCGAGCGGTTTCACCAGACCCACTTTGCTGACTCATTCCGCTGATGCGCGACTCTTTGTCTTGGAGCAACCGGGCGTGATCAAGATCATCGCCGACAACAAGGTGCTGCCGACTCCGTTCCTCGACATTCAATCTATCGTCAACTCGTCGGCGAATGAGCGCGGGTTGTTGGGTCTAGCGTTTCATCCCAAGTTCAAAGAGAATAAAATATTTTTTGTGCATTACAGTGATCTCAAAGGCGACACGGCAATTGCCCGTTATAAAGTGAGCAGTGATGTTAATCGGGCTGACCCGAACTCGGGTGAGATCATTTTGCAGATCGCGCAGCCCGCCTCGAATCATAACGGTGGTCACTTGGTGTTTGGACCTGATGGCTTGTTGTATATCGGCTTGGGTGACGGCGGCGGGGCGGGTGATACGCGCGGCAATGCTCAAAGCAACGCTTCGTTGTTGGGCAAGATGTTGCGCTTGAATGTGGACATGCCGAATCCCAAACCGGAAATTTGGGCGAAGGGATTGCGTAACCCTTGGCGTTATTCGTTTGATCGCGCGACAGGCGATCTTTACATCGGCGATGTGGGGCAGAATGTGTGGGAGGAAATTGATTACGTAAAAGCGCCGATGCCGAAAGCGATTTTAAATTTCGGTTGGAACATCATGGAAGGCAATCACGTATACAAGAGTGCCACGACCAGTGACTCACTCATCGCGCCGATTGCCGAATATGATCACGGCGCGAATGGCGGTTGCTCGGTGACAGGCGGGTATGTGTATCGCGGCAAAGAGATTCCCGAACTGAACGGTTTATATTTTTATGGCGATTACTGCACCGGCTTTGTGTGGACGTTGAAGCAGACTCAAGGCAAGTGGCAGAATGATCTATTTTTGCGAACGCGGTTTAGAATCAGTTCGTTTGGTGAAGATGTTAATGGCGAGTTGTATTTAGTGGATCATGGCGGGGCGGTTTATAAGCTGGCGAAAAATAAATGAACAATGAACAATGAGACAATGAACAAAAGCCCAAAAACCCAAATTCCAAACTTCAAATTTCAAACTACCGAATCACCGAACCACCTAACCACCAAACCACCTACATGACTTCCATTCTCTTTTCCCGCCTCCCCGATCAAGGTTTGCGCCCGCTCGATCTGCGGCGCGATCTCGGTGGCGTGGCAGCGCTGATGGCTATCTGCTTCGGCTCAGGACTCGACGCGCAAGGGCACGGCGCGGTGCGCGAGATGGAATGGCTCGCTCATTCGGGTCCTTTTTTGTGGCTGGTCGGCTCGCTGCCGAATGCTTGGCAGTTGGGTTTTGTGTGGATCGAAGATGGCAAGGTGATTGGCAACATCAACACCCAAGCCTCCGAAGGGGACGCCGCCACTTGGTTGATCGCCAACGTCGCCGTTCACCCCGATTATCGGCGGCGCGGCATTGCCCGAGCGTTGACTGATGCGGCGATTGAACTCGCCAACAAAAAAGGCGCGCGGCAAATTAACTTGCAAGTGAATCATGAAAATGTGTCAGCACAACATATTTATGAATCGCTTGGATTTAAAACTATCGCCGCACACACGTTGTGGGAGCGCACCAGTGGAACGATCCCGCAGCCGATTAATGTCGAAGGGATCGAGCTGCGTCACGCGCCGAATGACAAGTGGCAAATCTCGTACGAGTTCGCGCGGCGGTTTCGCCCCGAAGGTTTAAGTTGGGTGCGTCCGCTTCAAGAACGTGATTGGGACAAGCCGTGGTGGCGTTGGCTCTCCAATTTTTTATCCGGTCAACGCGAAGAAACGTGGTGGGCAATAGAGACAGCCACAAATACATTGGTGGGTTTGTTCACCGTGGGCGCGGGTTTTCATTTTTATGAAGAGATCAGTGTGATTCTATATCCCGAATGGCACTCACGGTTAGAGCGCATGATGTTCGTCGCCGCCATCCGTCGCCTGCGTGATCGGGCGTGGACGATTCGCCTCGACCATCCAATGGGCGAAGCGGAAGAGCCGTTGCGTGAGTCGGGGTTCAGAGACGGGGCGAAGTTGGTGTGGATGAGGATGGAGGTTGGAAGATAGAAGTTGGAAGTTGGAGGTCAGAAATCAGATTCTGACTTCTGACCTCTGACTTCTCACTTCCCTTTTCTCCACTCCACAATCTGCTCTCGATGTTCCGCCTCATGCCCAAAGCTATCACTCTTAATAATCTCCCACAGCGCGTTGCCTTTGGTGTGCGGCGAATGTTTGGGATCGGTTAGCTCTTTCTCGCTCAACGACTCTACCTGTTTGATCGTCTGCTTACGCACCCCGTGAAAATCGGTGAGGATGCGATCAAGCGGGCGATTTTTGTTGTTTTTGTAAAACTCCGCGTTGAGTTCATCTACTTTGCCGCTCATCAAGTTGGTGCGCGGCTTCTTGCCCTGTTGCAACTGCGCGATGAACGTCACCATCTCCGACTCCCATGTGGCGATATGCGCCAAAATATCTTTGATGCTCCAATCGTCAATGACTCCTTTTTCGGTCATCTGCTCATCGGAGAGTCCTTCGATGGCTTTTAAAAATTTGGCGCGTTCTTCGTCTAATGCTTGGGTGATTTCTTTTTTGTTCATAAAAATTTTGATGTTGGTAGGGTAGAGACGTTCCGCCGGAACGTCTCATACGCATCAAGCTAAGGGGATGACAACAGGAAGTTCTTCTGGCAAGATGAATGTCGCCAGACAAACCTTACCGGAGGAACTTCCCGATGTCGAAT
>Ga0082335_1009096_pt1 | contig 10887 bp, 8 predicted proteins | sample Subgrocontami58m_FD_72375 | JGI IMG/M metagenome (GOLD analysis project Ga0082335, IMG submission 72375) | Subsurface groundwater microbial communities from S. Glens Falls, New York, USA - GMW37 contaminated, 5.8 m (SPADES assembly) (version 2) ... | reverse complement strand
TTATTCGTGCAGCTGCGGGGGGTAGCCCGGAGGGGTCAGCTGGTTGATGACAAAAGAAATCAGCCCGCCCGGGAAGTTGGCGACGTAGCGCGGCAGGCGGGCGAAGTCCTTCCACCCCAGCCTGTGGACGTTCGGCAGGGCCAGCCACTCCTTGAAGTCGGCGCGGCGCTGCAGGGAGGCAAGGCCATCATAGCGGCCGATGACGACGAACGACCAGTTCGGGTGGCGCCGGGCGAGCCACGTGACCAGGGGGTAATCAATCTGTTCGTTGATGTTGCCTACGAAGCCGAGGATGGGCTTTGGGATGCGGTGCAGGTCCTCCGGCTCCGGCTGCGCCGCCGCGTTGGCGAAGTGCTCGAAGGAGACCCCGTTGGGCACAAGGCGGACGTTGGGGTGTCGCGCGCGCCTGGCTTCGTACAGGTTGCGCCCGGTGGTCAGCACCAGGTCGGCCCTGTCCATGAGCGCCCGCTCCATGTCCCTGATGCGCTGCTGCTCCCGCGGGTTGTGGGCAACCGAAGCGAACTCGTCGTACGCGTCGTAGCACTCGTACACGGACAGGGCGGACGGGACAACATCCAGGTACGAAATCTGGTAGGGATGGAACACCCACGATGCAAGCATGTCCACGCGCATGGAGAGGCGTTTCAGCGCGTCGCGGGTGTATCGTCGCAGGACGTATCGGTTAAGGCATGGGAGCAGCGGGACATGCGCGGACAGGCGGTCGTGGAGAGGCACCCATGGAGTGCCAACGTACAGGTTGTCGTTGATCTGGCGGAGGCGACACTCTCCACGCAGCCATCGCCTGAACTTGCGACCTTCGCGAAGAGGAGATGTCGCCAGACACACGGGCCGCTCCAGACACAGCACCTTCGCCCGGGGCTGGCGCTCTCGCAGCGCGTCGCTCACGGCGAGGAGCATTTTCTGGCGCGTGTTGCTCTCCCACTCGCCAACGGGGAGGTACACGAGGAAATCAGGCAGGTCATGCATGTGAAAGCTTACCCTGTTTGATGAACGCCTAGTTGAGCGCGTCGAACGCCGACACTCACCTATCATACATGTCGTATTGAATAGAAAACAACTCCAACAACGTCGAGACACCTACGGTATCTGATACACCCACAGGGTTGGTCCAGGCTGTAGATGTCCTTGTGCAAACGTCTTCAGCAACTTCGCGTCCTGCTGGAGCGAGCGGTACAGGACGTCCGCCTGCGGATCCCATTGGAGCGCCCTGCCGGTCATGATGCCTCCGTGGATGTCGCTGCTCAGGAGGACGTACTGGAAACCCTCTTCGCGAAGTTGGGGCACAGTCCGGTGGAACATGTCTCCCTGGATGGGGTAGAGATCATAGCCGCCGGTCTCCGTCGTCTGGAGCAGCATCTCCCAGTAGCGCACTCTACCCGGCTCGTCGCGCCGCGCCTCGCGGATGCGGCGCTCGACGCCCGCGCGGCTGTAACGCAGCGGCGGGCTGACGGTGAAAAAGTCCCGCCCTCCGTCCATCAGAATCTTGGCGCCTGTGGGAATGCTCGCCTCAATCCATGCCTTCGCCTCGGTCCGTGTGTCTGTTCTTGTCAGCGAGTAGTCGTACCGCGCGACCTGCACGAATGGCTGCGCCACGAGGGCGACGATGCCTGTCCCCGCGATGGCGCACCGCAGCCACGGCGTCGTGCGAAGCCTGCCAAACGCCTCCACCGCTGCTCTCGCGGCGAGTAATGTCAGAAACGGGAGCAAGGGCAGCGCATACTGGACGAACAGTGTTCTGGCCAGGGCGATGGTGAGGTAGATGGAGAGCAGTCCGGCGAGCAGAATGGCGTCTGCTGCGGACCTGCGGTACAGGGCGTACGCGACGCCGGCGAGCGATGCGATGGTCAGCGCCACGCCCAGGGCCTGGGGTAGCACGGTCATCACGACGTCAATGCCCGCAGGAAGGGTGGGAGTCGCCCATGGTTGGCCGCTATACACGTAAGACGTGATATACGACAGGTCTCTCCTGAACTCGGAGAAGTCGAGCACGCTGAATGGAGTCGCAACGACGAACGCGACGACCGCCGCCGCAGCCGCCAGCCCGGTCCAGAGGTGCGCCTTGTTCCGCCATGAGAGGCTTCGGCCATAGCGGGCCAGGTGCGCCGCCAGAAGCGCCGGAAATGACATGGCCCCGCTGTACTTGAGAGACGTGGCAAGGCCCAGCGCGGCGCCCGCCAGCAGATAGTAGCGGAGTTGGCCGCGCTCCCAGACCAGATGGCAGGCCAGAAGGAAGATCTGGATGCCGAGCACCATCGGCGCGTCCGCCAGCGCGAAGTGTGACCATGCCGTGTGAAGCGGCGCCACAGCCAGGAACAGGGCCCCCAACAGGCCGACCTCATGGCTGCCGAAGAGCCGTCGTCCAAGCACGTAGTTCATGTACACGCTGGCGGTCCCGCCCAGCGCCACCATTCCTCTGACCAGGATGACCAGCGCGCTGGGGTCCGCGACAACGCGTTGCGCGAAGTCCTGGAGCGAGTGGAAGGCCCCCAGCGCTGCCCCCACAACGTAGTAGGCGCCGAAAACGGCGAACGAGGCGTATATGAGCGGCGAGGCGGGCCAGTGAAAGAAGTGCGGGTTCAGGTCGCCGGTACCTAGGCCCAGAGCGCGGAGGATGACCTGTGTCTCGTCGGCATTGTAGAGGTAGGGCAGGCCGTAGGTCAGTCCATAGAACCGGACAACAAGCGCCAGCGCGAGAACCGCGGCGAGTGACACATAGGCCGTGCGGGAGGACATGGTCGCGATTGACAGCCGCGTTCGGCGTTCAGCCCTGGGCAGGGCTGGGTGCCCGCCAGCGCCGGTACCACGCCCTTATCTGGACCACGGTGGTCAAGGCGGCGATGACCTCCTTGAGGTTTGTTTTGGACGTGCCGACGCGCCGGTCAACGAAGACAATGGGAATCTCCGTTATGCGCACGTTCTGTTGGGCGAGCTGGTACGCGACTTCGCTGAGGACGGCATATCCCCGTGAGTGCACGGAGGCGTAGTCAATGCGCTGGAGGGCGTTCCTGGTATAGCAGCGATAGCCGTTGGTGTAGTCGCTGATAGGCACGCCGAGCACAAGGCGGGCAAACCGATTGGCCAGTCTGCTGAAGACGCGGCGCATGAGGGGCCAGTTCACAATGCGGCTGCCTCTGGCGTACCGGGACCCGACGACCAGGTCGTACCCCTGCTCCGCGCGTTCCACGAGCCGAGGGATATCCGCGGGGTCGTGGGAGAAGTCCGCGTCCATCTCCACCACCATGTCAGCCCCCAGGCGCAGGGCGTGCTGGAAGCCTTCAAGGCAGGCGGAGCCGCGCCCTCCCTTGCCAGCGCGGCGGATGAGCAACAGACGGGGATTGGCTGCGGCCATCCCCATGACCGCCTCGGACGTGCCGTCGGGGGAGTTGTCGTCAACGACGATGACGCGAGGCTTGCAGGACAGCCCGAGGACGTACTCCGCGAGATGTGTGATGTTCTCGCGTTCGTTGTAGCTGGGGATGACGACGGCCAGGTTCATCGAGCATCAGCGATACTATCGGGAGACCGCGCGCGCCCTCGTCTCGCGTTTAGCGTCGGCCAGGTCGGCATCCACCATCATGCGCACCAGCTCAGGAAACCGGACGGTTGGCTCCCACCCGAGGAGGCGCTTCGCTTTACTGAAGTCGGCGCAGAGGGTGTCCACCTCGGAAGGACGATTGAACTCCTGGTCCTGCGCGACGTATTCTCGCCAGTCCAGTCCCAGGTGGCGGAAGGCGGCATCGCAGAAGTCTCGCACGGTGTGGATTTCGCCGGTCCCTATGACATAGTCGTCCGGCTGGGGCTGCTGAAGCATCAGGTGCATGGCCCTGACGTAGTCGCCGGCGAATCCCCAGTCCCGCCGGGCATCCAAGTTGCCGAGCTTAAGTTTTTTCTCCAGCCCAAGCTTGATGCGGGCCGCGGCGCGGGTTATCTTCCGCGTCACGAAGTCCAGACCGCGGCGCGGCGATTCGTGGTTGAACAGGATGCCGTTGCAGGCGAAGACCCCGTAGGCCTCCCGGTAGTTGAGGGTGATGTAGTAGCCGTACACTTTGGCTACGCCGTAAGGGCTACGTGGGTGGAACGACGTGGTCTCGTCCTGGGGAGATACGGTGACGGCGCCGAACATCTCACTGCTGGAGGCCTGGTAGAACCGGATGGCGGGGTTGACGATGCGGATTGCTTCCAGCATGCGCGTGACACCCAGGCCCGTGACTTCGCCGGTGAGCGCCGGCTGCTTGAATGAGAGCGGCACGAAGCTGATGGCGCCCAGGTTGTACACCTCCTCGGGCTGGGTCTTGCTGATGGCGGCGATCAGCGACCCCTGGTCAAGGAGGTCTCCGTCAATGATGCGGACCTGCGGGACGGCCTGTTCCACAACGGCCCGGCGGGGGTTGTTCTGGCCCCGAATCATGCCGAACACGTCGTAGTCCTGGCCCAGGAGATATTCGGCCAGATAGAGACCGTCCTGTCCGGTGATGCCCGTAACGAGCGCTTTTTTCATTGGATATCGCTTTCTCTCGTGTGGCTGTCGCCTAGCGACGCGTCGATTGGCGCGTCGGCGCCACTTGGTTCATGAACTCGGCTATGTATTTGACGAAGGCGTCGCGCCGCTGCGGGGTGATGCCGTGGTGGATGCCGACGCACAGTCCGCGCCGCATGATGGCCCGCGAGGCGGGAAGGTCGCCGACCACGCGGTGCGGGATGAGGCTCATCACGGGCTGTTCCGCGATGTTCCCCGCCAGGATGGGGCGCGTCTCGACACCCTTGCTCTCGAGGTACCGGCCCAGCTCCGCGCGGGTGAAGGGCGCATTGGGCTTGACCATCATGGGGTACAGGAACCAGGCGTGCCGTGAAGCTTCGGGCGCCTTCGCCAGCGCCAGGTGCTCCGAATATGCGGAGAGCTTCGTGTTCCATGTATTCGCTACATCCGCCCTGTGGTGGATGTACCCTTCCAGCCGCTTGATCTGGTGGATGCCGAACCCGCCCTGAATCTCCATGGGCCGAACGTTGTAGCCGGTGTTGACGAACAAAAAGCGCGGGTCAATATCCGGGTATTGCCGGGCCAGCGCATCCCTCTGGCTGGCGTCACGCACCCATCCGAACGCGCGCATCTGTCGCAGCAGATCCGCGTAGTCGTCTCTGTTCGTCACGATCATCCCGCCCTCAATGGTGCTGATGTGGTGGGAGAAGAAGAAGCTGAACGTCCCGATGTCTCCTATGCCGCCGACCTTGACGCCCCGATGTTCCGCGCCGTGGGCCTCGCAGCAGTCCTCAATGACCAGAAGGTTGTGCTTCTTGGCGATGGACATAATGGCGGTCATGTCGCAGGGGTTGCCCAGGAGGTGGACCAGCATGATGGCGCGGGTCCGCGGCGTGATGGCTTTCTCGATCTCGGCGGGGTCAATGTCGAACGTGTCAATGCCCACGTCCACGAGCACGGGCATAGCCCCGCACTGGACGATGGGGAAAATGGTGGTCGCCCACGTCACGGCGGGAGTGATGACCTCATCTCCGGGTTTGAGGGTTCCCTTGATGGTGGGGTTCGTCACGACGGAGAGGGCCAGCAGGTTGGCGCTGGAGCCGGAGTTGACCATGACGGCGTGCTTGACCCCCACGTACTCGGCGAAGAGGGATTCAAACTGCTTCACTTTGGCGCCCATGGTCACGCGTGTGCTCAGGAGGGAGTCAATGGCTTCCCACGCCTCCTCCCAACCATACGTCGGTATGCTCAGGGGCATGGGGCTCTTGCCTTCCTGGAAGGCATCATCCGGGAGGGATGCGAAGTGCTTCTGGATTTGGGCCTTGATTTGCGCCATCTCAGCCGTGTTGGACATATTCAGGTCTCCGTGACGTCTCACTCTTCGGTTTTATGCGCTTGTTGAATACTACTGCCCCTCTTGACTGTACAGCCAGATACGGCAAAGCAGGGGCAGACGGGCCTTGAGTACGATTGCACCTCAGCATAATAGGCCGCCGATAGGCTGTCAAGGAACAGCTAGTGGCCTGCTGGACGCTCAGAGGGGTCCTTTCGCGACTGCGCGATAGAGGCGGTCTATCTCGCCGGCAACGCGCCGCCATGACTACGCTTCCACGTACCGCCTCAACGTCTCCCTGTCCCACGCCGTGCCCAGCGCTCGAGCAAAGGCTCGGGCCAGACGGGAAGGATTGTTCGGCGGACGAGGATTCCCTGTTCGCCGTCCGCCGCGAGGTCGGGGATTCCGCCGACCTTCAGGGCCACAGGCAGGAAGACGGAGTTCCGGGGATCTATGCGTGCAATGGAGAGCTTGGCTTGTTGCCGGAGGACTTATTATCGGGGGTCTGGCTTCGGAAGGGATAAGTCATGTTTTCGTCAATATTGTGTGGAAGTAAAGCCCATTGTTGAGTCTGTCGCCGAGCCAGGCTGACCAATACAGCGTCCTCTCAAAGACTTTTCCTCTGAAGGAAGTCGGCACAACGTAAGTGCGACGCGAAAAAACGTCAGTACCCCAGCGTCTTTCCGACCAGATTTTGTGCAAGGCAAGTCGAGCGGTCAAAAAGTCAAACGACCTTTCGGTAAATCCAATCATATGGTATGGCTCCTGGAACGGCTGCATTGAAGTAGGCGGAGGCGTTCTTGACAATCTCAGAATTCGCAGACACCGTATCCATTTGTTCATCAATGCATCTTCGTTCGGGAACGACAAGAATATCACACCACCTGGCTTGAGAAGGTCTTTGAGTTCGGCTAGGAAGTCTGTAGGAGCACTTTGGTGTTCAAGAACGTCCTTGCAAACGATTGCATCAAAGGAGCTCGCCTCGAAATGATTCGTGGGGCGCTCGCCCACTCGGACCTCGACCCCACAGTTCTCAAATATAAGCCTCCGGTTTGTGTCCGTGACGTCAAAGCCGTGTACTTCCCACCCTAAACTTTGTGCAACACCGATGAGCACGCCCCTTCCACATCCTATGTCGAGCAACTTGTCTCCGGTAGTCTTCTTCTTGGAGCGCAGTAAAGACAGCCAACGAAGAACATTTGGGTCTTGCTTAGCATGTCTAAGGTCATCCTTCCATTCCCCACGATTTGTCGGGTCATGGACGAAATAGTTGGCGTTATAGAGATGGGTTAAAACCTCTGGCGTCAGTTTTGGCGTGGGGTGGAGATACCAAAAACTGCAGTCTCTGCACTTTGCTACCAAGAAATCTGCCGCGTTGGAAATGACATTTGATGCAAAAGGCCAGAACAGCCTTCTTGCCGAAGACCCACAAATCGGGCAGGGCGCTTCCTCGGATTCTAGCTTTAAAGTAGTACTAGACATATTGGGCGGTATGCACGCTCGCGCTCACCGTGTGAGGCAAATCCTTGGCAGAATCATTCACATGTGAACGCAACATTGCTGACACCAGCCCGTTTAGAGGGGATTCCCTCGAACAGTGGACCCAGTATAACATAGGATTATGTCCCTAGGATTTCTTGCCACCGCAAAGCCGTACATATTGTATTCAAACCGCCATCCGGCGCGCAAGTAGGCAGCTTTTGGCGTGTATGGTCCGTAGTGGCGTCGACGTAGCGTTCGACGGGCCACTCTCGCTTGTCATTTCCGGAAGGCGCATCCCGCTGGTCAGGATGTGTCACCCTCTCGACCGGCGATACGTAAGCCTTGCCAACATTACTTGGAGCGCATTCATGAGCCTTCCTTTTGCTGAGGAAGGCAAGATGGTGTTTTGATACGCTGCGCTCCGCCATTGTGTCGGTGTAGAGGTGCTCTAGTTCCTTTGCAACCCTTTCCCAGGAGGAGGTGTGCGCATAGCAGGCCAGAGCGTCCCGGTCCCATGCCCCGTCAGCGTTCGAGCAATAGCCTGTGTGAGGCTCGCCGCATCGCTGGTGCTGGCCTTGGATGATCTCTGAAGTAAGGTACTGTGACATCCTGTACGAGGGAGTCAGTTTTCTGCGAAGAGCACGCAGGCGGTGGGAGTTTGCCAGCCTCGTGGCATTTATGGATGTCTCCGCCCGCGTTCAATGGCGCCTGCGCAATGCAGGCAGGCGATTGACTGTCAGGGGATGGCGGGGGGCTCACGCCTCACAGGGTTATGGCCGAGACCACGGTCGTCAGAGCGGTACAGAGGTTCGATCCTGCAGGCGAGGACATCCCAGTCGTGGCGCTCAGATACGTACTGGCGAGCGCGCCGTCCCAAGTCCAGCGACAGTTTTTCGTCGCTGACAAGCCGCAGGACAGCCTCGGCAAGAAGCTTAAGGCGGTCCTCGGGGAGCGTCAGCGGAGCGTTGTAGTCGGACTCGGCGCGGTCGAACAGGCGCACCAGAAGCCCGCGCTCGTTTCCACCCACCATTTCGGGATAGCCTCCAACGGCGCTTGCCACGATAGGCTTCGCCATCGCCATCGCCTCTAACGCGGCGAGACTTGTAGACTCCGCGCTTGAGGGGAAGACCACGATGTCTGTTTCTTGCAGGACGCTGCTCACTCTGTCGTTCGGCAGCGCGCCCAGAAAGCGAAAGCGTTGCGTCAGTCCAAGTTCCGCCACTCGCCGCTCAAGATAGGGACGCAGCACGCCCTCTCCCGCGATGATGAACTCGATTGGCAGAGGCGACCGGCGGACGATCAAAGGTGCGGCTTCCACAAGGTATTGCACCCCGTTTTTGGGAACGAGCCTCCGGACTGTTCCGATGCGGATAAGAGAATCTCGTGCCCGGCTGACGGGCTGGAACTCTCGGGTGTCAACGCCGTTTGGTATCTCGACCACCTGATGCGGAGGAAGGAAACGCAGCGCCACGGACGCCATCTCGCCGCTCGTACAGATTGCACGGCGCGCGGACGTGATGGACAGCCGACGCCAAAGCGCAAGCCAGCGGTCTTTCTGGACCGACGAGTCCAGGGTGCCATAGCCGTGGAGGGTAACGACAAAGGGGCGCCGCAGGAGCTTCGCAAGGGCGCCCATGACGGCGGATACCATCGCCGTATAGTGGCCGTGGATGACGTCGTGTTGATGCACGAGCCGAAAAAGCATCGGCAGGTAAAAAAACAGAGCCAGAGTAGACTTCTTACCTTGCGACATGAGCATCGGAAAGCGGTACACCTTCAACCCATGCACAAGAGGAGGGCCCGGCGTGGCGGTGATAATCGTCACTGAATGCCCGCGCTTTCTCATGGCCTGTGCCAGTCGTAGCACGTGCAGTTCGGCGCCTCCCATCTGTGGGAAGAACGTCTCCAGGCCCATCAGGATCTTCATGGTACATCTTCCTGGTGCCGGTCCTTCATGGTACTCATAACATCCGACAGTGTCCGGCGTGTCAATTGCTCCCACGAGTGCTCCCGGGCCAACTCCGCTCCGCGCCGCAGGCGCTCCGAAGAGGGATGCTCCAGCGCGTCGGTGATGGCGGCCTCGAACTCTGCGGGGGTTGCCGCCAGATAGACCGCCTCGGCGTACTTCTCAATCTCCGGGATCCGTGTGGCGACCACTGGGCGGCCCGCCGCGAGGTACTCCCATAGCTTGAGCGGGTTGCGGGCCTCGTTCCAGGGGTGTGTGCTGAACGGAATGAGCGCCACGTCGAAACCCTTCAGGAAAGAAGGCAATCGTTTTCTCTCCACCCATCCAGTGAAATGGACATTGCCCCAGCCCGTCAGACGATGGCGTGTATCTGCGGACACGTCCTCCGCGGGGCCCACCATGACCAGCGACCACTCGGGGTGCCTCCGTGCCAGCTCTTCCAGCAGAGGATAGTCCACGGACGTCTCGCCGGCGTTGCCGACGAAGCCGATGCACGGATGCGATGTGCGACTCAGTTCTTCCGCAACGGGCAAGTCCGACTCACGCGCGCGGGCGAAAAGCTCGTAGTCCACGCCGTTGGGGGTGTAGACAACGCGCGGATGCCGCGATGAGCGGTTCTGGTACAGGGTTTCGGATGTGGTCAGCACCAGCCCCGCTTTCGCCAGAAGGGCATCCTCCTGCCGTGCGATGTCACTCAACAGAGCGCCGTCGTGCTGCGACCGGGTGTACTCGTCGTAGCACTCGTAGACGACGAAGGAGCCGCGCGCCAAGCCGATCTTGGAGACCTGCTCTGGGCGGAACACCCACTCGATACGCCGCGCGTTGGGCGGCCCTGTCCGCTTCAGCGTCTGCTCAATCTGCGCAGCCAGCGTGCGTTTGCCCAGCTCCGTCAGCCACCGGAGTCGGCTCGCGCCGGGCAGCCACATGATTGGGGTGATAAGCGCCAGGTTCTCGGACAGGCGGCGCACGCCGGGCCTGCGCCGCGCTCCGGCGAGTTCCCGGAGCGATAGCATGGGATTGACCAGCAGGACGTTGGCCTGGCCGATTGCGTTGCGCGCCAGGGCCTCCAGCATGGGCCTCCGGTGGAAAGTGTCCCATGCGTGGACGAGGTGAACAACGATGTGGTAACACGGACCGCCGGTGGGTGTCCCCACGACTTGCGTTCTCCACAACTGGACGTCTGGCGCCTTTGCGCGCGGTCACACGGGTGGCTGCGCGAGAAGCATACTACATCACGCGCGGGCATGGGACGCGTCCGGAACGTGCGCGGGAGTCCTGAGCGCCGCGAGGATAGCCCTGTCGGACAGCTTGCGGCTACGCTGAACCTCACGGCGTGACCGCAGTACCCGTGGCAGCATTCTCAGCGCGTCCCAGTACGCGCCCAGGCGGTGGATGTCTCCGGTGACAATGGCCTTCGTAACACGTAATGGTGTCCAGAGCGCGAATTGCAGCAGAATACCAGGGTCGGCGATGTTCTGCAGGACGAAGACGATAGCCGTTTTCTCGTGGATACGCCGCCGCGCTCCTGAGGAGTACATTCTCTTCAGCGTCATTCCGCCCGGATGGAAGACCACACTGCGGGGATCAAAGAGTATCTTGTAGCCGCGC
>Ga0082335_1009094_pt1 | contig 10889 bp, 12 predicted proteins | sample Subgrocontami58m_FD_72375 | JGI IMG/M metagenome (GOLD analysis project Ga0082335, IMG submission 72375) | Subsurface groundwater microbial communities from S. Glens Falls, New York, USA - GMW37 contaminated, 5.8 m (SPADES assembly) (version 2) ... | reverse complement strand
CATGTAGAGACGTTGCCATCTAACATGACCACAGAGGGTACTGCTAATGGGATAGCAGGTCTTGTCTCATGGTTCACGAGCAAGACAATTACATAAGAAACCTCATGTCGCACACACTGCTACTTATCGGTGGGTGTTTTTTTGCCCATAAGACTCACTGCTATTAAAAAGAGCGCAAGCATAAAAGATGCCTACGCTCATAATTACTTTGTCGCTTTTCTCATTTTCTCGATTTCGCTCACAATATCTTGAACAGATTTGTTCGCAAAAAGGGCTTCTCTTTCTTTTGTGTAATCTCCAAAACCTTGAGTAAACTGTTTTAGAAAACGGACAGCGTCAACAACGCCTAATTCTTTATAAAGTAGGCTGATTGCTTGTTGATTAATTTCAATTAAGGGTCTTACATCAGTAATCATTTTTCAATCTCCTGAACCAAATCAACAGGATTTATCACTTTTATCGCCAAGTCTTTGACCTTTTTCGAGTTTCGCAATAATTTGTCATCGCATGTACAGAAATAATCGGCATTCCCTTTTTCTGCTAATGCCATATGGAGAGCGTCAAGTGACTTGATGCCGAAAGCAGTTAAATTTATGGCTCTCTCTGCTTCTTTTTCGGTAACCTTGATAGCTTCTTTTGCGTTTGCCAAAACAGCAAGTGTATGTTCTTTTCGTGTTGGCATTGAACTTTGTTCGCCTTCATAAATCAATGCTTCCGACGAAAGTAATTCTGCTTGTCCAGTTTCGCAAAAAGCGACGATACCAAGAACTGCTTCCGATTCCAAAACAATCCGAACTTGATTTGCAGTGTCAAGCGGTCTTTGAATAGCGCATAAATCAAGGTAAATTTTCACGCTGTTATTTTAACACTTTTCGTCTTGGAAAGGGAACGTCCAACGTCCGCTTCACCCGCGCGGCGCGACGGTCGGCTTGAAACCCTTGTTGAGACGAAAATTACTTTGGCTCGGAGCGCCCGTTGGCTGAGGCGCGAAGCGCCGCGTCGGTGTGCAAGCGGTTGTTAGGCAGCATTAATATCCTGGAGCATAACATGGCGCGAGATTCTTGACCGGCCGGCTACTACCAAGGGCAAATAACACGACCCTGCCACTACAATTTTGCCTCAACCGACACCCTCCACACCAACGGGAATGAAGTAACCACGCACCAACGGCTTTGCCGTCGACCTAGGCGCATTCCCATTGTGCTTACCTACTCCAACGCAAGCACCGCCCTTCGGACAGCGTTATTGTGAACCTCGGTCGAGTTCGTTCCGCCATCTTGACAATACCAGAGTGTCAAGCCCCAGGGCAAGCCCCACCCCAACCGCATTAGCCACAAAGTCAACTGGATCGTACACGTTCGTCATTACGCCGAATCCATTCGTAGCCTCAAAGAGTTCTACGACCAGAAGAGCGATGCCCACAGTCACTAGCATCCCATATCGCCAGCCAGAGGTCAAAATCCCAACCACAAAGTATACAGCGAACGAGGCCGAGACGTTGCCACCGTAGCTGTGGATAATCTCCACAAAGGGCCCAAAATAATGCTTCTTGAGTACAAGTGCCACAACGCCCAAGAGAACAAAAAAAACATTACGCACCTTGGATGTCTTGGCCATCAGTGAATCTCCATCGGCATCAGTTGGACAAACACGATTCATCTAGCGAAAATGCTGTCCAACGGTGTGCGTTAGTGGTTGGCGGGCAGGCTGGGAAAAGGGGAAGAGTTAACCCGGATTGTGCGAGGCGGTTTACCTCGACGGATAGCACCGAAGGAGGAAGTACTGGCGATGAAACCAGAGCTGTGCTTGAGGCCATAGCTTTTGTGAAAATCAAGTAGGCTGCGCCTGAAAGTTGACGCCCAACTCGGCAGGAGTCCCTGGCGGGGTGGCGGAGCGCTGCCCTTTTATTGAAATAACCGATCATCGTGCAATCTAAAAGGCTTTGAAAAACTGAAAATTTTCCAAATCCCCTTCATTTCAGAATATTTTTCAACCCTTGACACTGCTACTCATCGGTAGGCGCTTTGACCTAAACTGGTGCCAGCGTTCCTGTCCAGATCAACCAACACAGCACGGATTTGGCTGAAAGGCTTAGAATAATGTAGACTCGTTCTCCAAACAGGTAATCCTTCCATGGTCCTACTCTTTTGTATTGCAAAACCATGTTGATAGCAAAAATGTTGAAGAAAACAAACAGCGTCGGGACAATGGCATACACAAAATCTGGCGGCTTAGCATCGCCGGAGTTTACCGCTCCCACAAAGTACAACATAATTACAACCCAGGGGATGAAACCTGCAATGCAACCGTAAATGAATGCCGTCCAATTGACCTTTTCGGTGTGTTGGTTGTGTAATTCCATCATAATGCCAAACAGATTCATCATGCCATTGAGCGTAAAGATTAGGATAATGGCTCCTAAATCCCAAAGCCCAATCAGCATGCCAATTAACACTATCATTAGCGAAGAACTGAGTGCATATTCATAAAATCGCACTGGGTTCATGCCTTTCTTCAGATTTTCCACATAGCGCCCATAGCCAATGGTTGACAGATAGAAATGTGCTACAGCTGAGATGAGCAAGAACATTGCCACCGCTGGACCAAAAGGCACTTCATAATACAGTTGTGAGTTTGGGGATAAAGTGAAGGTGGTCGTATCAAAGTTCAGGTAATTGGAATAGATTGGATATGTCGTATCGTTACTCACCAGGATCATGAAAACGCCTTGAACTAGATGCAGGAATCCCATAATGAGATTGAATCGTTTGAGACCAGCAAACTTTTTGTTCATTACTTCTGATGTTTCAGTCATTTTATTATCTCCTTTTGTTTCTGTTGTTTTCAGCGTAAGCGCCCAACGGTTTGCGTTCGCGGACTTGCCCTGCGGGCTGTGGCGCTGGGGTGGGCGTGGACTCTGCTTGGGAGAAGAAAAAACTTGAAGCCACGCGTACGCGAAATGCTTGTAAATCGCGCAGAATTCCCAGCGTCCAGCCGCTCGCCCCGCGAAGACGGGGTGTACGCTTTGTTAGGCAGCTTTTAACTTCGACTTTGGTAACAACTCGGGAATCTTCCAAACAACAATTCTGTAATATAGGTGAACATTAGCGGCTAATGTCAAAATCCAAACAGCTATAGTTGCGGTGAGGCTCGCGCATTGTGAATAAGATGAAGTTGAAAAATAAACTCCGCCTGCGATTAAGATACTGTTTACTAGAGACATGACCCACGCCATAATGATTCCGAAGTCTTTTCTTACAATCTTTTCGAGATCTGCGTTTTTACCCAGCATTTCGATTCCGTCAGCCTTCTCAATTTTGAATTCAGACCAGAAACGACCGCGGAGCTCGTTCATCTTAGCGATGTACCTAAATTGACTATGTCGAATATCAAACATCTTGGCAACGAGAAATACACCTAATAGCCCAACCACGATACACAGAGCGCCGAGGCTAACAGACTGCGTGATTACACCCGCAGTTGTTGGCAATCCGATAACGGCGATCCAAAAGTAGAAGACACCCATGAAGTGCGTAAATTGAATTTCATAGATTTTGGCTAGAACCTCATATTCTGTCCGTAGGAATGATTCTTTTTCTTGATCTATGGGCATTGAAGAAACTCCTTATCAGAGCTGCCTAACGGTTTGTGTTAGTGGTTGGCGGGCGGGCTGGGAAAATGCCTGAGATGTAGGAAAAACTCGAAGCCAGAAAAATGCTTCTCGAAGCCGCAGAATCCTACAAATCCACTACACGCTTTGTTCGGCGGCTTTTCGCTATCAAGTTTTTTTATTTGAACGAAGCGTCCTCAACTTCAACCTGACATCGTTTTCCTTTGTCGCTTGGGTCATCTACATAAATCTTGAATGTGGATGACGAATTGGCATACAAAATATCCGAGTCAATGTATCCTGTGTTAGTGTTTATAACTTCTCCCGATTCAGAAAAAAACGGTTGCTCGTAGTTCCACGAATTGCAAATCATATGTGCTACTCGTATTTTTTACTTTTCCTTCAAAAATCACATTGCCAATGCTGTCGTGTGAACAATCCCAATCATCTTTTGTGGTTTTGACAAAATCTTTTGCGTAAACAGTATTTGGAGAGGAATTGTTGCTGGATGACGGCGATGACTTTGAACCAGTTTGAGCAATTGCCCATAAGAAAATACAAACTACGGCAATCACTACAACAAGTATTACGCCCGTATTACTTTTCTTTTTGGGTTGCGTTGGAACTTCTTTGTTCACAACAGGCTGAACTGGTGTAGCAGGGGTTGTTAAGTCACGTCCACAGAACCGACAAACAATGGCTTCTGCCTTGATGGTTTCGGCGCAATACGGACATTTCTTGGTTTCGTCTGACATTTTGCAACTCCTTATTTCTCAAATTCCAAACCGCCCGTAGATTGTAGATATGCCCAGCGACTATACGGCAATCTCAAAATAATACGGTCAGTTAAATCTGCCGAAGCACTTAATGCCGCCATTCTGCAAAGCAGAGAAACGCCGCCTTCCATTTGTAGACATAAGCCATCAGGGGATGAGAAAAAAGGCATTTCTGGATTGCGTGAATGGTAAATAATTGTAACGCCTTCGGGTATTGCGCCAATTGGCTGGATTGTAAATACACCAGGGCGTATGACAATCCACGCAAGCACAATAACTGCAATGATTGCTATTGCAATGTAAATTCCCTTGCGTGACTTGGTTGGGTTTGTTTCAACCGTTGGCTCAACTACTGTTTCGTTTGTCATCTTTCATGCCTTCCTTTTTTCTTGATTTCAGTTTACGGCGTAGCCGCCGAACTAGAAACTTGGTTGACGACTTCCATATAACTGCTTACTTCTATTAATTGCTATAAATGTTTTATAATTCATACATCCTCAACCTAAACCGCAGAAAGCCGCCACATATCTTTAATTATACAGAGCCCATATAAAAAGTCAACTCCTATGGCAAAAAAACTGCTCGACCAACTCACTGACGCCCTCCGCACCCAACACTAATCCTACCGCACTGAAGAAACCTACATCGGCTGGGTTCGCCGCTACACGCTCCGCGTCTTTCATAAGAAATGTCAGCCGAAAGACATGGGCGCACCCGAAATCCGCGCCTTCATCACCCACCTCGCCGTCAAATCCCCCTGGATTCCTAATCCCTAATCACCTAATCCCTACTTCTCTAATCTCCAACCAACCTCCCAATGCCTCAATCTGACCAAGACATAACCAAGAATAGATATATGCTCATTCCCCGCACCGCGATCTTCCTCCGACGCGGGGATGAGTATTTATTGATTAAAGGCTCGCCCGCAAAAAGATTATGGGCCGGCAAATATAATGGAATTGGCGGCCACGTGGAACGCGGGGAGAACATCCTTTTTTCTGCGCAGCGTGAGCTGCTTGAAGAGACTGGTCTGCTCGCGGATTTGTGGCTGTGCGGCACAGTCATTGTGGATGCCGGAGAGGCGGGAATCTGTCTGTTTGTGTTTTGTGGAGACGCTTCGCGCGCCCGGGGTGAGATCAAGGCCGGCGAGGAGGGAGCAGTTGAATGGGTTAAGAAGGAAGCGGTTCTTTATCTTCCTGTGGTTGAAGACCTGCCCATCCTGCTTGATCGAATTCACCGAATGAAACGCAGTGACCCTCCTTTTTCTGCGCGTTCATTTTATGATACGGAGGGAAAGCTGCAGGTTTTGTTCAGTGAATAAATTATCAGGGGGGGTGTATGTCCGGGTTTTATTTCCACGTTGGTTTTTAATTCATGTTGGGGTATCATCTCCTTGTTTCTCATAAAAACTCTTCAAATCGAGGCGGACGATGTCATCCATAGACAAATTCATTCTCGCAATTGACCTCGGCACATCAGGGCCCAAGGCTGCAATATTCTCAACGCAGGGAGAATTGATCAGCAGTGAATTCGAAGAAACGCCTGTGCTGCTTCTGCCCGGCGGCGGGGCGGAACAATCACCGGAAGTTTGGTGGGGTGCAATCGAAAAAGCGGTGAAACGTCTGCTTGTCAAAGGCTTGGTGAATAACGATGATATCGCTGCAATCGCCTCTACCGCCCAATGGTCAGGTACTGTCCCGGTGGATCAAGGCGGCAATGCTCTGGGAAACGCCATCATCTGGATGGATTCACGCGGCGCCCCATATATTCATAAAATGGTTGGTGGGCCGCTCAAGGTGGAGGGCTATGGGCTGGCAAAAATCCTGAAGTGGATACAGTTAACGGGCGGCGCTCCGGGGAATGCAGGCAAAGATCCGATCGCGCATATTTTGTATCTCAAACATGTTCGTCCCGAAATCTATCAACGCACATATAAATTTTTGGAGCCGATAGATTACATAGGGCTGCGTCTGACGGGACAATTCGCCGCATCGTTCAATTCGATCACTTTGAATTGGTTGACAGATAACCGGGACATCGAGAATGTGACATACCACGATGGCTTGATCAAACTTTCGGGGATAGACCGCGCGAAACTCCCTGACCTGAAACCTGCGAATGCGATTCTTGGGCATCTCCACCCCGACATCGCCCGCGCCTGGGGCTTGCGCGAAGATGTCCAGGTGCTGATGGGTTCGCCGGATGTGCACTCAGCCGCCGTCGGGTCCGGCGCGGTGCGTGATTTTGAACCGCATCTATATATTGGAACGTCTGGATGGCTGACCTGTCATGTCCCTTTCAAAAAGACCGACCTGTTCCATAATTTAGCCGCGCTTCCTTCCGGCATACCGGGACGTTACCTTCTCACCAACGAACAGGAATGCGCCGGTGGATGTCTGCAATATCTGCGTAACAGTATTTTGTTCCCGCAAGACGAATTGTCTACGGGCGCAAATCCTTCAAACGCCTATCAGTTATTTGACCAGATCGCCGAGCGCACTCCCTCAGGCAGCGGCAAATTGATCTTCACTCCCTGGCTTTATGGAGAGCGCGCGCCTGTTGACGATCACCTTGTGCGCGGCGGATTCTTTAATCAATCGCTTAATACGACTCGCGCACACATGGTCCGCGCAGTCTTTGAAGGCGTCGCATACAACTCGCGCTGGTTGTTGAAATATGTGGAGCAATTCAACAAGCGGCCAGTGGCTGCCATCAACATGGCCGGAGGGGGAGCAAAGTCGAACATCTGGTGCCAGATCCATGCGGATGTGCTGAACCGTCCGATCCGGCAAGTCAGAGACCCGATTGAAGTCAACGTGCGCGGTGCGGCGTTGCTGGCATCCGCCGGGCTGGGTTATTTGCATTATGACGAGATCGGTACACATGTAAAGATTACCAACACATATACGCCGAACCCGGCTCACCGCAAAATTTACGACGAGTTATTTCACGAGTTCGTTGCGATCTATGAAAGCAACCGTAAAATTTATGCGCGCTTGAATCATTGACAAGTGTAACGCGGCATTTATGCCGCAATACGGTTTTCTATATTGCACGCGGAGACAATATCTCGATAAGCTCGATAACCAATTGCGGTTTTGTTCAATGGTGATTCGGCGGGACTGCGTAGCGTCCCTGCCTCAGTACATGGAAGTCGCGCCAGCGGCCAGCGCGGAGCGCTTCCATAGTACTGAGCAGGCGGCTTTAGCCCTGCGAATCGCGCCGCAGAAAACCGCAATTTATGACCGTGCTTGGTATATATGAAAATTGGAGATCATCCATGAGTTGGAAAGATAATATCATCAAGTTACTGGGGCGATTAAACCCGCGCCTTTTAGCCTCTGTAGAAAAGGGAATGAAAGCCATCCCCGGTGTCAGTCAAATGATCGAGGGTGAATATGCCGAGATCATGGTTGAACTGGAAAGCTCGGCGAAACCATACAAAAATAAATTCACATCCTTCACGCAGATCCCTGATACTGGGCGCTCCCACGCAGATATTCTGCGCGACATGCAGGCCATGCGTGATCTGGAAGAATCAAATTGGAAAGATGGTTTCGTTTCAGGCGCGGTCTATCATGGGGACCAGGAGCATATTGATTTTCTAAATCAAGTCTACGCCATCAACTCGCAGAGCAATCCGCTCCACGCGGATGTTTGGCCCAGCGCGACAAAATTCGAAGCTGAGATCGTGGCGATGACGGCAAACATGCTTGGCGGAGCGGGGCAGGATGTTTGCGGCACGCTTTCATCCGGCGGCACGGAAAGTATCATGCTGGCGATGAAAACATACCGGGATTGGGCGCGGGAGAAGAAAGGCATTACAAAGCCTGAGATGATCGTCCCAGTGACGGCACATGCGGCGTTCGATAAAGCCAGCCAATACTTTAATATTAAGACCATTCACATTCCAGTGGACGAGAATTTTCGCGCAGATGTAAATGCCGCAAAAAAAGCGATCACAGCGAATACGATTGTCATCGTCGGCTCAGCGCCTTCCTTTCCGCATGGTGCAATTGACCCGATCGCGGAATTATCCGAACTCGCAAGACAGCATAACATCGGCTTTCATACCGATGCGTGCCTGGGTGGATTCGTTCTACCGTGGGCGGAAAAATTAGGATACCCTGTGCCGCCATTTGACTTCCGCTTGCCGGGTGTGACTTCCATGTCCGCGGATACTCATAAATATGGATACGCCGCGAAAGGCACATCGGTTGTTTTATATCGCGGCGAAGAGTTGAGACACTTTCAGTATTACATCGCTACCGAATGGCCCGGTGGTTTATATTTTTCACCCACTTTTGCAGGCAGCCGGCCAGGGGCGTTGAGCGCGGCATGTTGGGCAGCGTTGACTGCGATTGGCGCAGAAGGATATTTGACTGCGACTAAAAAGATACTCGAGACAGCCGCTGTTATCAAAAATGGTATTCGTGAAATCCCTGAATTACGCGTTCTCGGTGATCCGCTCTTTGTTGTCGCTTTTGATTCTGAATCGCTCAATATTTATAAAGTGCTGGATTATATGTCGCATAAGAAGTGGAGTCTGAATGGTTTGCACAAGCCGACATGCGTGCATTTATGCGTCACATTGCGGCATACTCAGCCTGGCGTTGCGGAACGCTTTTTGGCAGATTTACGCGAGGCGGTTGAACACGTCAAAGGGCATCCAGAAGAAAAAGGGACGATGGCTCCTGTCTACGGCATGGCAGCGACATTGCCTCTGCGCGGTATGGTCAGTGACTTGCTCAAAAAATATCTGGATTTGATTTTCAAAGCGTAAAAGAAAGGATGAACGCTTCGCGTGAAGGATGAAAAAATCGCGCGAATTACCTCGCGCGATTTTTACTGATTACTGATCACTAGATTGCTCAAGCCGCCGTCCTCGGCGGCGGGGACGCCGCCGAGAGCATGGTGACTACTGATTACTAAAAACTGACCACTGTTTACTGACCTACCCGCATCCTCCGCCGGATTTATCGCGCTTCAATTGCAATTTGATCTTGGCTTCGAATTCCAGTTTTTCGTATTCGATCGGGTCTGGTGAACATGACTCATAACGGCTGCCCAATGCCGCGGGGAAGACATATCCCAATTGGTCGTCACCAGCATTCGGGGCGGGTTGAAGCGTTTTGTCATCCTTGCCGAAGAATGCGATCCAGTTGTTAATTCCGCCTTCGAGGATGTACACATTCGAGACGCTTGATCCAACGAGGGTCTTCCATGCTGAGACTGCGGCGGTTTCGTCATTGCTCATCAAAATAAAAACGGTGTTCGCGGGCGGCTCGCTGAGCAAAACGGGAATGACTTCGGTAAGACGATCCAATGGAACATTAACCGCATTTTCGATGTGACACAGGTTGTAATCTGCCTCGGAGCGCACATCGAGATAAACAGGATTCATGGATTGGTTATATTTTGCTTTGAAGGCTTCTGCAGGTGTGATGAATACAAGCCGATTTGCAAGCATTTCGTCCGCAGTGTAAGTTAATGTATTGACGATGGGATCTGCATTTAGTTGCGGGATGGTTTCGGTGCGCGTGAATTTGACCTTGTTATATTTTTCTTCAAGCGAGGGATTGCCAAGCGCCAATACTGCAACTGCCGCGGCGAATAATGCCACTGCGCCAGCCACACGGAGTTTGGGTTCCTTGCTTAAATCTTTTTTGCCGAAGATGCGTTCCAATTGTTCGCCGCCCCAGAACATGAAGAGCGCCATGAGGATGATGATCACAACCACTGCGCCAACGGGAATGCCAAAAACCTGATCGAGAGTGAGGCGTCCATAGTAGCCAGCATTGGTGTACCAGCCGTCAAAATATTTTTCAGTTTCGCCGAAGAGGAACGCGCCGACAAATCCGCCGAGCATAAAGAACATGCCATCAATCTTGCCTGTTGAAGCGGACGCGAGCGAAGTGGTGGGGCAGAACCCGCCGACGATAAAGCCGACACCCATGATCAATCCGCCGAGAATGCCGGAGGCGAGATAGGTTGGGTTGACCCAAACCTGACTGAAATCGAGAATGCCAAGCCCGACCGCGCCGAACAGCAACACCATTGCCACTGTGATCGCAGTGAACATGACCTTGAGCACGGTCATTTCAGTGAAATAAAATTGCGCGGCGAGTTTTCTCGAATCGCCAAAGCCGGACATTTCAAGTGTGTAGCCGAACGCAAAACCGATCACGGCGAAGAGCACATAAGTCCACGGGTTGGCCGCGCTGACTGCTATAAAAGATTGGAGGGGAAAGTTCATTTTGTTTCTCCTGAATTATTTCGCGCTGAGCGGAGGGTCGAGTGATTGTCGAGACCCCTAGTCGAAGCGTTTGCCGAAGAAGCCCTTCGACTTCACTCCGCTTCGCTGCGTTCCGCTCAGGGCGTAGAATTTACAACCACAACTTCCTAACAAAATACGCGGTGGCATACGCGCCGCCGAAGATGGCGAACATGATCGCCCAGGAGCCAGCCGCGAGTGTCGCGCCGCCTGATAAAGCCTGCCCCGA
>Ga0082335_1009093_pt1 | contig 10891 bp, 7 predicted proteins | sample Subgrocontami58m_FD_72375 | JGI IMG/M metagenome (GOLD analysis project Ga0082335, IMG submission 72375) | Subsurface groundwater microbial communities from S. Glens Falls, New York, USA - GMW37 contaminated, 5.8 m (SPADES assembly) (version 2) ... | reverse complement strand
GGAAGATGGGCGTGACCAGGATGAGGAAGGCGAGGTCCTCGATGAACGACCCGCCGATCAGGTAGATCGCCACGATGATCAGCATGACGATCTCCCTGCTGAGCGGCAGGCCGGACAGCCACTCGCCCATCATGACCGGTGTGCGGGTCACCGCGAAGAAGTGCCCGAGTATGGTCGCCCCGGCGAGCAGCACGAAGACCATGCTCGAGATGAGCAGAGAATCCATCACCGCGGTGACGAAGCTCTTGACACTGATGTCCCGCTTGGCGACGGCGAGCACAAGGACCGCGAGCGTGCCGACGCTGCCCGCCTCCGTCGGCGTGAAGAAGCCGGTCATCAGGCCGCCGACCACCACGAGGAAAATGGCGAGCACCCAGGAGACGGGGCCGAGCGACGCGATGCGTTCCTTCCACGTCGATCGCTCGCCTGCGGGGCCGAGCGCGGGGTTGATCTTGCACCAGCCGAACAGCGTCAGCACGAACGAGAGCGCGATGATCAGTCCCGGAACGATGCCCGCGAGGAAGAGCTTGCCGATCGAGGTCTCGGTGATCAGGCCGTAGATCACGAGCACCACGCTCGGCGGGAAGATCGCGCCGAGCGTGCCGATGGTCGCCACGATCCCCGTCGACAGGCGCCGGTCGTACCCGTACCGGTCCATCTCGGGAACCGCGATGGTGGCGAAGGTGGCGGTGGTCGCCGTGGTCGATCCGCAGATCGCCTTGAACGCGGTCCCCGCCAGCACCGTTCCGATGGCGAGCCCGCCCGATACGTGGCCGATCATCTTGTAGGCCGAGTCGTAGAGGCTCTTCGCCATGCCGGCGCCGACGCCGATCTGCCCCATCAGCACGAACAGCGGGATGACGGTGAAGCTGTAGGAGGAGAACACCGACCAGATGTCGCCGGCGACGAGGTTCAGCGCGGCGTTGGCGTTGACGATGACGGCGAAGCCGACGAAGCCGGCGAGCGCCATCGAGATGCCGATGCCCAGTCCGACGAAGAAAAGCGCGAACAGCAGGACGATGACGAGAACGGTGACCGTTGCCATATCCACTGCGGCTCACTCCCTCGCCGGGCGGACGAACACGAAGAACTGCACCAGCAGCACCACGCAGGTGAGCAGGAACGCGACCGCGATCGCGTACACGAACGGATACAGCGGAATCTCCACCGTGTCCGAGACGCGGCCGATCGCCTTCAGCTTCGCCGCGAAGGCGACGAGCTGCCAGGTGACCGTCGCGTAGACGGCGATGCCGAGGACCGAGGTGATCGCCTGGGCGATCCCCCGCGCGATCCGGCTCTTCCTCTGCGCCATGAATTCCATCGAGACGTGGCGGTTGAGGACCTGGGTGCGCGCGATGGGCAGAGCCACCACGAGCGCACCCAGCAATCCCACGACGTCGTAGGTGCCCTTGATCGGGAATCCGACGTAGCGAAGCGCCACGTCGGAGGAGGTCAGCAACATCATCCCGACGATGCACAGCGCCGAGAGCCAGCACAGCCAGTCGCTCAGGACGCCGACCCACTTCTCGATCACGCCGCGCTCACTCGTATTTCAGGGGCGGGTACATCTTGCTGTACTTCTGGATGAGCTGCTGGCGGTACTCCAGCGCCTCCTTGCCCGGCAGCCCCTTCGCGGCCATCGCCTTGACGTAGGCGTCCTGGAGCGGCTGCACGGCCTTGCGCCACCTCGCCTGCTCCTGGTCGGAGAGCCGGATGAACGTGTGGCCCACCTTCTTGCCGTGCTGGAAGCCTTCGATCTCGATGCGGTTCCATTCCTTGCCCGTGTACTCGACCCAGTCCGTGCTCACCTCGGTGAAGACCTTCTGGAGGTCGGGGGGGAGCGATTTCCACTTGGCCGGGTTCATGGTCACGAACATCGCGCTCACGTAGCCCACGTCGTTCAGCAGCGTGCTGTTCTTGGTGACCTCCGCGAGCTTCCAGCCGAGCAGCGTGTTGGGCGAAGCGACGGTCCCGTCGACGACGCCCTTGCGCAGCGCGTCGTACTGCTCGCCGATCGCCATCGCGACGGGCGTCGCGCCCAGCGCCTCGACGATCTTGGTCGCGAGTCCCGTCGCGCGGATCTTGAGCCCCTTCATGTCCTCGAGCACGCGCACCGGTTTCTGCACCGTGGTGATCGTGCCCGGAATGTGCGCGTGCATGTACAGGACGTGCGTGTCGGCGAGCTCCTTGGGCTGGAACTTGCGGTAGAAGTCCTCCGCCACGTGGGTGGTCACCAGCGCGTTGAGCGAGTAGCCGGGCAGGTCGAGCACTTCCATCAGCGGGAAACGCCCCCGGGTATACGCGAGCACCGACTGGCAGATGTCGGAGATGCCGGTCACCGCGCCTTCGTAGCACGCCGCGGCGTCGGTCAGCGTGCCGCCGTGGTGGACGGTGATCCTGACCCGGCCGTTGCTGCGCTTCTCGACCTCCTTCGCCCAGGCGGCCGCCGCCTGCCCCATGCCGTAGGTCGCGGGAAAGAAGCTGCTGTAGGACAGCTCGATCGGCTTCTCGGCCGCCGAGGCACTGAAGGCGCCGAGCGCCATTGCGACCGCGCCCGCAACAAGGAATGCGGCGCGTGAACTTCTTTCTCTCATGATTGCCCCCTCGAATCGTTTCGTATTCGCCACCCCGCCGGCCGGCGGTGGCGCTCCACGAGCCGCGCGCCGGGACGGCGCGCGGCTCATTCTCCTCCTCAGTCTCCCCTCTTGTATTTCGGAATGCGGAACGGCCCTTCGGGCGGAAACTCGGGCTCGCCTTCGCCGCGGTATCCCCTGGGTATCACAGGGAGCAGCAGGTGCGACGCGTGCTCCGGGTCGGTGAGGATCGTGTGCGTAACCTTCGCCATGTGCGGCAGGTGGTACCACAGCGCCTGCACCTGGTCCTGGCCCGCGATCTCGACGCGTATCCGGTGCCCCATCAGGAACACGTTGGACATCATGCGCAGGTCGGCCGCGTAGCGGATCACCTTGCCCGGCTCGATGGGGAGGTTGCGCGTGTGCGGATGGTAGGGCTCCCACGGCGTCGAGCGCGACTCGTCGACCTCGTAGTGCGAGGCCTTGAGCCAGCCTTCGGCGACGATGCGCTCGGCGCCGTCGACATCGATGTCCTTCACCTTCAGGTACCAGTCGGTGTCGTTCGACAGCGGCGCGAGCACTTCCATCTCGGGCCCCTTCCAGGTCCGCGCGGGCACGCCCGCGCTCGTGATCGACGCGTACCAGTACAGCGCGAGCGGTCCGGTCACCTCGACGTTCTCCGCGAGCGGCTCGGTCTGGTAGACGGCGCGGGGCACGGGGTCCGCCTTGGCGAGCGAGTCCGCGCGCCGGAATCCCTGGGTGGGATTGGCCCACGGATCGCTCGTGAACACCTGCGCCGGCTCGTTCGCCGCGGGCGCATCCTGCGCGAGCTTGCCGCCGCCCCGCAGGTAGAACTTCGTCCACTGCGTCGCCGCGAGCGGCCACTCCTTCTCGTAGCGCCAGGAGTTGACGCCCTGGAGGAAGATCGTGATCGGCGGCTCCTTCATGAGGCCGGTGTCGTTGCCCTTCAGCCAGTGGTCGTACCAGCGCAGGCAGACGTCCTGCACCTCGTGGAACGGGCGATCCATGCCGCCGTAGTTATCCGAGGGCACGACGAGCATCTTCTTCTGCTCCGCCGGCGTGGCCGACTTCGCATAGCAATCGAAATCCCCCGGCAGGTGCAGCGCCCAGCCGTTCCAGCGCGCGCCGAGGTAGCTCGGGATGCCGATGTCCTGGTAGCGGTAGCAGGGCGAGACCCGATGGTAGAGCGGCCCGTCGTAGGGGTTCATCATCAGGTCGAACATGGTCGGGTTCATCTGCGGCGTGTTCGCGATCAGATACAGGTACGGCGTGCACTGGATGTCCGGGTTGCGCTGCAGCTCGGCCATCTTCTTCTTCACCTCTTCCTCGCTGTAGAGCTTGAAGCTCGCCGGTTTGGGCTTGCTACTCACCGGCATCAGCCCCCAGAGGTGCAGCGGGAACAGGTAACAGAAGATGCCGCCGTGGTAGTAGAACTGGCGGTAATAGTCGGTCACGCCCTCGAACGGCATGATGGCGGTGAGGTGCGGCGGCTTTTCCGCGGCGATCGAGTACTGCGACATGGCGAACGAAGACATCCCGACCATGCCGACCTTGCCGTTGCACCAGGGCTGCTTCGCGATCCACTCGATCAAGTCGTAGCCGTCCTTGGAGAAGTCGATCGTGAAATCGCCCTCGGACTTGCCGACGCCGCGCGCATCGGGGATCACCTGTACGTAGCCGCGCGGAACGAAATACCACTGCTCGCCGCACTCGTGCCCGCCCGTCCCCCGGATGTAGTCCGAGGGCTGGAACACCGGATTCGTCGGCAGCTTTTCGGACTCCTTCCCGTACCACGACCAGGAGACGAGCGCGGGGAACTTGCCCTCCGCCTTCGGCCGGTAGATGTCGGTGCACAGCTTGACGCCGTCGCGCATCGGCACGTAGACGTCCTCCACCAGCTCGATGTCGTACTGGGGCTGCGACACCGATTGGTGCCAATCCCGCTTCGCCATGATCCCCCCTCCTCTAACGCCGCGAATCCCAAGCCCAACGATGAGTTTGGAAATGACGCTTGTAGGCTCATTTCAAAACTTACACCGTAATAAAGGTCACAGAATTCGCGCGCCTGGATGGCTCGCCTCGATCGAGGCGATCCGACCGGTGCCGTCGAACTACTTGATTCCGAGCGTCAGACGCCCTTGGCGGCTCTACGCTCACCCACCGTGAAATAGAACGTGGCCCCCTTGTCCACCACGCCCTCCGCCCATACTCGCCCGCCATGACGATGGATGATGCGTTGCACGGTGGCGAGGCCGATGCCGATGCCGGGAAATTCCTTTTCGGTGTGCAGGCGCTGGAAGGCGCCAAACAGCTTGTCGGCGTAGGCCATGTCAAAACCGGCGCCGTCATCCCGTACAAAATAGGCCACGCCCCCGCCGGCTTGCGGCACGGTGCCGAATTCAATGTGCGCAAGGACGCGCCGGGCGGTGAATTTCCAGGCATTGCTCAACAGGTTCTCCAGCACGATGCGCAACAAGTTCTCGTCGCCGCTGGCCGTGATGCCTTCGGCGATGACAAAGTCGACCTGGCGGGCAGGATGGCTTTGTCGATGCTCGGCGGAGATGACGCGTGCCAGGGCGCTCAGGTCCACCACCTGCCTTTTGAGTTCGCCGCGGGACAAGCGAGTCAATTCCAGGAGAGCTCCAATGAGCGCATTCATGCGCTCCACGGAAAGACGAATGTTCTGGACAAGTTGCAGGCTTTCGGCGCTCTGCGCGCCGGAATGGTCTTCCAGCAAGGCTTCGGTGAAGCCCATGATCCGCCTCAGGGGCGCACGCAGATCGTGGGAGACCGAATAGTTGAAGGTCTCCAGCTCTTTGTTGAGCCATTCGAGTTGGGCGGTACGCTCCCGCACGCGTTGCTCGAGCTCGGCATTGAGCCTGTACACTTGCGCTTCGGCCTTCTTGCGCGCGGTGATGTTGCGGATGTTGCATTGGGCCACTTTCCTGTGGTCGACAAAGTAGACGTTGCTGACAAATTCGACGGCAACATGCTCACGATTGATTGTTTCAAGCGGCAGATCTTCGTAGCGGACATAGCCTCTGGCCTGTAATTCCTCGAAGGCGGTCTTGGATGTCTCGGTGTCCAGGAAGGCGCCGATATCCCACAGCTTCTTTCCCAATAAGTCATCCTTGGAATAGCCGAGCATCGCTATCAGGAATGGGTTCACGTCCAGTATCTGACCTGTGTCCGCATCGAGTATCAATATTCCGTCCTGGGCCGTTTCGAATAGCCGCCGGTAGCGGGACTCCGAAATCTCCAGCGCATCCTCCGTCTGTCGGCGCTCGAGGCGTAACTCCACCTTGCGCATTTCGCGTTCGATCGTCGGAACCAGGCGGGCCAATTGGCCTTTCTGGACGTAATCCTGTGCGCCCTCTTTCATCAGCGAAACAGCCAGATTGAGATCGATTTCTCCGGATACGATGATGAACGGCAGCTCCGGGCGCAATTCCTTGGCCAGTGTCAGGGCCGCCGCGGCGTTGAAGTTGGGCATGGCGTGATCGGAAGTGATCACATCCCAATCCTGGCGTTCCAATGCTGCGCGCATGGCAGCCTCGCTATCCACTACGGCGTGGAGGACCTCAAAGCCTCCGCGGCGCAGGGCGAGCAGCAACAGGGTGGCATCTTCTTCCGAATCTTCGACCATCAACACGCGCAGAGGCTGACTCATGGATTCCTCCTGCCAAGTGCGTTGGCGGCGGTGCGTCCTCAAATCTGGCTTCACGCTTCGCTGCCCATATTGGCAGCCCAACGATGGCAACGGCAATATTGCGCGTCACATGCCCGAGCGCCTTGCCCATGGGAGCCGCTGCTCCTCTGCTTTTTCTCTCGGCAGGTGTTTGGTCGATACGTCGGCGGCGAGCCCGATCAGGGTGCCGCCGCTCAAGGTGTGGTGGGAAATGTCTCGTGATGTCAATCGCACGCAAGCGAAAGCCGGCGCCGTCTTGTCCACGAATATGATAATAGCATTCGAACGCCTCCCCGTATGTGCGATGGCGCACATAGCGGCGGCGGCAGGCCCTCGCCGCGATCGAAGCACCGCGGAGAGAACCTGCCGGTGAGCCGTGTTGTTCCCGGCCTGTTCAGGAAGCTTCAGGCCGCAAAGCGGATTACTTCGTCGCCGGCGTCGCAGGCGTCGCAGGCGTTGCAGGGGTCGCAGGGGTCGCCGCCGTGGCTTTCGCCTTGTGCGCCGCCTTGCGGTCGGCCCTGTGCGCTTTCTTGTCCTGCTTCACGTCGTTGCGATCCGACTTCACTGCGGCGCGATCGGCCTTCACCGCACCGGCGGCGGGCGCCTGCGCGAATGCGGTGCCGCCGAAGGCCAGGAGTGTTGCGAATGCGAGCATCTTGAGTTTCATGTATGTCTCCGTTTCCCATGCCGGCGCCGAACGGCGTCAGCGGATGTACCCCCAATAACGCCCCGGGGCACGAAAGGGAAGACCGCTCGTTTGTAACGCTTTGTGCGGCGATGCTGCGCGGACCTGGCACACATCAAGCCCGGCACGGGACCGGCGCCGGGCGTAAATGGGATATTGTTTCGGGAAATCGACCTCCGGATTTCGTGCACCGGAGCGAATCGCCGATCAGGGGGAGAGCGCATGGAAGAGGAAGCCGCGTCCAAGAAGCCCGAGTCGCCACTACTGGCCAAGGTGGAAGACACCGCCAGGGCCGTGTTCCGGTTCCTGCGGCAGTTCCTGGTCACGCTGCTGCACGCGGGGTTCTCGCCCGCGCGGTTCGCCGGCCGGCTTCGCGACGAGACGGGCCGGGCCACCTTCGTCGGCCCGTACACGTTTATCACGTTTTCGGGATTTGCCGTCGTCAAGCTGCTGCGATGGATGATCATCGTCGGCCTGATCCTGTTCTCGAGCATCTTCCGGGGCTGCAGCATGGACACCCCGCAGAAGATCGTCGAGCCGACGCCGGCGAGCCTGCTCGTGCTGCCCTCGATCGACGAAATGCTGTTCATCGGCATTCCGCTGATCGCGGGCATTCTCGCGTTGACCTGGCTCCTCAGGACGGCGCTGACGAAGACGGGCGCCGCGTTGCAGCCGGCGTTCGTCGAAGCGACCTGCTACGCGGTCGGCTTCCAGTATCTGCTGTGCCTGCCGGCGCTCGCGGTCGGCTTCTGGATAACCTTCGGAAACGGCATGCGAACGGCACCCGATGCGCTGCGGCTGTCCATCCTGTGGCTTGTCGCCATCGTGCTCGTCGCCTGGCCGGCGTATTGTTTCCATCGGCTGATCGACTCGCGGGAAATCGCGGAGAGCCCCCGCTTCGGCGCGCGCGCGCTGCACAAGGCGATGCTGTGGTTGGGGTCGCTCGTGCTCTGCGCCTCGACGCTCGCGCTTGCATTGGGACTGGCGTGGCCGCTCGCGACGGCGGAGTACAACGCGAAATACGACCCGAAACCCATCCTCCAGGTGACGAGAATCGACGCCGGCGGCGACGCAGAAGTGCGCCCGTCGATGCGGATACCGCTGTCGGTCTCCAATGCGAGCGACGAGAGCCTGCAGTTCACCCTCGACAAGGCAGAGGTCATCGACACGAACGGGACGAGCTTCGACGCCAGGATCACCGCGGGAAAGTCGCTGCCCGGCTACGTCTTCTCGCTGGCGCCCAGGGAGAGAGCGTGGATCGTGCTGACCGTGGGCGAGCCCAATCGCAACTCCCATATCTCCAGCAGCGAACACATCGCGATCATCCTGCGCTCGATCGGGCGAGACGGCGGGCGCGAGCCGATCGAGGCCACCGTCAGGTAGCAGAATGCATGGATGCGCTAGTCGATCGCCGCAGGCAGCTCCGCCTCCGGCGCCCGCCTGGCCGGCGCCCGCAGCAGGGCGATCAGCGGAATGGCTGCCAGCGTGATGAACATCATCAGCCGGAAATCCTGCAGGTACGCGAGCGTCGCGGCCTGGCGCGTCACCTCGGCGTCGATGGCGGCGAGCCCTTGCGGCGTGACGAGGTTGTAGGCACCCGATTCGACCGCCTGCCTGAGCGGCAGGCTGAACGGGTTGACGTAGTCCGCCAGCGCCGCGTGGTTGGCCTGCGTGCGCTGCGACAGGTAGGTGATCACCACCGAAATGCCGATGCTGCTGCCGATGTTGCGAACCAGGCTGTACAGCGCCGTGCCCTCGTTGCGAAAGCGCTGCGCCAGCGTGGAGAAGGTGATCGTCGTCAGCGGAACGAAGATGAAGCCGAGGCCGAGGCCCTGCGTGACGCCGGTTCTCACGATGTCCCAGCCGGACACGTCCGTCGTGAAGCCCGTCATGTCCCACAGGGACAGGCTGGTGAGCATGAGCCCCAGAAGGATGCTGTAGCGCGCGTCCACCTTGCCCGACAGCCTGCCGACCATGATCATCGCGAGCATGGTCCCCACGCCGCGCGGCGCGAGCAGATAGCCCACGTCGAGCACCGGATAGCCCATCAGGTTCTGCATGAACGGCGGCAGCAGCGCCATCGTGGCGAGCAGGATGACGCCGATGATGAATATGAACAGCAGGCCGACGCTGAAGTTGCGGTCGGTGAACAGCGCGGGCTCGATGAAGGGGTGCTCGTGGGTGAACATGTGCGCGAGGAAGAGGTAGAGCGCCAGGCCCGCGAGCATGGCCTCGATCATCACCTCCGTGCTCGCGAACCAGTCGAGGGATTCGCCGCGATCGAGCATCATCTGCAGCGCGCCGATGCCGAGGCTCAACAGCGCGAAGCCGAGCAGGTCGAAGCGCCGCGAGCGGTCGATCGGCGTCTCGCGCACGTAGGCCGAGAGGCCGAACCACGCCAGCAGTCCGAACGGCAGGTTGATGTAGAACACCCAGCGCCAGCTGTAGTACTCGGTCAGCCAGCCGCCGAGCGAAGGCCCGAGGATGGGCCCGAGCATCACCCCCACGCCCCACATCGCCATCGCCGGTCCATGCCGCTCGCGCGGATAGGCATCGAGCAGCACCGATTGCGAAAGGGGCACCAGGCTCGCGCCGAAGATGCCCTGCAGAAGGCGGAAGACGACGATCTGGTTCAGGCTCTGCGCCGCGCCGCAGAGCATGGATGTCACCGTGAAGCCCGCCACGGACCACATGAAGATGCGCTTGCGCCCCAGGCGGGCGGAGAGGAACCCGGTGAGCGGCATGAAGATCGCGGCCGCCACGATATAGGACGTGAGCACCCAGGCGATCTGGTCCAGCGTCGCGCCCATCGTCCCCTGCATGTGCGGCAGCGCCACGTTGGCGATCGTGGTGTCGAGCGCCTGCATGATGGTCGCGAGCATCACCGACAGCGTGACGAATCCGCGGTGAGCGGCATCCGGCGCTGCGGCACCCGTGGCGGCGCTCATCGCCCCCGCCTCAGAACGAAAACCCCGCCAGCCGGCGGCGATGACCGGTGTCGATCTCCACGATCGCGCTCAGGCCCGCGCGCAGTTGCGGCGACCCCGGCGCATCGTCGAGCCTGATCCGGACCGGCACGCGCTGAACGATCTTGACCCAGTTGCCGGTGGCGTTCTGCGCCGGGATGACTGAGAACTCGGCGCCGGTGGCCGGGCTCAGACTCTCGACCTGGCCTTTCCAGAGCTGGTCAGGAAAGGTATCGATGCGGATCGCGACCGGCTCGCCCGGGCGCACATAGGTGAGGTCGGTCTCGGGGAAGTTGGCCTCGATCCAGAGATTGCCGCTCACCACGAGCGCCATCGCCGTGGTGCCCGCGGTAACGTACTGACCCGGCTTGGGCGGCTTGCTCACCGTGCCCGGAAGCGGCGCGCGCGCCTCCACGCGCGCGAGGTCGAGCCTCGCCTGCTCCAGCTCGGCGAGCGCCGAGCGATAACTCGGATGACGCTCGACGGGCACGTTGACGCTGCCGCCCAGCGACTGCGCAATGCGTTTCAGGTCCTGTTCCAGTGCGGTGATCTGCTGGGCGGCGACGTCGGCGCCCTGCGCGGCGGCGTCGAACGTCGCCGCCGATGTGAAGTGCCTCGCCACCAGATCGGCCTGGCGCTGGCGATCCTTCAGGGCGAAGGCGTGCCGGGTTCGCGCGAGGGCGATCTCGGCCTGCTTTTCGCGGTAACTCGCCTTCAGCGCCTCGAGATCGATCCGCGCCTGCGCGAGCTTCGCCTCGGCCTTGCCGACGGCGATCTGGAACGACGCAGGATCGAGCCGGAACAGCGGTTGACCCGCCGCGACCGCCTGGTTCTCCTGGACCAGCACTTCCTTCACCGTGCCCGACACGTCGGCGCTGACCGGCACCTTGTCGGCCTTGACGTAGGCGTTGTCGGTCTCGACGTAGCGTCCGCCCTTCAGGTAAGCGAGCCCGACGCC
>Ga0082335_1009092_pt1 | contig 10891 bp, 12 predicted proteins | sample Subgrocontami58m_FD_72375 | JGI IMG/M metagenome (GOLD analysis project Ga0082335, IMG submission 72375) | Subsurface groundwater microbial communities from S. Glens Falls, New York, USA - GMW37 contaminated, 5.8 m (SPADES assembly) (version 2) ... | reverse complement strand
TGGCCCCACGGCGCCCGGGCCGCCCGCCGGGCCCGGCCGCTGGGGGCCCGCCGGCGGCGCGGGTGCGGGCGGGGGGGCCGCCGCCGCTTGGCCGAACGGACCGGGATTGTTGCCCATCAGGCCACGAATGCCCTCGAACAGCAGGGCGCCACCGGCGACGCCCGCCGCGGTCATCATCGCCGTGCGCAGGAAGCCGCCGCCTGCGGGTGTCGCGGGTGCCGCCACCGCCGCCTGCAGCGGCGAACGGGTCGCGGGCGCGGCGGTCGGTGAAGGGGCCCGCGCGGGTGTCGTCCCCGCCGCTTGTGAACCCCAGGGACTGATCTTCGGCGCACTGCCGAGGAAGCTGGTGGCAGCGGCCGGTGCCGCATTCACCTTGGCTTCGAGTTCGGCGATGCGCTCCTGCGCCGCCTTCAGGGCCTGCTCCTGGACCAGCACCGTCTGCACCAGCAGATAGGGTGCGGCCGGCTGACGCGCGACCGAGCCGGAGATCAACGCCTCGGCTTCGGGGTCGCGCGGCTGCGTCTCGAACTGCTGGATACGTCCGAACAGGCCGTTAATCATGTCGCGTTCTTGGCCTTGCATGACAGTGCCTCCTGCCCCTCCCTACCATGTGGGGGCTCCGCCAACGTGGTTGTCCGTCAGCGGAGCGTCAAGGGCTGCGAAGGCCTGCCGTTATTCGACAAGTTTTCGGTATGACCGCTTCGCAGATATCTTGCCGTCCCTGACATTCATGACGTCACAGGCCTGAAACTTTGCCCGCCGGCCGTCGGCGAGCGTGCCGGTCACCAATAGTTCGACCACCACGAGATCTGGCCGAAGCTGCAGTGCACCGGTTCATAGTGAATGTCCGCAATCGCGCGGAAGGCATCGGCGATCGCCGCGCGAACCGCCTTCGCTCCTTCGAAGCGCGTGCCATACGGCTCGGCGCCCCTGGTGATCTCCCAGAGGCAATCGTCGGTCATCAGGGCCATAGCGCCTTCCACATCGTGCGCGTTCCACGGCTCGAGAAATTTCTCGACGAAGGCTCGACCATAAATCGGCATGCCCGCTCCTACAGTCGCGTGAAATCCATGATCCAGTTGGTCTCCCAGTTGTTGCCCTCGTCCGTCGAGAAGGCCTGCTCCCAGCGCGCCGCGCCGCGCGTGATGCAGGACCAGATGAAGCGCACGCGGATCGGCTTTTCGCCGAACCGGTCGTCGCCGTAGAAGGTACCGATGCCATTGTCGAAGCGACCAACGACGGGCGGCAAGATCTCGCCGGGCCGGCGACTGTCGAGCCAACGGATCGCCCAGCGGTCCGGCGCCGGATCGTAGAGGCGAAGGCTTGCGCCCAGGTAGCGGTCGCCCGGCAGTTCGATCTCGTTCTGGTCAAAGTTGCCCCAGCCGCCCAGGATCTTCTGCATGGTGCAGGTGCCGGGAAATTCGATCCAGTCCGCCGAGGAGGCCAGGCGCTTCGTGAGATAGCGGTGACGGCAGGTCCAGTCGCCGACGAAGAAATCGAAGTCGGCGCTGGGCTCCGCCTGGGAAGTTGGCTTTGAGGTCGCCATGGCGGTCTCCTTGCAGGGTGAAGGGCGGACCGCTTATAGGTCTCCATACTGACAGTTTTCGTCAGCACTCCGGCGCTGCCTGGTTTCAGTTCATGGCAGGGAGCGCGCACTCCAGTGGCGCTCTTCTCTTGCTCTCTGGACCGCGGGCCTCCGGCCCGCTCATGATCATGATGCGGGCCGGAGGCCCGCGGTCCCCATGATCATGAGCGCCACCGGAGTGGCGCGCTCCCGGCGAAGAAACCTGAACTCATCCAATCGAAGTCCGCTCTACCTGACGACCTGCGCCGTCTGGCCGAACAGGATCTTGCGCTGCTCCTCGGTGTTGATTCCCGGCTGGGGGCGCAACTCGGCGCCGGCCGCCTTGCCTTTCACCACGGCAGGACGCTTGCCCATCTCCTCGAACCACTTCTGGAGGTCCGGGAAGTCTTCCAGCTTCTGGCCGAAGTTCTTGAAGCCCACGATCCAGGGCCAGATCGCCATGTCGGCGATAGAGTAGTCGCCGGCCACGAACTTCCGGTCGGCGAGGCGCTTGTTCAGCACGCCGAACAGGCGGTTGACCTCGTTGCTGTAGCGGGCCTGGCCATAGGTGAGCTGCTCGGGCGGATTGAACTGCGGCGCATACATGTTGAAGTGGTTGGCCTGCCCCGCCATCGGACCGAGGCCGCCCATCTGCCAGTTGACCCACTGCAGCACCTCGTACTTGCCGCGCAGGTCCTTGGGGAGAAACTTGCCGGCCTTTTCGGCCAGGTACTGCAGGATGGCGCCCGACTCGAAGACCGCGACCGGGGCACCACCACCCGGCGGCTCATGATCGACGATGGCGGGCATGCGATTGTTGGGGCTGATCTTCAGGAATTCGGGCTTGAACTGCTCGCCCGTGCCGATGTTCACCGGCACCAGTCTGTAGGGCAGGCCGCATTCCTCGAGCATGATGGAAATCTTCCAGCCATTCGGCGTCGGCCAGTAATGAAGGTCGATCATGAAGTGTCTCCTGGAGGGAATGTGAATTGGCACCGAGGTTAGACCATCCGGCGCATCGCGCGAAGCAACGAAGCGCTCATGCCCTCATGAGAAATGGTTGCGGCCTGACTTGCCGAGCGCGCTGGACGCCTTACTGTTGGAACATGATTTCTCGCAGAAACATTCTCTCGGGCTTGGCGGCTTCGACCGCGGCAGGATGCAGCTCCCGACAGGCTCCTTTGGCACCTTATCAGTATCCGATCGCGCCGCTGCCGCCGGATCGGGCGTTGCTGGGACTGGACGCGGTGATCGACCTCAGTCGCTTCGTGAACGTCTCCGACTTCCGGCTGGTGCGTCAGAGCAACATCCTGGGCGTCATCCATAAAGCGACCGAAGGCGGCGACTATGTCGACCCGGCGTGTGCGGTTAGACGCCCCCAGGCCGAGGCGGCGGGATTGCTGTGGGGCACCTATCACTTCGGCACGGGGCAATCCTCGGGCGCGAAGCAGGCGGCGTTCTACCTGTCCGTGTCGCGGCCCGGCCCCAGGACCCTCCTCGCCCTCGACCTCGAGGCCAACGAGAACAATCCGCGGAACTCCATGAGGCTCGACCAGGCCGAAGAGTTCGTGCAGGCGGTTGCCGAGGCCACGGGCCGGCTGCCGGTGGTCTATGTGCATCCGACCTGGGCCAACGGCGATCCGCTGCCGAACTCGGGCCTCAGCCTCGGCGCCCGGGTCACGCCCGACTCGATCCTCGCGCGCTGCGGCCTGTGGGTCGCCGACTACCACGACTCGCCCGAGATACCGTTTGCCTGGGAGGCAAAGGGCTGGCGGCTCTGGCAGTATGCGGGCGACGAGAGTGCAGGCCGCCCGGCCTACGGCCAGACCAGCATCGTGAAAGGTGTCAGCCACTGCGATCGCAACCTGTTCAACGGCGAGGCGACCGCACTCGATCGGTTCTGGAGCGCTGCCTAAATCGATACAATATTGTTGTTTCGTAACGAGCGCCGGTGAGAATATTCGCCGGGGAGGATCTTCGATCATGGCCCTTTCACTTTACGATCTCAGCGTCCCCACCTACCTGCAGATTCTCGGCGCCACCGAGGGCTTCCTCGGCCGCAGCCTCAGCCATTTCAAGGACAACAACGTCGATCCGAACGAAATCGTCGAGACGCGCCTGTTCGCCGACATGGCGCCGTTCCGCTTTCAGATCGTGGCCGTAGCGCACCATTCGTTGGGCGCCGTGAACGGGGTGAAGGCCGGCCAGTTCGGACCGCCGGGGCCTTCCACGCTCGACTATGCCGGTCTCCAAAAGCTCGTGACCGACACGAAGGAAGCGATGCAGAAGGTGACGCCTGCCGAAGTCAATAGTTGCGAAGGCAAGGATGTCACCTTCCAGCTCCGCGACACCAAGATACCGTTCACGGCGGAAGGCTTTATCCAGTCGTTCTCGCTGCCGAATTTCTATTTCCACGCCACCACCGCCTACGACATCCTGCGCTCGAAGGGCGTTCCTCTCGGCAAGCGCGACTTCCTGGGCCGGCTGCGATTGAAGACATGACGAGCCCCAAGCCTATCGGCCCCAAGCATATCGGCATCGCGGCCTGCTCCGCCGAGGGGGCGGCGCTCTGCTACAAGACAATCTGCATCGAAGGCGCCGGCCTGCTGGGCGCGCATGCACATCCCGAAGTTTCCATGCACACGCCGTCGCTCGCCGACTACATGGCGCATATCTATCGCGACGACTGGCAGGGCGTGGGCGAGCTGATGCTGGCCTCGGCCAACAAGCTCGCCAAGGCGGGCGCCGACTTCCTGATCTGTCCCGACAACACCATCCACCAGGCCCTGCCCTACGTCGTGCCGCGCTCGCCGCTGCCGTGGCTCCACATCGCCGAGGTCGCCGCCCAGCACGCCGTCGAGCGCGGCTTCGGCACGGTCGGCATCACCGGGACGCGCTGGCTGGTCGACAGCGAGGTCTATCCCGAGACGCTCACGGCACGCGGCCTGAAGTTCGTGCGCCCAAGTGCGGCCGAGCGCGACGAATGCAACCGCATCATCATGGACGAGCTGGTCTGCAGCAGCTTCAAGCCCGAGTCGGTCGCCTACTTCCAGCAGGTGATCGGGCGGATGAAGGACCAGGGCTGCGACGCGGTCGTGCTGGGCTGCACCGAGATCCCGCTGATCCTGAGCGACGCCAACTCACCCCTGCCGACCCTCGACTCCACGCGCCTCCTCGCGCGAGCCGCGCTCAGGCGCGCGGTCGCCTAGAGTCAGCCTTCAATGGACCGCGGGCCTCCAGGCCCACCTCATGAGCGGGCCTGGAGGCCCGCGGTCCTTCTTGAGGTGGGTCTGTTCCTCCCCAATCAGTTGACCATCGCCTGATAGACGAGATCGCGCAGCAGGTAGCGGTAACGGAGACGGGCGGCCGGCGACTGCATCATGAACACGACGGACAGGCGCTCCTTCGGGTCGTGCCAGAAGTAGGTGCCGTAGGCGCCGCCCCAGTAGTAGTCGCCGGGCGTGCCGGGCAGCGGATTGCGGCCGACGTCGGTGCGGATCGCGAAGCCCAGGCCGAAACCCTGGCCCATGCGGGCGCTGGGCTCGAACGCCTCGAAGCGCCACATGTCGGCGCCCATCTTGACGTCAGGCGGCAGCGCATCGGCCGTCATCAGGTCGATGGTTTTGCGCGAGATCAGCCGCACGCCATCGAGCTGGCCGCCGTTGGCGAACATCTGCAGGAAACGCGCATAGTCGGCGGCGGTCGAGACCATGCCGCCGCCGCCCGAGCGGAAGGTGAACTTCTCCGTCACGTCGGGAATGGCCGGCAGTTCGTTCTTGGGGCCTTCCTTCATCGGCTTGGCGCCGCGCGCCTTCTTGTCGGCCGAGACCTCGAAGGCGGTGTCGCCCATCTTCAGCGGCTTGGTGATGCGCTCCTCGATGAACTTGTCGAGCGGCATGCCCGAGGCGACCTCGACGACGCGGCCCAGCACGTCGGTCGACATGGAATATTCCCAGGTCGTGCCGGGCTGGTAGAGCAGAGCCAGCTTGGCGAGCTTGTCCGCCATCTCGGCAGTGGTCTGGGTGCCGTCGGCGACCTTCATGTCGACGTAGGACTGCTTGATCGGGTTGGCGCCGATCGCGCCATAGGTCAGGCCCGAGGTGTGGCGCATCAGGTCCTGTACCGTCATCGGCCGCGTCTGCGGCTCGGGGACGTATTCGACCGTGCCGTCGCTCTTATTCTTCGGCACAGCAACCTTGGTCTCGGCGAAGGCCGGGATGTAGCGCGAGACCGGGTCAGCCAGCGTGATCTTGCCCTCCTCCATCAGGATCATCGCCGCCACCGTGACGATCGGCTTGGTCATCGAGGCGATGCGGAAGATCGTGTCGTTGGTCATCGGCACCTTGGCTTCCTTGTCGCGGAAGCCGAAGGAGTCGAACATTACGATCCGGCCGTTGCGCACGATCAGCACGACCGCGCCCGGCAGCTCGTTGTTCCTGACGCCCTCGTTCATCCGGTCGCTCAGGTTCTTCAGGCGGGTCGACAGGAAGCCGACCTCCTCCGGAGTCTGCACCTTGGGGATTCCCTGCGCGGCCCCCGGCCGGGCGAGCGGCAGCGCCATGCCGAGCACAAGTGCCGCCGTGGCGGCCGTACGGAACATCGACATGGTCTTTCCTTCCGAATTCTTGGGCATCATAAAAGCAAAACGCCCCCGCTTGCGCGAGGGCGTTTCTGCAGGTGAGCCGCCGTGCGGTCAGGTCACGGCGGCCTCAGGTAACGGCTATCGGGCCGCCGTTCGATCCCGTGGCGCCCTTGATCGGCGCCGGCGAGAAGATGTAGGCGAATTGATACTTCTTGTCGGCGATCAGCCCCGTGAAATCGAGATTCTCGTGGTTGTAGATGCCCTGCTTGGCGATCAACTCGGTATGCACCGCGAAAGCCAGGTTCTTGTCCGGGTTGGGCACGACCTCGGTCGCCCATTGGTCGGCGCCTGTCAGGCAGATGCCCTTGTCGACGCACCATTTGGCAATCTCCAGGCCGATGCCGGGCTCGCCGCCGTTGAACTTGTCGTTGTTCTTCATCCAGAGCTTGCCCCAGCCGGTGTTGAAGAAGACGGCATCGCCTTCCTTCACGTCGGCCTCGTTCATGCCCTGCTTCTGCATCGCGGCGCGAATGTCGGCGAGCGTGATCTCCTCGCCTGCTTCCATCATGCGGCCCTTGAGCGCCTCGACATCGAACAGGTGGCCGCGGGTGAAGAACGGCTTGCAGTTCTCCACGCCGAGCTTCTTGAGGCCGTAGGCGCTGGCCATCTCGAGTTCGGTGACGCCATTGTAGTAACGCATCTCGCTCTGGTCGCCGTCCTTGCCCATCTGGATGCCGATATGGCCCAGCCCGTCGAACTGCGTCCCGGTCTGGCCGATCTCGGTCGCCAGGAATTCGTCGTGCCAGATCACCTTGTTGGCGCCGAAGGGGCCGCCCGTCGGCGCGCCGGGAATGCGCAGCGTGAAGGCGCGCTCGCCGAACTTGGGCATCGCCGATTCGTACGTGCGGCCGATGCGGTAGACCTTGCCGTCCTTGATCAGCTTGACCGTGTCGAGAGTCTTGGCCGGCGTCATGTAGTTCGAAGCGCCCGCCTGATCGTCCTTGCCCCACTTGGGATGCGGCCACCAGACTTTGTCGGACAGCGCCGGGGCCTGGGCGATCTGCTGTGCGTGGGCGACGCCGGCGACGAGGGTGCCGGCGACAACCGCGCCGCCAACCAGGCCGGCAGTAAGGAAGCTGCGACGCTCCTCGTCAACGCCCTGCGCCGCCTGCCTGAGTTCTTCCTTGTCCCTAAGATATCTAGAGTCCATGGCCGCTCCTCCTTTGCTTTGTTGTTGACGAAGCAAGCGTCCTGCCGTTCCTTCGTCACGTCAAGATGGGTCGGCAACGCCACGTTGTAACAGTCATGAAACTGACACTTCCTGTGCAATGAGTCTCTTCGATCGCGACAAGTCGGCCGAGCGCCTGCCGGTTACGGTGATCACCGGCTTCCTCGGTAGCGGCAAGACCACCCTGCTCAACCGCGTGCTGGGCGACCGGCGCATGGCGCGGAGCCTCGTGCTGGTGAACGAATTCGGCGAAGTCGGCCTCGACCACCTGTTCATGGAACAGGTCGGCGGCGATATGGTGCTGCTGCAGTCGGGCTGCGTCTGCTGCACCATCCAGGGCGATCTCGACCGCACCCTGCGCGACATCGCCAAGCGCCGCGCGGCCGGCACGGCGCCGCCCTTCGACCGGGTCCTGCTGGAGACGACGGGCCTCGCCGATCCGGCGCCGATCCTGCAGCTTCTGCTCAACACCCCGATGATCAGCCACGACTACCGCGTCGACGGCGTGGTGGTGACCGTCGACGCCGTGAACGGTGCGCGGCAGCTCGACGAACATGCCGAGGCGGTGAAGCAGGCAGCCGTTGCCGACCGCCTGCTGATCAGCAAGACCGACCTCGCCGAGGTCGACACCAACGCCCATCTGCGCGCGCGCCTCGAGGATCTCAACCCTGGGGCAGTGCTTTACGAGATCGTGCAGGGCGAGATCGATCCCGCGCTTCTGTTCGATTCAGGGCCGTTCGACCCGGCCGGCAAGAGCGACCGTGTCCGCGAGTGGCTCGGCGTCGAGGCGCACGACCATGATCAAGGCCATCACCGCCATCACGTCGACCGTTCACGCCATGACGCGCATATCGGCTCGTTCTGCCTCACCTTCGACGAGCCGCTGGACTGGGACCGCTTCAACCCCTGGCTGATGGCGGTTCGCGCCGCGTGGGGCGACAAACTGCTGCGGGTGAAAGGCGTTCTGAATGTCGTGGGTGAGAAGCAGCCGCTGGTGATCCACGGCGTTCACCGCACTTTCCATCCGCCCACCCTGCTCGCCCGCTGGCCGGATGCCGACCGGCGCTCGCGCCTGGTCTTCATCACCCGCGACCTCGATCGCGCCACGGTCGAGGAAAGCTGGGCGGAGATGAAATAGCATCCATTCCTCCCGCGCTTTCGCACGAGAGGAATGGAGCCGATCTCAGGCCGCGTCCTGCTGCGGCAGCAGGTCGGAATACTTCTTGAAGCCGGGCAGATTTTCGACCCGGCCCATCCAGGCCTTCACGTTGGCATAGGGCCCAAGATCGATGGCGCCCTCCTCGGCATAGGCGACATCGCCATAGACGGCGACATCGGCGATGGTCGCTTCGTTGCCGACCAGGAAAGCCGATTTGGCGAGCGAGGCGTCCAGTACCTTCAGCGCGTCGTTGGCGAGGCCGGTGTAGAGCTGCAGGACATTGTCCTCGGCCTTCATGAAACCCTTCTTGATCGCGCGCGGGCGGTAAACGTTGGGCGCCAGGCGATCGAATTCCCAAAACAGCCACTCGCGGACGCGGGCCTTCTCCTCGGCGGTCTTGCCGCCCATCTTGCCGAACTTGTCGGCGAGATAGAGCAGGATCGAGCCCGACTGGCAGAGCTTGAGGTCGCCATCGACCAGCGCCGGCACCTGTCCGTAGCGGTTGATCGCGAGATACTCCGGCTGCTTGTGGGCGCCGGCGCGGAGATCGACGTGCTTGTAGGCGAAAGGCTGGCCCATCAGCGACATGGCGAGCCCCGCCTTGTAGGTCGGGCCGCTCAGCCAAATGCCGTAAAGCGTCATCTTGGACATGTTTTCCTCCAGTGGGATGGTGAACGGCGCGGCATTAGCACGCCGCCTCCGGACAAGCATCCCACTTGAGCGTGAGCCCGTTAAGCCTGTATGACCGGGCATGAAAATTTCGGCCCGCGACATCGATCACCTCTCGGTCAGCCACACTGACTTCGAGGGCACCGCCACCAAGCTGGAACAGCTCGGCTTCAAGCTGACCCCGGAAGGGGTAGAACCACGCTGCATCTGCTTCCAGCCCGACCGCGACGACGTCCCCAACTACATCGAGCTCCTGGAAGGCGACGCCACGCTCGTTGCACTGGCGATGAACGTGGAGGAGCTCGAGGGCGAGGAGCGCACGCACGCCTGGGAAACCGAGGACGGCTTCGAGGTCGATGCCGGCGTGGTGGTCGGCGAGACAGGCGGGCCGCTGCCGTGGTTCGCGGTGAAACACGAGACGCCCGACGCCTTCATGGAACCGGAATGGATCGTCCATCCCAACGGCGCGCTGGGCATGATGGCGATCCATGCCGTGGCCGAGAACCCACGGGAGACGGCGAAGGCGCTGAAGGCTGCCTGGGGCGGCCAGATCGAGGAGATCTTCGACGGCTGCATGATGGTCAAGGCGGGCTCGGTGGAGCTGCTGATCTGGTCGCCGCTCGCCTACCAGCTCGAGTACAAGGCGCTCGAAGTCATGCCGCCGCAGGAAATGCCATCCATCGTCGGCGTCGCCATCGCGGTCGAACGCTCGCGGCCGCTGCAGGCACTGCTGCGCGCCAACAACATCGCCTTCCAGCTCACCGAGGGCGACCGCGTGCTGGTGGCCCCGGAACAGTCGGGCGGCCTGATGCTGGAGTTCATGCCGCAGACCTGACGCCCGTTGAATCGGGACCTCTCCCCTTACCAAAGCAGGGCAGAATATCCCACCTAGGGAAAGGGAGACGCAAATAGCCCGCTTGTCGGGAGTCGAAAGACTGGATCGCATAATCGGACGCATAGGTCCCGAAAGGAAAACGTCTCTCCCTCTGCTTTGCTAATAGACGCCATTTAGAACTTGAAAGAGAGGACATGATGGCCACCCTGGGCGAGCGCGGCGCACGAGCGGTTGGAATTGCTTGGATGAGGGAAGAAGACTATCCGGCCCTCGTCGCGATCTTCGAAGACAGCGACATGTTTACCGATGGTTGGGCCGCTTGGAACAAGCGAGCGGAAGCCATCGAGGATCAGATGAAGGGCCAAGGCGTAATCCCCCTCCGCGCCTACCTTGATCCAGACACCTTCCCCGCATGGTGCGCCGCAAGGGGCGTCAATACCGGCCGCGAAGGACGGTCCTTGTTTGGGATCGAGTTTGCTGAAGAACAATATGGCCGCAATCAAAGCTGACGACTTTTCATCGCCATGCTTTGTTAAGGGGGTTCCCCTTGAATGAGGCCGAAACGGAGCCCCGGCAAAGCAAGACGGCGTCCCGATCATGGCCGGACGGCCGGAGACGGACGATATCCTCCTCACACATCGGGAACTTCCGGAAGCGAGGAGTAACGACATGACCAGCAAACACACCGGAACCTGCTTCTGCGGCGCAGTGGAGATCGAAGTAACGGGCGCGCCCGAGGCGATGGGTTACTGCCACTGCAGTTCCTGCCGTTCCTGGTCGGCCGGACCGGTGAATGCCTTCACCCTGTGGAAGCCTGATAACGTCAAGGTCACGAAGGGCGCCGAGTTCGTTGG
>Ga0082335_1009090_pt1 | contig 10897 bp, 9 predicted proteins | sample Subgrocontami58m_FD_72375 | JGI IMG/M metagenome (GOLD analysis project Ga0082335, IMG submission 72375) | Subsurface groundwater microbial communities from S. Glens Falls, New York, USA - GMW37 contaminated, 5.8 m (SPADES assembly) (version 2) ... | reverse complement strand
TACCAGTTTTCCCTGGTGAAATATCGGGGTCACTACGGCCACATCGGAGACATGGGTGCTGTTGCCATAATAGGGATGGTTCAGGATATAGGCATCACCCTCTTCTATCTCCGTCGGGGAATATTTTTCCTTCACCGCCTTAATGAAGACCTGGACTATGGCCAGGTGCATAAAGAGAGACTTGTACTGGCTTATTAACCGGCCTTCCGCATCGAGAATGGCACAGCTCGCGTCCTGAGTCTCCCGGATGGCCGTGGAATAGCCCGTGCGAAACAGCAGGAGCTGCATTTCCCGGACTATCCCCACCAGGGTGGTGCTGATAATCTGAAAATCTATCGGGTCAATATCATTGCTCATCGTCTTCATTTTAAAATGGGGCCTAAAACATCAGCCGCCACTTTCAGCAGCTCTTGCTGACGTTTGAAGCTCTCTTCCGTGGCGACGTAAAATTTCTCGCCCGGCTGAGGATAAAAGATCGCCGGAATTCCTTCCCGCGGACTGTCCACCCTCGATCCGGGCACTCGGGCATTCTTCGTCAGAACCGCATGCCCTTCTTTGGACATGACCCAGTTCGCGTAGACGGCGGCAGCATGAGGATTAGGCCTTTTGTTCACGATTCCCAAGCCGTAGGTGAGAGAGTTGATTTCGCCGCCTTCCGCGGCTATCACGGGATAAATGGGAGCGCCTAATTTGATGAATTCCCCGACCACTTCTCCGTTTGTTCCCAACGCGATTTCATATTTCCCCCTGGCTGCCCATTCCACCTGTTGCCTGGGGTCCCTGGTAACCACGAGGTCCTGTTTCATCAGTTGCCGCAGGTACTCTTTGGTTCCTTCGATGCCCCAGACCGAGGCCAGAAAGGCCATTACCGAATTACCGCCACCGGGGATCGTGGGATCATTCAAGACAATTTTCCCTTTCCACCTCGAGTTCGTCAAATCTTTGTAGGAGTTGATTTCACCCTCCTTGACCAGGGCTGTATTCTTGATCAGCGGCCGGGTGAAGGCGGCGACTATATTGAGGGCGTAATGATCCTTGTCGATATAGGGGAGACTGCCGGAAATCCAGACTTTAGGGTCGGTCACTTCAGGCAACATCAGTATCTCGTCCAGCTTGTCGAGATACCCCTTGGGTTTCATCAAGAAAACCAGGTTTGTTCCCCCGGCAATGACGATGTCAACGGCGCTCATCCCGGCGCTACGCTGTGTCTCCATCTTCTGCACCAATTCGGGCCCCCGGGCCGAAAGCACATCTACCTTGATGCCGTATTTTTCGGTAAAGGCCGCACTTGTTTTTCGCACGTCCGCCCCGTTGGCCGTCGTATATACGGCCAGATTGCCTTCTTTTTTCGCCGCGGCCACCATGTCGCCCCATTTCTGCTGCCAGTTTGCTTTTCCTGGTTCGGCAGCCAGAGCGCAACTGGCCTTGAGAGCGAATGGCCATGGGGTATTCCCCGCGTAAAGTCCTGATAAAAACAGGAGAAAGGATAAGAAGAGTGTACCTGTCTTATGATAAGTTTTCATGACCCTACCTCCATATGCCATTTTCAACTTACTAAAGATTTTCCAGCCGTTTCAAGGTCTCCGCGTAATCACCGACGGCCCTTTCAATGGGAAAATCGGATTCGTACCCCAGCTGTTCCCGCGCGCGCGAGTAGTCGCTCACCAAGCTGTTTTCGGGATAAGGCATGGGATTATTACCCTGCACCAATTTGATCTGCGATCCGGGAAAGTGCTTGTTAATGGCTGCGAGTATTTCTTCTCTACCGACAATTTGATCGTTGCCCAGGTGAAAAAGGCGATCCTGGAACTTGTCCTTGAGAACGGCCAGCACCGTACCCTTAGCAGCATCTTTGCCGTAGAACAATTCCGTGGGTGCATAGGGCCAGGCGATCTCTGCCGCTTCGCCCTTTATCGCCGCACGGATCATCTCCTGAAGGGCTATTTCCCGCGTCGCCTTCCGGGCTGTGGGTGACGGTCCATAGAGTCCACCGGCATACCGGAGGCTCACGAACTCAAATCCATACCGTTGGGCATAGGCACGACCCAGGAATTCGCAACTCACCTTGGTAGATGCATAGATAGAGGGGGGATTGACGGGAATGCCCTCGTCGATCTGCTTCACATCCTTTCCGAGGGACCCGAGAAAGACTGTGCCCGAACTGGGGAAGATAACGTGCGATACCTTCTCCAGACGAGCCGCTTCGCAGATATTGATTGTTCCCATGACATTTAAGCGCACCCCGCTGTAGGGCCGCCGTTGCACTTCCTCACCCAGGAACGCCGCCAAATGGATAATCCGATCGCAATCATTGTCGCGGAGCGCCGAAATGACGGCCGGCAGATCGAGGGTATCGCCCCGAATCAGGGTGATTTTATTAATGTCGACGCCCACGGCTTCCAGTAGTCGATTATTGAGGGCGATATCGAAAACAACCGGTCTTTCGCCCCGTGCCAACAGCATGCTGACCGTATAGACCCCGACCAGGCCGGTCCCTCCTGTAATTAATATCCCCTTTTTTGCCATGCCCATTCCTCCCAACAGACTGGGGACAGGCTTGAAATCTGTCTCCAGTCTATTTAATCTGTTCCGCTAGGCCGTATATTTCCCCGGCTTTTTCCGGGGTCACGTAGCCGTCTTCAACGTCCGCGACTACTTTCTCCCGGTCTCTTGTCCGTGGGTCCCCAACGCCGCCCCCGCCGCCGGAAACAAGCCGCAGGACGTCCCCCTTCGCCAGGAAGAGGACCGTCCTGGCGGGCAAGAGCCGCTCCTGCGGGGTGTCCGGGTTAAGAATGGCGAAGTTTTCCGTGCCCGGCCGACCTCCCTGAACGCCGGCGGCCAGAATTTTGTTCCCTCTGGTAGTAACCCTGGCCCGTTCATCGAGGATGAGATATTCGCGGATATAAGCCATCGCTCCCCGGAATTTTCCCGCGCCCCCCGTATCCGGAATTATTTCATATCTGAGCAAACGGCAGGCAAACTCTGATTCCACTATTTCGATCGGGACGGATTTTATATTATTTTGCGTTCCATGGAGCTGGGTCGGTCCTTCAACCCCATCGTCGCCGTCAACAGCGCCGCCCCCCCCGCCCATAATTTCATATTGAATATAAGGAGCCCCAGCGGCCAGAGTTGTTCCTCCCATGGTCAAGGTTAAGCCCGTACCGCTCTCGGCGATGGCCTTTTTTCCGGCCAGCCGGGTCAGGGTTGAAATGATGATTGCCAGGACTCGCGCCAGGGTGGATTGATAACAACTTACCGGGGCCGGGAACTCGGGGTCCAAGACGGAATGCTTGCGGAACTTGGTTTCAAAGACCGAAGCCAGACCTTCGTTGTTGTTGATATTGGGGTCGATCATGAGAATGAGAGCGAAACAGCAGGCCGATCTGCTCCCCGCCGGGCGCAGATTGGAGGGGCCCAGGGTCTGGTCGCTCGACTGAGTGAAGTCGAAAGTAAGGGCGCTGCCCTTTTTCGTCGTGCGCAAATGCAGCCTGATGGGCTTGTCAAGTTCGACGCCGTCATTCTCCAGGATGGCTTCCGCTTCGGTGCTGCCGTCCGGCCACTGGCTTATTTCCGACCGCACATGCTCGGCCGTTTTATCCAGCAGCTGGTTGAAAACCCTCAGGACAACATCCTGGCCGTATTTATTCATCAACTTCTGGAGGCGCTGTTCGCCGATTCGGCACGTCCCAACCTGGCCGTTTAAGTCGCCAATCAGCAGTTCCGGCGTACGGGTGTTGGCCTTAAGAATCGTCTCCACCTCTTTATTGATATGCCCGCGCCCCACATACTTTACCGGCGGCAGGAGCAGACCCTCCTGAAATATCTCCGTGGTCTGGCCGGAGGCGCTGCCCGGGACTGATCCCCCGATATCGGGCTTATGGGCCATGTTGGCGCAGAAGGCTACCAGTTTTCCCTGGTGAAATATCGGGGTCACTACGGCCACATCGGAGACATGGGTGCTGTTGCCATAATAGGGATGGTTCAGGATATAGGCATCACCCTCTTCTATCTCCTTCAGGGAATATTTTTCCTTCACCGCCTGGACAAAGACCTGGACTATGGCCATGTGCATGTAGAGAGACTTATACTGGCTTATTAACCGGCCTTCGGCATCCAGGATGGCGCAACTGGCATCCTGAGTCTCCCTGATAGCGGTGGAATAACCCGTCCGAAAGAGCAGGAGCTGCATTTCCCTGACTATCCCCACCATGGTGGTGCTGATGATCTGAAAATCTATGGGGTCGACATAATTAAGGCTCATCGTTCGTCTCATTGGTTGTAATGATAATATTCCGAAATTCATCTATTTCCGCAATTTGCCCCGGAAATACCGCGGTCGTGGAGTCCGGCTGGTCGATGATAGCCGGGCCGTTGATGACATGTCCCGGATAGAGCAATTCTCGATCATAGAGGTCAAAGTCCACCAAACCCAGCTTTTTGCCCATATATATTTTTCTTTTTCCCTTCAGGCAGTCAATGACCGGCTGAACGGCGGTGGGGTAGGTCTTGATCACCGGTTTGGCTACCTTGACGAAAACGCTAACCCGGTAATTCACGATTTCCAGCGGTTGATCCTCGGCTTTATGGCCAAACTGGCGTTCGTGCTGGCTGTGAAAGGCAGTGGCGATTATTTCCTTGTCCGACTCCGCCAGGAGGCCGGAGGAAATCGGTACTGTAATTTCGTACCCCTGGCCCGCATAACGCAGGTCCAGGTAATAAGAATAGATAATCTCTTCTGCCCGGAAGCCTTCGCTCACAATCTCCTGGGTTCCTTTATCTTTTAGCTCTGCAAAACGCTGGTTCATGAAATTTAGCGTCGCGGAAGAGAGGAGTTCCAAGCCGGAACGTATATAATCATGCCTGACATCGGCCAGCAGCATGCCCATCGCTGAAGTTACGCCGGACACCAGGGGAACCAGTACCTTCGGAATTTTCAGGGACTGGGCCAGCCGGCCGGCGTGGAGCCCTCCCGCTCCGCCAAAAGCCAGGAGGATGAAGTCCCGGACGTCATAGCCCCGCTCCGTGGAAAGGGCACGGATGCCCTCCTCCATATCGACATTAATAATTTCGATGATGCCATGAGCCGCCTCGGCGAGGTCCAGATTGAGCGGGCGGGCGATCTTCTCGCTGATTGCCTTTTCGGCCTTTTCCTTATCCAGCTTCATGCGGCCGCCCAGGAAATAAGCAGGATTGATGAACCCCAGGGCCAGATTGGCATCGGTAATGGTGGGTTCGCTACCGCCGATGTCGTAGCATACGGGGCCCGGGTCGGCGCCGGCGCTGGTCGGACCGACGCTTAAGATTCCCACTTTATCCACCGAAGCTATCGTGCCGCCGCCGGCGCTAATGGTATTAATATCCAGCATGGGGATGGCGAGGTCATATTTATCGATCGCCCCTCTGTTTATCTGCGAGGGTATGCCATTTTCGATGAGTCCGATATCGCAGCTGGTGCCGCCCATATCCAGACTGATAACATTCTGGTAACCGGCGGCGGCGGCTATCTGATTGGCGGCGATGAGACCGGCGGCAGGTCCGGATAAGATCATGGGCACCGAGGTCAAGCAGGAAGCCCCGAAAGTTCTTAAGCCGCCATTGCATTGCATGATGTAAAGCTGTTTGGTCTTAATCCCCACTTCTTCTATCTGCCTGGCAAGTTTCGTAAGATATTGGGTCAGGACCGGCCCGATCATGGCATTTACCAGGGTAGTGGACAGCCGGAAATACTCTCTGATTTGGGGGATTACATCCGAGGAAAGGGATACGTGGCTATCGGGAGCCAGCTTTTTTATCAAAGCCCCCACCTCCCGCTCATGCGCGGGGTTGAGGAAGGAGAAGAGAAAGCAGACAACGAAGGACTTGACATCTTTATTCAGCAGATTCGCAATGGCCTGCTCTGCCTGCAAAATGTTCAGGGGCTTGATAACCTCGCCCCTGAAATCAATCCGTTCCTCTACGCCCCGGCAAAGGCTGGCCCTGGTGAGAGACTTGGTCCGGAAGCAATAAGGATCGTACTTATGCCAGTTAGTAGCAGCGCCCTCATAGATGTCATTAATTGCGCCATAGCCGGCGGTGAGAAGCACGCCTGTTTTTTCGACTTTCCCTTCCAAGAGAGCATTAGTTCCCACGGTCGTGCTGTAGAAAAAGGAAACAATTTCTTCCGGTTTGAGGGAACCCGATAAAAGTCTCGTAAGTCCATTAATTACCGACTGCGAAGGGTCCTTTGGTGTGGAAGGGACTTTGGTAGTTATTAGTTCGCCGGTCTCCTGGTTCAAGACACAGAAATCCGAGAAAGTTCCACCCGTATCGATGCCTATTCTGTATGTAGTGATGGCTAATCATCTCCTTTATAATGCTTTAAATCGAGTGACACACTCTCTCTCGCAACAACGGATTTATGCTCATTATTCGAGCCTTTTATTATGCGTTTTGAATATCCCACTAACAATCAGTGTGTCAAGAAAAATATGGTGGCCGACCACTCCACTTGCTAACCTTCGCTTCCTCACTCTTCCGCGATCAATTTTAGAAATTCCTGAAGCATTTGGTAGGTCAACCCCCAAATCGTCTTACCGCCATAGACCAATGCCGGGACATCAATAGTTTTGCCATCGGGCATAGGACGATGTGCGCGGCTATCAACCTTATCTCGCTGAAGAAATTCTAATGGTACCCAGATAGTGTCTTGCACTTCCACTGGATCTGGTTTCGCTTCGATCCCCGAAGAAACGAGATACACAAATGGCTCAATGATCATGTCGATCGGTCGCCCATGCGACATCGCCTGGAGTTCAGCCATGCGGCCCAGGTATTCACCGTGCAAGTCCAGATCGATCCCCACTTCTTCTTTCGTTTCACGATGAACAGTCTTGCGCAGATCGGCATCCCCATGATTTTTCCTTCCACCGGGAAATGCCATATGCCCTGACCATGGGTCCTGTGGATGGTGAGCGCGGTGGATAAAAAGCAGATGCAAATCGTTCTCCCGCGGCTGCAAGATCATGGCAACGGCGGCTGATGTTGATGCCTTGAACCGTAATGCAGGAGGCTGGTAATTGGCCAGATTGTAGCGAATCCGTCGAAGTGTTTGGTCAAGCATATAACAATTACTTCTACAGTACTTTTACTCTTATTGCGAATCCGATCACTGTTCAGTATAAAATTCCTCAGCGGATCGGCTGCGTGCGGTCCACGGCCGCACCTCGTAAAATCACCGCCGAGATGCGCCGCGTGTTGGTGATGTCGTCCAGCGGATTTGCATCGAGCACAATGAAGTCGGCGCTCATACCCGCTTCCAGCGTGCCCGCATCGGTCATCCGCACGAGTCCCGCCGAGTTGCGTGTTGCCGCCACGATGACCTGCATCGGCGTCATCCCGGCAAGCACCATGTCCAACATCTCCTCGTGCAGGCCCCATGGCCGGTTGCCGTCAGTTCCGAGCGTGATCCGCACGCCCGCTGCATTCAGCTTGGCCAGGTTGCGGGCTTGAATCCCGTGAAAGGCCTGCGCCTTCGGATTGTCTTTGTTGACCTCCTCAAGCTTCGCGAATTCGGCAGCTGGAAGGCCGGGCCGCAGCCAACTCAAATCGACCTTCACCCCGCGATCCGGCAGATTGGGTGTGAGAGTGAGGTATGGACGCGCCTTGAACAAGGACACCGTCTCGTTGTCGATGTCCTTGTCGCGGACGCCGTGCGCGAACGCGTCGACCCCGGCGCGCATGAGCCCCTTCGCATCGTCCATGTGGAAGATGTGCGCTATGACCCGCAGCCCGCGATTGTGCGCCTCGTCGATGGCGGCGGCATATTGCGCGGGAGTCACCTTCTCGACCTTGCCCTCGCGATCGTCAACCCAGACCTTGATGATGTCAGACCTGTGCGCGGCGTTCTCCTGAACCGCCTTGCGGGCTTCTGCCTCGCTGTTGATCTGGAACGTCGGACGGCCCGGTTCGATTCTGGTGATGCCTTTTCCCGCGCTGAAGTAGCGCGCGGCGCCGGGGATAATTTCGCTGCGTATGCCGAGAAGTTCAAGGCCGTCCGTGCCAAGGGTCAGCACAGCGCTGACACCGAAATAAGCTCGCCGTTTCAAGTCCCCTATAAGCGCGTCGCGAGTCGTGCTGAGATGGACATGCGTGTCGACGACCATGGGCATCACGGTCTTGCCTGCGAGGCTCACGCGCCTGGCGCCGTCAGGCACGCGAACGTCGGCTCTTCCCCCGGCCTGGGCGATTCTTGAGCCCTCCACGACCAGTGTAGCGTTCTCCATTACACGTCCATCGCCTACGATCAACCGCAGGCCTTCGAACGCGGTCACGGACTGTGCGGACGCCTGGATCGCGGCGCCGACAAGGAAACCAAGGGTAAGGACTACCGCGATTACGACCACATTCACCCGGTGCATGTGAACCTCCTCCATGAAGTATATTTATACATGACGTTCAATATGACCCTGCCCCTTTGCATCTGTTCACCCAATCAGCATTATTTCATGTCCCACTTGAGGAAAGCATAGGGCGCAAACTCTGTTGGTCCTACCTCTGCAATGACTTTTCCGCCCAGCATGGAGTTGTCACCGCTGGTATAGACGGCGCCCAACATCTTGATGACTTCAACCTCCGCCCATGGATCGTAATCTGACGGTTTAAAGATAATCTCGGCTTCCCCAAACTGCACTTCTTTAGGTCTTAACAAAGTTACCTGTTTCACCAGCCGGGGATTATAGTCAAACGCGCCTCCTTCCGGCGCAGGAAAGTGTTTAAAATTATATGAAGTTGCTTTAATTGATCCGTCCTCAGCCGTAAGAGTACCTGTGAGAATATCCTGGACGGCTGGGTCATTAATTTTGCCAGTAAGCTTGGCATGAATTTCCATAAAGCGTGTCCCGCGTCTCTCGGTCCATCCCTCTATCGTATCACCGTCCTTTTTGTAATGAATATCCGCCATTTTTTTCGGAAAACCGTAAATCTCCCTTCCGGCGGCCATGGCGATATCACTCGTGACTGGCATAGCAAGGCAGTACCCTCCCACCTCTCCATTGAATGCCGCTCTAATGAATAACGCGCTTTCCCTGTAGGTCACGTCAAAATTAGTGTTGGGATAAAAGGCGACAAAGGCCCAGACTACTGGATGGGACGTGGGTTTGAGTGGCGGTGGCAGGAGTTTGACGATGACTTCCGGTTTGGTTTCCCAGAAAACGATAAGCATTTGCGCATCATAAAAATCCGCAGTTGCCGGGGTGTTTGCCATGATCTGTTCAAATGTTTTTACGAATCCCATAGTCACCTCCTCTTCTTGAAAAGTCAACAGGCAGAACTATCGCTTCATGTGCGCGCATGGCTTTGAAAACATTAATACTTTAAAGCCGTCTCCAGACTGGCTGGAGCACAGATCAGTCAGTATAGAGGTTTGTTCAGCACTGCCCAGTAAATGTGGGAGGGGACACGCGATAGTTAATTTGCCGGAATAATTACCACGCCTTTCTCAATGATTTTAGTCCCGCCAGGTAATCAGTATGTTCGAGATTCACCTCTACACCGAATTCCCGGAAGGCGTCCAGCATCTTGGCTATGGATAGGCCGGCAATGCGCGCCGCTTTTTCAAGAGACGCCTCGGATTTCTTGTATTTCTCTATGGCAAGCATCACCCTGCCTAGATCAACCAATTCCCTTACTGTTTTGGACACGTCCTCGTGCTCCTCCACAGCGAGTTGCGAAAGAAACCGGTAATCTTCATCATCAACGCGTATGCTCAAAGTTTTCGTAGCCATTCTAAACTCCTTCCAATCTCTGTCTTACGTCAGAGGTAATCGTCTTCTTATACCTGGCGATTGATTCCAGCTTATCAAGCCTGCTCAGCGCCTCGTCTCTGTCAACCAACTTCTTTTCAAAGGCTCGGACGAGAAAGGCGATGGCCGTGGTGAATTCCAATTTCAGCACCTTGCAGGTCCTGATGGCATTTCGGTCATCGGTAGCAAGCAGTGAAACGTTTTGCTCTATGGCTAGAATCAAAGCCTCTGCCTCACCGGCGTCAAGGGAAAAATCCGTTTCGAGCCGCTTGACGGCACGCCAATCCTTCACGGGCAAAACTGTAATCAGTCCTTCTTTGATTAACCTGTTCATCAAAGGCGTTTCTTCCTTCCCTTCGCAGCAGACCTCTGCTTCAATCTTCTGGGGGATCAGGACTTTGCCGGAAAACGTGGAAATGAACATTTCAAGCAGATCGATTTTTGCAAGCAAAATCATGGTCGATGCATCAAATATAATCATAATTCACTTATATGACAACTGTCAGACAATGTCAACTGCCGCGATAGTTGAAGACTACAAAGAAGAAGGCGGCATAATATGGGCATTGCTTAAGTTACCCATATGTTACCCAAAATCAACAAGGGGTTAGCTAAACAGCAGCTAACCCCTTGTTTTTAATGGTGCGCCCAGGAGGATTCGAACCTCCGACATCCAGATTCGTAGTCTGGCGCTCTATCCAGCTGAGCCATGGGCGCAGAATGTGCTGACCATAAAAAATGGCGGAGAGAGCGGGATTTGAACCCGCGGTACACCTTTTGGGGCGTACAATCGCTTAGCAGGCGATCGCTTTCGGCCACTCAGCCATCTCTCCACTGTTACTCTACGTTGATATGTTTAATTCCCGGAGTAAACCCCCATGCCCCGTGGGGCGCTAGGTCGCATGAAAATGCCGTAGTCATTCCGGGCTTGACCCCGTATCAAGTACGGGGCGGGCTCCGGAATCCAGTTCTTTGCTCCTGGATTCCCGCCTGCGAGGGAATGACAGACGGGGATGGGGTCCTATTTTCGTGCTAATAATTCTCAGATATTGGCGGGGAGCAGGATTCAAATTGACAATCTAACTGCTCGATATCACACTATTTAACTTTACGTA
>Ga0082335_1009088_pt1 | contig 10899 bp, 7 predicted proteins | sample Subgrocontami58m_FD_72375 | JGI IMG/M metagenome (GOLD analysis project Ga0082335, IMG submission 72375) | Subsurface groundwater microbial communities from S. Glens Falls, New York, USA - GMW37 contaminated, 5.8 m (SPADES assembly) (version 2) ... | reverse complement strand
ATACCGAGGTGGTAGATGGCACGAAATAACGCCAGTATATCATTGAATTTAAATTGAGCATTAATCTTTGGCGCTTTATATTCCCGAAAGAAGGTCTTTATGCGCTGATAATAGTTTTCGGGGGAATAAATATGTCTCAATATTTTTTTATATCCTTCCCGGAATGTATCAATGTCCATTTTAGGGATAATGTTCGTTGTGCCGTCTAAATTGTCCCCCGACATCTGTCCAAGCAAACGTCCCTCTTGCTTTAGACGTTCGTAAAGCCGTGTCCCCGCCGGGGCCTGAAGCATGCCAACCATCGCCGACACAATCCCGCTTTTCTGTATAAAATCAATTTGCCGTTGAAAGATAGATTTCGTATCAGTGTCAAAGCCTACGATAAAGCCTGCTTGTACTTGCAGTCCTGCACGCTGAATACGCCGCACGTCTTCAACTAAGTTACGGTTTTTGTTCTGTTTTTTGTTACATTCTGCCAGGCCCTCCGTATCCGGAGTCTCGATCCCCACAAAAACTGTGTTAAAGCCTGCTTCGGACATCATGTGCATCAGGGATTCATCGTCGGCCACATTGATGGAGACTTCGGTGTTAAACGGGATCGGTACATGTCCTTTTTGCCATTTGATTAAAGCGGGCAGCAATTCGTTCTTGAGGCTTTTTTTGTTCCCGATGAGATTATCATCCACGAAGAATACGGATCCACGCCACCCCATATTATAGAAACTGTCCAGCTCGGTAACAATTTGTTCGGCAGTTTTGGTACGTGGACTTCGTCCAAATAATGACGTCACATTGCAGAACTCGCAGTTGAATGGACAACCACGGGTGTACTGTATGCTCATCGAGGCGTAATGTCTCAGATCGGCTAACTCCCAAAGAGGCGCTGGAGTTTTTCGAATGTCAGCAAAATGAGATGTGCTGTATACACGCCTGGCGCAATTATTCTTCAGGTCTTCTAAAAAGGGTGGTAGGGTTAGCTCCGCTTCATTGAGAACGAAATGGTCGACATTCTCAAATTGTTCATACTCGCTCGTGAATAAAGGCCCTCCGGCAATCACTTTGACGTCCGCTTCCTTGCAACGCTTTATAATATGCCGAGCCGATGTTCTTTGTACAACCATGCTGCTGATAAACGCATAATCCGCCCATGCCAGATCTTCATCCGTGAGACTTGTCGCATTGACGTCTACTAAGCGCTTTGTCCACTCTGACGGTAGCATTGCGGCAACTGTCAGCAGCCCTAGCGGTGGAAAGGCGGCCTTTTTACGCACGAATTTAAGTGCGTGTTTGAAACTCCAAAATGTATCAGGGAACTCTGGGTATATCAATAGTATATTCATTTGTAAGTGTTTTCCTCCGGGCTCTCCGCGCCCTGCGGTGAACTATTATGTAATTTCAATGGCCAAAAGATTTCTCGCTACGCTCGAAATAACAGTTTTTTGTTAGTTTTCGTTCAAACACTACTTAAATAACTCAACAACCTCTACTCCTCGCGGCACATCAAATATGAAGAGCTTGTCGGACATGCCCTTGTTAAGTTTTATATTTTTCAGCTCAATTACATTAACTACCTCACCCTGACTTTCATAGAGTTCTATCCTGCCCGGCAGCCAGACCCCCTCCTCTACCCATAACCGTATGTCTGAATACTGCGCCTTCGGATCTTTCGGCTGTAAATCGAGTATATAAAACCGTTTTTTGCCATCTTCCTTCGTATCCAGCAGGGTAATCGTATAATCCTTTTTTGCTGCTTCCACTGATTCGCCATACCCAAACTCAAAAAAACTCACACCCTGCGAGGATTGTCTGCTGTCGATCATCTCATATTTTTCGACCTGCTTCTCTGACGGATGATACACCCATACATATTTTCCGTCCACGACATTCACCTCGTTGCGGGGCGGGTAAAATTTCAGATACATCCTTTTTGGCTTTTTGTAACTCAACTCACCTTCAGAAATTTCTGTGGATTCAAGCAGGGTAATCGTACGCGTATAGACAATACTTGCTTTGAGGGTTTTAAATGCCACATTGGCCTTTTCCATTTCAGCAAGGATGTCACCGAGGTTTTTCGGCTTAGAAATCTCACTGGATAAAACCAGCGTATTGAAAATGAAAATACCTGCAATCAAAAGCGTAAACACAATCATTCTGCTTTTATACACTGCGTCCCCCATTGATCCCAGCCTCAACTTTTTCGAAATGCTCAATAATATGAATAACCTCCCTGATACTGTTTATTTCAAAGTCGGGAGATATCTCAGTTTCGACATACTCTCTGTAACGGAGAAGCGCTGTTTTTGTCCCTGCCGCCTTGCCGCACATAATATCGTATTTGTAATCGCCAACCATTAACAAATGATCGGTATGGACATTCATTCTTTTACTCAGCAAAAAAATGGGATCAGGCGCTGGTTTTGGTTTTGTATCTTCACGGCTGACAATAAACTCAAAATGCACATGCAGATTATGTTTGCGGAGAACTGTATCCACTGATTTGCGGGAATTACGGGTTAGAAGCGCTTTTTTCAACTTCTTTTTGGAAACAACTTCCAGCATTTCCAGCACCCCTTCATTAAGCTCAGACTCGAGTGCAGACTTTGCCTCATGACGTTCGAGAATTTCTAACGCCCTCGCACGTTCCTCAGGGCTCGACCTTTCTGCATAATCAATAATGAACCCCACTTTTTGGCCAATTTCCCGCTCAATCGCCGCAAAATCTACATTGGGTTTCGTGAGCGTGCCATCCATATCAAATATAATTCCACGTAACATGATTTATCCCCTAAGATTAGCTTAGATTTTGTGAATATTCATAACCCGAACGAGTCGGAAGAGACGAAATCCGAAGCACAAAATCCGAAACAAATTCAAATGAGTCAAACTCAAAATATGAAGCGTTTTTGGCATTCAAACTTTTGAATTTTGGATTTGTTTCAAATTGAGAAATTCGAAATTTGAATTTACTTACATTCATTCTTGCTAAAAATGTAAAAATATTCTTTTTAAGGAACTAAATATAACATAAGTTCCAGGCATATACAATACTGATTAGAGGTTCCTTATCATGTGCAATTTAATTTTTGGGATTGTTTTTTAACAATCTTTAAAGTATCTTTTATGCTGGTTTAGGCTTGCAGCCGGAACCGAAACATTTTGGTTCAATCGAGGACGATTGAACCAGCAGAAATACCACTCATCCAGACCCTCTCCCACAATGGACAAGGTAACTTTCTTTCCCTTGACGGGAGGGATGTGATATATTTTTATGCTCTTTTGTGTGCCTTTGGCTCATGAGGATTTATCCTGTAAAAACTTATTTAACTAAGTATTTAATTACGCTGAGTAGAGCGAACTTAAGTTCGTCTTACTTTATCCCCCTTCCCAATGGGAAAGAAAGGGGTCTTTGAGTTGCGGCGGTGTTGAGCTATGGAATACAATATTAACACACCTTTTGCTGTAATTGGCGGCAGTCAGGCTTATGACCTGCTCCAGAGAGGCAGTATTCGTGGGGAAAGGATTGGTGAGATAAAAACGCCCTTCGGACATTCACAGCCTGTATACCATATTCACAATTCAGATATCGAGATGCTCTTCCTCTCACGGCATGGAGAGAAGGGATACAGCCTCACTGCCCCTTTCGTTAATTATCGGGCTAATATCTATGCACTCAAGGAACTCGGTGTCAAACAGATAGTTTCGTGGTCGGGGCCGGGTGCAATTAATACGTCCTACCACATTGGCGAATATGTTATTGTTGACGACATCGTGGACGAGACACACGGCAGGGAATCTACGTTTTATAAAAATCAGGGGATAGGATTTATCCGTCAATCCCCCGTATTTTGCCCCACATTAAGGGAATGTATTATCAATTCATTAAAGAATCTGCATCTCGGCTTCTCCGACAAAGGCACGTATGTGTGCACTCAAGGACCTCGATTAGAAACGCCTGCTGAGATAAGAAAATACAAGTCTTACGGATGTGATCTGGTCGGCATGACCCTTGTACCAGAGGTTTTCCTAGCAAAGGAACTGGAGATGTGTTACGCAGTTATCTGTTACGTTACAAATTATGCAGAAGGTATTGTTGACAGGCCATTCAAGGCCGGAGAGTTATTTGAAGGGCTTTCAGACGATGCCGACCGTAAGGCTGTAGAAAAGGCCATATCCAATTTCCCCAACGTTATCAAAGAGCTTGCAAAAAATATAAAACAACAAAAACCATTTTGCCAGTGTCCGTCATTGATGGAACGCTACAAAAAGCGAGGAGATATAGGCACTGACTGGCACGATTGGATAAAACAACCATAACCACAGACTTCGTCGTGAGCGCTCAGTCGAACGATTTCGCAGATAAAGAATTTAATGATAATAGTAAAAGCAAAATACCTTATTACAAATCCAGAGAACTTTACAGAAAATGGCGCTGTAGCAGTTAAAGGTACAAAGATACACCGTGTCGGAACATTTGATGAGATTAAGATGCTTACCAATGTTGATAAAATTATCGATCTGGGCAATGCCATCATCATACCCGGTCTCATCAATATCCATACCCATCTTGACTTGACCAACCTGCACAATCGCATCAAGCCCACAGGTAATTTTACCCACTGGGTCTTTCAGATTGTAGGGGCAAGGATTCGGTGGAAGGAGGAGGACTATATGTCTTCTATCGAAAAAGGAATTAAACTCTGCGTTGAGTCAGGTACCACAACGGTTGCAGATATTGCAAACACCGGGTATTCTTTTTCTGTATTAAAAAAGAGCCCTTTACGCAAGGTTGTTTATAAGGAGGTCATTGATCTGAATCCAGACCACGTACAGGATGTCCTCAAAAAAATGCAAACAGAATTATCCACAATTACAACAGACGACTTGCTCTCAATAGGACTATCCCCCCACGCACCCTATTCTGTTTCAAGGGGACTATATCAGGCAATTGCCCAATTCGCTGTAGAAACAGGCACACCAGTTTGTACCCATATTGCAGAGACACGGGATGAAATAGAATTTCTGACAAAAGGCACGGGAAGCTTTCCTGCGTTTCTGAGGCAGATACGGGCCATGCCCGATAACTGGCAACCGCCGGGGCTTACCCCCATTCAGTACCTGAATGAAACAGGGATTCTCGGGAACCGCCCACTCCTCATTCATTGCAATTATGTTACCGATGAGGAAATTTCGGTGATTAAATCTTCTGAAGCAAGTGTCGCATTCTGTCCCAGGAGTCATCATTTCTTTGGCCATACGAACCATCCTGTCCAAAAGCTTCTGGATGCAGGAATCAACGTTGGGTTGGGCACTGACAGCCTGGCAAGCAACGACACCCTGAGTATCATTGATGAGATGAAATTCTTATTTCTTCATCATTCAATTCCACCAAATACCCTACTCACAATGGCCACGACAAACGGGGCAAAGGCTCTTGGTTTAGAATCAAAGGTGGGACAAATCAAGGAAGGTTTTGAGGCAGACCTATGCGGAGTCAGGCTACCGGATGCTCATGTTGGAAATATTTATGATCAACTCCTCGATACTACCTCAAAAAACATCTTTACAATGATTGCAGGCGCCATCTGCTATCAGGCTCAATCTGGCTAAAACAGGTAGGGGCTGAAGATTTTCAGCCCCTACCTTATGTTCGTTCATAAGTAGCGCGGGTGGTTTATCCCCCGCCAAATGCCGACCACACCTGTCCTCGGCCTGGATCGGCACTCGTCTTCAAGGCTTTTCTCCTTTAGATAATATGCAAACGCGCCTCTCCTTGCAGGTTTCATCCCAGAGATGTGACGGCACATGATTCAGCATTTTCCAGTAATTGTCGTCAATCAATGGTATGAGCTTGTTTAGTGCAGAGATAACATTTGACACGTAGGCTGTATCCATAACCAACGATTCCGTTAGCGGGCAGGTTTCATCGATGAGCAGTTCCAATTCATTATCAGTTGTCAAATTGGGATAAAAGGGATACAACCGGCAGGCAATGGGGCGATGCTCGTGAATGAAGCATTTTACTCCATCAGTAAAATTACAGGTACTGCCGATAATTTCAAGCGTTCCCTCCGACATTTCGAGCCTTTCGTTGCATATATGTTTACCGCTTCGCTTAAATATAAATTCGTCTTCGAAAGGTAATAACACTGACAACGGTTTCTGTTCACAGCGGCCGTCACACTTCTCTATGCAAGGCATAAAGCCAAAATTTGTTGCATAGATTTCGTCGTAGACTTTAAATAGCTTTTCCTTATCCATATTTTTCAGTTAAAAAAATTGCAACAGTTCATCTCACCGCAGAGCAAGCTAAGATCGCAGAGGCAACACACCCCTTTAATCCCCTCTTTTTAGAGGGGAAAATAAATTAATATTAGATAAACCATATCAAGGCGAAACTTCAACCCTAAGCTTTTCAGACATACCACATACCCCAATTTCTATCCGTGCATTACCAGCCTTTATGCCTTTAATGGTAAAAGAGGCGCTGCCATTCTCGTCGGTTGTCTGCTCGGAAGGCGTTACCTCGACGTTCTTTTCACCACTGATGACGGTCGCATATACGGTTGTACCTGTCACAGGATCTGAATTAGCATCAATTGCCGTTACCGTTATACTCTGGCTTGTCCCGGCAGATATGCTCAAATCGTTTTCACTCAGTTCAATTTGGGCTGTTTTAATAATCGTAACACTCTCCTTTAGACTTGAGGAACCGGTGCTTGTTGTAAAAGTAATCGTAGCGCTCCCCTCTCCCACGCCGGTAATAATAAATTTGGCTTCGCCCTTCGCATTCGTTTTCTTTTGTCTGGTCACAAGAATAACATCCGTATCGCTGCTTTCGGCCGTTATCGTTACCCCGGACTTTGGCTTGCCGCCCTGTAGAACCTTTATAGTGATGCTGTCTGTTGTTTCTACAGAAATTATTCGGGCTTTATTCACGCGGACTTTTACTTTTTTACGGATGGTATCAACGCTAAATGTTATAGTCGCCCCTCCCTTACGTAATCCAATAATGGAAAATGAAGACTCACCGCTCTCATCTGTAACAACACTGTAATCCTCTATTGCAATATGTGGTTGCTGTGATTCTTTCTTTGTAACAGAGGCATCGACCGTTACACCAGGGATCGGTATGCCCTTGCTATCAAATACACTAACGGTAACACTGCCGCTTTCACATTGTGATAACTTTAATAAACTCTCGTCAATAAAAATGCTGGACGGTATCAACTCAATAACAGTTACCGATGCTGATGCCGTCAATGTACCCACACTCAAGGTAACCTCCGCTTCTCCCTCCGATTTGCCCGTTACCCCAAATGAGGCTTTACCATCGTCATCGGTCGTCTTATTCGGGTCAATTACTGCAATACTGGTATCACTGCTATTCGCCTCCACAGTAATTTTTGATATGGGTGAGTTATTCTGGTCGAGTACTGTTGCTGTTATTGTTCCTATCTGTCCCAAATACACATTGAGTCTCTTCTTACTCAAGGCCAGCGACGAAGGGACAGTATTCAATACTGAAACAGGAAGTGAATTTGAAATACTATCTGCCGTAAAATCAATTGTCGCACTTCCTGCGGAAAGGCTATTAATGGAAAAGAATGCCTGCCCATCCGCGTTTGTTGTTTGGCTATTATCAACGGTTACAATATTGGTATCATCACTTGTGGCGGCAATATCAATGCCTGTCATGGAATTATTATCCTGATCAAGTGCAGTTACCGTTGCCGTGCCGCTGTAATTTACAATAATACTTAATGTATCCGGTTCGATATTCAAAGAGGTTAATACCCCTCCCGATGACACGGAAACCGACAAAGACGCTGTTGCACTGCCCGAGGCAAATGTAATCGTTGTATTACCTATGCTATTACCGGTAACGGCAAAAGAGGTATTCCCGTTCTCATCGGTAGTCTGCTGTGCGTCTACGGAGGCAATACTGGTATCGGCTGACTCAGCCGATACACTTTGATCTGCCATATTATCCCCATTTACGTCCTTAACCGTAGTCATAACCTTAGAACTTTGACGTTCCTTTATGCTCAGGGACGACGATTCTATTTCAATTGTTTTTGGGACAACCACACTAACGGTACCGGTTCCAGAAATACTATCTGATGTAAACGTGATTGAAGCGCTGCCTTCCTCAATGCCTGTTACGAGAAAGTATGCCTCAGCGATATCGTCCGTCACCTTGTCTCCTTCAATTGATACACTGCTTGTATTGTTATTTGAGACCTTTATATAGACATTTGGAATACGGGTCTCATTTGCATCGAGCGTTTTTATGGTAATGGTACCGGAGGCGTTCTTTGAAACGGTAAGCTTTGAAGGGGTAATATCCAAAGAATTCACAACCAGTCCAGATTTCTGTGATATGGTAATAGGGATTGAAGTAGAGGCATTATTCGTAGTAAATGAAAGATTCGTTTCGCCCACGGCATTACCACTTATCGTAAACACCGCCTGACCGTTGGTATCCGTGGTGGACGAACCAGATGAAACGGTGGAAACTAACTCATTTTCAACAGAGGTATTCAAGGTAATATCAGATAGTGAAAGATTATTAGCGTCGTAAGTGGTTGCCGTTATCGTCCCCGACTTGCCCTCAACAATAGTCAGTGAATTACTATCAGTAGATATTGTTTTCACAACGGCAGAAGAGGTACCTACAGCATAAAGTTTTCCATCCGAGGAATGCACATAGATAGTACCATCAGCGCCGATAATGGGTGAGGCATTTTCATCTTTGATTGGATACGTCCACTTAACATCATAATTAGTATCCAATGCATATAAGCCACTGTTCGAACAGATATAGACATTGCCACTAGCATCGATAGCAGGGGAACTTTTGCCAATTGCCCCAATAGTATTGACAATCCTCCTTACATTACCATTGGAATATAATGCATAAAACCCGCTTTCAGCGCCAAAATAGATATTATCGTTGCTGCTGATTGCAGGCGACGAGGTAACGGGTAACTCATTGGTTGTCAAATATCCCCAGTAACTGGTATCGGTAAACGCATATAATTTATCAGCGCCTACATACACAGTTCCGTTACTCCCAATAGCAGGCGATGAATCCACTTGGTTAAATACCTGGCGATACCAGCGTTCGCTGAGATTGGCGCTAAATGAATAGAGCCGATTGTTTCTTGAACCCACATAGATAATCTCAGCGCTACTAACGGCTGGAGATGAATAGATTTGTTGTCTCAAACTTGGTGGAGGGTCCTTTTTCAACGTTCCATCTTTATTAATTGCGTAGAGGTTTCCATCATATGAACCCACATAGACAGTGCTATTTGTGCCAACAGCCGGAGAAGACACAACATCACCGCCCGTTGAATAACTCCATTTGAGCGTACCTCCAGGATTAATGGCATACACCTTATTATCATTGGAGCCAACGTAAATAACCCCGTCAGTTCCAACTGCAGGCGACGATTCAATAGTGTCCCCCGTTTGATATTTCCACTTTAACGTACCGTTTGGATTAATTGCATATAAATTGCTGTCATATGAGCCCACATAAATCGTGCTGTCTGTGCCGATTGCCGGCGTGGAGGTGCTGCTGCCTACCGGATAAACCCACTGGAGATAATTTTTGCTCGAACCGGTATATGAACTTCTGCCCGTATGCTTCAAATCATGGCGAAACATAGGCCACGGGCTGTTCGCAAGCTGAGCATGAACATTCCACAGAGGAAATGCACAAAGGAATATAAATAATGTTTTCCAAAATAATTTGAGGTTCACGTGGTATTTAATTTAATGTTCAGGAATTTCAAACAATTTTATTACACACCCCTTACCCCTCTCAAGAGGGGAATTATGAAAATCCACTCTCGGGAGGGGACTAAGGGGTGGGTCTAGGAGAGAAGTCAATTCAAAGCTTAAGTCAGACTTTTCTTCAAAAAACTAAATTGTTACCAAATTGTCATTCTGAGTAAAACGAAGAATCCAATTTATTCTACAATTTATCCGAGATTATTTAAACAACTGTTTTTGAAACCAGCATCTCCTTTATCTTCATAAGCCTGCTGATATTTGAGCGCTCCATTTCGTCTAATTTAGTTTTTATAAATTTTATGGATTCCTGTAATTGCGGAATCAGCACATATTCCAGGGCATTCACCCTCCTGCGGGTCTTTTCAATCTCCTTTGCCAACAGACGAATGGACTGTTCTAATTCAGCAACTTTCACCATGTGAGTGAAAAATTCTTTCAGTTGCATAATTGCATCGTCAAGGTCAACGGGTGTATCCACAAGGCTGTACGAGTTATTTTCCATTATAGACACATCGAATACAGGCGCTTTTACATTCAAGATACTTTTCTCAGAAATCCTTAATTCCAATTCCCCTTTCGATTGTTCTAATGCAGTAGAAATTATCTCGGATGAAGAAGTAATCTGCGCAAGCACAAACATCTTCATACAATTGGGTAAACCCGCATCCACTCTTTGACGTGCCTCTTTATACGCCTTTACCAGGAGCAAAAACTCCCTCATAAGCCCTTCATTTTTATCTTTCAGGAGTTTATGCCCTCGCACGGCCGTTGAGAGCCTTCGGCGCAGTTTAAAAAATTCCATTCTGGTGGCATTGATTTGTATTTTCATTGTACCTTTATTGTAAATAGTTTTACCACGGAGTTTCCTAGCGCGGCCTTTGGCCGCAACCAAAATGTGATTTTTGGTCTATTATAAGGTATAGTAGTCTTCTCGTAAATAGTAATCAGACAATTAAGAGGACACTACTATGAAGTTAATGGAATTATATCGAGACAGGATCATGGGTGCAATAAGCGGTCTGGACAGGATTCGTTTTCGCGGGACATTGAGGTGGCTGGCCAGTGAGCGGGGGCTGAGCACATTCATGAACCATGCGA
>Ga0082335_1009086_pt1 | contig 10901 bp, 8 predicted proteins | sample Subgrocontami58m_FD_72375 | JGI IMG/M metagenome (GOLD analysis project Ga0082335, IMG submission 72375) | Subsurface groundwater microbial communities from S. Glens Falls, New York, USA - GMW37 contaminated, 5.8 m (SPADES assembly) (version 2) ... | reverse complement strand
CTCAACCGCGTCGGCGTTGTTGGCGAAGAAGAGACAGAAGAAGTAAACAGGTATACAAGGGAAACACGTAGACAAGTAAACATGTTCCCTTGTCTACTTTGTATACCTGTCTACCTGATACTTATGACCCTCCTCAACTCCGCCCTCATCTTCGCTGCTCGTTCTCACAACAAACAGAATCGCAAAGGCACCGACATCCCTTACATCGTTCACCCTGTCGGCGTGATGTTGATCTTGATCGAATTCGGCGAAAGCGATCCAGAGCTTCTTGCCGCCGCGTTGTTGCATGATACGGTAGAAGATACAAAAGTGACTCACGATCAGATACGAAAAGAATTTGGAGATCGCGTTGCCGAGATCGTCGCAGGCTGTTCGGAACCAGATAAAGATGATACGTGGGAGAATCGCAAGACGCATACGATTGAACATCTAAAGACTGCGTCACGTGAAATACAACTTGTTTCGGCGGCGGATAAACTGCACAATTTAAGATCGATGATTAAAGATCATAAGGAGATCGGGGATAAAGTGTGGTCACGCTTCAAGCGCGGCAAAGAGGATATTGCCTGGTATTACCGTTCGGTATTAACCAGCTTGCGCGAAGGAGAGTTGAAGGATCATGCAATTGTGGGGAAGATGGAAGAGGAAGTGAAGAGGTTGTTTGGTTAAAAGAAAAACCTTGAAGGTTTATAAAACCTTCAAGGTTTCGTTACGCAAACTCCAAAAAATTTGGTGGGGCATACAAACGGCGCTTACGCATCGGTTCGGGCGATTGCGTCTCACACAAAGTTCGCAAACGTTTCATTGTCTCTGCTGCTTTCAGTAAAAAGATAGGCTCACTTAACGGCGCAACATCTTTCGCCCACGCTGGAGGAGATTGATGTTTTCGTAATGCCAACAATTCAATCAACGAAGCGGCGATTGCTAATATACGCGGATCGTCTGTCGTTGGGCGTGGTGTATCACTTAACTTTGCGCTGGCGCGAAGCAAGTCCTGAGTCAAACTGCGAAGTTGCAAACTTTCGTAATTGAGTGCGGCAAGGGCGAGTTGATCAATTGTTATCATGTAGCGACTCCCACAGATCCTGAAATGCATAGTGCGCCTTCAATTCATCCCCGCGCACAAGATAGGGCTCAACTTTTAGCCAAATTTCATCACGGTTTCCTGTCGCCGCGAGTTCTTCAAGTAATCGGCGGGCGTCCGAAACATCCACGTCGTCACGCCATGCCGAAAGTTTCATGGCTAATAACTGTTCAATCGCAGGTGCGCGGGCTTCAATGCCTTGAGCCGAAAGTAAAATTTGCCCTGTGCTCAGGCCGACCACATAACCTTTGGCGGCATCGTTTAACCAATCTTCATTCCAATCAAGTTCTGATGCAACCTTTTTTGCCAGATCGCGTACTACTCGCGCTTCACGCGGATTCAAAATTACTACATCTACGTCGTGGGTAGATTGTCGTGCATCAAAAGCTAACACCATCGCCGCACCACCGACGATCATCAACTCAATGTTATAGCCTTGCGCTTGCGCGAGTTGCCCAAGTCTTTCAAGCGCAGTAATGATTTCTTCCTTAGAAAGCATTGCCATATAAAATTGATATTATCACAAAGGTTAAGATCAGCAATGATCTTTAGGAAAGGAAAACTTATTATGCCTCGCTCTCGCCTTCGCGATCTTGGAATCACCATCGGCACATACCCTACCGGCAAATACAACGCCATCACCGATGTCTCAGATATTCTCGTCGGTCATCACACACTTAATTACGATGAGCCGCACATCGCCCGCACTGGAGTCACCATCATCAATCCGCGCGGCGGAAAAATATGGCACGATTTTGCCTTCGCCGGTTTTTACTCACTCAACGGCTGCGGCGAGATGACGGGCGTGCATTGGATCAACGAAGCGGGTTTGCTTACCACGCCGATTGCCATCACGAATACGCACGATGTTGGGCTCGCGCATCACGCGCTGGTGCGTTATGGGCAGGAGAAAGAGCTAATGGGAATTTTTACTTTGCCCGTCGCCGCCGAAACTTACGACGGATGGTTGAATGATCCGCGCGCCAAGATCACAGAGGAAAATGTTTGGAGCGCGTTAGAGTCGGCATCAAGTGGAGTAGTCGCTGAAGGTTGCGTTGGCGGCGGCACGGGGATGACGTGTCACGAATTCAAAGGCGGCATCGGCACGTCATCTCGAATCGTAGAAACAAAAAGCGGCGCGTTCACTGTGGGCGCGCTTGTTCAGTCGAATTATGGATCAAGGGAACACTTTAGAGTTGACGGCGTCCCCGTGGGTCGTGAGATCGGGTTTGACAAAGTGCCATCATCGCGCGCATTGACTGTTGCCGAAGGATCGATCATCGTCATCATCGCCACCGACGCGCCGTTGCTGCCCGATCAATGCAAACGATTGGCGCAACGGGCGACGATGGGCATTGCCCGCGTGGGCGGCGTCGCTACCAATGGAAGCGGTGATCTTTTTCTGGCGTTCTCAACCGCGAATCATTATCCGAATGAACTCGAAAAAATTCAGGGCGTGAACATGATGCCGCAACATCATTTGAATGAATTGTTTGTGGCGACGATTGAAGCGGTTGAAGAATCGATTCTCAATTCCATTACGATGGCGACGACCACGCGCGGACAGAAGGGGTGCATCGCTTACGAGTTGCCGCTTGATGAATTGAAAGTTGCGATGAAGAAGTACGGGAGATGAAAAAGAAATCGGGTTTCTTGGAGAAACCCGATTTCTGAATGGGGGTTTACGGCACTTTGAAACTGGTGAGGGTCATACTGAAAGATTGCCCCTCCACTTGCGAAGTATTTTGTACCAACCCCACACCTTTGGCGTATACCATATTCGTCGCGCCTGACGTGCGCGCGGCAGGCACCGCGATGGGCACGTTGGGCATGGTGAACGTTATATCCTGAGTCAGGGTGCCTGTCACTTGCAGCCCATCATACGACTTACCTGCCACCGTCACTTTGTTGTTGCTTGCTACCTTATATTGCTCTACTGCTTTGCCTGTGCCCGACATCGTCACTTGCCCACCGCTGAGTTGCATCTGAATGTCAGAAGACGATTGCCACCCAAAGCCCGGCTTGAGTTGATCGGCGGGCGGCAAGAAAGAGCCCGAGGCATTGCTGCGTGTCATCGTCATGTTGCCGCTCGTCCCCAAGTTTAGCCCGATGAGGATGCCGACGAGAATGCCGCCGCTGCCGCTGCACTGAATACTCTGCGTCATCTGCGTTTGCCCAATCCCAAACGTGATATCGGCAGTGGCATTGTTCTTATCACCCTTCACGCCTGTCACTGTCATCGTCATGGCTCCACCCTCGGCAGAATATGTCCATGTGGCTCCCGGACGTAAGGGGAAGTATGGATGATCGCACGCGGTGAGTCCGACTCCGGATGCGACGGGGGTGCCGCCAACCGCTGTGCCACTGATCGCGCCACCCGCACCGACTCGAGTCGCGGTAGGTTGCGCTCCCGGAGTTCCCACAGCAATAACATGCTGAGCCGCTTCGGGAAATATCGCCCGCCAATCATTCACCTGCTTGAGATCAATTTTCTTCGGCGGAGTCGGGTCTTGACCTGTTCCTGGAATTTCGGATTGTTCGGCTGTCTTGAGATCAACGAATCGTCCTGAGGCTAACGATGCCAAACGACACAGCCCCTCCAGACAAGTGACAATCATCTGCCCTGTCGCCTGAAAAATTTCTACGCTCATAAATGATCCACGCACGGTGGCAACGCCGACGGGCGTGTTCACATCGAACTTGCCGTTGCCAAGTGCGCTCGTCACCGCCACCCACATTCTGCCGGAGACGAGTGTGATGTTGGTGATCGGATCGTTGGACGTTGCCGAAAGTTCTTTCAGCACAAATTCGGTGTTGTCGCCGAGCCGGATGATGGTGCCATCGGTGACGCTGATCCGCACGCGCGAATCGTTTCCGGTTTTGACGCCGCCACTGGAAATGATCTTGTCGCCGTCGGTGGCGAGTTTAAATTGCGAGTTGGCATCGCCTTTGCTCTGCACCGAGTTGCGTAATTCCGAGAGTGAGGCGGCGCGCCCGCTGTCGCCGAATGGCGCGTTGCAGGCGAGAGCAGCGATGATGAGTGTGGATAGTGCTATGACGATAGTGCGATTGAACATGAGATGTGATTCCTTATAGCGTGCATTATATCCATAAAAAAAGACCGCGTCGGTTTCTAAAACCGACGCGGTCTTGAGAAAGTTACTTCCACGGCACTTCGTAGTTTGTAATTGCCCTCATGTAGTGCGCCCGTTCAAACGCGGCGGGGAACTTCACCGATTGTTGACTCAGGCTGCCGCGCATCTGTGCCACCGAGTCGTATTCGTGTTCTTCCATCCACTGGATCATGTCTTGGCGGATCACCTTGAGCCGATCTATGCCGTTGCTCAATAACTCGCTTGCCATCATCGTCACCGTCGCGCCCGCCATCAGCATCTTCAACACATCCTGCGCGTTGTGGATTCCACTGGTGGCGGCGAGATCAGCTTTGATGCGTCCGTAGAGAATGGCGATCCAGCGCAGAGGCAAACGCATGGCGTGAGGCGAGAAGGGCGAACTGAGAGTCACGCGCGGTACTACCTCGAGTGAGTCGAGATCAATATCAGGTTGATAGAAACGGTTGAACAGCACGAGTCCGTTGACGCCGGTTTCGTCGAGGCGGCGCACGACGTTGGTTAAATTGGTGAAGAACGGACTGAGCTTCACGGCGAGGGGAATCTTCACGGTGCGCCGCACATCGTTCACCAGATCAAGTAAGTTGTATTCAATGTCTACGCTGGAGAGCAGGGGGTCGGTGGGGATGAAATAAATGTTGAGTTCCAAAGCGTCCGCGCCCGCTTGCTCGATCTTCTGCGCGTACTTGACCCAGCCGCCGGTGGAAACTCCGTTGAGGCTGCCGATGATCGGAATCTTGACGGCTTCTTTTGCCTTGCGGATATGTTCGAGATATTGATCGGGGGTGAGCGTGAACTCTTTGGGTTCGGGGAAGTAGCTCGTCGCTTCGGCGTAGCTCTCCGCGCCATGCGTGAGGTAATAATCGAGCTCGTGACTCTCTTGATTGATCTGTTCTTCAAAGAGCGAATACATCACGACGGCGGCGGCACCGGCGTCTTCCATGCGTTTGATGTTGTCAATACTTTTCGACAACGGTGAGGCCGACGGCACGAGCGGGCTACTGAGTTTTAATCCGAGATAAGTGGTGGAGAGGTCGGGCATAAATTTAGTTTGCTCCGTATTTCGTATTGCGTATTCCGTTACGTTTTACGGAATACGCAATACGCTTCTATTTTGCTTCTATTCCCGCTAACCTTTCATACATCTTCCAACGTTCCTTCACATCTTCCTGCGCCAGCTTCAGCAATTCTTCGGCGCGACCTTCATCGGTCTGGGTCAACATGCGATAGCGCCCTTCGTTGTAGACAAATTTATCGAGCGTGATGCTCGGCGCTTTGGAATCGAGTTGGAATGGATTCTTGTTTTCTTTGGCGAGTCGCGGATCGTAACGATACAGGGGCCAGTAACCCGATGCGGCGGCTTTCTTTTGTTGATCGAGCCCGTTACGCATATCGTAACCGTGCGCGATGCAGTGACTGTAAGCGATGATCAACGAAGGTCCATCGTAGGCTTCGGCATCAATGATCGCTTTGATCGTCTGCGCGTCATTGGCGCCCATAGCAATTTGGGCAACGTAGATGTTGCCGTAGCCAACTGCCAACATGCCTAAATCTTTTTTGCGTAAACTTTTGCCTGCCGCGGCAAACTTGGCAACTGCCGCGCGGGGTGTAGATTTAGAAGCTTGACCGCCGGTGTTGGAATACACTTCGGTGTCCATCACCAAAATGTTGACGTTGCGCCCTGACGCTAGAACGTGATCCAGACCACCATAGCCAATGTCATAAGCCCAACCATCGCCGCCGACGATCCACACCGAACGTTTGACCAGAGTGTCGGCGACACTTAAGAGATTGGAGATTGGGGATTGGACGCTTTGCGTGGAATCTTTAATCCTTAATAATTGTTCTTTAAGTTTCTGGACCCTTCCCCGTTGCTGCAATATACCCGCTTCACTCGATTGATCGGCGCTTAAAATTTCGGCGACCAACTCTTTGCCGATCTGATCACTTAACTTCTCTAACATCTCGCGCGCGTATTCGTTTTGTTTGTCGAGCGTGAGTCGAAAACCTAAACCGAATTCGGCGTTGTCTTCAAAGAGCGAGTTCGCCCAAGCCGGTCCGCGCCCCTCATTATTTTGCGTCCACGGAGTCGTCGGCAAGTTGCCGCCGTAGATGGATGAACAGCCGGTGGCGTTGGCGACCAACGTCCGATCTCCGTAGAGTTGCGAGATGAGTTTGAGATAGGGCGTCTCACCACAACCGGCGCACGCGCCAGAGAATTCAAACAACGGGCGCAGCAGTTGCGAATCTTTAACCGAGTTCAGATTCAACAGCGTGCGATCCACTTCGGGCAGGGTCAAAAAGAAATCCCAATTGTCGTTTTCAACTTCGCGGATCGGCGGCTGCGGCATCATGTTGATCGCTTTGAGTCCGGCTTGGCTCTTGTTCTTCGCCGGGCACACTTCCACGCACAAATAACAGCCGGTGCAATCTTCGGGCGAGACTTGCAGTGAATACTTCCAACCGTCAAACTCTTTCCACTTGGCGCCGATAGATTTAAATGAGTCGGGCGCGCCTACCAAATGTTTTGGGTCGTAAATTTTTTCGCGGATGACGGCGTGCGGGCAGACCATGACGCACTTGCCGCACTGGATACACACTTCGGCATCCCACACCGGAATCTCTAGCGTGATGTTGCGCTTTTCCCATTGTGATGTGGCGGTGGGGAAAGTTCCATCAACGGGCAACGCGCTTACAGGAAGATCATCACCCTCACTGGCGATCATCTTGGCGATCACTTTCTGCGTGAACTCCGGTGCCGCCGCCACTACAGGCGGGCGCATTTCGATCTCGCTGGTTACTTTGTTCGGGTATTTAACTTCGTGTAGATTCTCCAGAGTCTTATCTACTGCCTCAAAATTTTTGGCGACGACTGCTTCGCCGCGTTTGCCGTAGGTCTTCTCAATGGAATGTTTGATCGCTTCAATGGCTTCGTCTTTGGGAAGGACGCCGCTGATGGCGAAGAAGCACGTTTGCATAATGGTGTTGACGCGCCCGCCCATGCCGGTGTCCTTCGCCACTTTGTAACCGTCAATGATATAGAAACGAATCTTCTTGGCGATCATTTGCTCTTGCACTTTGCGCGGTAGTTCATCCCACACTGCCTCAACGCCAAAGGGACTGTTGAGCAAAAACGTCGCGCCCTCTTCGGCATTCTTTAGCATATCGAATCGTTCAAGGAAATTAAATTGGTGACAGGCAACAAAGTTCGCCGACGTGATGAGATACGACGAATGAATCGGTTTGGGTCCAAAGCGCAGATGCGAGCTGGTGGTTGACCCCGACTTCTTAGAGTCGTATACAAAATACCCTTGCGCGTAATTGTCGGTGTCTTCGCCGATGATCTTGATCGAATTTTTGTTGGCGCCCACCGTGCCATCTGCGCCCAGACCGTAGAACATGGCGCGCACCGTGCCGGGCATTTCGGTGCTGAACGATTTATCGTAAGCAAGACTCGAATGAGTCACGTCATCTAAAATGCCGAGGGTGAAATGATTCTTGGGTTTCTCCTTCTTCAGTTCATCGTAAACGGCTTTGACCATCGCCGGTGTGAATTCCTTTGAAGAGAGTCCATAGCGTCCGCCGATGATTCGCGGCATCACCTTGAAAGGGGCGAGTCCATTAACTAATCCCTCATGCAGGGCGGTGATCATATCTACATACAACGGTTCACCCGCGCTGCCGGGTTCTTTGGTGCGATCTAACACGGCAATGGCTTTGACGCTGGCGGGCAAGGCTTTGACACAATGCTCAATGGAGAAGGGGCGATAGAGATGCACTTTGAGCAGACCAATTTTTTCGCCGCGCGCTGTTAAAAATTCCACCGTCTCTTGAATCACTTCGCACGACGACCCCATGCTGACGATGACGCGCTCGGCGTCGGGCGCGCCGACGTATTCGAATAAGTGATATTGTCGTCCGGTGATCTCGGCGAAGTGATCCATTGTGTTTTGCACAACGGCCGGACAAACGAAGTAATAAGGATTCGAAGCCTCACGTGCTTGAAAGAACACATCCGGGTTTTGGGCAGAACCCCGCATCACCGGCCGCTCGGGCGAGAGTCCGCGCCCCCGATGTTTGCGTACCAATTCATCATCAATCATGGCGCAGATGTCATCCTCGTTCAGCTGTTCGATCTTCATCACCTCGGCCGAGGTGCGGAAGCCGTCGAAGAAGTGCATGAAGGGGACGCGGGCTTCTAACGTGGCGGCGTGAGATATGAGGGCAAAGTCCATCACCTCTTGCACCGAGTTGGAACACAACATCGCCCAACCGGTTTGGCGCACTGCCATCACGTCGGAGTGATCGCCAAAGATCGAAAGGGCGTGCGCGGCGATTGCCCGCGCGCTGATGTGAAAGACGGTTGAGGTTAATTCTCCGGCGATCTTATACATGTTGGGGATCATCAACAGCAAACCTTGTGAGGCGGTGAAGGTGGTGGTGAGCGCGCCGGTCATCAATGCGCCATGCACCGCGCCCGCCGCGCCGCCTTCGCTCTGCATCTCTTGCACGAATGGCACCGTGCCCCAGATATTTTTCCTGCCTTCACTCGACCATTGGTCAGCCCATTCGCCCATTGAGGACGAGGGCGTGATGGGGTAGATGGCGATCACTTCGCTTACTTGGTGGGCAATGTAGGCCGCCCCTTCGTTAGCATCAATCGTTACTTTTTTTCTCTCAGTCATAGTTAGCCTCTTTGCTCATTAGACCGACGTGCTTCGCAAAACCGCGTCGGTCTTATCAGGTAAGCCTATTACTCCTCTGTCATAGTCACTAGTGATATATGACAGTATCTCGGATGACTAGTATCCACTTTTGAATGACAAAGACCTGTGATGTTTCGCCAAACCTCACAGGTCTTTGTTGGGGATTTAAAACAAATGGCATGGATAGCGCAAGACCCTTCGGGTTTTGGAAACCCGAAGGGTCTGTGTTATTCATGCGCCGCTACAAAATTACGCCGAGTGGACTCGGCTTTACCATGATGCAGGTTTGGAGAATGTGCCGCGTTTATCGGTAAGAGTTGTGGGGAACAGACTCTTGGCTAAAACACCTGAGCGGATTTGTTTAATGAATGTTGCGTGAGGTTGCAATGCTTTGCTTGGATATTTCTGCGGGTTAAGTAACCCAACAGGTTTATGGAATTGTTGCGTTACGATTTGGATGGGGAGTAGTAAATCCGAATCATTTGAAATTACAATCGCAATTTCAAAGTCATTATTGAAGGCATCTACCAAAAGGTGAGTCGCTATGTTGACATCAGAACCTTTCTCTTCTGTTTTGATGACTTTGGCAAAGCCTGTAGCAGGTGGCGCTAAGTGCATCATTACTTCGTGCGTTAAGAAACCGCCTAAAACAATTGAGATGTTCGGAAGAGTGCGGAGAGCGCGTAGGTAGGATTGTTGTCGTGCGCGTTGATCAATATCGTGAGGTCGCGGGTTAACTAATGCCGTGAAGTATTTGATCGTGTGAATGTGATCGTTGGGCAATAGTAATTCACATAAGCGGGCGATATTTAGCCAGCGATAAGGCGTGCCTTTAACCGCGCCATAATACAAATTGAAACCATCTACGTAGACGTTTGCTTTCATAATAAAACACGGAAGCCGCCCTGCGGCGGCTTCGTACCCTTTCGCCGAACTGCGGGCTACTAGGGGGGATATGCTTACATTATCTTTAATTTGAGTAATGTTGTCAACCACTTTTTTTGCAAACGCATATCTTCAAATAATGCTCCCCCTCACTCGGAAAATCCACTTCTGGTTCATGCTTCATGTCTGCGATCTTTACTGATAACTGTTCACTGTTCACTTTCTTTATCTGACTCACAAACTGTTTTTCACTTACCTCTGCCGCGTTGGCGCAAGCGATTAAGTAGCCATTCGGCGCAACAACTTTGGCGGCGAGCGACACGAGATCGGCGTAATCGCGTTGAATTGAGAAGCGCGATTCTTTTGTGGTGGAGTAGGGCGGCGGATCGAGAATCACGATGTCGAATTGCTGGTCGCGTTTGCCGAATCGTTTCAGCCAATCGAAGACATCGCCGCGAATAAAATCTTTAGGATCGGGAGTGAAGCCGTTGAGCGTGGCGTTTTCTTTTCCCCATTCGAGATACTTCTTTGAGATGTCCAGATTCACGGCGCGTGCTGCCCCGCCGACGAGCGCGGCGACGCCGAAGCCGCAGGTGTAAGCAAAACAGTTCAAGACGGTTTTATCTTTGGCATTGTCGCGCACCCATGCCCGCATCTCACGCATGTCTAAAAATAACCCGGTGCTTAAACCATCGGCGGGTTTGATGATGAACTTGATTCCGTTTTCTTTGACGATCACTTGATCAACGGGGTCGCCGATGATCGGTGTGGGTGGCGCGAGGGAATCAAGTTGCGCTTTAGAAAGTTTGCTGGCTTCGGTGGGGCGATATTTGATGTAAACAGATCGGGCGCGAGTCTTTTCGGCGATCTCGCGCAACGGGCTGAGAGGCGGCGTCACCTTGAGTCCCGCACTGTAGAGGTTGGCGATCAAAACATCGGCGTAGCGATCAACGGTCAGGTCGGGGAATCCATCGGCGGCGCGATGGATGAGGCGATAGGCATCCGTGTGAGTCGAATGGAGGAGAGAGTCGCGGTGGGCGAGGGCGGAGGAGATTTTTTGAGGGAGGGACACGAGAATGTTTTACCACATTTCCT